>OLJF01000947.1_pt1 | contig 21893 bp, 23 predicted proteins | sample 1609751 | NCBI WGS metagenome assembly OLJF01 (sample SAMEA4350171, study PRJEB24818) | metagenome | biome: human; feature: gut; material: faeces | place: Denmark | collected 2013-09
TCGGCAGCGCGGCTGTGGATGTCGTCGGCGACCTTCTTCAGGGTCTCAAAGTTGGTGATGTCGGACAGCTCATAGCCGGCCTGCTTCAGCAGAGCCTTGTTGACGATGATGCCAAAGGCCTCATAGCAGTAGCCGATGGACACGGTCTCGCCGTTGGCATTCTTCAGGTTGAAGTCCTGGGTGGTCATTTCCTTCATGACGTCGGTGTTATCCAGAGGATAGCAGAAATCGCCATAGGAGTTGACAGCACCCTGGTTGCCCACCTGGAACATGGTGGGAGGAGCGGACTTGTCCAGCTCGGAGGTCAGCATGGTGTCATACTGGCCGGAAGCGGCGGTGACGACCTTGACCTCCACGCCGGTCTGCTCGGTGTAGGTCTTGGCCAGCGCCTGCCAGGCCTGATCGGCCTCGGGCTTAAAGTTCAGGTAATACACGGAGCCCTTGGCCTCCGTGCCGCCGTTTGCGGGGGTCTTGGCGCAGGCTACCAGGGACAGAGCCATGACAGCGGCCAGGATCAATGCAAGAGTTTTCTTCATGATCATTTCTCCTTCATTATATATTTTTCAGGCGGTTTCCGCCGGAAAAACTAAGAAATGTCGCGGACGGATTCCCCGGTCCGCAGGGTGGTGTGGGCCGTCTCCCGGATGGGTCCGCCCCGGTGCTCCACCATGTCCAGCAGGATCTCCACGCTGCGCCGGCCCATGTGCTCCATAGGCTGGCAGAGGGTGGTCAGGGTGGGGTTGATGTAATCCGAGACGGTCAGTCCGTCGATGGCGATGACGGAGCAGTCCTCGGGGATCCGCCGTCCGGCCTCCCGCAGGGCCCGCATGGCCCCGATGGCCATGTTGTCGGAGATGGCGAACAGGGCCGTGAACCGCGCCCCCTCCATCAGCCGCCGCCGCACCGCCAGATACGCCTGCCGGATGTCGAAAGACCCGGCCTCAATGACCAGCTCCTGCTCCAGGGGCAGGCCGTGGGCCGCTAAGGCCCGGACATAGCCCTGATACCGCAGCTGGCTGATGGAGCGGTCCTCCGTGCCGGAGACCAGCGCCGCAATGCGCCGGTGGCCGCAGCGGTACAGCTCCGTCACCGCCCGGCAGGCCTCTTCCTCGTCAGCAATGGACACCGATGCGTAGGAGTCCAGCGGCAGGGTGCCGTACTGGTTGTCATACGAGCAGCAGACATAGGGGATGTTCAGCGGCGCCAGCTCCTGGGGGGTATAGTCGGACCGGCCGCCCAATAAGATCAGGCCCCGCAGCCGCTTTTCCCGCTCCATCATGGCGCCCCGCTTCACCTCGTCGTCGCAGGTGCCGATCTGCTGCATCACCAGGGTATAGCCCCGGGCAGTGACCTGCTCCTCGATGACCCGGATGATATCCGTGTAAAACGGGTTGGACACGCCCCGCACCACCAGGCCGATGGCGTCGGACTTGGTTTTCACCAGGTCCCTGGCGGTGTTGTTGGGAATGTAATTGGATCGTTGAATGGCGGAGAGCACCTTGCGCCGGTTTTCCGGGCTGACGTCCGGCCGGTCGTTGAGCACCCGCGACACCGTGCTGACGCTTACGCCGCACTGCCGCGCAATATCCTTGATGGTCATAAAGCGCGTTTCGTCTCCCTTCTTCTGCCATTCCAAAGGGGCGGCAACATTACCGGTAACGTTTCCGACCCCCTATGGCCCTACTTTACCAACTTTCGTCCCGTCTGTCAATGGCAATTGTGATTTTCTCCGAATCTCACAGTTTTTTGTCGTATTCTGTTGTGATTTTAACGGACGTCCTCCGCCAGCAGAGCGGCGATGCCGGACTCTCCCACCACCTGCAGGCCCTGCTGGCGCAGCAGGGCGGCGGTGATGCCCCAGCCCTCCGTCAGAACGCCGGAAAAGGTGCCGTCATACACGGCCCCGGAGCCGCAGGAGGGGCTGCGCTCCTTGAGCACGGCGGCCTGGGCCCCGGTGAGCCGGGCCAGCTGCGCCGCAGCCTCCGCGCCCCGGCGATAGGCCTCCGTCACGTCCCGGCCGTCCCGGGTGACCACCCGGTACCCCTGAATCTCCGCCGGAGGCCGGGGCGTGGGCAGTCCCCCGAAGATCTCCCCGCACACGGGGACCACATGGTGCTTTTCACATAAGGCCCGGGCCAGGGGATGGGCCTTGCTCTGCCCGTCGTACCGGCAGGGGATCCCCAGCAGGCACGCGCTGACCAGAATCGTCACAGTGTCAGCTCCTTTCCGTTCAGGCAGGCATAGACCAGCGTCTCCCCCTGATACCGCAGCTTCAGGGAGAAAAACGGCGCCCCCTGCCGCAGCAGGTCCAGGAAGATCCGGTCCCCGGCCCACTGGGGCAGGGCCGCCAGCCGGTCCTTGTGGATCCACTCCAGCACGCCCTCGTCGCAGTCCTCCCGGACCCGGCCGGTCCACTCCGTGGCGGTGAACAGGTGCATATATTCCGTTTCCCACCGGTCGGACACAAAGGTGACGATGCCCCGGTAGCGGTATCCGGTGACGGTCAGTCCCGTCTCCTCGCGGATCTCCCGCAGGGCGCACTCCTCGGGGCTTTCGCCGTCCAGGAACTTGCCGCCGATGCCGATCCACTTGTCGCGGTTGCAGTCGTTTTCCTTTTTCACCCGGTGGAGCATCAGATACTCCCCGGCGGGGTTTTCCAGATAGCAAAGGGTGGTATAGCGCATACGTCCGCCTCCTTCGGCCCACTATTATAGCGTATCCCCCGAAAAAACGCAACTCTTGTGGAAATGTCCGGGCTGTGATATAATACCGGCATCATCTGTAGAAATGCGAGGTATTGCTATGCTGCTGATCCGTAACGCTTACATAAAGCCCATCACCGGGCCGGATATCCCCAACGGCTGTCTGCTGGCCGAAGATGGCCGCATCACCGCCGTGGCGGCCCACATCGACGCCCCGGAGGGCTGCACCGTCATCGACGCCGGCGGCCGCCTGCTGACTCCCGGCTGCGTGGAGGCCCACTGTCACATCGGCCTGGACAACCAGTGCATGCGCTGGGAGGGCATGGACTATAACGAGATTGTGGACCCCCTGACCCCCCAGCTGCGGGCCATCGACTCCATCAACCCCCAGGACGAGGCCTTCCCCAACGCCATCCGGGGCGGCGTGACCACCGCCTGCACCGGCCCCGGCAGCGCCAACGTGGTGGGCGGCACCTTCACGGTGCTGAAGCTGGCAGGCAAGCGGGTGGACAATATGCTGCTGAAGGAGCCTGCCGCCATGAAGTGCGCCTTCGGCGAGAATCCCAAGGGCTGCTATGGCCAGGGCCTGAAGAAAAGCCCCATGACCCGCATGGCCGTGGCGGCGCTGCTGCGGGAGCTGCTGTTCAAGACCCAGCGCTACCGGGACGATAAGCTGACCGGAAAGAATCCCCCCTTCGACATGAAGCTGGAGGCCATGCTGCCGGTGGTCAACGGCGAGATCCCCCTGAAGTGCCACGCCCACCGGGCCGACGACATCCTCACCGCCGTGCGGATTGCCAAGGAATTCGGGGTGAAGGCCACCCTGGACCACTGCACCGACGGCGAGCTGATCGCTGACGAGCTGGCCAAGGAGGGACTGCCGGTGTTCGTGGGGCCCACCCTGGGCAGCAAGAGCAAGGCCGAACTGCGCCACAAGAGCTTCACCACCCCCGGCACCCTGTACAAGGCCGGGCTTACCGTCAGCATCATCACCGACGCCCCGGTGATCCCCCTGGAGAAGCTGCCCATGTGCGCGGGCCTGGCCGCCGACGCGGGCCTGCCTATGGACGAGGCCTGGCGGGCCATCACCATCAACCCCGCCCGCAGCCTGGGCATCGACAGCCGGGTGGGCAGCCTGGAGCCCGGCAAGGACGCCGATTTCGTCCTGTGGACCGCCGATCCCCTCACCACCATCGGCGGCCAGGCGTATATGACCGTCATCGACGGCCGGATCGTGTATCAGGCGGAGTAAAATCGCCCAAATTCCCGGGAAATCCCGATTTCCTCTTGCGAAGCGCCGGGTTTTCCTGTATAATCAACCAATAGCACATTACAAAGGGTACCGCGTACCTATTTTCGAGAGGACTGAAACAACTATGAGTGCATCCAGAGAAAAGAAAGCCCGCCAGGAATTCAACGCCAGCGGCGCAGTGGACCCCAAGGCCGCCCGTGAGGCGCAGGAGCGGGCCAAGCAGCGCCGGAGCAACTGGCTCTATGGCGGCATCGCCATCGTGTTCGTGCTGGTGGCCGCTGCGCTGCTGGTGTGGAACTCCAACGTGATCCAGCGGGGCTCCGCCGCCGTCACCGTGGAGGGCGAGACCTATTCCGCCGCCGAGGTCAGCTATTTCTATCATGTGGCCTATAACTCCATTGCCCAGAACCAGTACGCCTCCTATTACGGGCTGAGCACCTCCACCCCCCTGACCCAGCAGAGCCTCAGCGACATGGCCAAGACCCTACTGGGCGTGTCCGAGGACATGACCTGGGACGCCTATTTCAAGGAGGCCGCCAAGAAGAGCCTGATCCAGATCACCATGCTCAAGAAGGGCGCTGCCGAGAAGGGCATCACCTGGAACGACGACATGCAGAAGGAGCTGGACTCCACCATGGACACCCTGGCCTCCTATGCCAAGTCCGCCGGTAAGAGCGAAGGCGAGTACCTCAAGCAGCTCTACGGCAGCAACATGACCAAGAAGATCTTCCAGGGCATCCTGAAGGATACCATCATCGCCTCCCACTATCAGCAGGACTACATCGACAGCCTGCAGTACACCGACGAGGAGCTCCAGAAGTACTATGAGGAGAACAAGAACTCCTTCGACGTGGCCAACTATGAGATGATCACCTTCAACGGCGCAGCCGCCTCCACCAAGGACGCCGACGGCAACACCGTCCAGCCCACCGAGGAGGAGAGCGCCGCTGCCCTGCAGAAGGCCAAGGACTCCGCCAACGCGGCCCTGGAGCAGGTCAAGGGCGGCGAGCTTCTGGTCAAGGTGGCCAAGGACTATGAGCCCATCGGCACCTATTCCCACCCCGAAGCCGGCACCTACAGCGGCGATGCCGCCACCAAGTGGGTGTTTGACGAGAGCCGCCAGGAGGGCGACACCGAGATCGTGGAAAACGGCACCTCCATCTATCTGCTGGTGTTCCACAGCCGGACCCGCAACGATTACAACACCGTGGACGTGCGTCACATTCTGTTCAAGGTGGACACCACCGGTCTGGACAGCAAGGCCGACGATTACCAGGCCAAGCTGGAGGAGCTGAAGGCCGGCAAGAAGCAGGAGGCCGAGAACGCCCTCCAGGCCTGGAAGGACGGCGATGCCACCGAGGACAGCTTTGCCAAGCTGGCCAATGAGCTGTCTGACGACACCGGCTCCAATACCAACGGCGGCCTGTATAAGCAGGTTTACAAGAACAAGATGGTCACAGGGTTCAACGACTGGTGCTTCGACGAGAGCCGCAAGGCGGGCGATACCGGCATCGTGGAAAACGACGGCAATTACATCGGCTACCACGTCATGTATTTCGTGGGCACCGACGATCCCTATTGGATGGTCCAGGTCCGCAATGCCATGACGAACAAGGCGTACTCTGAGTGGTCCGCCAACCTGGTCAAGGACATCACCGCCACCGAGAACTCCGGCATGAAGTACGTGGGCTGAGCCCCGTCTCCCATAACGGCATAACCAAAAGAGGCTGGCTTGCGCCAGCCTCTTTTTTCCGTGCCGGGGCCGGAGCAATTTTGGGTATTTTGCAATTTTCCCTTGCAAGTTCCGGCGGAATATGGTATAAATGGGGGTGCTTAAAATGCTTTGAACGGGAAGTTCCGCAATCATCGCCTTTCCAAGAGAGGACCGGTCACCGGCTGCAAGCCGGTCCGTCAGGCGCTGCGGTGTTCGCCCGGGAGCTGCCGCGAGGAAATGCGCGGACGGGTCATCCCCCGTTATCGGGAAAACGAGTGCGCGGGTTTTGCCGCGAAGCTGGGTGGTACCACGGAAGCCGTATGCCTTTCGTCCCAAGTGATTGGGAGGAAGGGCTTTTTTCGTCCCAAAAACCAAATCCTATCAAGGAGGAACCATATGAAAGAGAAACTGAAACAGCTGCTGCAGGAGGGGCAGGAGAAGATCCGCGCCGCCCGCAGCGAAGGCGAGCTGCAGGAGGTCAAGGGCCTGCTGCTGGGCAAGCAGGGCGCCCTGACGGGGCTTCTGAAGGAGCTGCCCCGGCTGGACGTGAGCCTGCGGCCGGAGATGGGCAAGGCCGTGAACCAGGCCAAGACCCAGCTGACGGAGCTGCTGGAGGCCAAGCGGGAGGAGCTGAAGCTGAAGGCCTCCGAGGTGGACCCGGACTTCGACATCACCGTCCCCGGCACCGCCCCCCTGTCCGGCGGCCTGCACCCCATCACCCAGATGTGCTACGACCTGAACGACGCGTTCCGGTCCATGGGCTTTGAGATCTTCGAGGAGTCCGACATCACCAGCGAGCTGTACGGCTTCGACAACCTGAACTTCCCTCCCAACCACCCTGCCCGGGAGAGCATGGACACCTATTGGCTGGAGGGCCACGACAAGGGCCAGTGCTGGGAAAAGCTGTGCCTGCGGCCCCATCTGACCGGCGGCTCCGTCCGCTATATGCAGACCCACAAGCCCCCCTACCGCTTCGTGTACCCCGGCCGGGTATACCGCAATGAGACCACCGACGCCCGCCACGAGCGCGCCTTTTTCCAGTATGAGGCCCTGATCGTGGACAAGGACTTCACCTTCGCCTCCGGCAAGGTGATGATCAAGAGCATCCTGTCCAAGGTGTTCGGCCGGGACGTCCCGGTGCGGATGCGGGCAGGCTTCTTCCCCTTTGTGGAACCGGGGTTCGAGATCGACATGGGCTGCCTGGTCTGCGGCGGCAAGGGGTGCAGCGTGTGTAAGCACGTTGGCTGGATCGAGATCATGCCCGGCGGCACCCCCCATCCCAACGTCCTGCGCTCGGCGGGCCTGGACCCGGATGAATACACCGGGTTCTATGTGAACATCGGCCTGGACCGCCTGGTGATGATGCGCTACGGCGTGGATGACGTGCGTATGTTCCACAGCGCCGACCTGCGCTTTTTGGAACAGTTCCGTTAAAAGGAGGGGAAACACATGAAAGTATCGCTGAATTGGATCAAAGATTACGTGGACCTGCCCCGGGATATGGACCTGACCCGGCTGGCCTATGACCTGACCATGTCCACTGTGGAGGTGGAGGGGGCCACGGACCTGGCCCGGCAGTTTGACCATATGCTGGTGGGGCAGATCACGGAGGTGTGCCCCCATCCCAACGCCGACAAGCTGCAGATCTGCCGCACGGACATCGGCGGCGGTGACATCCGGGATATCGTCTGCGGCGGCACCAACGTCCGCCCGGGCATGAAGGTGGCCGTGGCCGCCCCGGGAGCCATGTGCCGCTGGCACGGCGAGGGCGAGCCGGTGGAGATCAAGGAGGCCAAGCTCCGGGGCGTCAAAAGCTACGGCATGATCTGCGGCGCGGTGGAGATCGGCCTGGGGGACCTGTTCCCCACCACCGAGGAGGCCCACATTCTGGACCTGAGCGCCTTTGACGCCCCGGCGGGGACCCCCATTGCCGACGCCCTGGACCTGAACGATATCATCCTGGAGATCGACAACAAATCCATGACCAACCGGCCCGACCTGTGGGGCCATTACGGCATCGCCCGGGAGCTGGCGGCTCTGTATGACCTGCCTCTCAAGCCCCTGCCCCCCTTCACCTGCGGCGCCGGGTCCGACGGCCTCACCGTCACCGTGGAGGACACGGAGCGCTGCCCCCGCTACATTGGCGCGGCGGTAGAGGGCCTGTCCGTGAAGCCCGCCCCCTTCCGGATGCAGAGCCGCATCTGGCGGGTGGGCATGCGGCCCATCAACGCCCTGGTGGATATCACCAACTATGTGATGCTGGCCACCGGCCAGCCCACCCACGCCTTCGACTCCGACAACATCGCCGGGCACATCATCGTCCGCCGGGCCAAGGACGGCGAGCAGCTGGAGCTGCTCAACGGCAAGGCCCTGTCCCTGTCCGCCGACGATCTGGTCATCGCCGACGAGGCGGGGGTGGTGGGCCTTGCAGGCGTCATGGGCGGCGCCAAGGACTCCGTCCTGCCCACCACCAACAAGGTGATTCTGGAGATCGCCAACTTCCAGGCCGCCGGCGTCCGCCGCACGGCCCTGCGGTACGACAACCGCACCGAGGCCTCCTCCCGGTATGAAAAGGCCATCGACCCGGAGCGCTGCGACCAGGCCCTGTCCCTGGCCATGTCCCTGTTCCGGGAGCTGTATCCCGACGTGCGTGTCACCAGCTTCTGCGACCAGTATCCCGAAAAGCTGCGCCAGGCGGAGATCGATGTGTCCCTGCGGTGGCTGGACCGCCGCCTGGGCAAGCACCTGACCAACGACGAAATCGCCCATAAGCTGGGCCTGCTGGGCTTCCGGCTGAACTTCGACGGCGACAACATGCACGTCACCGTGCCCACCTGGCGCTCCACCGGCGATGTGGCCATCAAGGCCGACATCATGGAGGAGGTGGCCCGGATGGCGGGCTACGAGAACTTCCAGGCCGCCCCCATCACCACCTCCTTCGACGGGGCCATCAACCAGCTGGATAAGGACCTGGAGCGCCGGATCAAGGAGTATCTGGCCATCCGCTGCGGCATGCAGGAGATCTTCACCTATCCCTGGATGGACGAGCAGTACGTCAACGCCATTTTGCAGGACACCGCCGGGATCCTGGCCCTGTCCACCCCGCCGTCTCCCACCGAGCGGCTGATCCGCTCCTCTCTGCTGCCCAACCTGTGCAAGGCCGTGGTGAAGAACGAGCGCTACTTCACGGAGTTCTCCCTGTTTGAAACGGCCCAGGTGTTCAAGGACGCGGACTATTCCGCCCCCTATGACCCCCGGGAGCTGCTGCCCTCCCAGCGCAAGAACATCGCCGGCGCCTTCGTGGCCCCGGCCAAGGACGTGACGGCCCTGTTCCGCCGGGCCAAGGGCGCCGTGGAGCAGATGCCCCGCTACACCCATATGGAGGGCTTCACCTTCCGCCAGGAGAAGCGCCCGGTGTGGGCCGACCAGGTGGTGTGGCTGAACATCTTCCTTGGCGAGGAGCAGGTGGGCAATCTGGCATTGCTTGCCCGGAAGCCCGCCATGTCCTGCGGCATCAAGAACCTGGCGGTGATGCTGTTCGAGCTGGACGTGGACGCCTTGAAGCCCTTCCGCTCCCGCACCAACCGGTTCACCCACCTGCCGGAGTATCCCATGACCGACTACGACATCTCCCTGCTGTTCGACAGCCAGGTGAAGTGGAGCCAGATGTACGACGTCATCGCCCAGGGCATCCGGGAGGGCGGCCTGCTCCATGGGGCAGACTTTGTGGACGAGTACCACGGCAAGCAGGTGCCCGCCGGGAAGAAGTCTGTCACCATCCGGCTGACCATCGGCTCCCTGGAAAAGACCCTGACCTCCACGGAGATCGAGGAGTGCGCCTCCGGCGTCATCAAGAAGCTCACCAAGCGCCTGGGCGCGGAGCTGCGCACCCGGTAAAATCCGTTTTTTCCTCTTTACAGCGCCGGAAAAATAGCGTATACTGATGGTGAATCAATAGAAAGGGGAGAAAGCCCGCATGGATGATTTCACCAGAAAGTTTGACGCCGCCCAGGATAAGGACGAGCAAATCCACTTTATCCTTACCTCCGTGTATGAGGCGCTGAAGGAAAAGGGGTACGACCCCATCAACCAGATCGTGGGCTATATCCTGTCCGAGGACCCCACCTATATCACCAACCACAACGGCGCACGGACCCTGATCTGCAAGGTGGACCGGGACGAGCTGCTGCAGGTGCTGGTGAAGAATTATCTGGAAATCTGAGTGTCATAACAAAAGCCGCCCTGGCCGGGCGGCTTTTGTTATGACAGTGGGAGCTTTCAGGCCCACAGGGCCTTCATGAAATCGGGATAGGCCTTGTCGCAGATGTCCACGCAGCGGTTCATCAGCTCCAGGCAGATCTCGCCCACGTCGTGGGTGCGGAAGGCGGCGTCCATCTCCGCCTGAACGGTGTTGTCATTGGTGTCCAGCACGAACTTGGCAAAGCGGAAGCGGCGGTTGGCCTCGTTGACCACCTTGAAAAAGCCCTCCACCCGGTTTTCGGGGAGCTTCACGATGTCGAACACGCGGATGGCCACGTCCTCGCAGTCCTTGCTGAAGAAAAAAATCATGCGGATGGAGGGAATGCTGTCTCCGGTGTATATCACGGTGACCTTCTCCATGCCGGAGTCGGTGACCTCAATGTCGGAGTGCTTGATGTTCTTGGCGTCCATGGCCTGGATGAACTGGCGGGTGGAATCGAACATAGTGAAAACCTCCCTGTTTTTTTATATACCACAATATACCCCCTTTTCCCTGTCTTGTCAACCGGCGGAATTGTTGACGCGGCGGACAAAAAAATCTCGCCACCGGGGGAAAATCGTGCTATACTAAGGGAAAAATCCGGGAGGTGACGGGATGGAGGAGATCACGGCGGCCTATGTGCGGCGGCTTCTGCCCCGGCGGGACCCCATGGGCCACAAGGGCACCTTCGGCAAGGTGCTGTGCGTATGCGGCAGCGTGGGCTTTTCCGGCGCGGCGGTTTTCGCCGGCCGGGCGGCGGTGCGCACCGGGTCGGGGCTGGTATACCTGGGGGTGCCGGAGCCGGTGTGGCCGGTGGCGGCAATGAAATGCGACGAGGCGATGCCCTTCCCCCTGCCGTCTGAGGAGGGGAAGCTGTCCCCCCTGGCAGAGGAGGCCATCCGGCAGCGGGCCGGGAGCTGCGATGCGGTGCTGGTGGGCTGCGGCCTGGGGCGCAGCCCCGGGTGCGACGGGCTGGTGCGGCGGCTGCTGGACCTGCCCCGGCCGCTGGTGCTGGACGCAGACGGCATAAACGCCCTTTCCGGGCATATGGATGCATTGTCCCGGCGGCGGGACCGGATCACCGTGCTGACCCCCCATGAGGGGGAGTTTGTCCGGGCTGGAGGCGATCTTTCCCCGGGCCGGGAGCGGGCGGCGGCGGACTTCGCCCGGGAGCACGGGGTATACCTGGTGCTGAAGGGGCCGGGGACCATCGCGGCCGCCCCGGACGGGCGGTGTATGCGCAATCCCACCGGGAACTGCGGCATGGCCAAGGGTGGCAGCGGCGATGTGCTGGCGGGGATGCTGGTGAGTCTGCTGGGCCTGGGTCTGCCGCCTATGGACGCCTGCTGCGCCGCGGTGTGGCTCCATGGACGGGCCGGAGACCTGGCCGCCCGGGAGGTGGGCCTGTGGGGCATGACCCCATCGGATCTGCTGGACCGGATCCCGGCGGCTCTGCGGGAGGTCACGGAGTAAGAGACACTGTTTTAAAAGGGCTTTGCCCTTTTAAAACAAAAGGTTCGCAGCCTGCCGCGCGCATAATTTGTTCGCTGAAAGCGAACAAATTCCACACTTGCAGACTGAGAAGTGTTTTTTGCGACGTACACGCCGCCGCAAAAAACGGATTGCACTTTATTTGCCGCCTGCGGGCGGCAAACTCTGCGAGGCTTTTTGACGAGCTGCAATAGATAGAAAACATCACAGGGATAACGGAAAGCCTTCCGGAAAGGGAGGGTTTACCGTGAAAAAATGCTTGGTATGGCTGCTGGCGGCGGCGCTGCTGCTGGCCGGCTGCGGAAAAAAGGCCGCGTCGCAGGCGGAGAGTCTGCGCCAGCGGTACCGGGAGATGCAGGCCGCCCATATGGAGGCGGAGATCACCTGCCATCTGGAGACGGAGAACCGCACGTTCACCGTGTCCTGCGACTGGACCCCCACCGGCGCCGGGACCACCGTTACAGGCCCTGAGGACCTGGCAGGGCTGACGGCCTCCGTCAGCGGAGAGGATCTGACGGTGTCCTATGACGGGGCGGCTTTGTCCGCCGGAAGCCTGCGGGACGTGGCCCCGGCCAACTGTCTGCCGTGGCTGCTGCGGGCCATGGAGGAGGGGTATCTGGTGGACGCGGGACAGGAGACCCTGGAGGGGCTTGACTGCCTGCGCCTGGCCCTGGACACCACCGCCGCCGGCGGCAAGGTGCTGTGCACCGTGTGGCTGGACGGCGGCGGCGCGCCGCTGTATGCCGAGTTTACCCAGGACAGCCGCGTGGTGCTGACGGCCCGGCTGCTGTCCTTTACTTCAGAATAAAGAGAGGCTATCATCATGGAATCTACACTGCGGAGGACCTGGGCGGAGATCGACCTGGACGCTCTGGCCCACAACTATGGCCGCCTGCGGCAGCATATCGGGCCGAAGGTCCGCTTCCTGGGCGTGGTGAAGGCCGACGCCTACGGCCACGGGGCCGTGCAGGTGGCCCGGACCCTCCAGGAGCTGGGAGCCGACTATCTGGCGGTGTCCAGCATTGACGAGGCCATGGAGCTGCGGGCCAACGGCGTCTCCATGCCGGTGCTGATCCTGGGCCACACCCCCAAGGAGCAGGTGGGGCGGCTGATAGAGCACCACATTACCCAGGCCGTCACCTGCAAGGCCAAGGCCCTGGAATACAGCCATGAGGCCACGGCCTTGGGCGGCACGCTGAAGATCCATATCAAGGTGGATACCGGCATGTCCAGGCTGGGCTATCTCTGCGACGGCAGTCACTTTGACGGCGGCGTGGAGGGCATCTGCGAGGCCTGCGGCCTGCCGGGGCTGGAGGCGGAGGGCATCTTCACCCACTTCGCCGTGGCCGACGAGCAGGACCAGGAGAGCCAGGCCTATACCCGGCGGCAGTTTGACCTGTTCTGCCGGGTGATCCGGGCGGTGGAGGAAAAGCGGGGGGTGCGGTTCCCCCTGCGCCACTGCGCCAACACCGGGGCCACCGCCTGCTATCCGGAGATGCACCTGGACATGGTGCGGCCGGGCCTGCTGCTGTACGGCTACGGCGAGTTTGCCCAGGGGCTGGACCTGCGGCCGGTGATGACCCTGAAAACCACCATCAGCACCACCAAGACCTATGAGCCGGGCACTTCCGTCAGCTATGGACGGCTGTTCACCACCCAGCGGCGCACCCGCATGGGCGTGGTGCCCTACGGCTATGCCGACGGGTTCTTCCGGTGCCTGTCCGACCGGTGCAGCCTGATGACCGCCAAGGGGCCCGCGCCCCAGCGGGGCCGCATCTGCATGGATATGTCCATGATCGACCTGACGGACCTGCCGGGGGTGGACGTGGGGGACGAGGTGGAGATCTTCGGGCCCCGCAACCCGGTGGAGGTCATGGCCGCCCAGGCGGGGACCATTCCCTATGAGCTGACCTGCGCCGTCAGCAAGCGGGTGCCCCGGGTGTATTTACAGAACGGACAGGTGACGGAGCGGGAGCTGCTGCTGCGGTTCTGACGCACGCCGCCGCCTGCCGCCCCATAGAATGAAGCGGGGCGGGAAAACCGGGTATAAATCCCCGGGCTGCGTGGGAGAATGAAAGTGACCCGTTTTTTCCGGGTACTTCTTCCGGCGGAGTGTGAACGTTTGTGGATACGAATGTCAAGCGCGGCGAAATTTATTATGCCGACCTGAGCCCGGTGGTAGGCAGCGAGCAGGGGGGCGTGCGCCCGGTGCTGATCGTGCAGAACGACACCGGCAACCGCCACAGCCCCACCGTCATCGCGGCGGCCATCACCTCCCAGATGGGCAAGGCCAAGCTGCCCACCCACATCGAGGTGGCGGCCCAGTGCTGCGGTCTGCCCAAGGATTCCGTGATCCTGCTGGAGCAGATCCGCACCCTGGACAAACGCCGCCTGCGGGAGCGGATGGGCCGGGTGGACGGCGCGGTGATGGAGCGGGTGGACGACGCCATTGCGGTGAGCTTCGGCCTGCCCCGCAGCAGATTGGTATAGCAGCCCGGCGGAGGGTACATAACCTTCCCCAGGCAGGAGCTCCCCCGGGAGAGGCATTTGTCTCTCCTGGGGGAGCTTTTTTGCCTTGACGGGGCCGCCTGGGTATGGTATCATAAGGTTTACAGAACATAAACAAAGGAGGTATGACCATGTATGAAGCATTTCGGGAGGCGCCGCAGTCCAAAAAGGACCGCAGCCGCCTGAAGCTGGGGCTGTGGATCACCCTGGCGGCGGTGCTGCTGGCGCTAACGGCCACGCCGCTTGTGTGGGCGTCCCGGCAGAGCGCGGCATACCGCCGGTATATGGACGCTCTGAACGGCAGCGTGCTGTATGCCCGGGAACATGACGGCGTGTGGCTGGAGCGGGCCGGCAGCCGCGTCCACTATCCTCAGCTGGCCGGGGCCGGTATCAGCGAAAAGCTCCGGCAGGCCGGAATGGGAAAGCGCCAGCAGGAGCTGCCGGAGGGAGAGGGTGTGACCCTGGACTTCGGCGACGGCAGTCTTCTGCGGCTGTGGGAGGTGCCGATCCGGGGCGGCTATACCCCTGAGGAGACCTTCGGCGTGTTCGTGGCTTATACCTATCCCGACGGAGAGACATACTGCTATGATACCGATAACCTGGGGTGGGACCGGGTGGTGGACAGCCTGCCCTCTGCCGGGTAAGGCGGGACGGGGCATCCCCGGCGGAGACTGTGCATACACTGGCACAGCCCCTGCCGGGGATGCTTTGATGGGGAGGCGCGCTGCATGACGTATCCTGTGTATATCGGGGACCGGGCCGCCGGGACCATGACGGTGACAGCGGCGGGGGAGGACCACCTGTTCGAGGTGATCTGCCACCCCCCGGAGCCGGGCCTGTGGCGGGCCTGGGTCCAGGGGGAGGGACAGCGGCTTTCACTGGGACTGCTGGAGGGCGGGCGTCTGCGCCGCCGGTTTTCCCGGCGGATCACCGGGCCGCTGGGGGCCATCCGGTGGGCCGGGGCGGAGTCCTGCGCCGCGAGGGACTCCCCGTGGCGGCCCGCCGGGCCGGAGGACTGCCCCCTGCCCCTGCCGCCGGGGAGTCTGTGCCGCCGGGAGGGGCGGCGGGTGCGGCTGGCCGCGCCCTATGACCGGGAGGGGCCGTTTCCCCTGACGGAGCTGTTCTGCCTGGCCCGGATCCGGGCCATGGACGGAGGACTCTGGGCGGAATATCGCTTTGAGGACGGGTATCCTGTGCCGCCGGAGGAAAATTGAAATTTGCATATTCCGCCGCCATGTGCTATAATAAGCTGAACATTATCGCCATAGAGGAGGAATATGTCCATGAGATGTCCCTATTGCGGCTATCGCGAGAGCAAGGTGGTGGATTCCCGTCCCGCCGACGAGGGGGCCAGCATCCGCCGCCGGCGCGAGTGCCTGTCCTGCGAGAAGCGCTTTACCACCTATGAGACCGTGGAATATCTGCCCATGGTGGTGATCAAGAAGGACGGCAGCCGCCAGAGCTTCGACCGCAGCAAGGTGCTGCGGGGCATCCAGCGCTCCTGCGAAAAGCGCCCGGTGTCCGCGGCGGACATGGAGCGCATGGCCAGCGAGATCGAGCAGGAGCTGCAGAACTCCCTGGAGCGGGAGGTCAGCACCGTGGTCATCGGCGAAAAGGTCATGGAGAAGCTGAAAAAAGCCGACGAGGTGGCCTATGTCCGGTTCGCCTCGGTGTATCGCCAGTTCAAGGATATCAACACCTTCATGAGCGAGCTGAACAAGCTCCTGAGTGAAAAATAATTGAGGCTGTCAAAAAACCCGGAAATCTTCCGCCATCGGAAAGGAAGATAGTTACGAAAGAAACCCATCAGGGGTGTCTTTCGTTTGCAATCACAGGTCTTTCAGAACTTTCTAAGTTCTGAAAGACCGCACGCAACTTGTCAAAATGACTTTTTTGACAAGTTGAAATAATTATAGAATGTTCCGCAGGCTCAGGCGCTCCAGCTCGTCCAGCTGCTGCAGCTGCTGGCGCAGCTGGGCCAGCTCCGGCAGCAGGTCGTCCCCCTGCCGCAGGCGGCACAGGGTCCGGCAGCGGGTCAGCGTCACCTGGGCCGCGTCCAGGGTCTCGTGGTGGATGACCACATGGAGGAAGTCCTGGGCCGACTCCCAGTCGGCGGACAGGGCGTCCATGGCCTCCCGGGCCATGTCCCAGCGCTCCTGCTCCGCCAGCTGGGCGATCCGGTCCGCCTGGTCCATCCACCGGTTGGTCCGGCGGTTCAGAGCCGCCGCGTTGAGAATGCACAGGGCCAGCAGCACCGCCAGCACCAGTGAGGGCACGATCAGAAACCGCTTCATACGTCCTCCTTGGCCTGGCAGATCACGTTGCCCCCCTGGTCCAGGGACAGGAGAAACACCTGAGACGGGTCCGTCAAGTGCTCCCGCTTCAGCTGCTGCCGCAGCCACGCGTCGTCCACGTCCATTTTCTTCATATTGTCCCGCAGCAGCCGCCCGTCGTTGATCAGCAGCACCGGAAGAAGCTGCTCGGTGACGTTCAGGGACAGCTGACGGGGCGTTACCGGCTGGGCCTGGGGCCGCAGCAGCACCGACACCTGGCCGCTGGTCTCCAGGACGGCGTACTGCACGTCCTTCAGGTCGGTGACCCCCTGGCCCCGCAGCTCCTCCAGAAGCTCGTCCACCGTCATGCGGTTGTGGCGCATGGCCCGCTGCTGGAGCTTCCCGTAACGGACGACGATGGCCGGTTCCCCGCAGATCAGGGACCGGAACCGCCCGCTGCGGAAGCTGATATAGCTTAAAAGCGTGGTCAGGGCCAGCAGGGTCAGAATGGGCACCACGCCGTTGATCAGCGGTGAGTCGAAGTCCTGCATGGGCACCGACGCCAGGTCCGACAGCAGCATGGTCAGCACCAGCTCGATGGGCTCCAGCTCGCCGATCTGACGCTTGCCGGTCAGGCGCAGCCCCGCGATCAGCAGCAGATACAGGATGATGGTGCGGAAAAAAGCAGTGGCCATGAGCATTCCCCCTTCTATGGCCAGTATGCGCCGATGAGAGAAAGTTATACCGCTTCATCCGGCCCCAGGCCGTTTGATATACAGAACGCAGAACCGCGAAAGGAGGTCCCCGGGAAAATCCCATACCAAGCGCCATGTGCCTGCCCTTCCGGCAGGATAACGAGGAGGAGAGAGGATCGAACCTTCGGCGGGAGCTCTCCCGCGCCGTCCGGGCGCGCACGCAGCGGGCAAATATGCGGGTGACCGCAAAACAGAGACGCTGCGACCGGAAATCGAGGCAAATTGTCTGCGTATTTGTCCTCCCCATTATCAGAAATCAGGAGGAATCATCAATATGTGTGGAATCGTAGGATATGTTGGCCATCAGGAGGCCGCCCCCATTCTGCTGGACGGGCTGGAGCGGCTGGAATACCGGGGCTATGACTCCGCCGGTATCGCCGTGTGCGGCGATGGCGTGCTGCGCCTTTGCAAGAAAAAGGGCCGGGTGGCGGCTCTGCGGGAGCTGACCCATGACGGCGGGAACCTGCCCGGCACCCTGGGCATCGGACACACCCGCTGGGCCACCCACGGCGAGCCCAACGACGTCAACGCCCATCCCCATATGAGCCAGAGCGGCAAGTTCGCCGTGGTCCACAACGGCATCATCGAAAACTTCATCACCCTGAAGGAGGAGCTGCAGCAGAAGGGCTATGTGTTCCAGTCCGAGACGGACACGGAGGTGGTGGCCCAGCTGCTGGACTATTACTACAGCGATTGCGGCGACTTTTTCGAGGCCATGAACCGCCTGCTGCACGCGGTGGACGGGGCCTATGCCCTGGGCATCATCTGCGCCGACTATCCCGACCGGCTGGTGGCCGCCCGGAAGGACGCACCCCTGCTGCTGGGCTTCGGCGATGGGGAGAACTTCATCGCCTCCGACGTGACGGCCCTGATCCGCCACACCCGGGACATCGCCTATATGGACGACGGGGAGCTGGCCATTCTGTCCCGCAGCGGCATCCGGGTATACGACCGCCAGCTGCGCCCGGTGGAGAAGAAGCACCACCATGTGGACTGGGAGGTGGACGCCGCCGAAAAGGGCGGCTATGCCCACTTCATGCTCAAGGAGATCATGGAGCAGCCCGCCGCCATCCGCAAGGCCACCGCCGCCCGGATCCAGGGGGGCCGCGTGGTGCTGCAGGACCTGACCATGACCCCGGAGCAGATCCGGGCCATGGGCCGCATCTACATCGTGGCCTGCGGCTCGTCCTATCATGTGGGCATGGTGGGCAAATATAACCTGGAGCGGATGCTGCGGCGCAGCGTGGAGGTGTGCCTGGCCTCCGAGTTCCGGTATGCCGACCCCATCGTGGGGGAGGGGGACCTGGTCATCGTCATCAGCCAGTCCGGCGAGACCCTGGACACCATGGCCGCCCTGCGGGAGGCCAAGAAGCGGGGGGCACGGATCCTGTCCATCGTCAACGTGGTGGGCTCCTCCATCGCCCGGGAGTCCGATGACGTGCTGTATACCTGGGCCGGGCCGGAGATCGCCGTGGCCACCACCAAGGCCTACAGCACCCAGATGGCGGTGCTGAACCTGCTGGGCCTGTATTTCGGCGAGGTCATGGGCACCGTGGACTATGAGACCTACACCGCCATGGTCCGGGATATCCTGGCCCTGCCGGAGAAGCTGGAGCAGGTGCTGGCCCAGGCGGATCAGATCCAGCAGATCGCTAAGGATTTCGCCGGGCGGGACGACGTGTTCTTCATCGGCCGGAACCTGGACTATGCCCTGAGCATGGAGGGCAGCCTGAAGCTCAAGGAGATCAGCTATATCCACTCCGAGGCCTACGCCTCCGGTGAGCTGAAGCACGGCACCATCTCTCTGATCGAGGAGGGGACCCCCGTCATTGCCCTGAGCACCTACGGTCCCCTGTTTGACAAGGCCATGAGCAATGTGGTGGAGGTCCAGGCCCGGGGCGCCAACGTCCTGGCCCTGACCACTGAGACCCACCGGGACGCCATGGCCGCCCGGACGCCCCGGGTGCTGACGGTGCCGGAGGTGGAGCCTATGCTGCTGCCCCAGCTGGGGGTGGCGCCCCTGCAGCTGCTGGCGTACTACATCGCCCTGGAGCGGGGCTGCGACATCGACAAGCCCCGGAACCTGGCCAAGAGCGTCACCGTGGAGTAAAAATCGCAATACACCGAGGGAATTATGAACAACATCAGAATCGTACCCATGACGGCGGACCATCTGGACGCCCTGGAGCAGCTGGAGCGCACCTGCTTCTCCCGGCCCTGGTCCCGGAAGATGCTGGCCGAGGAGCTGGACAACCAATGCGCCGCCTTTTTAGTGGCGGAGGACGCCGCCACCGGCCAGGTGATCGGCTATGCCGGGCTGCTGGTGGCCGCCGACGAGGGGTACATCACCAATGTGGCGGTGTTTCCCCAGTATCGCCGCCGGGGCGCGGCGGGAAAGCTCCTGGACGTGTTCCTGCGCTTTGCCCGGGCCAACCATCTGGCGTTTTTGACCTTAGAGGTGCGGCCCAGCAACGCCGCCGCCATCGCCCTGTATACCCGGTTCGGCTTCCGGGAGGCCGGACGCCGCCGGAACTACTATGACCTGCCCAAGGAGGACGCCCTGATCCTGACCCGGACCTTTGAGGAGGATGACCAGTGAACATTTTAGCCTTTGAATCCTCCTGCGACGAGACCGCCGCGGCGGTGGTGCGGGACGGGCGGACGGTGCTGTCGGACGCCATCCTGTCCCAGGCGGATATGCACGCCCTGTATGGCGGCGTGGTGCCGGAGATCGCCTCCCGGAAGCATGTGGAGGCCATTGCCGGGCTGTCGGACCAGGCGCTGCGGGATGCGGGCCTGACCCGGCGGGACATTGACGCCGTGGCCGTGACCTATGCCCCGGGCCTTATCGGCGCGGTGCTGGTGGGGGTCAGCTTCGCCAAGTCCGCCGCCTATGCCCTGGGGGTGCCCCTGATCCCGGTGCACCACGTCCGGGGCCACATCGCCGCCAACTATCTGGCCTTTCCGGAGCTGGAGCCGCCGTTTCTGGCCCTGGCCATGTCCGGCGGCAACACCCTGATCGTGGACGTGAAGGGCTACACGGATATGGAGGTCCTGGGTGCCACCCGGGACGACGCCGCAGGAGAATGCTTCGACAAGGCCGCCCGGGTGCTGGGCCTGCCGTACCCCGGCGGGAAGCCCATGGACCGGCTGGCCGCCCGGTCACCGGGAGGGAAATACACCCTGCCCCGGGCCCATGTGGAGGGTGCGCCCCTGGATATGAGCTTCTCGGGCCTGAAAACCGCCGTGGTGAACCTGGCCCACAACGCCCAGCAGAAGGGGGAGCCTCTGGACGCCGCCGCCCTGGCCCATGACTTCAACCAGGCGGTGTCCGACGAGCTGGTGCCCCGGGCCATGGAGGCCGCCCGTCTCCGGGGCCGCCGGTGCATCGTGGCCGCCGGAGGGGTGGCCGCCAACACCATCATCCGGGGAGACCTGGAAAGGGCCTGTGAAAAGGCCGGGTACCGGCTGTATCTGCCGCCCCTGCGGCTGTGCGGCGACAACGGCGCCATGATCGGCGCCCAGGGATACTATGAGTATCTGGCGGGCCGCCGGGCGGGGCTGGACCTGAACGCCTACGCCACCATGGAGCTGGACGATATCTTCTATTGAGAAAAAGCGCCCCCGGCGGATAGCTGGGTGTACGTAAGACAGTATTGCGCCGAGATTGACGAAGCGGCACGAAACCGCATGGAGCTGATCGTGCGGTCACTGGCAAAGCAGTACGGCGTGACCGAGCAACTGAAAGCCGATAATCAAATGGAATGGGTGCGGCAGATGAACGCTTGCAAGGCACAGGCAGAGGAGATTGTGAAAGCGGAATTGATTTATGATTGAGCGAGGAAGTCCGGGCAGAAAACTGTTCGGACTTTTCTCATATAGTCCAAAGTTGCGGTAGAACTGTTCACAAGTTTTATGGTATAATTTGAATACGAAAAGTGAGCAACAAATCGGAATTTGATGAGGTGATTGGGTGAAAACTTATACAATTTGTGGAAGCATGAAATTTGCCGAAGATATGAAAAAAATTGCTTATGACCTTGAAATAAGCAAAGGATATAAGATATAATATATTACAATGTGTTTATTGTGAAGATAATATTGTTCCAACTGAAGATGAACTTTTAAAACTTGAAGATGCTCATTACAGAAAAATAGATTTAAGTGATGGAATATATGTTGTAAATATGGATGGTTATATTGGAACATCTGTGAAAAAAGAAATTGAGTATGCTGAAAGGCATGGAAAAGAAGTGTTGTATCATTACAATCAGTAGATTTTAATTCATAAAACAGTTAGATAAATTTGAATTTGACGAGGTATTGATAGAATGGTAGAAGTAAAATTTTATGACAATGTCGCAGATGAATTTTTGAAGTTTGCAGTGATAATATCCAAAACAGATAACAAGTGGGTATTCTGTAAACACAAAGAAAGAGAGACTTATGAAATACCAGGAGGTCACAGAGAACCTGGAGAAAGTATTTTAGAAACAGCTAAAAGAGAATTACAAGAAGAAACAGGAGCAGTTGATTTTAGAATTGAACCAATATGTGTGTATTCTGTTAAAGGAAAGACACGAGTAAATGAAAATATTGATGATGAAACTTTCGGAATGTTATTTATTGCAGACATTAACTCATTTGAGGAATTACATAGTGAGATTGAGAAGATATTGATTTCAGATAAGTTAGTTGAAAATTGGACATATCCTTTAATTCAACCTATATTGATTGAAGAAGCAAAAAAAAGAGGCTTTATATAAATAGACAAGCAACGGAAACTTTCAGTTTGGCGAACTGATAAAATCCCTTTAGGAACTAAAGGGCGCACTTCTATACTCTCCTATCGGGAGTATGTGCGTCCTGCGGAGCTTCATTCTCCGTCAGCAGAAAAAACTGCCAGACCGAGAATGTTTCGTCACTTTGTTCCGTCAAGGGAGCTACACTCCCTTGCG
>OLJF01000956.1_pt1 | contig 21590 bp, 15 predicted proteins | sample 1609751 | NCBI WGS metagenome assembly OLJF01 (sample SAMEA4350171, study PRJEB24818) | metagenome | biome: human; feature: gut; material: faeces | place: Denmark | collected 2013-09
GCCATGGAACGTGATTTCGAATATGTACGCACAACAAGCAGATTTTCATATTTTGGCAGAAGCGAAAGTGCGCTCTCTCCGCCATAGTCAATATAAGCTTCATCCACAATCACAATGGCATCCTGATTTGCCGCAATAATTTCCTCAATTTCATCCCGGCTTAACGCAAGAGAGGTCGGGGCATTCGGGTTTGCAATAACAACGCCGCCATTTTCTTTTTTATAATCATCCGGACAAATTCGGAAATCGTCTGTCAATTTTGGACACTCGTACGGAATCCGGTAAACATTAGCCCAAACAGGATAAAACGAATATGTAATATCCGGGAAGAGAATCGGCTTATCGGAATTAAAAAACGTAAGAAATGCAAGTGCCAGAACATCATCTGAACCAACACCGACAAACACCTGTCCGGCATCCAGTCCATGATACGATTCAAGTGCTGTCACTAATTCTTTTGCTGCCGGATCCGGATATAGGGCAAACCGTGAAACTTCCATTTCTTCGTGAGCCTTTTTTACCCCCGGTGACGGCGGATATGGATTTTCGTTTGTATTTAACTTTATAATATCTTTTACCTGAGGCTGTTCACCCGGAACATAAGGAACAACCTTTCGGATATTTTCTTCCCAAGCTTTCATTGGTACCCTCCTCTTTTTTTCTCCCTAAATATACTCCTTTCGCTCTCTGCCGTCAATAGTCTGTTATACTCCGGTACGCATCAACAATGCCATAACCCCACTCGGTATTCGGATAGGGTTCTCCTCTTGGCACGGCCCCCCGGATGAGCGCCTCACGCACCGTATTACTGTTTGCACCGTCATCTGCATATTCCTGCATAAAAAGTGCGCTGATTCCTGCCACAAAAGCCGCTGCTACACTTGTTCCCGTCATTGTGCCGTATCGGTTTCCCGGATACGTTCCCGTCAGTTCCACGCCGGGTGCAACAACTTCCGGCTTAATGTAGCCAAAAGGAGTAAAACCACGCCCTGACTGCAGATACAGAGCACCATCTCTTACGTCGTATGCCGACACTCCCGTCACAAATGGCGTTGTCGATGGATTTGTAGCTGTCATATCGGGGTCCGGATCTAAAAATACAACTTCCTTTTCCAAAAACTGCTGAATCGGAAGCCACATGGAAAAATTAGGAACTTCATAATCAAACTGTGTTCGCACTTTCCAAATTCCGGTCGTTGGATTCTGAAAGCGAAAAACGACAACCTGCTCTCTCGTCAGTTGCTGCGCTACACCAAAATAAATTTCGACCGTTGTATTTTCCGGCACAAACCGATGCTCATAGCGGATTCCTGAAACCGCACGGATTTCGCGAATTGTCTCCCCGCTCGGTGAAATGACATCCACCGACAAGCTTCCCGGCGTCTGCCACCACAACTGCCCCATAAATCCATTCATATTTGCGGATACACTGATATCTATCGTATCTTCTTTGCGGCGTATTGTGTGATGATGTCTTGTATTTCCCTCATTCCCCACACACGTTACAATTGCCACACTGCCTACCGACAAATACCGGTTCAAATAAACGCCAAGAGCTGTACTTCCGTTGTGGTTTCCCATACTGCTGCCCATACCAAGGCAGAGAATGATTGGCTTTCTCTCCTGCGCCGCCACGGAAAGTAAATAAGCAAGCCCGGTCATCACATCACTTTCCAGATAAGCCGGCACATCCGACGGGATTCTATAATAATTTCGATAACTTTCATTCGCCTGACGGCACTTAACAACAACCAATTCAGATAATGGTGCCACCCCGGAAAATTCTTCGGCCCGGTTCTCGTTTCCTGCCGCTACCCCCGCCATAAATGTTCCATGACCAATCTCATCTTGACTTGGCACAATTTCAAACGGATTTTTGGACGAAAGTGCCTGATTCAGCTGCTCCCTTGAATACATCCGTCCGTATGGAAAATTTTCATTTCCAACCCCTTCTTCTACACTCTGATCCCAGATTGATACAATCCTTGAAGTTCCATCCGCCGCCACAAATGCCTTATGTGTAAAATCAATTCCGGTGTCTACAATCCCAATCAGTACACCCTGTCCATATAAATCAAGGGACGGCTGTCTGCGAATCCGAAGCACACCACTGGCTTCCAGCGCTTCTTCACTCATCAGACCAAAAACGTTTGGAATTGCTGAAAAACCATATTTTTGTATCGCCTCACCATTTACATTTTGAACCTGCTGGTAAATAATTGCCTGCCTGTCATCCAGTCGGATATAACAATCCGGGTTGTACACTTCCCTTATATACTCCTCACCACGGTAATTATCCAAAACGTAAACGAGAACATCCTCTGCAAAAACTGCTTCCCTGCATTGCATAAAAAAACCTCCTGCGCTTTGTTTCATCTTACGCAGAAGGTCTTACTTTTATCCATCAGCCATTACTTCGCATCAAAATGGTAGGAGAACCTTTTCCTTCAATATAATCTTTGGTAATGATAACTTTGCCAATCATTTCGTCTTTCGGAATTTCATACATAATATCCATCATAAATTCCTCGATAATGGAACGGAGTGCTCTGGCACCGGTCTTCTTTGCCGCTGCTTTTTTCGCTACCGCCATCATGGCATCATCCTCAAATTCCAAATCCACTTCATCCATCTGCAAAAGTTTGCGATACTGTTTCAAAATAGCATTTTTCGGTTTCTCCAACACCTGAACTAACAATTCCTCATCCATCGCCTGTAAGGAAAATACAATCGGCAGACGTCCGATAAACTCCGGAATCAAACCATACTCGCGGATATCTTCGGTTTCTACTAAACGGAACAAATCTTTCTCATGGTCATACTTATCCCGAAGTTCCGAACCAAATCCAATCGTTCCCTGACTGGTAAGACGTTTTTTTATGATGTCTTCAAGCCCCGGAAAAGCTCCACCACAGATAAATAAAATGTTGCTCGTGTTCACCGTTGTCATCGGAACCATTGCATTTTTATTGGTTGCGCCAACCGGCACTTCCACATCGGCACCCTCCAACAATTTCAAAAGTGCCTGCTGCACTGATTCTCCACTTACATCGCGGTTATTGGTGTTCTGCTTTTTCGCAATTTTATCAATTTCATCGATATAAACAATGCCTCGCTCTGCCAATTCTACATCGTTATCTGCATTGGCAAGAAGTTTGGAAATAACGCTCTCTACATCATCGCCAATATAACCGGCTTCTGTTAATGCTGTGGCATCTGTAATCGCAAGCGGTACCTGCAAAAGGCGCGCCATCGTCTTAACCATAAATGTTTTTCCACTTCCGGTTGGTCCTAACATCAGCATATTCGACTTTTCAATTTCCACACCGTCATCGGTCTGCCCGGCAAGCACACGCTTATAATGATTATAAACGCCAACAGACAGCACTTTCTTTGCCTGCTCCTGCCCCATCACATATTCATCCAGGTTTCCTTTAATGACGTGAGGTGCCGGAAGTTTGTTAATATCCAGTGCCGGTTTTTCCTGTTTTTTCTTCTTTTTCGTTTTCACCTGATGGCGCTCCTGAAATTCATTCGGTGGCTCTAACCCCATACTGCCAAGATTCATCATATCCATTCCCGGAAAACTTGGCATTCCCTGCATTCCTATCTGGTCGAACGTTTTCTGCATACAATCCGAACAAATTGTAATTTGATTCGGAATGGTAATCATTTTATCTACTTTACTTTCCGGACGATGGCACAAATAACAAATTTTTTCGTAACCATCGGAATCCTTTTTATGATTCTTATCATCCGGATTCATCTCTTTTATTTCTTCACTCATAGTTTCCTCCATTTTTAGCACAAATCCCACCGCACAAATATGCGGTGGGACTTATTATACCCGATTTCACTCAATTAGTAAATACTTCCGCCCCAAGGTACTACCTGAGAATTGTCATTATCATAATTGTTGTTATAATCCTGACTGGAATCATTTTGCTGTTGTGTCGAACCATCATCCAATCCATCTAATGTATCTTTACCTTTGAGTACAACATCTACTTGTTTCGCTTTATAAGTTCCGTCGTTACTTCGCTGAACGGTAACTTTAATGGTCGTACCGGCTTTTGTACTGTTTACCTTTTCCTGTACTTCCTGAATAGACTTAACCGTCTGGTCACCAATCTTTGTAATAACATCGCCCTGTTTAATACCTGCTTTATAAGCAGCACCGGTATCAGATACCGCAGCAACATACACTCCAACCGGAATACCATATGCTTTGCTTACACTTTCTGAAATGTCTCTTCCGGTAATACCCAGATAACCTTTTTCGCTGTCTTTCAAAACTTCGCGGTCCATCAAGTCATTGATAACAGAAACTGCATCACTCATCGGGATCGCATATCCCATACCTTCAACATTTGTTGAACCGTAGGAGAAATATTTGGACGAGTTGATACCGATTACATTTCCGTTTGTATCAATCAAAGCACCACCACTGTTACCTGGATTAATCGCTGCATCTGTCTGCATCAAAACCTGTGTCGTACTCTTTCCGCTTCCATCCGATGCAGACACTTCACGGTTTTTCGCGCTCAGATAACCAACGGTTACAGACTGTCCATAGCCAAGAGCATTTCCGATGGCAATTACCATCTGTCCGACTTTCGCCTGATCTGAATTTCCTAAGGAAGCAACGCGAATACTTTTCTTCGTGGATTCTTTGAGGGAACTTAATTTAACGGTAATAACCGCAAGGTCATTCGACTCACTTGTTCCTTTTACCATTGCATCCGCTACTTCATTATCGTTAAAAGTAACTGAAATTTTATCTGCATCAGCTACAACGTGGTTATTTGTCACAATCAGGAGCTGGTCATTATCCTGTTTTACAATAAATCCGGAACCTGCTCCCTCGGAAGAATAAGTCTGTCCAAAGTAAGAAGTCTGGGTGCTCTTCTCTGTAATCGCAACAATCGATGGCATAACCTTTTCCACGATACCGGACACATCGGCAACCGTAGCTGCTGAACCGGATACCGTTGTCAGGGCAACACCATTATTGGAACTGTTATCCACGCCCTGAATCTCACTCTTTGTTCCGAACAAATCAGATAATCCCTTATTTACTCCAAAGAAACATCCCGCTGCAATCACGCCAAATAAAACTGCACTAACTAAAATTTTAGGAATTGACATTCCTTTTTTTGCTTTCTTTTCTTTTTTCTTTTTCACGTTCTGCGCTTCTACATTTTGGAAACGGTACGTATTATCTTCAGATGGCATCGGTGATGGCTGCACCGGCTGGTTCTGATTCTGGTTCTCAGTCTGCGGCTCCTGTGGTTCCTGAGAAGCCTGCGGTGCCGGATTGTCAACCATGACAAATCCATTGGCATCGTTGTTATTTTCTATGCTATTGTTATTTCCCATGTTGTTTTCGTCCATGCTAAAACTTCCTTTCGTCTTAAGTTAGGTTTATTATAGACAGTAATTGTGTTGAGAATGTGAATGATTTATAATATTTGCGTCTTGTGGGCGCTCTCGCTTGACAAATTGCGTAAGGGTATCGGCATGTAAAATACACATGCCGGATACCCACGCATTTGTACCCACAATCCACAAATGTTATAAATCATCTATAAGCAATCAAATAGCTCTGATGTGGCGGCAGGAAGGTTATGCAACCAAAATCCTTACAAACTCCCAAAAACGTTGCATGATTTTAAATTTTTTTCAAAATCATGCAACCAAAACGACTACAATTAAGGGAAAGAGTTGCATTTATCCACGAATTTGTCCTGCCAAACTCGAATAACACGGCTGAAATGCAACCTTATGAGCCAAATCAAGCCAAAAGCGTTGTTCTGTGCAAATTAAAAACCATTAAATGTATTTTCGCACCTCTTCATCCCTTCCTACTTAATGCTGTCAAGTGCCTTTTTTAATATTCCAGTAGTTTACCGGGAAGGATTGCAAAGAATGTGCTAGGTACACGCAGGTATCTGATATGCGAATTTTGCATATCGATACCTCTGCGCGTACCTTAAGCGGGAGCGGCACATGAGTAGCAATCCTTCCCGGTAAATTGCGAAAATAAAAAAGCCGCTGACATTTTTCTTGTGAAAAAGGCAAAAATGAGATATACTATTTATACTTATGGACATATTAAACTATAAAATAGAAAGGACTGGATTGGTTTGATTAAGGGAAATCAAAAGCTCCTAAATCTTTTTCGTATATTAATAGACACGGCAATTATTGTATTTTCGTTCATCCGCGCATATTACCTGCGCTTCAGCAACGATAGCATTTTAATTCGGTGGGAATGGATTGAGGAACCGGTCGGTATTTACGGCTCGTTAAAGGATTACATGCAAATTTTGATTATGCTGATTCCTTGTTACCTCGTTTCCTATTATTTTTTCCACTTGTATGACCCAAAACGTACCAAGAGCAGAAAATCAGAAATTTTTAACATTTTAAAATCCAATGTTGTAGGAATTCTCTACTGCGTTGCCTTTCTGTTTTTTATTCGCAATGGTACTTACGCCCGTTTGTTTATTATTATTTTTGTTACGCTGAATTTTATACTGGAAGTTTTATTCCGTTTTTGCACGACAACACTTCTTCGCAAGATTCGCAGAAAAGGAATGAACCACAAACATATTTTATTAATCGGTTACAGCCGTGCCGCAGAAGGTTACATCGACAGACTGTTGGCACATCCGGAATGGGGTATTTCCATTCATGGTATTTTGGACAACCATAAACCGCTTGGCTATTCTTACCGCGACATTCATGTGATTGGACGAGTGGACGAGTTAGAGAAAATGCTGTCTGAAAATGATTACGATGAAACAGCAATTACGCTGAGCATCGACCACTACGACAGTCTGGAAGGGATTGTTGCCGTAACAGAAAAATCCGGCGTTCACACAAAGTTTATTCCGGATTACAACAATATTATTCCGACTCGTCCGTATACTGAAGATTTGGATGGACTGCCGGTCATCCACGTGAGAAATATTCCGCTTTCAAACTCGTTTAACCGTTTTTGCAAGCGTGCAATTGATATTGTAGGTGCACTGCTTTTAATTATCCTGTTCTCCATTCCAATGGCAGTGGTGGCAGCGATTATTAAAATCACATCGCCGGGACCACTTATTTTCAAGCAGGAGCGTGTTGGTCTTCACAATAAGCCGTTTAAAATGTTTAAGTTCCGCTCGATGGAAGTGCAGGACGCCTCAAAAGAAAAACAGGCATGGACGGTGCAGAACGACCCCCGCGTAACACCAATCGGCAAATTCATCCGAAAAACCAGTTTGGATGAATTACCACAGTTTTTCAATGTGTTAAAAGGCGATATGAGCCTTGTCGGACCAAGACCGGAGCGTCCGTTCTTTGTGGAAAAATTTAAGGAAGAAATTCCTCGTTACATGATTAAACATCAGGTTCGTCCGGGCATCACCGGCTGGGCGCAGGTAAACGGCTACCGCGGTGATACATCCATCCGCATGCGAATCGACTGTGATTTGTATTACATTGAAAACTGGACGTTAGGACTGGATATTAAAATTTTATTCCTGACAATTTTCAAAGGTTTCGTAAATAAAAATGCATACTAAAATCATGGCGGACTCCAAAGAATATGGAATCCGTCGTTTTTATTCCTGCCAAAACTCTGCAAGCAATTCTTTCATCTTCTCACAATTCACAACATCAAACGGGTACCATTCCCTCGGGAACAAATCCTGATACTGCTTTTGCATAAACCGCTCATCCAAAAGAAGAATTGCCCCTTTGTCGTTTATTGTACGAATCACTCGTCCACCCGCCTGAAACACTTTATTTACTGCCGGATACAAATAAGCATACGAAAACCCATCCCCTTTTTTCTCCTCGTAATAATCCTTGAACAACTCCCTTTCATGGCAAACCATCGGAATCCCGGTTCCTACTACGACCGCGCCAATCAGACATTCTTCTTTCAAATCAATTCCCTCACTGAAAATGCCTCCCATGACGCAGCATCCAATCACGCTTTTGTCTGTTTCTTCAGAAAATGCCTCCAAAAACTCTTCTCTCTCCCGCTCACGCATTTCGGGCATCTGTACAAGAATCTTCTGATTCTCTCTATTAGGAAGCCTTGTTACAATTTCATCCATAAAACGGTACGATGGGAAAAAGAGCAGATAATTTCCCTCTTTTGCTGAGATAAAACTGTCAATGTATGCCGCAATCTTTTCGTATTCTGCCGCCCCGCGCCTCGTATATTTTGTCGTCACATCACGGGCAATCATCACTTTTCTCTGTTCCGGCAAAAATACGGATTTTGCATAAACCGCGGCATCTTCCTTCTCCCCGCCAAGCTGTTCTTTATAGTAGCGAATTGGCAAAAGAGTCGCCGAGAAAAAGATGGTGCTCTGCACCCGTTCCATCACCTCTTTCAGGCAGCCGGACGGGTCCATACACTGGATTTTAATGCGGAACTTCCGCTCCTCATCATAATCTAGATAAATCCGGTCACTCTCATCAAATTTTTCCAGCACTGCAAGAAACCGGCGGACATCAAAATAAAGCGATAAAATCGTGTCACGCTCTGGCAGTACCGGATATTCTTTTGCCACCAATTCATAATCTCCTGCCACACGAAGAAGAGCAAACTCCAGCATTCCCGCATCCGAAATCACTTCAAAATCATCGCACTCTTTTTTCCATGCAAGCAGCACACGGTTCGCCGCCTCCAGCGATTTTTCAAATTTCCGCAGTATATAATGTACTTCCGGACGTTTTTCGTGTCGTTCCATCGCCTTCACAATCTTCTTTACTGCAAGAAAATCTTCTTTCACAAGCCTCGCACTGTACATTTCCCTGCCGCGCTCCACAAGATTGTGTGCCTCATCCACCAAAAGCACCATATTTCCTTTTTTCTCAGTCGAAAAAAATCTCCGCAGATACACATTCGGGTCAAAAACATAGTTGTAATCACAAATCACGGCATCTGCAAAAAGGGCGGCATCCAACGCCATTTCAAACGGACAAACCTGATGTTTTTCGGCATATTTCTCAATCATATCCCGGCTCATTTTATGCTCATGAATTAACATGTCGTAAACCGCCTCATTCACTCGGTTATAATGCCCTTTCGCGCGCTCACACTCACCCGGATTGCAGGAAACTGTGTCCATTACACACATTTTTTCCTTTGCAGTAATCGTAAGTGTTTTGAAAAACAGTTTTTGTTTTCCAAGCAGTTCAAAACAATCTTCCGCCACCGTTCTTGTTATCGTTTTTGCCGTCAGATAAAAAATCCGGTCGCAGACCTCCTCTCCCATTGCCTTTACCGCCGGAAAGACTGTACTAATCGTCTTCCCTACCCCCGTCGGTGCCTCTACAAACAGCCGCTTTCCTTTTTCCACCGTATGATAAACCATCGCCGCCAGTTCTTTCTGCCCCGGACGATAGGAAAATGGAAAGGTAAGTTCCGTAATGGATGCATCTCTCTGCTTTTTCCAGTCATACTGATAAACCGCCCATTTTTCATATTCATCCATCAAATTCCGAAACCACTGTACAATCTCAATTCGCGAAAATGTCTCCCGAAACCGCACCACCTGCTCGGTCTCCAGATGACAATAGGTAAGCTGCACTCCAATTTCATCCAGATTTTCATTTTCTGCAACGATATAGGCGTAGCACATTGCCTGTGCCTGATGGATAAACAACGGCTTTTCCAAATCCTGCACAGGCAGATACACGCCCTTAATCTCATCAATTACCGTTAAATCACCATCGGTAAAAATGCCGTCCGCACGCCCTTCAATTTTCAAGGAAAAATCTTCTTCATATTCGGCACTCTTAAATTTTTGCATCGTAAATAAGGGAACCTCGGATTCATACCCAACGCCCATACTTTTTTGTATTTTTCTGTGAATACGGCTGCCAAGCTGCATTGCCTCTACATTTCTCACGCCCGTGCCGCCACTTACAATATCTCCCTCGCGGAAAACAAATTCCACTAAGTTTCTTACGGATATTTTAATCGTCTTTTCTTTGCTCATACCTATAGTATAAAACGAGGATGGCACGGACGCAAGAGGTTAAAATACAATGTTTGCGCCAGAATAGTTGCATTTCCGCTAAAAACATGATACAGTTTAAGAAACAAATTAGAAATCTGAATTGGAGGAAATTATGGCAGATATTAATTATGAAGAATTAGAAGATTTGACACTTACCATGGAAGATGAAGACGGCACAACGACAGAGTGTGAACTTCAGTTTGTGTTTGAATATGATGGACAGGATTATGGTGCTTTCTGTGAAGCGGAAAATGAAACCGGTGAATTTTATTTCTTTTCCATCGATGGAGAAACCAATGCCAAAGGAGAAACCGAATTGGAAATCGCTCCGGTCGAAGACGATGCCCTGTTAGAACAGCTTGTCGATGTTTTGCAGCAGATTATTGATTCCGAGATGTCGGATATCGATGTCGAAGATGAGGACGATGCAGAAGAGGATGAAGACGACAGCATCTGGGATGAATTCATTAATAAAAAATTAGAGGACTAAAAAAAGTCCCTTTGTGCAGAGACGGGATATCGCTTCGCGATATATTCTCTCACAAAGGGGCTTTTTTTATTTGTTTATGTACACTTTTCATTGACTAAAATAAAGGGAAGATGGAAAAGGCAACGAAAGTGTTTGCCATGTATTAAGGTCGAGAAAAGAAACTGAGTTTGAAATGATTGGGCTGTAACAAATGTTTATTGCCAAGTTCTTTGGATTCCAGTAATTCAAGAAAAAACTTTGTGACGAATGGGTTTTGAATGCGTCGGTATGTGGCACTGGTAGTTTCAGTGCCCATACCGCTACGCATTCAACGAGCGAGAGCGCCCATGAGACACAAAGTTTTTTCTTGAAACTTTTTCCCCTCCCATGACAATATACTTGTGAAAGATGTCTTTTGAGCAAAAGAAAGGAAGATTCATGTGACAAAACAGGAGCACAAACAAACAGATCTAAATTTGAGAAAGATAAAAAATATATCTTTGTTACCTTTGCGGTAGAAGCGTAGAAAAAGAAGTTCCTTCGTGAGAGACTATAACGCAAAGCGTTATCCTGTCTCTGCACGAGGAACTTCTTTTTCTTTCTATATTCGAATAATTGGATTAATATGCTGTCTGATTTGTTCTGGTAACAAATAATGTTCTTCCTGCAATAAGCCTTTTTTTATTTCAAAAAATATTTTCCCGTATTTCTCTTCATCTAAATTTCTTTGCAATATAAATATTATCTTCTCCGGTTTTGACACTAATTGGGTAATTGGAGTAGTAATCAATGTTGTGGGCATTGGAAGTTTGGTTTTATCAACAATATTTGTGCCTTTTAAAGAAATTCTATGATCATATCCGACGACACCTGAACTATTACCTATCGCCATCTCAAAATCATTATTTTTTGTCACTAAATCCTTTTCTCCGATTTTATAACACTTGCTATTTTTCAAATCCAACAATTGGTTCAAAACCGATACCTTCGAATACATATTAGATACTGAATGAACAGGTGAGCAATCTTCCCTTTTTATTTTTCCTTCTAAACATGCTTGATAAAATTCCGCAGCACCTAATGTTTGGCTCTTAACTCCGGCAAGATGCATGAAATTGTATTTATGCGCAAAAACTTCATACGACTCATATGGTTTGTTTTTTCCACCGCTAAATATAAACAACAATGCACTTTCCGCATACTTTGAATAAATTTTTGCGCCTAAATGTAATTGTGCTAATAACTGTAAATCTGTTAAATGCTTTACTTTTCGTGTTTGGTATTTCATTTATCCCCTTTAGATTAAAAGAGAAATCTTTATACAAAAATATAAAGATTTCCCTTCTCAACTGACATATTAACTGGTTTCATTCTGGTGCTTGCCACCATATAATCAGGCTTTTCACCCGACTTGATAGATTATCCTCATATTAGAGTAAACGCAAAGTTGTTATCGCTGCCAGTACAGCGGAGGTAAACTCCTTATACCTCGTATCCTATTGATATAGGAGAAAGGAACTTCCTTTCTGGTACTATTATTATATACCAATTTTCAAAAACATACAACAACTACTTTACGATTTTTATCGTATTTGTACTTATTCTTCCTTTTTCGGCTTTTTGCCACAGTTTGCACAATCACCATGGCATCCGGAACACATCGAGGAACCACGGTCATGCGCCACATAAGTAATCACAAAGATAGCCGCAACCACAATTAATACAAGAATCAGAACACTAATTGGATTCAAACCAATCCCTCCTTATTTGGCAGCGTTCAGCACAGCAAAATAAGCTGATTTCGCTGCATAGTCTGCTCCAAAGAGCAATGGATAACTCGTTTCTCCTTTGAAATCAGACAACCAGGAATCTCCATCGGTAAGTCCCCAGAAGGTAACACCGGTAATATTGATTTTCTGATTTCTTCTGCTGTCTACCAGCATGTTAAATAATGACTGGTATTTTGTTGCTACACTTTTCTGGTCAGCTGCTGTTCGGAATGTATTGTGAATATCTAACTCCGTCAACTGAATTTCAATCTTGCCCGGATCAATCTGGTTGTACTTCTGAATTGCTACCTTTACCGCAGCAATTGTCGGACTTGTCATGGAGTAATGAGACTGCATACCAACGCCGTCACACAAGCCTTTGTCATACAAGTCTTTTACCACCTGATAAATACGGTCTCTTTTTGCCGCTGCATACTCATTGTAATCGTTTAAGAAAAGTTTCACATCTTTATCTGCATATTTACGGGCAAAAGTAAACGCATCTGTCACATAGCCGGCATCACCATATACTTTATACCAGTTGGATGATGTGCGCATCGTACCATCATCATTGACCGCCTCATTTACAACATCCCATGCATAGACAACACCCGGATAATTTTCCTGGCAGTATGTGAGAACCTTCTTAATATAGCTTTCCATTCGTTGACGCATCACATCCTTAGAAACAAGTGACTTGTCAACATTATAATCTTTATGGAAGAACCATTCCGGCGTCTGACTGTGCCATACAAGCGTATGTCCACGCAGTTTTAATCCGTTATCACTGGCAAGTTTCAATACTTTCTGAAGAATTTCTTCATTAATCAAAACATTGGTGTCGGTTCCGCGTGTCTGATTTTCTTTGCTCAGAAGTGACTCCGGTTTCATCTGGTTTTCCATTGTAATCGAATTAAACTGATTGGTAATCAGTGCCTTCGCTTTTGCGTAGGCTCCGGCTCCCTCAAGCTGCCACGTATTCACCGCTGCACCAATCTTAAAATCTTTGATGTAAGCGGTCTTTAACGTATCACTAAGCACCGGTGCTTTTACCGTAACTTTTACCTTGATGCGCTTGCCGCTGTAGGTCTTTGCACGAACCGTCGTTTTTCCGACATACTGACCGGTTACAACACCTTTGCTTGTAACGGTAGCCACTTCCGGATTGTAAGACTTCCACATCACTTTGTCGTTTGATTTCTTTGGTGAAACTACACCGGTCAATTTCACAGAATCAAATTTATTTAAAACAATGGAATTGACACTCTTTTTGTCTTCGTCCACAATACGAAGTTTCTTTGCCCCCTGCAAAACCGTAACACGGCACTTTAATTTCTTCTTTTTCCCACGGTAGGAAACGGTTGCTGTTATGGTTGCTTTTCCTTTTTTCTTTGCCTTCACTTTACCACGTGAAGAAACACTCGCAATCTTTTTCTTGGATGAACTCCAGCGCACCTTTGCCTTTCCTTTATTTTTCACCTTCAGCGTAACCGATTTTCCGGTTGCCAAGGTAACCGATTTCACATTTAATTTTCCCTTTACAGACGCCTGTGCCTGTTCTGATGCTGTCAGCCCTGCCGCTTCAAACATCATTACTCCGGCAAGCACATAAGCTATTGCTTTTTTCACCTTCATCTACCTCGCTTCTTATTTATTTTATTCTTCAGAGCCGGCGAAATTTCATATAAAAATGGTGACGGCTCCGCCTCTTTATGGAAACGCTCTTTCACAAATGACAGATGCAAATATGTTTTTGCACGTGTCATTGCCACGTAAAGCATACGTCTTTCTTCTTCTAAATTTCCCTCTTGAACAGCCTTGCGGTACGGTACAATATCCTCATTTAATGTCGGCACAAACACAACCGGAAATTCCAAACCTTTGGAGGCGTGCATCGTCATCAATGAAACACCCGGTTCTTCTTTGACCTGTTGCTTCTTCTGCTCCTGCCGCATCTCCTCCTGCGTATCCCCGTAATTTTCTACAAAAGAAAGGAACTCCGGAATGCTCTTTTTGTCGCGTGCCATCTCCTGCATTTCATCCAGCACATCAAACCAGTCATCGGCATTTACATTTCTCTCATCGGCATAAGTCTTCAAAAATTCATCGTAACCAATGCCTTTTCGTATAAAATGAATTGCCGCATAGGGTGAAAGCGATGCCAGATTTTTTAAATCATACTCAAAATTCCAGATTCGCTCTTCCATCCACTCCTGATTTTTCACCGCATAATAGGCACGGAGTTTATCAAAACTTACTTCTGGTTCTGTAAAAGCCGTACGGCTTAAGTATCTGACCGGGCGGTTTGCAATCTTTAAAAATTTCTCACGGCTCCTGTTTCCAAGTGCAAGCTGCAAATAGCACATAATATCTTTTGCCATCCAAGTATCAAATAAATTCGGAAGATTTTCCCGCATGGTAAATGGAACTCCATGTTCCATCAGTTTCCCGGCTAGCAAACGCATCTGCATATTCGTCCGAAATAACACCGCCATCTCCTGATACGCAATGCCTTCTTTCTGATACATCTGTATCTGTGCCACAATCTTCTCGGCTTCATCCGGTAAATTCTCGCATTTTTTCATATGCACCGGCTGTTCCTTGCCCTTGTTTGCAACAATATGTTTTTCGTACCGTTCATTATTTTTTCCAATCAGCCGTTCTGCCGCTTTCATAATCTCATCCGAACAACGGTAATTTACGCCAAGCACAATCTGTTTTGTGTCCGGGAAGCGTTTCGGGAAAGAAAGCATGATACCCGGCTTAGCACCGCGGAATCCATAGATTGACTGGTCATCATCCCCGACAATAAACAGATTATTCTCCGGTTCTGCCAACATACAAACCGTCTCGTACTGCAAACGGTTGATATCCTGAAATTCATCAATCAGTAAATACCGAAACTGTGCCTGCCAGCGTCTGCGGATATCTTCTCTCTCTTTTAGAAGCTGATATGTATATACTACCATATCATCAAAATCAAGACAACGGTGTCTTTGTAGTTTTTCCTGATATCCCCGATACATTTTCTGAAAAATTTCAGCGGAACACGCCGAGGAAAAATAACAGTCTATTTCGATTCCTTCCCCTTTTACACGGCTGATTTCTTTTTCAATATCGGAAAGAAATTCTTTTTTATCGTCCACCTCGTATCCGGTTTCATTGAGTATTTCTTCCAGAAACCGGTATTTTAATGCCGGAGTTGCAATGTCTTTTACCTCATAATGATACGCCAGCCGCAAAATCTGAAAAAAAACAGAATGGAACGTTCCAAATCTGACAGGCAGACGCTGTCCACCTGTCAGCATTTCAAAACGTTCCTTCATCTCCACTGCCGCTGCTTTTGAAAATGTTACAACAAGAATTTGTTCCGGCTTGACTCCATATTCATCAATCAATGCTTTCACACGATTGGTAATAACATAGGTTTTTCCTGCACCGGGACCCGCTAATACCATAGCAGGTCCATCCCGGTGCATAATTGCCTCTTCTTGTTCTTTATTGCACTCCATTAAGCAACTCAATTCCTTTTCTAATTCGCTTTAATGACTCTTCTTTTCCAAGAATGTCCATAATCTCATAAGCACCACCCGGTGTCATCTGTTTACCGGAAACCGCTGTACGAAGCGGCCACAGTGCCAATCCATTCTTACATTCTTTTTCAGCCACATAATCTTTTACTACTTTTTCTACATTCTCAAATGAGAAATCCGGTAATGCTTCTAATCGTGGCAGCATCTCGTTCAATACTTCCAATGAATTTTCACTGTTTGTTTTCATTTTCTTATGAGTGTACATCGCCACATCATATTCCGGCAATTCTTCAAAGAAATCAATCTTCTCTGTAATATCCGGGAATACTTCAATTCGTGTTTTTACCAAATCCGCAATTTTTTTCAAATCCAAATCTTTGGTAATCACTTTTTTGATAATCGGAAGTGCATGTTCATAATACGCATCATCGGACATCGCCTTGATATATTCACCATTCATCCAGCGAAGTTTCACAATATCAAATACTGCCGGTGATTTATTAATTCTATGATAGTCAAACACTTCTTCCAATTCTTTCAAACTGAAAATCTCACGGTCATCCGCCGGACTCCAGCCAAGTAAGGCAACATAGTTTACAATTGCTTCCGGCAGAAAACCAAGTTCTACCAAATCCTCAAAGGAAGAATCACCACGGCGTTTGGATAACTTTTTATGCTCCTCATCCGTAATAATCGGACAATGAATATAGGCCGGCACTTCCCATCCAAAAGCCTCATACAAGCGATTGTACTTCGGTGCGGAAGACAGATACTCATTTCCACGGACAACATGTGTAATCTCCATCAAATGGTCGTCAATTACATTGGCAAAGTTATAGGTTGGATAACCATCTGACTTAATCAGAATCATATCATCCAATTCATCATTTGGTGCTGTAATTTTCCCATAAATTACATCATCAAAGGATGTTTCTCCTTCCGTCGGGTTGTTCTGGCGGATAACATACGGCACACCTGCTGCCAGATTTGCCTCAATTTCCTCTTTGGTCAAGTGAAGACAATGTTTGTCGTACTTTGCAGCCTTTTCCCCTCTTGCTTCTGCTTCATCATGAAGTTTCTGCAGTCTTTCCTTTGTACAAAAACAGTAATAAGCCTCTCCTTTTTCTACGAGTTTTTTCGCATACTCAAGATAAATACCGGTTTTTACACGCTCGCTCTGTACATAAGGGCCATAGCCGCCATCTTTGTCCGGACCTTCGTCATGCTTAAGTCCTGCCTGGTCCATCGTTTTATAAATCAAATCAAGAGCACCTTCAACATAACGCTCCTGATCGGTATCCTCAATACGTAGAAGGAAATCTCCGCCTTCATGTTTTGCAATCAAGTACTCATATAACGCTGTTCTTAAATTGCCTACATGCATTTTACCGGTCGGGCTCGGTGCATATCTTGTTCTAATTTTTTTACTCATTGTCTTCGTTCTCCTTTAATCTTATTACATCTGGTCTAAATATGCTTTCAGACACGCAACGGTGCCATCAATTCCGCACAAGTCACTACGGATAGCAAAATCATAATTAAGCACGTTATCCCAGCGTTCACCAGAGTGATACTTATAATAGTTCGCTCTGCTTTTATCTTTTTTCATAACCATTTCTGCTGATTTTTCTTTCGGAATTCCCTCTACCTCAATCGCACGTTTAATGCGGAAATCGAGTGTTGCGCGAATAAACAGATTGACTACATTTTCCTGATTTTTCAAAATGTAATCCGCACATCTGCCAACAATTACGCAAGGACCTTCTTTTGCTACATTGCGAATCACCTTCGACTGCGCTAAGAAAATACGGTCATCTAACGACAAACCGGAAAATCCGACATCCTGACTGGAAAATACATTCATTCCCATCGCAATGGAATAAAGCAGACTGTTGCTTGCTTTATCCTCTGCGCGCTCAAAAGCCGCCTCTGCAAAACCGGTGTCTTTTGCCGCACGGGAAATGATTTCATTATCGTAAAATGGAATTCCATAAGCCTCTGCTAACTTCTTTCCGATTTCTCTTCCCCCACTGCCAAACTGTCTTGTAATCGTAATCACTTTATTCATGATAATCCCCGCCTTTCTGTAAAAAAAACTCATTTTTTATACTATCTATTTTACCATTTTGGCAGAGATTCGCAAGCGGTTTTTGTGCTTTAGGGACTTATATTCTGTTAAAAAAAGTTATCAATTCCGTCCGCAATTCCCTTGACAATCTTCTTCTGATAAGAAGCTTTTGCCATCTTTCTGTCCTCGCTTGGATTACTCATAAAGCCCATTTCCACAATTGTAACCGGAACCTTACACCAGTTGATGCCTGTCATACTGTTCGTATACATAACACCGCGGTTCTTTGCTCCTGTCGTTTTACACATTGCCTTTAAAACCTTTTTGGAAAGTTTCTGGCTTGCTTTACGGTTTGCTTTTGTCATGTAGCGGTTGTTAGACGCCGGCGCTATCGTCAGTGCCCCTTTGACACTCGAACTTCCCGCACTGTTTGCGTGAATCCGGATAAAAGCATCCGCTTTATATTTATTCGCTACTTTGGCACGCTGCACATTTGACATGCGGACATTATTCTTTGTGCGTACCATAATTACTTTATAACCACGTTTTACCAATTCTTTCTGTAACTTTTTAGCCACCTGAAGATTCAATTTATATTCCGGCAGATGTGTCACACAGCCACTCGCTCCTCCGGTCACCTTTGCCTTTCTCTGACTTGAGCCCGGTCCAATCGGCTCCGTTGCACTCATCGCACGAGTCTGGTGTCCTGCATCAATTACAATCACTTTCTGTTTTTCTTCTGCCTGTGCTGTCTTTGCTGCTCCCGTCGCACAAAGGGATAACAAAAGCACTGCTGACAAACACATAGAAATAATTCGTTTCATCCTGTTCCTCCTATTTTGCTGCTTATCCATTTTCTTAATTTTTTTCGTGATACAAAAGCCTTGTACCACATAAAAAAGTGTATCATATCACGCCTTATCTGTAAAGAAACATCGACAGCGTATTACGCCACTCATTTTCCTTAAAATAAGAAAATGCTGTACAGCCGATTTCATCGTCTATACAGCATCTATATGACATGCGGAGTATGGGACTTGAACCCACACGCCCTACGAGCACATGATCCTTAGTCATGCCTGTCTGCCAATTCCAGCAACTCCGCATTTTCGCCGACAACCACTGCCAGCGAATAATATATTACCAAAAAACAAAACCAATGTCAATCATTTTCTGAAATAATTTTTATTTGAAAGCATATTGCATAAAAGTGTAAAAGGCACGATCCCAGCACCTGTCATCATGACCGGTTCCTTTTACTTCCAAAAACATATTATTTAATCCAAGCAAATCACACTGATTAACAAATCTTCTTGCACTATCATCCATCATATGGTCCTGCTGTCCGGTGATAAAGAAACACAACTTAATCTGACTGTTCAGACGATTGGCATCCTCTTGTGTTGTTACAATCGTCTGCTTGGTTGAAGCAAATGGTCCAGCCGAGAAGAATCCCATATACTGGAACAAATCCGGATGTTTTAACCCCAGTTCAATGGCTTCTCCACAGCCCATAGACAGCCCGCACACGCCGGTATGAGCAGCGCCTTTTTTTACCGGATAATTTTTTTCCATATACGGAAGTAAATCATAAATCACTTCATATTCGAACAAATAACAGTTACTCCACGAATTCTGAACAACCGGATTAGGCTCTGTATTTGGATATGTTTTACTTTTATCATAGTTAATGTTGCCATTCGGAAATACTACAATACACTCTTCCGCCTCTTTCGTATCATACAAATAGTCCATAATATTGTTTGCATGACATCCGGCTCCGGCTGAAGTCTTTCTTCCGCAAGTCCAATAATCCTCATTTTGTCCGCCACCGTGCAGACAGAACAACAAATTATATGTCTTCTTTTTAGGATCATAATCCGGCGGAAAATAAATCTTGGCATGCCCTTCACCGCTTTCACGGTATTGGGAAGGATATGTAAAATCTGACACCTCGCCATGTGCAATATCTTCTTTATAGAAATTATAACCATCCTCCGCAACAAATTCATCCGTTACACAAAGTTTATAAGTTTCTTTTTTTGTATCATCTGCCTTTGATGTCAAAATGAGAGTACACTTTCCAATGTGCAGAGGTTTTATCTTTCCTCTTGCATCAATAATTGCTACATAATTATTCGACGTAGAAACATTATAATCCGTAATGACTCCCTCCGACGGTTTTACTTCTTTCTTCACATCAAGGGTACTTCCAAGTTCTACTGTATAATCGGCCTTATATGTAATTTCTACCGGCGTAGGCGATGGTGTTTTCGTTGCACGCGGTGTTCCTTTAGGCGCAGCATTTGGTGTTGCAGTCGGATCAGTTATTACCGGCTTTGCTGTTGCCGTTGGTGCTGGCTGCTGTGTATTTGCTGCCGGTGCAGATGGTTGTATCTGCTTATTGATTGTCTTCCTTTTTGATACAACCCTCACTTTACAAACTGCCTTTTTCTTTTTTCCTTTGTATTTAACAGTCGCGGTAATCGAAGCCTTTCCAGGCTTTTTCGCTTTGACAAGTCCCGTTTTATTTACTGACACCACCGAGCGCTTTGACGATGAAAAAGAAACTTTCGCCTTTGCCGGTTTCTTTTTCGCTTTCAATCGAAATCTTTGTCCGGTCTTTAGCGATAGTCTTTTTTTATTAAGCGTCACGCTAATTTTTTTTGCTACAGCTTTTGATGATGCCATATTGCTTTGGAACGGACTGGCTGCTGCACTTACCAAAAGTGCAATAAGTACTGCTTTTGCCGTCATTTCTTTGGTTCTGCTTTTCATTCTAACACTTCCCCTTTACATATAATTTTGCATTAATTTGTTTATTACCTGATAATATTTTATCTATAATTAAAAACCCGGTCAATGTATTATGCTTGCAAAAAGCTGACACATACTATATACTAAGCCTTAAGAAATTGATGAACAGAATGGAGAAGAATCATGAATGTAACAAAACCCAGTGTAGAAATCATTGATATGAAAGATTATGATGAAATGATTCGTAAAATAGAGAAAATCGGACGTGTATGCTACAAGAGCGAGGGAAATATTACAGAGGAGTCTGCGGAACGTTTTATCCGCAATATTTTGAAAAGAGGACATGAATCTGTCATCGAACACGAGGCTGTTACAGTCCGTATGATTTGTGACCGCGGTATTACCCATGAAATTGTACGCCACCGCATTGCCAGCTACAGCCAGGAAAGCACACGTTACTGTAACTACTCCGGTGACAAATTCGGCAACGAAATTACTGTTATCGATATCGCCGGTGGATTTTCTTATGATTTAAACAACGAAACTGATTTACAGAAATACGAAGCATGGATGCGTGCCATGGAAAATGCAGAGAAATCTTACTTTGAGCTGATTGAACTGGGTGCCACACCACAGGAAGCCCGTTCGGTACTTCCAAACAGTTTAAAGACAGAAATCGTCGTGACAATGAATCTTCGCTCCTGGCGTAACTTCTTCCGTCTGCGTTGTGACTCCCATGCACACCCACAGATGCGCGAAGTAGCAAATATTGCCCTCGACTTATTCAAAAAAAGACTCCCTATCTTCTTCGATGATATTAATTAATATTATGAGGAGAGACCCACGTAGTGGGAGGAGCCCTGATAATTGATACTATGAGGAGGGACCCGCGCAGCGGGAGGAGCCAACAAGTTTAGAACCGACAAAAAAACAACGCTTTCTCATCAATTGAAGGAAAAGCGT
>OLJF01000958.1_pt1 | contig 21571 bp, 17 predicted proteins | sample 1609751 | NCBI WGS metagenome assembly OLJF01 (sample SAMEA4350171, study PRJEB24818) | metagenome | biome: human; feature: gut; material: faeces | place: Denmark | collected 2013-09
TTATGAAATAGTGGTGGCATGGAAACTTTGGAAAAACGCATTCCCCACCAGCGATAAACTCCGTTCCTTCCGTTTGACCAGACAGATACTTGAGTGGATCTGCGGCTGGGTGATGATCCGGCGGATCAGGGCGGGATCGGAATTTAAACAGAGGGCAGATTCAGGCGCGAGCGCGATGCCCAGCCCTTCGGACGCCCATAAAAGGGCGGTTCTGGCATCGTCGGCAATGCAGACGATGTTCGGTTCCAGCGCCTGTTCCTCAAAATATCCCAGAATCAGCGGCTGCCAGCGGCGGTAAAGGATGAGCGGCGCGCGGGTGAGGGCGGAGAGGGGAAGAGATGTGGGCGTATGGCTTTTTTGTGGTTCGGAAGCAGGAATATCAGTCAGGAGGGCATTCGGGCATTCATGGTAATGGCTCCAGATCATTTCGCGCCCGATCGCCAGAAATGCCTCCGGCGGCAGTGTCTGCATCTCCAGCCCGGCTTTGGCAAATGGCGTCCGGATCACGGCGAGGTCGATCTGGTTGGAGTGAAGCAGATCGAGCAGGTGGTAGGAATTGGACTCATGGAGTTCAAACAGGGCTTTGGGATAGGATCGCCGGAATGGGGCAAGATAATGCCGGGTCACAAATTCGACGGCGGAGGAGATGATGCCGAGGCGCACGACGCCCTGAATCTCCTGTTTCTGTGCAGTCAGCTCCGTGCGGGCAGCCTGGCTCAGATCGAGGATCGCAAGCGCCCGGTCGTAGAACGTCTTTCCAGCAGGTGTCAGTCGGATGCGGCGGGAACCGCGCTCAAACAGCGTCACACCCAGTTCTGCCTCCAGAAGCTTCATCTGGTGGCTGAGCGGCGGTTGTGAGATATTCAGTTTTTTGGCTGCCTGGGAAATATTTCCCTCGTTGACGATGGTGGTGAAGTAGGATAACTGGCGAAGTTCCATAAATGCTCCTTCCTGTTCGGATTCGTTGGAAAACCGTGTGTATGGCAGATATATTATATAACAAAATCCGATAGAATAACAGGCGAACTATATTTTTCCGATATACATTCTATATCTGAATGGTATTTTTCAGGCTCCTTGAATTCTGGTATGATACATAAGCAGGTATATACTGGAAATTCCAGAGAAATAAAAGTGTAGGGATAATACGGAAGGGAGTGGGCAGAAATGAAAGAACTGCTGGATATGTTTCTGACGTTTGCCAGAATCGGAGGTTTTACCTTCGGCGGCGGATATGCGATGCTGCCGATGCTGCAGAAAGAGGTAGTCAATGGACGCCATTGGGCGACGGATGAAGAATTGATGGACTACTACGCGATTGGTCAGTGTACACCGGGTATCATCGCGGTCAACACGGCGACGTTTGTCGGTTATAAGAATCGGGGAATTCCGGGGGCGATTGCGGCGACACTGGGAGTCATTGCGCCGTCGCTTGTCATCATTATGATTATTGCGGCATTTATTTCTAACTTTATTGAACTTAGCTTTGTGAGCAGCGCCTTTGCAGGCATCCGCGCCTGCGTCTGTGTGCTGATCGGCAGTGCGGTTGTCAAGCTGGCGAAGAAATCGCTGGTTGATAAAGGAGCGATCGCGATTGCGGCGGTTGTGTTTGTACTGGCGCTGTTTACATCGGTTTCCCCGGCGCTTCTTGTTGTTGTGGCGGGTGCGATCGGGATTGTACTGAAGGGCGGAAAGGGGGAAAAGAAATGATGCTGATGCTTGAATTAGGCTTCCGTTTCTTCTGCTGCGGACTGTTTGCGATTGGCGGCGGACTGGCGACTCTGCCATTCCTTTACAATATTTCCAAGGAGACAGGATGGTATACCTTTAGTGATATTTCCAACATGATCGCTGTCTCCGAGTCCACACCGGGACCGATGGGCGTCAACATGGCGACCTACGTCGGCTTCCATATTAAAGGGATTCTCGGCGGACTGGCAGCGCCGCTCTCACTGGTGCTTCCGTCGGTCATCATCATTGTGATTATCTCGAAGATTCTCGATAAGTTTAAATCCTCTGCGATCGTACAGAATGCCCTCTATGGTCTGCGCGCGGCATCTACCGCCCTGATTGCGGCAGCAGGTATCGGCGTGGCAAAGATAGCGTTCCTCCATGTCGGCGAGGATGGCAGCCTGGCGTTTTCCGAGCTGTTTTCCATCATCAACTGGAAAGCGATCGTACTGTCGCTTGCGATCTGGTACGGCTTAGTTAAATGGAAAAAGCACCCGATCCTCTATATCGTGGTGGCGGCTGTGGCCGGAATCGTGTTCCAGTTCCACTAGGGAAGATAGAAGAAAATAGAACCATTTCCAGAAGAGGTAGTTCGGTATCGGCATATTCTTTTGGGGTGGTTCTTTTTTGTCATAGGAAGCTTCGTCCTATAAAACAAAAAATACAAGAAAACGCGATCGTAAAGCGCAATAATAGTTAGAAACAGAACAAATAAAACAGAAATACACAACAATTACAAAAATATAATCAGATAAATAAAGAAAAATATGGAAAATAATTAGAAATAATGCTTGACAAAATGAAAATTATCTAGTAGAATAAAACCATCAAAAGAAACAGAGATAACCCCAACAAACGGTTACCATAGTTTCTAGGACGAAATAAGGAACAAGGAGGACGGTCCAATGGGATAGTTAGTTACTAAAAAACATGATCATGGTTTTAAAAACCGAATTTATCCAATATAAAAAGATAAAAATCGGTATCGATGGAATCCATCATCATACAATCTCTAAAAGAGTTTACATAGATACATGTAATCAAAGGAGGAGATTCATATGAAAGGAAGAGGTCCATAGCACATTTAAAACAAAATATAAAAGAAAGAGAGGTTATATAGTGAAACTTCGGGATATTTCATAAAAGAGCTGTCTGATGACGAGAAAGTCGGACAGCTCTTTTTTATGCCTTAATGCGTTTATGTGTGCAGTGGAAAGGGTTCCGCTGTTATTTTTTTGCCTTGGCACGGTCTCCGCGCTCCGGAAGCAGAAAGATACAGATCAAGGAGCTGATAAACAGCATGCCCGGATAGAACAGAAGCGGCATAACCTCGAAGGCGGACAGTTCATAGCCCAGCTCATGGACCGCCGATAATGCTACCAGCATCTGAGCACCGTAAGGAAGGATTCCCTGGGAGATACAGGAAAAGGTATCCAGAAGGGAGGCTGTCTTTCTGGCACTGATGCCATAATCTTCAGAAATTTCCTTTGCAATAGGGTTGGCCATAACGATAGCCACCGTGTTATTGGCAGTTGCGATATCCAGCAGGGTAACTAAAAGGCCGACACCAAACTGACCGCCGCGTTTTCCGCGGAAGATGCGGTGAATGACGTTAAGAAGAACATCAAAGCCGCCGTTTTCACGGATCAATGCGCACATAGCGGCAACTAAGATGGCAACCATACTGGTCTCAAACATGCCGGAAGTACCGGACCCCATGTTGGTAAGCATTTCCCAGGGAGTAGTCTGGCCGGAGCCGAGCATAATGATGGCACCGGATACGATTCCGACTAACAGAACGACAAATACCTGAATACCGGCAATACCGCCTGCCAACACCAGAAGATAAGGGATCAGCTGAACCAGGTTGTATGGTTTTATGATGGCAGCTCCCGGATCCTGATGGAAGGAGACAACCAGGATAAGTGCCAGGGAAGCGATGGCCGCCGGAAGCGCGATGCCAAAGTTCTCTCGAAATTTATCCTTCATAGCACATCCCTGACCGTTGCAGGCTGCGATGGTTGTATCGGAGATGAAGGAGAGGTTATCTCCAAACATGGCACCGCCGATGACAGATGCAACGCAAAGGGCCAGAGAGAAACCAGAGGTTTCAGATACGGCAGCGGCAATCGGAACGATCAGGGTGATGGTTCCGACGGAGGTTCCCATGGAGGTAGAGACAAAGCAGGCTACCACAAAGAGAACGGCGACGGAAAAACGGGCCGGGATAAGAGACAGCATCAGATAAGCAACACTTTCAGCACTGCTTCGTCCTACGACACCGACAAAGGTTCCGGCTGTCAGGAAGATGAGAAGCATGGTGATGATGTTCTTATCTCCGATGCCCTGCCCCATCAGCTCCAGTTTCCGGTCAAAGGAAAGAGAACGGTTCTGGAAGCAGGCCGTCAGGATCGCCAGCATAAATGCGACAACAATCGGAATGTTGTAAAAGCCCATCGGGATCTTCATGATATATTCTGACCAGATTCCTAGCCCCAGATAAAAGATCAGAAATACAGCGATAGGCAGAAGGGAAGATAGTTTTTGCTTTTTCATAATAATTTTCAGCCTTTCTATATGTTTGCCGTAATAGGCCGGATGTTTTCAGCCGGCTGCAGGGAATGCAGACAGCAGCGTGATTTTGGCACTATAAGGCGGTAAAGTACATTATTTAATCTTACCATAAGAATGGAGTTCAGGCAAGTAAAGAAGACAGTGTAACTGTAACGAAAAGGTTGACGAAAGCCTGTAAAAACGATATTCTGAAAGACGGAGAAACGCATGCAAAAACGATAGAAAACATGATCGGAAAAGAAAAGTATGCTGAATAAAATGGAGGTATATCGTTATGAATGAAAACAACACGGCTATCAAGGATGCCAGATCCTTAGGTCTGCCGAAGATGCTGCTTTTGGGACTGCAGCATATGTTCGCCATGTTCGGTGCGACCATTCTGGTGCCGATTCTGGTCAACACCTATTTTGAGGGGCAGGGACTTTCTATCCAGGTAACCCTGATGTGTGCAGGACTTGGTACATTGTTCTTCCATGCCTGCTCTAAGTTTAAGGTGCCGGCTTTCCTTGGTTCTTCCTTTGCTTTTCTGGGTGGATTTGCGACGGTTGCGAATCTGAATACAGGTATATTTGCAGATATGACCATGGGAGAAAAGCTTCCCTATGCCTGTGGCGGTATTGTGGTTGCAGGCGCTTTGTACCTGATTCTGGCACTGATCATCAAGCTGGCAGGCGTGGAGCGCGTCATGCACTATCTGCCGCCGGTTGTGACAGGTCCGATCATTATCTGTATCGGTCTTTCACTGGCGCCGTCCGCGATCGCCAACGCATCGACAAACTGGCTGATTGCGTTGATCGCGCTGGGAACTATCATCGTTTTTAATATCTGGGGCAAGGGAATGTTCAAGATCATTCCGATTCTGATGGGCGTTGTGATCTCCTATGCAGTGGCAGCAGTCTTCCAGATGATGGGAATGACAAACCCGGACGGAAGTGCGATCCTGAATTTCTCAGAGGTAGCGACGGCTTCCTGGGTCGGACTTCCTCCGTTCCAGCTGTGCAAATTTGACCCGACGGCGGTCATGGTAATGGCGCCGATCGCGCTTGCGACGATGATGGAACATATCGGCGATATGTCTGCGATCTCCGCGACGGTCGGAGAAAATTTCCTTGCGGATCCGGGACTGCACCGGACGCTGGTCGGCGATGGTATCGCAACATCTCTGTCGGCACTCGTTGGCGGTCCTGCCAATACGACTTACGGCGAAAATACGGGCGTTCTGGAATTAAGCCGTGTCCATGACCCGCGTGTCATCCGGATTGCAGCTGTCTTTGCTGTGATTCTGAGCTTTATTCCGAAGATGGCAGAGGTCATCGGTTCGATGCCGTCTGCCATCATCGGCGGCGTTAGTTTCATGCTATACGGTATGATCTCCGCGATCGGTGTCCGCAACGTGGTCGAAAACCAGGTGGATTTAACCAAATCCCGGAACCTGGTAATCGCTGCGGTAATTCTGGTCTGCGGGCTGGGATTCTCCGGCGGTCTGACCTTTGAGGCGGCAGGAACCTCGGTTACCCTGACAGGTCTTGCGATCGCAGCGATTGCGGGCGTTTTGCTTAATGTGATTCTTCCGGGTAATGATTACCAGTTCGGCAAGAATTTACAGGGTGACATCAACCGCGGTGTGGCGATCAATCCGAATCCGAAGAAGCGGCAGGAATAAAAAACGCAAAAATTTTCAGTTTTAAAATTGGGACGAACCATTTCAGATGTATAATCCGCCTTCATTTCCACATACTACCCATAAGACACACGATATGGCAAACGTGGTATGCAGGAGGAAGAATCATGAAAGCTACAGGAATTGTGAGAAGAATCGATGATCTGGGTCGCGTTGTCATCCCGAAAGAGATACGCCGGACGCTGCGCCTTCGGGAAGGGACGCCGCTTGAGATATTCACGGACCGCGAGGGCGAGATTATATTGAAAAAATATTCACCGATGGTGGAGCTGGCGGCATTTGCCGTGCAGTACGCGGAGGCGATGGCGCAGTCCACGGGGCTGATGGTCTGCATCGCGGACCGGGATCAGATCATCGCGGTATCCGGGGGACCAAAGAAGGAATATTACCAGAAGACGATCAGCCGGGCGCTGGAGCTGGCAGTCTCCGAACGTCAGAATATCTGTGCGGCGCGGGGAGAAAAAGCATTTATCCCGATCACCTCGGATGAGGTGGAGGAGAGCAGCGCCGAGGTAATTGTGCCGATTTTGAGCGAGGGAGATGCGATCGGGGCGGTGATTCTCCTCAGCCGGGAGGCAAAGCAGGCGCTTGGAGGGGCGGAGATGAAGCTGGCGGCGACGGCAGCCGGATTTCTGGGACGTCAGATGGAAGGATAAAAAAAGATAAATGAGATAAATCTGCCTGGAAATGGGCGGTGAGAGAAAAAAGAAGACGGGATCGATGGAAAACGTAAAGAGAGATAAAACTCCTGGGCGGTTGTCCATCGATCCTGTTTTTGATAGTCCTGTATTTGGAAGAAGCTGACGGTGGCAGACGCTGTAGGTAATTGTGCATTTGTTTGCAGGTATGTATGTTGAGATGATAGGGCTGGGCTATTCACGACAGCCGCGGCAGCAGGGCGCATAAATGAATTTCATTCTGTTTATCCTTGCCCGGCGCCAGATGGGCGCTGATGCGTCCGCCGTGTCGTTCCACGATGGATTTGGCGATGGAAAGCCCGATGCCGTAGCCGCCGCTTGCTCGTGCGCGGGAATCGTCCGCTCGGTAAAACCGGTCGAACAGGCGCGGAACCTGATCGGGCTCCAGGTTTTCACAGGGGTTCTGCACCTCGAGACAGAGGAGGCGTTTTTTCTGGTACAGGGACACAGTGATCGTGCCGTCCGGCAGGCAATATTTGACTGCGTTATCCAGCAGAATTGAGCAGAGACGCAGGATCTGGTCGCGCTGTCCCCGCATCGACAGCTCTGGTTCGATCGAGAGGGAGAGCTTCTTTCCCTGTGCGTCAACGGCGGTCTGGAAGCTGTCGGAAGTCTCTTTTACCAGTGCGCTGACAGAAAAATCAGAGAGACTTTCCGGACACATGCTTTCCTCGGCGCGCGACAGCTCGATGAGCTCCGCAATCATGCGGTTTAAGCGCTCGACCTGCTTGCGGGTGCTTTCCGTCCACTCGTCCTTGCCGTGTGTTATTTCCATGACGCCGACGTTGGCGGAAATGATGCCGAGAGGTGTCTTTAACTCATGCGAGACATCGGTGATAAACCGGCGCTGTTTTTTGATATTATCGGCAAATGGCTTTATGACGTAGTCGGAGAGGCACAGGAGAAGTAAAAGTACAACTGCCAGACAGCCGAAAATAATAAAGAAGGTCAGGCGCAGAAGAATATAAAATGATTGTAACTGCGAAAAGCAGTCTACAATCACAAGCGTACCGCTGTCGCTTTCGCTGCTTCCATCGGACGGATACAGATGGTAACGGTAGTAGCCCCAGTAGCCATTGTCCTTGCCGGATGAGAGAATCGCGTCTGTCAGAGCTGAGATGTCGCTCTCACTGAGGGAGGCGATGTGCTCGGAATTGACGTCGGATGGTTCCTCATTTTCATCCAGATGAATAATGCAGTAGCGTGTCTCAAACTCCGTTTCGCGGGTGAGTTGGAAACGTCCCGAAACGTTTGGATGATTCCTGACAAGGGGGAAATTCCAGTCATTTTCATAAAGAGTCGTGATGATGGCATCCGCCCGGTCGGTAAGCCGGATGTAGTTTCCCAGATTGATCGAGCCGCCGATGACAAAGAGCGTGAGCGCCAGAGAAAACATGGCGATGAGCAGAAACCTGCGCCGCAGGCTTCGGATCATGCGTCCGCCGCCGTCAGACGATATCCCTCTTCGGTTCGCTGGATGCTCCGGTTGGCGCCCAGCGCCTGCATCTTTTTTCGCAGATAAGAAACGTAAGTCCATACCAGTTGTGCCTCCTGTGTCGGTGGAAGTGGATCGGAAGCGCCCTCGTCGTAGGATGTGCTTCCCCAGGTGTGCTCTAAAAGCTGTGTTTCGGTTAAAAGGCGTCCTTCCTCGCGGATAAACAATTCCAGCATTGCCGCCTCGCGGCTGGATAAGCAGACGGAGGAAGTGCCGCAGGAAAGTTCCATGGAAGCGCGATCCAGGGTAAAGTTGCCGCAGGTAAGCCCAGAGAGTTGTTTGGCGGCGCTTCGTCTGGTCAGCGCCCGGACGCGGGCGAGAAATTCGCCGATGTCAAAGGGCTTGGTGAGGTAATCATCCGCTCCGCAGTCAAGCCCGGAGATTTTGTCCTCAGTCTGGCTTTTGGCGGTTAAGAGAAGAACGGGGGTCAGGATATCCTTGTCCCGGAGGGCAGAAAGAACGGCAAGCCCATCCAGCTTTGGCATCATGATATCGAGAATCAGCCCGTCGTAGCTGACGGCGGCTGCTTTTTCCAGTGCTTCAGCCCCGTCGTAGACAGCGTCTACCTTATATCCTTCATGGGTTAAAATGGCGCTCAGGGCGCGTATCATATCCGGTTCATCGTCGGCAAGAAGTAGTTTCATGTGTGAAAATCCCCCCTCTTTGTTTATCCACCTGTTGGTTTATGTACTATTTTATTTATCCAAGTATTTATCCGAGCGGAATGCCGCGGCAGTCTGAAGCGACTGGTTTTTCAGCGCCAGCACTTGTGTTGGAATTTGCATCTGGGTCAGCATTTGGGGTGAGAATCAGCTCCTTTAAGGTGGACAGGGACAGATCCGTGGAAGCAATCTGGTCGGAACAGTGCTTTAATTCCTGCTGCATCAGCTCCGGGTTGGCGATATCGTGCTTATATTTGAGTTCATGTTCTATGCTCGCCCAGCAGTCCATCGCGATCGTGCGGATCTGGACTTCCAGACAGGGCAGAGCGGCTGTCTCGGATGTATTTCCCAGAAAACGGACCGGCATCTTTAAAATCATATGGTAGCTGCGGTAGCCATTCGGCTTTGGATGGGCGATGAAATCTTTTTCCCGGAGAATGGTCACGTCCGGAATCGCGCGGATGAGCTCGGCGGTGCGGTAAACATCGTCCACCATCGGGCAGATGAGGCGCACGCCCGCGGCGTCATGTTCGTGAGCAAGCGCATTTTGAAGCGTCGGCTCCAGTCCGTCTCGGATGAGCTTTTCTCTCATGCTCTCCGGGCTTTTGACGCGAGAGGTAGAGGAGGAGATCGGATCCCAGCCGGTCTGCGACTTCTGATAGCGCCGGATCATGCCGATGCAGGAGAGAAATTCGTCGATGATGCCCTCTAAAAGGATGCGGGAACCGCCGTAAAAATCAGAGGGGGTAGTGGTTGTTGATTCTATCATATATGGTCTAAAATGGGAGGCTGGAAGAGTGCCAGACAGTCTCCGTTTCCTTTCAGTCTATTTGGTAAAAATTGGTATTCGATATAACAGATATATCGAAAAACAGGCGAAAGCGCAAGAGAGTTCACAGATACTCCATGATTTTTCACAGAAAAAACACAGCAAGGCGCGAAAAACCTTGACAAAGCAAGGAGAAATGTATATAAATGTAAAGTAAGATTTGCGGGCATGTACGAAGAAAACTAAGAGGATTCATGTGCGAAGATATAAGCTAGGAGGAATATACGATGAATAAGACAGAATTAATCGCAGTTGTAGCTGAGAAAGCAGAGCTTTCCAAGAAAGACGCAGAGAAAGCAATCAAGGCTTTCACAGATGCAGTATCCGAGGAACTGGTAAAGGGCGGAAAGATTCAGCTGGTTGGCTTTGGTACTTTTGAGGTAGCTGAGAGAGCAGCTAGAGAGGGAAGAAACCCGAAGACCGGCGAGACTATGCCGATCGCAGCTTCCAAGACTCCGAAGTTCAAAGCTGGTAAAGCATTAAAGGATATGGTAAACGCATAATTATCTCAGACATATATGTGTGACAGACAGCCCTTCGTGATGAAATATCATGGAGGGCTTTAGTATTATAGGAGCGAAGGGATTCCGCCAGGATGAAAGTGCCCTGCAAGGGGTTATGGAAAGGAAAAATATGAGGTTAGATAAGTATTTGAAAGTGTCCCGCATCATTAAAAGAAGAACCGTGGCCAATGAAGCGTGCGACAGCGGGCGAGTGATGCTGAATGATAAAGTGGCAAGAGCCAGCGCGGAGGTTAAGGTTGGGGATGTGATTGAAATTGCCTTCGGCAACAAGTCTGTCAAAGTCCGCGTGACGAGCGTGCAGGAGACCATCCGCAAGGAAGATGCCAAAGAGATGTTTGAATACCTGTAAAAATCCAAGAGACGTCAGTAAAAGGCGCGGAGGACGAAATGCCAAGAAATATAGAGCGGGATGAAAAAGAGGCGATGCGCCGGAAAGAACAGCTGATGGAAGCTGGATTCAGGCTGTTTTCGCAATATGGGATCGAGAATGTCAGTTTACAGAGGGTGGCGGACGCTGCGGAAGTGGGCGTTGCGACCCTATATAACTATTATCAGACGAAGGTCAAGCTTGTGATAGCGATCAGCGGAAAAATCTGGGGCGATCTCTGGAAGGAGGTTCTGGAAGAAAAGGGACCGGAGATATTTGAATCATTCACGGCGTATCAGTACATTGAGTTTTATACGGACCAGATCATCCGGATTTACCGGGAACGCCCGGAAATACTCCGGTTCAGTAATAACTATAAAAACTTTATCTCCCGGGAGAAAGTCAGGGGGGAAGCGCTGGCTGAACATCTGGATGTTTTGAAGCCGGCAGGAGCGCTGTATCATAAGTTCTATGAGCAGGCGAGGAGCGATAAAAGCATCCGGACCGATATCCCGGAGCAGCAGTTATTTACAAGCGTTGCGATTGCGATGCTGGCGGTGGCTGAGCGCTATGCACAGGGAATTGTGTGGGCGGACGATCACAAGGAAGACCACACGCAGGAACTGGAATTTTTAAAAGGAATGCTTTTGACATGGTGCAGAACCCCGGAGAACCTGGGAAAACAATGATATAAAGAACGGAAATAAAAAAAAGAAGTCAAGAGAATGAGGTGACCCCTCAAAGTTAGACTTTTACGAGACGACTTTGGTCGTCTCGTTTTTCTTTATGCGCTTAAAAGAACAGTTTCTGTCTTGAATTTGTGAGAGTTGATTATTATAATATAAATATAGTGACGACTCATTTGTGTATACACACTTTATGACGGATAATCAACATTTCGAGAATGAGAGGAAAAAAGCGTATGAGAAGGAGAAAAAGAAGAATCCTGGCAGCAGGAATGGTGGTAGTGATAACGTGCAGTTCATATGGCTCTGTGCCGAGAGTTTATGCGAACACGAATTTTTATCAGATCCGGGAGATCGAAAGTTTATCGGAACAGGTTCTGTATCAGAAGGTTCCCTATGGAACCCGGTATCAGGATCTGGAGATGCCGGACAGCATAGACGTTTTTGTCAGCGGGGGGCAAACCGAAGATGTGCCTGACGCAGGGAGCGATGAGAATGTAGCAGCGTTTGCCAACCGCATAAATGATGATGCCGTGCTGGAAAAGACGGACAGTGAAGAGAATGGAGAAAAAGAAGATACTGAAGGAAAAGATACCGAAGGAAAAGATGCCGGAGAGAATAGCAAAGACAAAAGCGAAGGTGGAGAGGGCTTAGAGAAAGCGGAATCCGGTTCAGGTGAACAGGGAGATTCTGGGAAAGATGGAAATTCGGCGGAAAATGGGGACTCTCAGGATGAAAATGCAAATCCGGGGAACGGTGAATCCGATGAGAAAGACGATTCCGGTAAGACAGATTCTGGTTCTTCGGGTGGAAATGCAGATTTGAATGAAAATGGCAGTTCTTCGAACGGAAAAACGGATCAACCGAAGGAAGATGTCAAGACAGATGAGAAGACCGAGGAAGAGATTGACGAAAAGGAAGGTTTCTGGCGAAAAGTAAAGGTGCGCTGGGTTCTGGATGCAGAAGAGAGCCAGGCATCCCGTTATGATGGAGAAAATCCGGGTATCTACCTGTTCCGTGCAGAGCTGAAAAGCAGCAATTATGAGGTAGATGAGGACGAACTTCCAGTGATCCAGATCACGGTCCTGGAAGAAGAGCAGGCGAAAACGACGCTGGAATTTGCACCTTTGGAAGAATCGATCGCCGATCAGATTCTCACGCTTGGAAGCAAAGAATCCGACATCCAGTTCCCGGAGACTCTTACCGTGCGTGAGACGATGGGAGAAGAAACCACCGAGCGGACTTTGTCGGGTATCACGTGGAAACTGGATGCGGAAAACAGCGACTATTCTGAATTTCAGGGCGGACTGGCACCGGAGGACTATTTTGACCGCTTCGATGAGGACGGTGAACCAGAAGAAACCGAAGAAAAGACCTGGGAGGGCTACGATAAAGCCAATGAAGAATACAAGGGAGCGATCTATACCTATATTCCGGTGATTCCGGAAAGCGAAGAGATACCGGAAGACATCGATTTGCCGGAGATCCATGTGCAGGTGGGAGACGCGGGGATTGCGCTGTATGCGGATGAAGGAATCACGGGACAAGGTACGGAAGCGAATCCCTATGTGATTCGTACTGCGGAACAGTGGTCTAAGGTTATGGGTAAAAACCAAAGAAATCAATATAATGGAAATCAACCCTTTGGTGTAAGTAAATATATTAAATTGGGGGCTGATATCGATCTAAGCGGTCAGTCGTGGGAGTCAAGAACACTAACGGCTGGTTTAGATGGTAATGGATATGAGTTGAGAGGAATTTCGCAGCCGTTGTTTAGTGTTTTGGAGGGGACTGTTAAAAATTTGATTTTGTCTAATGTGACCATTACGGGAGATGGAGAGCATGTAGGAGCGGTTGCGAGAACTGTAGGTAATAATTCGCAGATTGAAAATTGTTATATCAGTGGCAGTCTTGCTACTACAGGAAATTGTGCCGCAGGTGGATTAATTGGACAGGTTCAGTCGGGGGCGCTGACAATTCAAAATTGTATTGTTAATGCAGATATTAAAAACCAAGGTAGTGTTAATGATTCTTTAGCTGGAGGTTTGGTTGGCTCGGTTCGAGTGGTAAGTGGAAGCCAGTTGAATATTAAGAACTGTATTGCAATGGGAAGTGTTTCAACAAATTTAGGTCGCGGTACAGGTGGATTGGTTGGTGGACCAAATAAAACAGTTACGATTAATAAGAGCGTGGCACTGCAAGAAACGATTGCCACAAATAGTTTAGGATATTATGTGAATAGAATTTTTGGATATACGGGTGATTATGTACAGGGAGAGGGAAATTATGCATATAAGGATATGACACTTACATTTGCTAGTGGTTCTAAAAAGATAGAGAAGCCATATCCACTGTATTATGGAGAAGATGTTTCCAAAACAGCTCTTTTGACAAGCAATTTCTGGAAAAAAACTCTTGGTTGGGGAGAATCTAATTGGGATATTAGAGAGGGTCATTTCCCAGAATTAAAATGTGGAGAAACAACTATATTTTCAGAGGATGATTTACCGGATTATCTTCAGGCGACCAATTCGTTAAAGGGAAGTGTAAAGTCTGGAGGAACTGGAATCGAGGGCGTAGAGATTACCTTTAAGAAGGGAAGCAGCGAGAAAAAGGCGACAACAGAGCCAGATGGAACCTTTAGTATTGATCTTGCAGACGGAACGTATACGGTAACGATCAAAAAGACCGGATATTTTACGGTTGAGAAAAAAGTTACGATTTCGGATGCCGATTCAGAAGCTCTTAATTTCACCATGGTAACAAACCCGGTTTCCATGCTTTCGGGACAAACGGTGACAGGAACTTTCCAGACAACCGATGCGGAAAGTGCCACAGCAGAAGGGGAAATTAAACTTATATATGCAGGAACAGATAGTTTGCAGCCGAAAGATTTTACCCTTTCATCCGAGGAAGATGGAACGGCATATGGCGGAGTTACACTTCTTGCAGTGACTACCGAAAATGGAACTAGCAGTATTAAGATTCAATTCGCTAAATCGTTGGATCTTGGCAACAAAAATGAAAAACAGCTTTATGTCCATTACAAGGGAAGTTTGATCGGCTCAATTGTGCTCAAAAAAGAGGTAAACCTTGTTCGCCTTGCGACACCTGTGGATGTTAAATGGGATGAGACAGTAAAAGGAAAAGCTGTCTGGAGTCCGGTTGAGCATGCGTCGGGTTATAAAGTACAGCTCTATAAGAATGGTTCAGCACTGGGGGCTGGGGTAACACTTGGGGCGGATGCAGCCAGTTACGATTTTACCTCCCAGATTGTAGAGGGCGGAACCTATACGTTTGGAGTCCAAGCAATGGGAGATGGTTCAACCTATGGTAACAGCGAGGAGGCGAAGAGTGGAAGCTATGAATTTTCCGAGCAGACCTTAGAGAATGTCAAAAAAGCGGCACAGGCAGCGCTGCAGGCGATGACAGTGACAAATATGACGACAGCAGAGGAAATTTTGCAGGCTGTAAACGATGTTATTACAAATAAAAAAATTCAGGCAGAGTGGTCCAACGAAGAAAAGTTCAATCTAACACCGGCAACGGATGGCAAAGATCCGGGACAGAACGGAAGTATCACGGGAACGATTGTTTTGAGCTATACCGCTGATAGCGCGTCAACAGAAACAGATACAATCAAAATAAATCTTCCAATCGCGGCGAAGTATGCAATTACCTTTACGTCTGGACGTAAGGATTCACAGGGAGAGGCGCCGACACTGGAAAATGTTGCAGCCGGAACTGTGATTACGCTTCCGGAGAATACCTTTAAGGTATACGGCATGAATTTTGGAGGCTGGAGTGACGACGGAAGCACTAAATATGCCAGCGGTGTAAGTTATACAATGCCGGAAGGAAATGTGACATTTAAGGCGGTATGGACGCAGGATAAGTGGGATGGAACAACAGTTACGGAACCGACGAAAGATGAACAAGGTTATTATCAAATTAGTACAGGGGCAGAGCTTGCGTATTTCCAAACTCACGCAATGCAGAAAGCAAAGCTGATGTGCGATATTGATTTGGGAGAACATCCATTTACGCCGATTTCAAAAACAGTAGTAGAATTTGATGGATGCGGACATACGATTCGAGGCTTGAATGCAGTCGGCAAAGCTTATGTGGGATTGTTTCAAGCAATTTCTTCAAAGTGTGAAATTAAGAATCTGACCATAGAAAATGCGGTGGTTAGAGCTTCCAACGATGATGCGAGAGTTGGTATCCTGGTTGGTGATGTATATGGTTCTCTGACAGTAGAAAATTGTTACGTCAGTGGAACAATCGAAACTACGGATGGAACGAATAAGATTGAGTCGGCAGGTGGTTTGATTGGAAACGTAAGGGAAAATAATTCGGTAGAGATCCAGTCCTGCTATGCAGATGCTGAAATCAAAGGAACCGCCAGCAAGAGGTTTGTAGGTGGTTTGGTTGGTTGGACCGGTGGAACTACAACCATTGAAAACAGCTATGCAGTTGTGGATATGGACGTTGATAAGGGAGATTATATTGGCGGATTGGTAGGATGCGGAAGTGACAGCAAAGTGACGATCTCCCACAGCTACGCGGCAGGCGAAGCGCTGACAAAAAATCCCACTGGCGCAGCCGTGGCGGGTATTTCCAGCAACGGTTCGATTTCCTCCTGTGTCAGCATTTTCCCGGAGATGCGATCGCTCAACCGGATTGGCGGAAAAACGGGAACTTACCAGGGTAACTACGGCTTTGCCGGAACAGTTGCGAGAAAATCAGATGGGACGATTTTGACCCCAGATCCGAATACGATGGGGGCAGACAAGCTATATGGATCGGACGCAACGGAGGCAGATCTGAAAAACCCGGAATTTTATAAAAGTCTGGGCTGGAATTTTGATTCTACCTGGACGATGGATTCAAACGGCGTGTATGCCTTCCCGATTTTGAAAAACCAGACCTTACGTCCGAATCTGACGTTGGATCTGACACCATCGGTTACCGGAATTACGCTGGATAAGACCAATGAGACGATTTATCCGAGAGGAAGCGTCCAGCTCACTGCAACCGTCGATGTGGCAAACGGAGCGTCCAGAGAGGTGACGTGGAAAAGCAGTGATCCGGCAGTCAAGGTAGAGGACGGCTTGGTAACCGCTGCGGCTGCGGCAAATGGAACCTATACAATCACAGCCATCAGCAAGGCGGATCCTTCCAAGTGGGCAGAATGCCAGCTGACAGTTGATACGGCGGAGCACATGGTTACAGTAGGACGGGAGCCGGGTCATACGAATTCTCTGAATGCAGTTGTGAAAGCGTATGCATCCCTGAATGATGCAAAAGGGGGAACAAATCCAATTTCTACGACAGGTAGTGAAACTGGTACATTTACATTTTCACAGAAAGCCGGAGAAATAGTTTACCTTGCATTTACGGGTCTGGATTCGGAAGATGTCGTAAGTAAAGTAACAATTACCGATGCAAATGGTTCAAAGGTGGATGCGACTCTGTGCAATTTTGAAGATCCAACGGTATATTATTTTACGATGCCGTGTTCAAATGCTTCGGTGCAGGTTTCTTATGCAGTAAACTTAAATGCAACCCAGTATACCTGGTTCGTAGGGCAGGAATGGGGTACCTGGGGAACGACGGCAGCCTTTGAAACCAAAGAGTGGAGTGGAGGCGACCATATTGGTTCTCTGAAAGTAACAAAGATTATCAATGGCAAGCTGTTTAGAGAATTTAAAATAAAGTCAATGTCGCTGTATAAGAAAGATTCAGTTATACCGAAAAAGGTAAATAGTCAATCAGAGCTTACGGAAAACGGTAATTATTGCATCGAAAAAGATAATACAACCGGTCTCCCGACTCTCTATGTATACTTAGAGGGACCGGGCATGGTAGCTGTGGATATCGAGGTTCAGGATAATCCAAATGCAGAATTTTCGATCACAAAGAAGCCAGGAAGCAGTTCTTATTATATGCTGAACAGGACTACAGCAAAAGTCGGGGATCTGGTAACGGCGACCTTGACAGATGAAGGTGTCAGACGGATGAAGGAGATGCAGAACAAGAATGCATGCCTTACATACAGCGGTGGTTTACTTGTAGTTATTTACCCGCCGAAATTTACCGAATCCGACGGCAAATGGACGGCTTCCTTTCAGATGCCGGCACAGAATATTGAGACAAATGTGTATTTTGGGGACAAAGATAAAGTTACGCTGAATGGTACGGATAAAGAGGTTGATTACGATGGTACGCCGAAGTCTGTTGGGGATGAAATTCAGGCAACGATAGGTGGACAGGATCTTTCGGAACAGTTTCAGGGCCAGTATGAGGTGTACTATGAAGGTGTGAACGGAACCGTTTATTCCAGCAAAACGCCGCCGACCAATGCGGGAACGTATTCCTGTACGGTTAAGCTCCCGGACAGCAACGTATATTATATGAGTAATCCGATTACGGTGCAACTGACGATCAAGAAGATAGCAACGAAGACTCCGAAAGCAGCGCAGGCAGCAGCGTGGACAGACACCAGCGTGACCTTGGAAGCACCGTCAGCATTTGTGGATGGAACCGCGATTCCGGCAGGATATGAACTGGAATACTGCGTGGATCAGGGAGAATGGCAGGATTCACCGGTATTTACCGGGCTGACACCGGAAACGACTTACAATTTCTATGTGAGACTCAAAGAAGGCGTCAATACAACGGCATCCGCAGCCAGCGAGGCGGTAACGGTCCAGACAAAGAAAGCATCGTCTGACCCGTCCAATCCGACGAAACCCAACCCGTCGAACCCGAATCCATCGACCCCAGGCAATCCGCAGGGAACGACCACTTCCGGCCGCGACAGAAATACCAGCACATGGGTAAAAGAGAGCACCGGATGGCGTTACCGCCTGTCAAATGGCACGTATCTGTCCGGAAGCCTGGTTCTGGATCCGGCGACCGGCAGGCAGGTTGAACAGATTGTGTGGAAACAGCTCCGGGGCGCATGGTGGGCATTTGGAGCCGACGGATACATCCGGACGGGCTGGGTCTATGATTACAGCGCGGGCGAATGGTACTATGTGGACGAAAACACAGGCATGCGGACGGGCTGGTATCTGGATCCGCAGGACGGCAGATGGTATTATCTGGATCCGGCAACGGGAGAGATGCTGACGGAGTGGCAGCTGATTCCGGATTTGGGCTATGTATACTTAAATCCGTATGCACCGCAGCCGACCTGGGCGTATGATGAAGAATTAAAAACCTGGGTTTACATGGAGGGCGCAGGGCGTCCATACGGCTCCCTTTATATGGCTGAGTGGACACCGGACGGCTATTATGTAAATGCAGACGGTGTCTGGGAACCGGCCAGATAATCATTCATAAACCTGAAAACCTCCCAATATATTTAACAATAGGCAGCTATAGGCTATAAGTTAGATAAATTGGGAGGTTTTTTGCATGGAAGAAAAATTGGATGCCAGACCTCACAAGCTGGAGCTTCTGAACCGGGAAAAGGGGAGTGTGACGGGGATCCAGGATGTGGTGTCATTTGATGAGAACCAGATGATTCTCGATACAAACATGGGGCTTCTGACGGTGCGTGGGAAGGCGCTGCATGTGAGCCGTCTGACGTTGGAAAAGGGCGAAGTGGATATTGAGGGCGAGTTTGAAAGCTTTTCGTATTCCTGCAACGAGTCCCACCGGAAATCGCAGGAGTCGTTCTTTGGACGGCTGTTCCGTTAGGCGGTGGCGGATGAGCGGGACGGTGAGAGGGGAAATATGGCTGCTTGGCGGCAGTGTGTGTACGGGAATCGCGCTGATGATGATGTATGACGGGCTTAGGATCTTCCGGTGGCTGGTACGGCACGGCTCATTTTGGACAGGCATGGAGGATGCGGCGTATTGGCTCTTTGCCAGCTTTGCGACGTTCCGGCTTTTGTTCGGGCAGAATGACGGAGTTCTGCGCGGCTATGCGGTGGCGGGCGTGCTCGGCGGCATGGTGTTTTATGACCGGACGGGCAGCCGTCTTTTGTTTGCGGTATTGAAAAAATGCAGCGGATGGATTAAAATGAAAAGAAGAGGCAAAAAAAGCCAGAAGACCGGAAAGAAACGTACAACAAGGGGACAGGCAGAAAACATGGAAAGGAAGTGAGATGAGAATGCGTAGACAGATGTCGGAAGGCAGACCGGGTGGAAATGTGCGGAAAAAGAAAAAGGATAATTTAAACAACCGGATGGCGCTTGTGGGCGTTACGATGGTAGTGCTGAGTCTGGCGGTTGCCGTGCACATCAAGGGCATCGATCTCAAGGAAAAGGATAGGAGTTATTCAATTCGTGAGGAAAATCTGGAGGCGCAGGTTGCGAAGGAAGAAGAACGTGCCAAACAGCTTGAGGAATACCGCGTATACGTGCAGACCAAGCAGTATATCGAGAAGGTAGCGAAGGAGAAGCTGGGGCTTGTAAACCGCAATGAGATCCTGCTCAAGCCGTCGAATCCGAATTAGACTTGCAGCACATCATAGAATGCCTGGAGTATGGCACACGGGGGAGCAGTGTTCATAGATAGGTCGGAAAATGTCGAAGTTTTCCCTGGTTTTGCTCTGTCCGTTTGACAAATATTTCTCTCCAGCCTGTATATAATGGCGTTATACAGGTTAGGAGGGATTTTTTGTGCTTAAACGGAGAACTTTACATAGAGATATGGCGGATGTCAACGTCTACACGGCAAGACGTTTAAAGAGCATGGCACTGTCGCTGGGCGGTCTGGCGCAGGCATTTGCGGATGAGATCGGCGGGCAGGGGCATCTGACGAAGGAGGACGGGCTGGCGGCAATGCAGACGGCGGCGTCGGCGGTATGCGGCGATTGTACACGGTGCAACCTGTATTATGGCAGCCGCCGGGACGACAGTTATTATCTCTATTATCTGCTTCGGACGTTCGAGCAGAAAGGGAAAATCGACCTGGAGGACATGCCTCGCCTGTTTCATGAGATCTGTTCCCAGAGAGAGGCATATTTGCGGGAATTGAACCGGAGTCTCGGGCGGGCGACGATGAATCTGGGGTGGAAAAACCGTTTTCTGGAAAGCCGGGACGCGGTGATCGTCCAGTTCCGGGAGCTGGCGGCGATTCTGGAGGAATTTTCTAACCAGATGGAACAGGCGGCGGATGTGACGGCATCCTGGGAGGAGGTGCTTTCAGGGATACTCCGCAGAAGCCATCTGCGCGTGGACAACATGCTGGTGCTTCAATATGAAAATCAGCAGAAGGAGGCATTTCTCACACTCCGCAGCGTCAACGGGCGATGCATGACGGCGCGGGATGTGGCGGAACTTCTGGGACGCGCGATCGCCGGAAGCCACTGGAGTGTGGCGAAAGACAGCAAAAGCCTGATCACCCGCAATGCGGCGACCTTCCGTTTTGTGGAAGAAGGTAAATACCGGATGGTGTACGGCATGGCGTGCAGCCCCAGGGAGGGTGAACCGATTTCGGGCGATACGTGTACGGTGCAGACCGGGCTTCCGGGGCAGGTGATTATGAGCCTGTCGGACGGCATGGGAAGCGGCAGAAGCGCCAGTGAGGACAGCGAGAAGGTCATTGAGCTGACCCAGCGCCTGCTGGAGACAGGATTTTCGGCACGATCGGCGCTCAAATTGGTAAATACGGTGCTTTTGCTGGCGGGCACGGAGCAGAATCCGGCAACAATCGATCTATGTTGTATCGATCTGGGGACAGGTGTGCTGGAAGCGATGAAGCTGGGCGCGGTGCCGACCTTTATTCTGGGGCGTGAGGGTGTTGAGTTTCTGGAAGCAGGCGGACTGCCGATGGGAATTGTACAGAACGCGGAGCCGGTTCTGATGTCGCGGAAAATGTGGGACGGCGAGAAAATCATTATGATAAGCGACGGCATTCTCGAAGCGATGCCGGGGGAACACAAGGAAGAGACGTTCATGGAATTTGTATCAAATCTTTCCGGCGGCAACCCGCAGGAACTGGCAGAACAGATCCTGGCGTTTGCGTCCGGGCTTTCGGACGGGGGTGTGGTGGATGACTGCACAGTGTTGGTAGGGACGGTGCTGGAACGTGGGTAGTTACTGTTTACGGGTAGGCACTTTTGGAACCGAAAGTGCCGTAAGAAAACGCGGTGGCAGCAGGAATTTGCCGTATTTAAATGCGAAGCCACGGCAAATTCCGTTACTGGGCACGTATGCGTGAACCTGTCTCTTATACCAATCTCCGAGCCCACGAGACAGGCAGAAATCTCGTATGCCGTCTTCTGCTTGAAAAAAAAAAGATACCATTATAACTATCGCTTATACAAATATCCGAGCGCACACGACCTTACTAGCTAACGTATGT
>OLJF01000964.1_pt1 | contig 21392 bp, 20 predicted proteins | sample 1609751 | NCBI WGS metagenome assembly OLJF01 (sample SAMEA4350171, study PRJEB24818) | metagenome | biome: human; feature: gut; material: faeces | place: Denmark | collected 2013-09
CGCTTGCGGCTCCACGACACGCAATCACAGCCCTGTTTTCCTGCTGCTTCAAATGCCCTTGCCCGACCCGGCGGCAACCTCATTTTCGCAGCAACGCCGACAGAGCGTATAACACACTACACTTTGCGAGCAAAGTCGTGTGCCAAAGGGGTGCCCCTTTGGAAACCCCGGACAACAAAACAGGCTGAATATCCCGCACTTTCCCGGTGCTTGATACTCAGCCTTTATTTGTTGTCAGCAGCCCCCGTTTCGTGGTCTGCGTGTAGTTCCTTGTAAACTGACCTAAAGAGGGACAAAAACCGTGAAAAACCAGCAGCACGGCATCGGATGCCGCGAAATTTTGTCCCGGCGCTTGTGAGGGACAGACGCCGATGGTATAATAAAATCAAGAAAATAGGGCATGTGGTGCGAAAGGAGTGACGGATTATGAAACCAAAGCTGTTGGCGGTATCGGCTACGGATACGGTGCCCGCTATCCTGTGCGTTGCGGCAACTGGCTCCGATCCAGCGCAGGGCTCAGATACCAGCGTTGCGGCGGCGATGCTTTCAAGCAAATTGTTTTTCGACGGTGCGGGCACACATCGTCCACTTCCTGAAAGAAAAGCCGGGCACATCTCTGTGCTGTCCGGGGGCAGCAGCGCAGACGGCGCAGGAGTGGCCGGGACCGTGGACTATCGTAACGGTCAAGCATGGAAGAAGTTCCGCCTCTCTGGCGGCATCGCCTCTTTCGCCAGACAATGGAGTACGGGAATACAGCTCAGGCGTCGGCCGAAGCGCTGCAGAGCAGCGCAATGTGAAGGTCGGCAGGGAGCCATGGTATGCCTGCGCCCGAAGCGCCGGGGACTGCTTCATCCGCTGTCGGTCCAGGGCGTCCATGCGTATGGCCGGCCTATGGCTCTATAAAAGTTCCCCAGTTTTATATGCTCAATCTATGAAAAGATGTGGGCCCGTTTTGCGGGTCTACATCTTTTGCTTTGTCTGCTTTTATGCCTATCATCTAAAATAAGTAAGATACCAGATAACGGCCCCGGAGCCTGCGGACTCTCTGCCCAAAGTACCATGTCTTGCGCGGTCATGGCTTTTCCCATGCAGCCAAAAGCCAGGCTGGTATCCACCGCTTGGAAATCAGGATTCCGCCTTCGGTACAGAAAGCGCCAACATTGGTGAATACTGCTTCCGGCACCTCCTCAGGAATGAGCTGGCGGTAAATGTAATCGCACACAGCGTTCTCAAGGAAGAGCACCTCAAGCCCGGTCTCCGGGATCAGGCGGTAGCTGCGCCGCTGTCCCACATGGCAACTGTGTACGCTGTAAAGAAGCAGTTTTTCTCCAGAGCGTTTGAGCCGCCCCAGCGTCTCCATTGCCAGCAGGCCAAAGGGACTATATGGGTCTGCCACATACTCCGTAAAACCGCGCTGTTTCCCCCAGTGGTAGTTCCGCAGGATCGCTCTCCGGTACCACCAGGCGTTCAGAAAATTGCAGCGTCTCCTGCGCCCTGAAATAAACAGCATGGTCCTCCTGGGCTCCAGAGCTGGCTTCTGTTCTTTCTGCTCCTCTTCATCCATGAAAATGATGTCCTCAATCAGTTTGACTTCAGCACCGCTCACAGATTCCTCCGGTACGAGTGACTGCTCAAATTCCTCTATCTGCTTGTCCGCGCAGAGCTTCCATTTCAGGTCTTTGAAAAAGCAGGCAATATAAAACTTTAACCGTTGATACTGATTCATTGTTCCCCCATTCAGATGCAGGGAGACGCCGCATACCGGGCGCTGTGCCAGGCTGAGCCAATCCCCTGATGAGATCCGCCGCAGTTGTGTAGCTGCAGAGTGTGTAAGCCGCCGGGCGTGGCGCGGCCGCCATATTGACCGGGGTGGCCGGGATATTGACCTACCAATTCCTGCCGAGTTCCGCTATTCTTATCAATCGGAGGTGATTTTTGTGGAACTGTCGAAAAAGCTGTCGAAGAACATGAAAACGCTCCGTGGGAGTAAATCACAAGCCGCGTTTTCCAAAGAGATCGGCATCGCAAAGGCGACCGTCAATTCCATCGAAACTCAGCGCGCCTCCATACGTCTTGATACGTTGGAAGTTATCTGCCTCCACCTCGGCATTCCCCCTCAGAGCCTCCTGTCCGATGAGATGGATTGCATGGAGAGCGGTATGCTGGAGTACCTGCTCGGGCGGACCGAGTGGTATTTGAAGCTCTCTCCGGAGGACCAACAGGCATACATACAGTGGCTCCGGCATACCGCCGACCTGTTTGAACGTCTCATTGGACAAAATAAGGAACGGAAGGAATGATCGTTATGGACTACCACGCCATTTTGCTCCAGCTTGGGATTACACCAAATTATAAGGGCTACCACCAGATGCTCACCGCCCTTGAGATCGTCGAGGCCAACCCGGAGGCGCTGACGATGGTGACTAAGTGGCTCTACCCGGCCGTAGCGAAACGGCACCAGACAAATTGGAAACAAGTAGAACGAAATTTAAGAATAGCTGTTAGAACTGCTTGGGGTACTAATCGGGATTTCTTGCAGAAGCTTTCTCCACTTCCGGTGAAAAAGCGGCCGACAGTATCTCAATTCATATCGATCCTGTGGAAAACAGATACTTAACAGGATTGACCCTATACGGAATTATCTTAACCGTGCTAAAACGATTCTTTAACAAAAAACCGACAGTTTAGGGGTGCCTTTTTTATATATTACTGTGACTATGAAATTTTTATCCCCTATATAACATTCTATCATGTCTTTTAGCTTTACTAATCCCAATTCAGCAGACTCTTTTCGTGCATATAATCTTAAAGGAGGTTTTGTGATAAAGTCACCGTCATTAAAGAGTTCGCGGGAAAATTGTACAATATAACCTTGCAGAGTATCTAAAACAGTATTTTCTGACAATGGCATTCTTATAATTTCTGCTAGTTTTGAAATTGAATGTTTGATTTTGCCTTCACAGATCAATTTATCTAATTCACACTTTACTTCTGAAAAAGTCCTCACTTTTTCAGCATCCCAAAAACCGCAATGTGCATTCACAAAAATATTGGATGGAATTGAAATGGTAACCTGAAAAGAAAATGTGACTTCCCCCATCAAAATGGCTTGAATATATTTCAAGTCATCTTCGGTGCTAGGATATATATCTTCTGCATCATTTTCCTCTATGTGGAACTTTGACACTGTTTTCAAAAACGGATATAAAACAATTTTTTTATTCTCTATATATCCGCCTTTCAGTAGATCATAAAAAGCTTTTTCACCCCACATCCCTAGTTCGTTTTTAGTCAGTTCACCACGAAAATACTTATTTAGCTGGTCTGAAAATTCAAATAAACCAAATTCCATTTTTGTGATTCTCCTTATCCAAATCCCAAATATGATAATCATTGTTTCACCATAAGATCAATGGGGATAAAATACTTCAATACCTTCACCATGATAAAAATAGTTTGTTCCGTCTGTCCAGTAATTTCTTTGATAAATTGTTCCATCAGGCGAAGCCCATTTTTCCACAACTTTTACCCACTTTTTGGGGTTAAATCCATTCTCACGCAAAAATTCAATGAAGGATTTGCTTTTAACTGGTAACTCTTCAGGCGCCTCAACTTCAATCCAGTCATCAGGGACTTCCTGTAATCCCTCTTTATAGTAATTCTCCTTCTCTCCTTCATCTGCGAAATGTCCTGACCCTGGGTTCGAGTTCCCCGATGCTGCTTGGATTATTCCCTTCAAAATCTCGTTGGCTGCGACACCGGTAATTAAAATCCCGCCACCTTCAAGAATTGTTTGCCCGGATATTGCTGCACCGCCCAGTACCCCGAGCCCTCCAGATGCTCCTGCCAGCCCGGGCAGCAAGGGGGGGACCATGAAAGTGCTAGCAGCAAAATCTGCAATGGCGCCACCAATAGTTTGAAGGCCAGCAGGTATATATGGTATCGTCGCCACGGCAGCACCAACTACTGCACCAGTTAGAATTGTTTTTGCCGCCTCAAATCCATCTCTAACATTCCCGGAATTATTGTCGGCCACAGAAATGGCCACCGTTGCAACAGCAGCACCAATTGCTGCGCCAATAAAAATCGGTGCAACAGCCGGGAAAGCAATCGCTGTAGCTACACAAGCAACGACAACAAGCGCCCCAAAAAGCATATTGCCGATCCAGCCACCCATATCGAACTCATTCGGCTCATCGTTAAAGGGGGGATAGGTGTGAAATTCTGTACCCCACAAAACCTCGGATGATCCTTTCAGATTAAACTGATTTTCAATGTTCACGATGGATGAATCGCCACCCGTAGGCGGATTCCCACTTGCTGTTCCTTTAGATACAATTAACGCCAATTTAGCTACTGCATCGGTAGAACGAATAATACTGACCGTTTGTGGTGTCTGGAGTTTAACTGTTGGCGCTACAATTCGTATGCGCCCTCTGGAAGTCATTTGGAGTGCCTTTGCGCTTTCAAACAGGAGTTGGTGGAGTTGATCTAGATTAACCTGATTAGGAGCATCTGGAGCCCCGGCTACGATCCCCATGCTTTCTGGGTAAAGAAAAAGCTGCTTGCCATGCTCTGTTGTGAAACAGCGCATACTTGGATCACCCATTGCCGCACAGCTATCACCGTTTTCTCGCGGGCTGTTCAGAACAACTGCATGGCCGCCATCTCCGTCCTGAAGGAATAGAGATGCGCGAGTACCAACCTTTGGCATACAATACATTATATTACCACTCTCAGGACGCCAAGGGAAGGGGTATCCTCCGGTATCCTTCCCATTATCAATATCCAGTGCCAGTACAACCCTTTCCTGTGAGGTACTTTTCACTGTTCCAACAAGAGAAAGCCCTACCATTTTTCGGTTTTGATATGTTTTTTCAGCGACTAGTCCTTTCCGGCCGAGTATATATGTGAAAATGAGCTCGCCATCAACGAATTCTCCAGATACTTCGCAAATATAGATGGGCGCCCCTTCCCATAACACAGAACTCCCTATGCTGAGGTTTTTAGTCTCTTTCACTTGATAGCATAGAAAATCAGGCTTATACAATCCGGCCTGTTCTCCGCCCAATCTGTAAAACTGCCGATCTACTTTCTGAATATATTCTGAATTTGTGAAATCAAGATCCGTGGTGCGGCCCTCAAGGCCAACCGTAATTTGTGGTACAGGAGCTTCCCGTGCTGGAAATACCTTCATGTTCAACTCGCTGGCCATTCGCTTGATAAATTCCCAGTCGGTTTCCTTATATTGAAATATGGGGCGACCAATCGTGATGCCTTCACCAGCCGAGCATATCGCCGCAGCGTTAGGAGTATCCTGTAATACGGTGCGGATGAGCTCGGCATAGGTCATATCAGGATTTTGGAAAGAACGGCTTTTTTTCTTCTCGTCAAGTTTGGCGGAAAGCGTCACAACATGTGCCTCTGCCAGATACTGGCGGTTTATTTGATGCACAAATAACCGCTTAATAACCCCGATAAAAATAGGGATCACGCCAACCATCGTTGAATAAATCCCAAATGGCTGGCCTTCAAGGTCTTTGTAGACCGCTGAACTGCCACTATCCTCATCTAAAAAACCAGTAACAACGAGGTGACCATGTTCATTGCCTTTGATTGAGAACGAGAGCTTGGATACAGATTTGAATTGAATTGGCCCTTGGAGAAGAAGGCTGTCCAGACATATGGTACCCACAATTCCACCTCCACTATTATTCTGCAACATACTGAATCCATTTTACGATGCCCGGGCCACTGTTTGATAAAAAACCACTTTGAAAAATCTGCTCAACTGTAAACTCATCAGCAAAGCCATCCCATGGATCAAAGAGTTTAAGTCCTTTTTCTGTTCTGCTCAGTACCACTGAATGATAAGACCCATTTAATTTCTGATAGTTCCCAATGACACAACCGGAGCAATCCAAGAGATCAAAAAGAGATTGTCCATAAATCTGATAAAGGGAATGTTTATCATCATATTTTCCGAGCGTCCTTATCACAGGTGTTTCACTGTCTGGATCACCGGCGATTACATATTTAAGTGCTCGCTCCTTGCCAACGTCTCCCTCTGGTTTGTCACCAGATGGATTAAAAATTGGACTCCTTGCTGCTTTTACAATGTCATATTGCCAAGCATCTGCAAAAATATGTTCGCAAGACTTCCTAACGTAATCCCAACGAAAACCGACCATGCTCTCTACAATAATGCCCTGCTCCGGTTTAATAGGGATACTTTTTCCCGTAGACATAAGAAAATGGAAGCCTACAATTTTGGCTGCGGTAGCCCAACACCAGCTCACATGGTTTTGTATATAGGGAGCGGGCCTTTCTCTCATAGCATCAGTCATAGATTCAATCCAACGGCTCGTCTGGGTCATACTGCTGCCCAGAATTGTAGGGCTCGATCAAGCCGCCATACTTACAAATTAGGAAAGAAAGCGTAGTTGTAGTCGGAATTCCTTGAGGAGACGCTAAAGCCTCGGCCTGCTCTTCGTCTGTAAGTTCTGAAAAATTCTCCGGCATAGGTTTGACTCTTGCACGGTCAGCGGGATCTAAGTCCCCATTATCTACAATAGGAGTCTGTTCATAGGCATCCATCCAGACAGCGCCTACGATTTCGGGCTGGCATTTGTGCCCGCTTTCGTGTCCCCCTGGCGCATCCCCAGTGCGGTCTCCCGTCTGAGGGTTTCTAGGCACATCTTTTGTGAGATGCACGACTTCCGTGGGAGGCGGAGACGGAGCTTTACATATTCCATACCAAGTGATATTTTCCTCTTCCCCCACAAGGCAGTTACGTGCATGAATGCATGGATGACCGTGCACATATATACCATGGCATTTTTTCAAGTTGAGTTGTCTTGCATGGGTACCGTAACGGCAGCGAAGCAATGCACCCCGGACCAAATATTCCTGCTTTCCACTCTCTGTATGTTCTTTCAAGAAATTAGCAATATCTTCTTCTGTTTTGAAATCATGTTCTGCAAGGAATTTGTCTATATCTGATTGTCCAGTCAATAAGTATTCAGTAAGGTCAGAGTTTGCAATCGCCGTCAATAACGAAGTCCCAATATTTCTCCTTGCTGCTGGAATGGACAGCAATGCCAGGACTGCGTATGTCTTCGGATTGGTTGTCACTTTCCCCAACAGAGACAATGTGTTGTCTATCAGTATGTCCATGCTCGTTTCTGTTCCACCAACAGGCGGATCGCCACTGTAAAACTCCTGAAGAAGCGCCATGATGCCCAAACATATGTTTGCGCGCATTTCTGGGTCATCAATCGACATTATTGCATTGGATAGATCCCCTACTGCTTTGGCTAAAGGCCCCTCAATTGTCTGCCGCTGTAAGTGCCCATCATCCGTTAATAACGCAGTTATATAATGATTCACGAGCAGCGATTCCATCTCATCCGTTGGAATCGTCCCAATATCAGGAGTATATAGATAGACCGTGTTTTCAGGCAATGTGATTGTCTGGCCTAATCCATGCACATAGTCGTTGTCGGCATGGATAGAGTATAGCTTTTTCAGCCCTTCTTCCCAGCCAGGTAAATCCTTAAGCTGCTCTACCACGTCTGGAGGAAACCCTTGGCCGTCAAAATTATATGCCGCATTGATCTTGTCAGCAAAAACTAAAGCTGCTAGCTGCGTCTCATTTCCACCCTTGGAATGTCCGCTGATATTGATTACCTTTCCCTCATTCTTATCAACAATGCTCTGCATATACTCCAACGCATTATGCTGCATAGGTGAGACTCCAAGATTTGAAACTCCCTGCTCTGCATTTTCATAGGGGATCAGATAGTCTCCACCGGCCATTCCATAACCATTGTCAATCCATGCACCATCAGGAGTACCGCGAAAGCACACATTGATTTCTCCATTAAACTCGAAAGCACATGCTTGGAAACCTTTAATATTAAATTGTGTTCCCTCAGTATCCCAACTCTTATCTACAATTTTTGCATCTCCCAAATCTTTGTAGGAACCATTCTCTCCAATAATAGATTCGAGTGCTTCAATATATACGATTTCATCCTCTTTGGGTTTGTCCTTAGCTGCTACCAATATTTTAGATAGTGTATCAGCTTTTTTATATTTTGGGTCATCCAGCCGCAAATATTGTACCGCTTGAAATGCAATTTGCTCTAAAACTTCTTCCTCTGCCATTTCAGGCACACCATAAATTAAGCTCATCCTTCACCCTCCTCCCATCCACCAAAACGCCATTTAGTGGTGTCAGGCAAAATGATTACGCTACAGCTATATTTATAAAATCCACTATCTAATGTTTCTAAATTTTGGTGGTTATCTGAATTTATATTGTTATAATTAGCTTCTGATAGATATTCTACATTTACACAAATTGAGTAACCACTATTTTGAATAGCAATTATAAATTTTTGCATATCATTATTCTTTTGCTTGGGATCTTTGACTGTAAAAATATCAACCTGAACTACTGGCGCATATTCTTCGGAAACACCTAATAGTTCAATAGCTGTTGTTTCTTTCCCAAAATCTGGAGGGCAAACAGAATAACCATAAGCAAAGAGCTTACATTCACCAAAAACGTCATTGGCAACCGGGGTCAAAATTTCTTCTAAATCATGCTGGCGCAAATAGACAATATAATTATCTTGATATGTCTGATTTTCTTCTGACCATTCTAAATATACTTGAAAGTTTGGAAATCTTGTCGAAATTACATCACCAGTATCTGTTAATACAAACTCTTCTCCATATTTTTCAACACAGTACTCCAATTTAGGTAACGCACGCGAATTAAACATATATTCGGCAATTTGTTCGTGTAGCGGTTTTTTATCCTTACTCATCAATATCCCTCCAGTAATCAATAAAGCAATCACAAAAAGCATGATTACTGATATTTTCAGAAATTTATTCATAGCACATTCCTCTATGAAACCGATATATGCTGATATGGATTTGCAATTATACAGCGTTCCAAGCCAATACCACGGCCACCACGCCTCAATAGGCTCTCCACTAAATCTAGCCGCGCCACAGCATAGAGCTTAGAAAATCCGCCTAAATAGAAAATACTCCGGTCCTCAATTTTTTCAGGGTCAAGTACAGCGGTTATCAGGGTATCCCGCCCGCGGGAGAGTTCACTTTCCGGTGCCAGGCAATCGCAGTGCTCTAAAAGGGGAATGTAGTAAATTTCGCTTGTCGCATTTTTACGATCCAGTAAAATAATCTCCTTAAATTGTGTTGTAGGCTCATACATTTTAATGACATCTCGGACCATCTTCGTTCCAAGGAAAAAGGGGAAATCAATAATGTCCGTAAAAATGGTATCAGGGTTTGACTGTATAAACAGCAGCTCGCGCTTTGGCAATTTGTGTCCTGTTTCCTTGCGGATTAAGCGCACATCTATTTTCGGGTACCAATTTTCAATCACGGGGGACGTGTTATACTTTGGGTCGGTTTTCAGGAGAAAGTATCTCATGTTCATCCCCCTTTCTGAACAACGCAAACTGAATTGTTTGATCCATGTAACCGCCGAACGAAAATCTCACTTCATCACAGCAGTCTAGCCTTGCGATTCCGCCTAAGACAGCAGCATCCAAAGATTCCTCACCAAAGAAGAAGCTGGCCAGCTGATACAAGTTATTGATATAGGCCCGGCGGATTTCTTCCAACTCATATGGGCGAATTCGTATCCACATTTGTCTGGCATCTTTTTCAAAGAAACTCAAGTCTTCCTCGACTGCCTGAAATAGACGTTGTGGGCACCAAAAACACAACAGCCCGTTCTGATCCAGGCAATATCGCTCATTGGTCAAAGAGAGCGCAAAATCATAGCTCTGTGTTACGGCGCTGCTCTGTAGATAGAATATAGAAAAGTAGTGAATCTGTCCAAGCGTCCCAGCAGCCTGCCTCTTTTGTGCTGTCTGGAGCAGATCAGAAACAATTCTATGATATTCCCGTTTCATTTCCAGATATGCGGCGCAGTCTTTCCGGAGCAAATTTGCCCGTTCGGAAATGTATGGAGTAAGCTTTTCCCTGGCATATTGGAACATTTCTTCTTTTCGGCCCATTTGTACTCACGCCCTTTCAGTCTATCCGAACTTGCGCACCTCCAAAATGTAGCTTTTCTTCAAGACTCATCTGCGTATTGCCCTGTTGGAATATAATACGCTGTGGCGCACTGATACTGAGGGAACTTGTCGCGCTTGAAATGTCAACAGCTTCCTGCGACTGCACAACGATTGCCTTGTCGCTGATAATCTTAATTCCCTCTGCATCAGACAGTTCGATGGACATCCCGGCATTATTGGTAAGCAGCAAGCTCCCAGGGGTGAAAAGGATTTCCTTCTTCTGCTTGTTCATGATGGATTTGAAGTCAGGGTTTATGCGCTCGTCGCCTGCGGAGGATTGGAGATGGACGGAGCTTGCCACATATGCATCCGCGTCCTTTTCACATGGAAAGTACAGCCTGACAGCATCCCCAATTTCAGGCATACAATACCAGCCGGTCCCATCCGGAGTGGAGTACACTGTAGCGTACGGGAAGACGCGGGTGCCGCAGCCTGCTTGGTTTTCATCACATCCAATCAAAACCTGGACAGTATCTCGCTCCACGGAAGTTACCTGCGCATCAAGAGAGAGCCCAATGAGATTTTCATTGAAAACTTCCTCAGTTTCAAATCCGCTCTCGCTGGTCAAATAGTATGTATGGTACAGCTCGCTGCCTTCCATTTTGGTTTTAATGGAGTACACACGCAGCGGGACCCCGTTCAATGTCACGCAGTCTCCAAGGCGGTAGATTTCCCTTGAGTTCAGCACATAAAAGAAAGTATCCGCTCTTGGCATCCGCTGATCTTCGCTCTCAATGATTTGGCCCGCGTTTTTTGCAATCGAAAATATGTTTGTTTCAACAGCATAATGAACTCCATCTTCGGGAAGCCCAAAGGTATATGCGATATGGTCGCGTTGTGAATCAGGTATCACAACAGTATGAAAGCGGCTTGCCATTCTCTTTATAAATGCCCAGTCGGTTTCATCATACTGCATAACAAGCCCAGGAATATTTGAGCCCGCTCCCTTTGCCATGATGAAAATGGAATCGGTATAGCCATTATTCACAGTCGTCAATAGATTTTGATATTGTAGTCTGTCTGCTTGGAACGAACGCTTATGCGGAATCAAATCCAGCAAGTAGGTATTCGTCCTTAATACCCCAGTTAAATATCTAACATCGTTTTGAGCCTGAATCTCAAAGTCAACCAGCACTCCTTGGAATAGTATCTTTTCCTCACCGCTATCGCTGCAAACATTGACTGAAACCAGAGGATTCTTCTTTAACGCCCAGGAGATATACTCGCTCTCTTTTTCTCCGCGCATCAGTCCTGAGAAAACCAATTCTCCATGTTCATTTACCTGTTGTACGCCTTCCAGCTCAGTAATCTTGAGATCATCGAAAGGAATTGCCTTTATCAATACTTCCCGCATAGCGAACACCTCCTAAGTATCCATTACTTTGACGGATTGAATGACTTGAATTGCCGCTCGGTTCCACTCGTTCATCGAGTCAAATCTACAACTGAATGTTCCATGCAGAATTTTTCCTTTTTCTGCTGCCAGCAAATACATAATCGTATAAATCTGGTCATCAATCGCATAGCTTTTATAGTTAAACCAGCACAAAGCACGGTTTTCTGCAACTTCCGCTTGGAGATCATAGAAAATATTGGCTGGATTAACTTTTTTGAGCATGGCTTTCATCTGCTCCGCGACACGCTTCACCTGATCCAAAGGAACATCCTGTGGATACACGCTGAAGGTAAAATTCACAGTCGTGTCCAAACTTGTGAATATCATCTGCGGACGTGTTTCGGAGGGATATTTTATTTTAGCAATGGAAAGCGGCATCCGCACAAATGTTTTCGGCAAGGAGGCGTTGATATTCAACTCTGGAATATCCCGCGGCTCAAATTCGACCAATTCATCCTTGATATAAATACCAGTTTCCAATGTGCTGTATTTAGCGTATTTTTCCCGCCTTTTTAGCTTCAAAAAATCTTCATCCAGATAGGACATCTCAATCGCCATCCTTCCGTTTAATAATACTCAAGGCCCGCCCATGCTGTCAGCATAGGCGGGCCTTGGCTTGGTCTACGCTGGAAAGCGCATCGGTACATGATTCAGTTTTGATTGTTTTCACATTACATAATGGCTTGTTCGCAGATACGGTCGCCGATACCATTGTAAATGTATATACTTAATATACTTCAACTTAGACTTTACTCACAATTTTTAACCTTGATTCCATGATCTCTCAATCTCGTCCATCAGTTCAAAATCTTCTTCGGTGGCATATCCATAAACTTTCTCGGTATCCACAATCAATCCAAACGCACATGCAAAGAATGAAATTAAACTGTCGGCTTCAATGCCTATGCCATCAGAGTTTTCACTGTCCCAAAAATAAATCTTTTCGTTGTTTCCAAGATATAATTCATAGGTCCAAGCTCCAACTGGTTTATAGTTGGGATTTTCCCAGCCATCTATCTGTTGCCCTGACAAAGAGAAACCATTATAGTTTAACATATATCCAATCGGGGTAACATCATCGTGGAATTTTAAGCCGAGGCATTTTGATGTAATAAACAAATCCTTCCATCCACTCTCTGGATACTTAAACCTTAAAACACCGCCATAAATATCTTCAACAGTTCCCAAACTCCTTGTCTTTTTCATGGGTAAAGATAAGCCATATATTTGATGAATAAATTCCTTTACCTCCGAGGTAAATGTTAATCTAAAATTATTTATTTGAGAAATCACCAACTTCCCTTCATCTCTTGGGAGGCCATCCCATCCCCAGTGCTGAAGAATAAATTTCACTTTACTTTCTAACGTACACGGAAGTTTTGAGACTTCTTGGTATAGTCTGCCTGGCCTATTTTTGATTTCCAAATAGTTTACTTTTTGGCAAATAGAGTTGTATTCCTCCTGACCCAACGGAATCCAATCCATTATGGACACCCCGCTTTCGGATTTACATATTGTCGTTTCTGCTCAATATTTGTTAGTTGCTTCCCATATATAATTTCATCGATTTTTTGATTATTTGTGCTAGACACTGCACAAATATCACATGCATCAGAAATTTCGTTTGGGTTGCTACGCAACACTGAAAAATGTTTATAATCATCTTCTGTCAGTGCTACGCCAAAATCCATTCTAAAGAATTCAGCATAATCTTGGGGGCAAAATTTTGGGCAACGTACCCAGATGGATCAACATAAAACACAGGGTTGTTCGCACAGTACGTATATAGATTCAGCCCGTCACTCCGGTAAGTGTCCTCCTGAGTAAAGCGGCCAATAACCGGGTTGTAGAACCGGGTCCGCAGGTAATACTGCTGGGTGATGGGATCGATCTGCTGGCCGTAGTAGGTGAAGCGGTTGGGAACGGCCTCCTCCTTGACCTCAATTTTTCCCCAGGCGTCGTAGGCATAGCGGTTTTGGACATTGCCACTTTCATCAACGATATGGGTGGTTGACCCCATCTCGTCGCTGGCATAATGGTAGTATGTCCGGGCGCTCTCGCTGTCGCCGCTGCGGGCAATCAGCTCCGAGCCGCGGATCAGGCGGACCACATTGCTGTTTTCCTCCTGCTCCGCCACGGCCTCCCCCTTGTGGAAGATGAAGCGCACCAGCCGCCCGTTCTCCTCCATCTCGTGGCGCAGGCCCTCCGCGTCGTAGTGGTTCACCTGTATGCTGCCGTCAAAGGTCTCCACCTTCACCGTCCGGTTGAAGGCGTCGTAGCTGTACCGCGCCTTGTCATCCCGAAGCAGGTTGCCGGCGTTGTCGTACTGGAAGGGCGTGGTCACGCCGCCCCGGGTCAGGGCCATCAGGCGGTTGCGGGGGTCGTACTGGTACAATTCCTCCTCGCCGCCCACCAGACGCCGGGCGCGGTTGCCCGCCTTGTCGTAGAACAGCTCCTCGGAATACGCCGGGTAGTCCACCCGCTGGAGCTGATTGAGGGCATCGTACTGGTAGAGGGTGGTCCCATCCAGGGCCTGCTTCCGAATCCGGTTTCCGTTGCCGTCGTAGGCATAGCTGGCATGGGAGAGCAGGGCCTCCCCGGAGCGGACGGTGAGGCCCGTCAGGTTCTTGTCCAGGTCGTAGGCGTATTCCTGCCGGATGGGGCCGTGGGCCACGGCCCTGGGCGTGCCGTCCGGGTTATAGGTGTAGGCCGTTATTATCTATTTCACGGGTACTAATTCATTTTACTGTTACTTGCTACTCACCTGACTATATATCTCCGTCAAGGTGGCTTTAAGTTGCTTAATCTGCGGAGAGAGTTTATCCGCATCCTTAATTTTGTCTAGATTTGTTTGGCAATAATCCATCACTATTTTTTTGTAATTCCGAGTACAGCGCTCCATCGCTTTCAAAAGAAACATTCGGTTTTGTGTAATCTCTTCCTCGCTTTGGTTAGGTGAGCCCAACAAAAATACTGTTAAAAATGTTTCGATGACAGATGATAAATACGGGCGAGAGATTGTTTCATACTTGTTTATCGCCTCTGCTATTGCTTCAAAGCAAATCGGAGATTCTTTCTCTATCACAAGAATGATTATCATTTCCATTATACGATCTTTAAGTGTCCACTGAATGTTATATGACGATTCATTCTCTAAGTCTTTTTCAACTAGAAATAACAAGTTACATAGATCACTTATATCTTTCTCAGAAAAAACGCCACCTTGCTCTGCACGATCCATTAAATCATCGAACAACTCGACGGACTCTTTGGAAAGATCTTTAAGGTATTGATAAATTAACTCAAAATTACTCATATAATATTTTTCTCCTTTATCTAAGTGCCTCTTTATAATGTATGGCCTGTGCTATGGCGTGCTGTCTTTGTTCTTCTAAAGCTAAATTAACTAAATTAATATCAACATTTGGTCGTGTTCTACTATAAATATCGGCAATATCTCCTTGATCAAATAACAAACGGTTTTCATAATTCAATGCCGAATACAGTGAGTATAGAGGATTTTGGGAATTTAATCCATATGTAAATGTGAGACGATGAGCTGCTTCAGTAATGTTCAAACTCGAACCACTTGGATACGGAATCTTAACAAGAGTATTTCCCGCCGGCATATGATGGGGCGAAATCTTGTCGCCTACAAAACTAAAGACCATTCCCAATTTTGGATTCTTATTATTAAGTTCCGCAAAAGTCCCAACAAGCAGCTCATTATCTTTTAACAAAGACGTATCTATTTTAAGTTTGCCATTACTATCGAGTAATTTAGTTCTAATATTCCACAGTGTACTAAATATTTCCTCTTGTGATCCACGGTTGAGTAGGGCATTGAGATCGTCAGAGCTAATTGAAGTAGCAAACCCACTCGGATCAACATAGTAAACTGGATTATTGGCACAGTACGCATACAAATTCAGCCCGTCGCCCCGGTAGGTGTCCTCCTGAGTAAACCGGCCAATGACCGGGTTATAGAACCGGGCCCGCAGGTAATATTGCTGGGTGATGGGGTCGATCTGTTGGCCGTAGTAGGTGAAGCGGTTGGGGACGGCCTCCTCCTTGACCGTGATCTTTCCCTAGGCATCGTAGGCATAGCGGTTTTGGACATTGCCGTTTTCATCAACGATGTGGGTGGTTGACCCCATCTCGTCGCTGGCGTAGTGGTAGTACGTCCGGGCGCTCTCGCTGTCGCTGCTGCGGGCGATCAGCTCCGAGCCGCGGATCAGGCGGATCACATTGCTGTTTTCCTCCTGCTCCGCCACGGCCTCCCCCTTGTGGAAGATGAAGCCCACCAGCCGCCCGTTCTCCTCCATCTCGTGACGCAGGCCCTCCGCGTCATAGCGGTTTACCTGCACGTTGCCGTCAAAGGTCTCCACCTTTACCGTCCGGTTGAAGGCGTCGTAGCTGTACCGGGCCTTGTCGTCTTGGAGCAGGTTGTCGGCGTTGTCATACTGGAAGGGGGCGGTCACGCCGCCCCGGGTCAGGGCCATCAGGCGGTTGCGGGGGTCGTACTGGTACAATTCTTCCTCGCCGCCCACCAGACGCCGGGCGCGGTTGCCCGCCTTGTCATAGAACAGCTCCTCAGAATAGGCCGGGTAGTCCACCCGCTGGAGCTGTCCCAGGGCGTCATACTGATAGAGGGTGGTCCTGTCCAGGGCCTGCTTCCGAATCCGGTTTCCGTTGCCGTCGTAGGCATAGCTGGCATGGGAGAGCAGGGCCTCCCCGGAGCGGACGGTGAGGCCCGTCAGGTTTTTGTCCGGTTGTAGATATAAGAAACCCGTCCATAATCATAGTGCTATAACATTTGGAGATGATGAACTATTATGCGGTCTTTGTTTATATTCTTCTACGCGCTTTTCATCTTCTTTCTTGGCATCGTACAACTCAGCACCCAGCATACACCGCAAAAAATGATCAAAATTTTTAAATCGGAAGTGTTTCAAATTATTTAACTGTTCATCTGAAATATCATCAGAGATAAGTTCATCGTGATAAATACTAACGATATTACCATCACTGCAATCAAGGAAAATTATTTCCTGCCCTACACAACACAACTCACCAAGACATAGTAGACCATAAGGCAATAGTAGAGGATAACGATCATTTAAATATGATAATTCGTGCTTATATAAAATGGGTGTAAATGAAAACTGGACTCTTGCAATTTTAGGTGCATCAAGATCATCATCGTCATACAAATAATCGAACGACTTTGTCTTTGAATTAAATGTATAACAATAGTAATCCTCTGACCCAACAAAATCAGCTATAACAGTACCCAGCAAAGGAGTATATCCCATCAAAAAATTACGAAATTCTTCCGGAATCTTTATTCCCTTCATTCTCTCAAAATCATCTAAATCATTAGCCGTGAGGTTTGACTCTATAAGTTCCCAGCGCAGTTTCCCTTGGCATTGAGTATTTAAATCCGCTATTTGAGATGTTGACAATTCATCTGGAAGGCTATCCCAAAAAGGCACATCTTTAATGTTCAAATAGTATTTAGAAACATATTTAATACTATCAAAATCAACATTTTCCAACAATCTCTTTTCTGGATGTCTATCAAGATAAGACGTATAGCATGCATACAACTCACTTTTCGTCATATTGTTACTCCCCATAAATCGCTCTAGGCGAAGCATTTAGTTTCATATCTGTTGGCGCCGGTAATGCCAGCTGTTGCAATCCTTCTGGCAGAGCGTATCGCCCAAACGAAAACACTTTTCCCAATTCTCCATTAGCCAACTTTTGCCCAATCATAACATGTTCGTCAGCCCATCTGCTGAGTTTTCCTTTAAATTCCTCTAAACTATTAGAAGATTGCATCATTCTAGCAATTTCATCATGAGCAAAAGAAGATGCTGAATTATTCCCATGAAAACCACTAACATATCTACTATCGCTCTCAATGTTGAAGAAATATGTTTGATCTGTGAAAGTAACTAATTTTTTAATATCGCTAGCACTTACGCCCCAACGTTTAGAAATAGATGCTTGTGACACCATTAGCCACTCATGCACACGGCCTCCGTTGCGCAATCTTCTCAATATTGTATTTTGTGCGGCCTGCGCATCTGTTCTGCTGTAGTCGGTATCTGACCTAATGTCTGTCATCAAAATATCCAACGCTTTTTGTGGCAAACTATCAAACCATGCATCAAAGCTTTTCTTAGAAGGAACTGCCCCCAGCTTCTCCCCACGAGATACAAACGGCCGTGTAGTCTCTTCCATTATATAATTCACAAGCGGATTGGGGCTAACCACTACAGTGCTATGCCCACTTGGATCAATATAATAGACTGGGTTATTTGCACAGTACGCATACAGATTAAGCCCATCGCCCCGGTAGGTGTCCTCCTGGGTGAAGCGGCCAATGACCGGGTTGTAGAAGCGGGTCCGCAGATAATACTGCTGGGTGATGGGGTCGATCTGCTGGCCGTAGTAGGTGAAGCGGTTGGGGACGGCCTCCTCCTTGACCTCAATTTTTCCCCAGGCGTCGTAGGCATAGCGGTTTTTGACGTTGCCGTTTTCATCGACGATATGGGTGGTTGACCCCATCTCGTCGCTGGCATAATGGTAGTACGTCCGGGCGCTCTCGCTGTCGCTGCTGCGGGCGATCAGCTCCGAGCCACGGATCAGGCGGATCACATTGCTGTTCTCCTCATGCTCCACCACGGCCTCCCCCTTGTGGAAGATAAACCGCACCAGCCGGCCGTTCTCCTCCATCTCGTGGCGCAGGCCCTCCGCGTCATAGCGGTTTACCTGCACGTTGCCGTCAAAGGTCTCCACCTTTACCGTCCGGTTGAAGGCGTCGTAGCTGTACCGGGCCTTGTCGTCCTGGAGCAGGTTGCCGGCGTTGTCATACTGGAAGGGGGCGGTCACGCCGCCCCGGGTCAGGGCCATCAGGCGGTTGCGGGGGTCGTACTGGTACAATTCCTCCTCGCCGCCCACCAGACGCCGGGCGCGGTTGCCCGCCTTGTCGTAGAACAGCTCCTCAGAATAGGCCGGGTAGTCCACCCGCTGGAGCTGATTGAGGGCGTCGTACTGGTACAGGGTAGTCCCGTCCAGGGCCTGTTTTCGGATTCGGTTGCCGTTTCCATCATAGGCATAGCTGGCATGGGAGAGCAGGGTGTCCCCCGAGCGGACGGTGAGGCTCGCAAAGTTTTCATCCAAGTCCTAGGCGTATTTCGGCCGGATGGGGTTGTGGGTCACGTTTCCGTTTCTGTATGAAAAACATTTCTTACATACAATTCTTAATTATTCTTTAACAAAAACCATTTCATCAATATCATACAGATTTCCATCAAAAAAACACAAAAGTAAATCTTCAAAGCTTTTAAAAAAAGGCAAACTAAACCTCTCAATATCTTCTTCAGTACCTTCCTCCATCCCGGTATGAACTCTTTCCGTATCTACTCTCACAACGCCACCGTTTCGAGTATCAAGAAGAACATAATATACTTCATTATATATACCAATACAAATATAGTTGGTCTTTATAAACATCGTATTTAGTTCTCTGAAATTTTCCAATTCATGACCGATAGCCTTCAAATTTACCTGCAAAGTTGTTATCGCAACATCCTCATCCGTTTTTAATGGTCTCCACCGGCCATTTTCTTCACAATATGTTTTTGAAAAGTCGCCTAACATCCGGCCAGTAACAATTGGTACAGATAAAGAATATGACATTAGATATGCTTTGATTGAATCGGGGAGTTTTTTTTGTATTGTATCTTCCAGCTCACCTATGTTTTTATCTGATATGTTCGACTTCGTCAGCTGAATATACGGCATTCTGCAAACTAGTTTCCTCATTGATTCTTCAATATAATCCCGAATTTCCATTCTACACACACCTTCCTATATATAAGGACCAATTTATCTACTAATTAGGGGTATAAGCAGCACGGGGAGAGGGATTCAATCCACTAGAAGGTCCGACTGTTCCCGTAGCTTTATAGTTTTCCAACTCTGCATCTGTCACAATTAGCCCTCCTGGCAACATTTGCCGCCCTCTAGAGATTCCTACGTCTGTCACAAGGACGAGATGCTCGTCCGCCCAGACGTTCAATCTTAGTTTGAATTCATCAAACGAAGAACTGGTTCTCATCAATTCATTTATTCCGTCTGGTCCCATATGAGCTGCGCTACTACCCGGAGTACCAGTATGAAATCCACTTTGCTCAACACCAGCAGCGTTTTTGACATTCAAGAAATAGAGCTCTGAAGTATAATTTGTTAATGTTTGTATATCATACGCGCTTAGCCCCCATGACTTCGCAATAGCGGCATTAGACACCATTAGCCACTCATGCCGATCACCCAAACGCAACCTATCAGTGATCCGATCATTTACTGTATTATCAGTCATTAGCACTTTTAATTGATCAACTGTGAGAGAATCAAACCATGTGTTGAAATTTTCTCTTGATGGAATAGCTCCGACACGTTCTCCTGATACACCTTGCAAGAACTGTGTAGTAGATTGCAAAATGTCCATAACCTCAGGATTGTTGCTGTGCACCACACGCGGCGTACTGAATCCACTCGGATCTGTATAATAAATCGGATTACTATGGCAATACGCATACAGATTGAGCCCGTCCCCCCGGTAGGTATCCTCCTGAGTAAAGCGGCCAATAACCGGGTTGTAGAACCGGGCCCGCAGGTAATACTGCTGGGTGATGGGGTCGATCTGCTGGCCGTAGTAGGTGAAGCGGTTGGGAACGGCCTCCTCCTTGACCTCAATTTTTCCCCAGGCGTCGTAGGCATAGCGGTTTTTGACATTGCCGTTCTCATCGACGATGTGGGTGGTTGACCCCATCTCGTCGCTGGCGTAGTGGTAGTACGTCCGGGCGCTCTCGCTGTCGCCGCTGCGGGCGATCAGCTCCGAGCCACGGATCAGGCGGATCACATTGCTGTTCTCCTCCTGCTCCGCCACGGCCTCCCCCTTATGGAAGATAAACCGCACCAGCCGCCCGTTCTCCTCCATCTCGTGGCGCAGGCCCTCCGCGTCATAGCGGTTTACCTGCACGTTGCCGTCAAAGGTCTCCACCTTCACCGTCCGGTTGAAGGCGTCGTAGCTGTACCTTGCCTTGTCGTCTTGGAGCAGGTTGCCCGCATTGTCGTACTGGAAGGGGGTGGTCACGCCGCCCCGGGTCAGGGCCATCAGGCGGTTGCGGGGGTCGTACTGGTACAATTCCTCCTCGCCGCCCACCAGACGCCGGGCGCGGTTGCCCGCCTTGTCGTAGAACAGCTCCTCGGAATAGGCCGGGTAGTCCACCCGCTGGAGCTGATTGAGGGCATCGTACTGGTACAGGGTGGTCCCGTCCAGGGCCTGCTTCCGGATGCGGTTGCCGTTGCCATCATAGGCATAGCCGGTCTGGGAGAGCAGGGTCTCCCCAGAGCGGACGGTGAGGCCCGTCAGGTTTTTGTCCAGGTCGTAGGCGTATTCCTGCCGGATGGGGCCGTGGGCCACGGCCCTGGGCGTGCCGTCCGGGTTGTAGGTGTAGACCGCCAGCTCCTGCCCGTCATCGGTGAGGCGCAGAAGCTGCCCCATGGGGTCATAGTCGAAGCCGGTCAGCTTGCCCGTGACGTCGATCTGCCGTACCTTGTTTCCGTTCTTGTCATACTCCAGGGCCAGAAGGGTCCGCCCGCTGGCGCTCTTGCGGGTCATGCGGCCCATCTCGTCATACTCATAGGCGTACCGCATCCCGGCGGAAATGGCGCACTTGAGTAAGCCCTCCGGGGTGTATTCGTAAAAATCACCCTGAGCGCCGTCTTTTTCCTTTTTGAACAGGGGAGCACCATAGAGGTTGTACCCCAGCTCCACCGTCACGCCGTTGCGGTCG
>OLJF01000967.1_pt1 | contig 21364 bp, 19 predicted proteins | sample 1609751 | NCBI WGS metagenome assembly OLJF01 (sample SAMEA4350171, study PRJEB24818) | metagenome | biome: human; feature: gut; material: faeces | place: Denmark | collected 2013-09
GATCCGGTCGATCTCCTCCGGTTTCTCGATCGTATCTGCCAGCAACATAACACGGTTGTTGGCGATCTCACAGAAGCCCTGCCCGACGACTGCCGCCTCCCACGGACCGTCCTCTGTCGCCTGGAAACGCATTTCTCCCGCTTTGACTGCCACGATCTCGCTCTCATGGTGCGCCATGACAGCCATCTCACCGTCCACCGCCGGAAGGATCAGACAGTGGCAGACTCCCTCATAGAATGTCCGGTTGCTGGATATGATTTTTACATGAAAATCTGCCATCCGTTCCTACGCCTCCTGTTTCTCTAACGCCTTCGCCTTTGCCACTACATCCTCGATCGTTCCGACATTGAAGAATGCTGCCTCCGGGTACGCATCCATCTCACCATCCAGAATTGCCTTAAAGCCCTTGACGGTATCCTTTAACGGCACATACTTGCCCGGTACACCGGTAAAGTTCTCCGCCACGTGGAACGGCTGGGATAAGAAACGCTGTATCTTTCTTGCGCGGCCGACGGTCAGCTTATCTTCCTCAGACAACTCGTCCATACCCAGAATTGCAATGATATCCTGCAATTCCTTGTATTTCTGCAAAATCTCCTGCACCCGTCTGGCCGTCTCATAGTGTTCTTCTCCGACCACATCCGGTTCCAGAATACGGGACGAGGATTCCAGCGGATCGACCGCCGGGTAGATACCCTGTTCTACGATCTTTCTGGAAAGAACCGTAGTCGCATCCAGATGGGTAAAGGTAGTCGCCGGTGCCGGATCGGTTAAATCATCCGCCGGTACATAGACTGCCTGGATTGAAGTGACCGAACCATCTTTCGTCGAGGCAATCCGCTCCTGCAGCTCGCCCATCTCATTCGCTAACGTTGGCTGATAACCAACCGCCGACGGCATACGCCCAAGCAGCGCTGAAACCTCCGAACCTGCCTGTACATAACGGAAAATATTATCGATAAATAGTAACACATTCCGGTGCATTTTGTCACGGAAATATTCTGCCATCGTAAGCCCGGTCTCTGCAACTCTCATACGAGCTCCCGGCGGCTCGTTCATCTGTCCAAACACGAGCGCTGTCTTTTCCAGAACACCGGATGCCTTCATCTCACTCCAGAGGTCATTGCCCTCACGGGAACGCTCACCGACACCCGTAAAGATAGAATAACCGCCCTGCTCCATCGCAATATTCCGGATCAGCTCCTGAATCAAGACTGTTTTTCCGACGCCCGCGCCGCCAAACAGACCGACTTTTCCGCCCTTGGAATACGGCGCCAGAAGATCAATCACCTTGATGCCCGTCTCCAGAATCTCCGCGACCGGGCTCTGATCCTCAAATGGCGGCGGATCCCGGTGAATACACCAGTGCTCCTCACCATCCAGCTTTTGTCCTCCATCTACCGTCTCACCTAAAACATTAAACAAACGTCCAAGCGTCTTTTCGCCAACCGGAACGGAAATGCCTTCTCCCGTCGGTGTTACCTTCATGTCACGGCTCAAGCCCTCGCTTGCCGACAGCATGATGCAGCGGACGATATTATTTCCCATGTGCTTGGCAGCTTCCATCACACACGTCTTTCCCTGATTTTCTACTGTGAGCGCGTCCCGGATCTCCGGAAGGGGACCGCTCTCAAATTTCACATCGACAACCGGACCGGAAACCTGGACAATCTTGCCTTCCGGCAGGCTGGTTTCAGTCTTTTTTGTCTCTGCCGCCTGTTCTCCCATCACACTCTCATCTCCTCTTCTCGTTCTCGTCTCTGTGCAGCCGCGCCGCCGCATACTTCGGTGATCTCCTGTGTGATCGCCGCCTGCCGCGCCCGGTTGTACATCGTATTCAAATCTTTTAAAAGTGCATCCGCATTATCCGTCGCCGCATCCATCGCCATCATACGGGCATTCTGCTCGCTGCAGAACGACTCAACCAGCGCGCCGTAGATAAATCCGGCTACATAGTTCGGAACGATCGCATTCATCGCTTCCTCCGGCGTTGGCCGGAGGGAAAACTCCTCCAGCCGCACATCGACCGGAATCGCCATTCCGTGCATATCCGGCTTGGTAATCGGAAGCACCCTTTTATCCTTCGCCACACTCTGCATCACATTTTCCATTCTTGTATACAGGACATGGATCTCATCCAAATCACCCGACAAATATCGTTCCAGAAGTATTCCAGCAATCCACCTTGCCCGGTTAAACGTCGGATCCTGCGCCGTATACTGGAAATTTTCTTCAATCGGGATGTGCTGGGAGGCAAAAAACTGCCGCCCCGTCTCACCGATGACAAACAGATGTACCTCGCGGGAAGGATCCTTTAAAAATGTATCCGCCATCTTCATGATGTTATGGTTATAAGCACCCGCCAGCCCTTTATCGCCGGAAATAACCAGCAGCCCCGTTTTCTTCGACTGGTGCCCTTCTTTTTCAAAATAGGGACTTTCCATGTTCGGCAGATGCCTCTGGATACGCCGGATGACATTTTGCAATGCATAGAAATACGGCTCCGTCTCTGCCAGTTCTTTTCTGGCTTTCTTTAATTTCGTCGAAGATATCAGGTACATCGCGTTCGTGATCTTGCGTGTATCCTGAATACTCCGGATCCGGTTCTGGATCTCTCTGAGTCCTGCCATCTTCCATCACCGCCTTACTGCTTATCCAGTTTTGCATCCGCTGTGGCTGCCTCCAGCACATTTCCCTGTGCTTTCAGGAATTTTGCCTTGTACTCGCCCACCGCCTTCGCAATCTCGCGCTGGATATCCTCGCTGAGTGCCTTCGTCGTGCGGAGTGCATCGCCCACCTGCGGGTAGGAGCTTCTCATATATTCGTAAAGACCACCCTGGAATGTCTTCAGCTTTTCCTTCGGAATATCTACCAGCAGATGGCTCGTCGCCGCATACAGAATCACAACCTGTTCTTCCATCGAGAGCGGATGCTCAAGCGGCTGTTTTAACAGCTCCATCAGACCGCTGCCGTAGGTAAGCTGTGCCTTAGTTGCCGGATCCAGATCGGAGCTAAACTGTGTAAATACTTCCATCTCGCGGTACTGTGCCAGGTCGATACGTACGCTTCCGGCTGCCTTCTTCATCGCCTTAGTCTGCGCTGCGCCGCCGACACGCGATACCGAAAGCCCTACATTGACCGCCGGGCGCATGCCCTCGAAGAACAGCGAACTTTCCAGGAAAATCTGTCCATCTGTGATGGAAATAACGTTGGTCGGGATATACGCCGACACATCGCCCGCCTGTGTCTCGACAATCGGCAGCGCTGTGATTGAACCACCGCCCAGCTCATCCGAAAGCCGCGCCGAGCGCTCCAGCAGACGGGAATGCAGATAGAATACATCGCCCGGATAGGCCTCACGTCCCGGGGAACGTTCCATCAGAAGAGACAGTGCACGGTACGCAACCGCGTGTTTCGATAAATCGTCATAGACAATCAGAACATCTTTTCCCTGATGCATGAAATATTCTGCCAGCGCCGTTCCTGCATACGGCGCGATATACTGTAAGGACGCCGGATCACTCGCCGTCGCTGCCAGCACGATGCTGTACTCCATCGCCCCGTGTTTTTCCAGTGTATGAACCAGTCTCGATACCGTTGAAGCCTTCTGACCGATCGCCACATAGATGCAGATCACGTCTTTTCCCTTTTGGTTCAGCATCGTATCCACCGCGATCGAGGTCTTACCGGTCTGGCGGTCGCCAATGATCAGCTCACGCTGTCCGCGTCCGATCGGGAACATCGAATCGATCGAGAGGATACCGGTCTCCATCGGGGTATCAACTGACTGACGCTCGATAATACCCGGCGCCGGTGACTCCACCGGACGGTATCCGGCTGCCTCAATCTCCCCTTTATTGTCGATCGGATTGCCCAGCGCATCTACAACACGCCCTAAGAATCCCTCGCCAACCGGGATACCTGCCATCTTGCCGGTCCGCATCGCGCGGCTTCCTTCTCCGATGGTGTTCGCATGTCCAAAGAGGATGCAGCCGATCTCCTTCGACCGGATATCCTGTACCATGCCTCTCACATCGCCATCAAACGCCACAATCTCACCGTACATCGCATGGTCGATTCCATCCACATAGGCGATGCCGTCGCCCACCCGGCTGACCGTACCGATCTCACGGACCGAAATGTCGATTCCATCCAGATTTCCTTTCAGAATCCCGATGATTCCCTTCTGTGTAAGGAAATCACCCGAATCCGGCTCTTTTGCCAGATTCTTTAATTTATCTGCCAGCGCCCGTTTTCTTCCCTCCGTGCTCCAGTCATATTCCTCACTTCCGACCCGGAGGATAAAACCACTTCCAAGCTCCGGCTTTTCTTCCTTCACAATCCGGAGTTCCCGTCCCGGATATTTCTCCGAGAGAAATTTCCGGATTCCGGCTGCCTGTTTTTCATCCGGCTCTTTGACATATTCCAGCACACAGCGCAGATATTTATCCGGCTTTTCAAACGCCTCCGCTTCCTTAATCAGATCCGGCATCATTTTCATTGTCTGATCCTGTGCCAGCACCTCGATGATTCCCCGGACTGCCAGCGGAAACAGGCTACGAACCAGATCTTCCCGCTTCTCACGGGTCAAATCCGGATTTTCAAGCTCTGCCGGAAGCTGCGGTGTCGCAGCCAGTATCTCAGCCGCATGCTGCAGATCATCGACAGAAATCTTCTGCCTCTTTATTTCTTGTAAATAGACATCAAGTTTCTTCATTCTCCGTCGTACCCGCTTTCTTCAAAAACTCATCATAAAGAGCGCTGTCATCCGACTTCTTGTTCATCGAACCAGCCGCCGCGTCCAGAACCAGCGACAAAATTTCATGCTTCGCCTGTTCGAGCATCTTGTCCTTCTCCCGGCGTGCATCCTCGCCCGCCTTACGGATGACTTTATCTGCCTCTTTCTGGGCGTTTTCAATCAGCTGGCGTCCTTCCTCACGTGCACTCGCACGCGCCGCATCCAGCACCTTGTTTTTCTCTACTTCTATTTCATCCTGGCAGGCTGCGTATTTCTCTTTCTCCGCCTGCGCTTCTTCCTGCATCTTTTTTGCCTCATCATACTTTTCCTGAATGGCGGCATTCCGTTTATCGATCACTTTGTTGATCGGCTTAAAGAGGAAAATACGGATAATTGCATACCAGATTAAAAGGTTGATGATCGTAAAAACCAGGTTGATGTCCAACCGTAACATAGCCTTGCCCCACCTTTCGTTTTCTATCGTATCAGCTTAAAAGAATAATAATCAAAAGGGCAATAACGAAACCATAAATAGCAGTTGCCTCGGCAAGTGCCGCACCTAACAATAGAATCTTTGTGATTTTTCCCTCTGCCTCCGGCTGTCTTGCGACTGCCTCAGTCGCCTTAGATGTGGCGATTCCGATACCAATTCCGGCTCCTGCGCCTGCAAGAACTGCCAGACCTGCTCCGATTGCAATGATTGTACCCATAATAAAGTCTCCTTTTTGTAATTTTCTATTTCTCTTCTATTACTCGATTGATTCCTTGATAAAAAGCCCTGTCAGAAAGACAAATACATACGCCTGAATCAGACCGTCAAAGATATCAAAGTAAGCGCTGAACAATACCGGAAGCCCTACCGGAAGGATGTATTCAATCAATTTCATGATGACGAACGCGCCCAGCACGTTTCCGAACAGTCGCATACACAGCGACAACGGTTTGATAAATACCTCCATGATATTGATCGGTGTCACGATGGCGATCGGCTCTGTAAAGCTCTTTAACCATCCTTTTAAACCTTTGACCCGAATTCCTGCTGTCTCAATCAGCACAATACTCATCAGCGCCAGTGCTGCCGTGACGTTCAAATCCTTGGTTGGCGGCTTGAACCCCAGTATACCAAGCAGGTTCGCCACGCCCAGGTACATCAGCACGGATGTCAGATACGGCGCATAGCCTTTTCCTTCCTCTCCGAGGATTCCCTCGCCAATGCCCTGCAGCCACGTAACAGCGTTCTCCAGAAGGAGCTGTCCGCGTCCGGGATGTTCAACTTTCAGACCGTGCGTCACAATCAGTGAAACCACGAGCACCACTGCCATCATGATCCATGTAACCACAACGGATTCTGATATGCCGATCCCGCCAATTGTAAAGGCTGTCTCACAGTTCAATTCTTTGATCAGGGTCGCACCCAGATCTCCCATACTGTCACTTCCTCTCTCCGGGTTGTTCTCCCGCGGCTGCCTCGGCTATTTTTTTCATTTCCCGATGCCGCCACGTGTTCTAGTTACTGTTCACGCATACGTGCCCAGTAACGTTTTCTCCTGTGTCTCCACATTCTTCCCGTCTGTTCCCGATCTTACTCCCAGAAATACAAATGGTAAAATTATATTTTTTTCCTATATCCATAGATAAAATGAATGGTGATAGTTATTGGTAATCGTTATTGTGGCTGGACATTTCTGGAAAAATACGATAAAGTGTGACTATATTTGGTAAATACACGTACAGATATAAAATCAGATAAACACTGTTTCAATCAGGCAGAAACAGTCCGGCATACAGAAAGGATTTCAACTACATACATGGATATCAGTTTCGACTACTACAAGGTTTTCTATGAGGTGGCTCGATGCCAGAATATTACCCAGGCGGCTTTGAATCTCTGCCTCACGCAGCCAACCGTAACAAAATACATTCATAATTTAGAAGATATGCTTCAGTGCAAACTTTTCAACCGCTCCCAAAAAGGCGTGACCCTGACCGATGAAGGGCGGATCCTGTTCCGCCAGATCAACCGTCCCTGCCAGCAGATGGGACGAGCGGAAGAGCTTTTAAAAGAATACACGAACAGTCAGAGCGGCAAGGTTTCGATCGGTGCGAGCGAGCTGACAATGCGCTTCTTTCTGCTTCCTTATATTGAACAATTCCAGCAGCGTTTTCCGAATGTGACCGTGCAGATTCATTCCAACTCTGCGCCGATCACCGCTTCTTCCTTAAAGGCCGGGGAAAATGACTTTGCCGTCATCATTTCTCCGATCCACGAGATCATGAAGGATCTGGATCTGGTTCACGTGATGCCGGTTGCCGAGTTCCAGGACATCGTCATCGCCGGAAATCGTTTTTCCGAGCTGCAGAACCGCACACTCTCCCTCGAAGAGCTCTGTATGCACCCACTTGTCAGCATGGAGTCCGGCACAACGACGCGGCTTTTTTGGGACAATCTCTTTGAGGAACAGGGGCTGGATCTGCGCCCGAGCATCGAAGTTTCTTCCAACGACCTGATCGCCCCGACCGTCTCCCACAATCTGGGAATCGGCTTTGTTCCCTCGGAATTTGCCCGGAACTACCTGCTCAACTACCGCGTGTTCCAGCTTCACCTAAATATCCCTATCCCGAAGCGCCAGATCCTCGTCTTGCAAAACCCGATGCGCCCGCTGACGCCGGCGGCACAGGCATTTCTGGATATGCTGAAACAGCCGGTGCAGGAAAGTATAGGGAATGGACAGCCGGTCTTGTTACACCCATAGGGATTTTCACTAAAAATACCCTGTCGGTCGGATTTTAATGCTCCTGACAGGGTGTTTTTGTTTGTAATCTACAAGCTTCTAACCTCTTCATATAAATGAAAGTGATTTTTTCTAAATTCCAGAAGCCCTTCCCGCTGCATTTTCCCCAGCTCTGCCGACAGCGCCGACCGGTCCACACCCAGATAGTCGGCGAGCTGCTGGCGGTTGAATGGGATATCAAATCTCTCGCTCTCATTTTTTACCGCCTGATCGGAGAGGTACGACAGAAGCCGTCCCCGGATGGATTTCAACGATGTATTGAAGATCCGGCGGGACAGCTGCAAGTTTTTCTGCGCCGAGATTGCAAGCAGGTTGCGGATAAGCTGCGTGTGATGTCCGCAAGAATTGGGACACTGCGACAGCATTTTTCCAACATTTAAAAACAGCACTTCCGTCACCTCCGCTGCAAACACATCGACCAGCAGTTTTTCCCCCGGCACGCACGCATATGTCTCCGCAAAAATCTGTCCCGGTTCTACCCGGTCTAGAATGCTGCGGTTGCCCCACAGATCATCGTTGACAATCATCACACTTCCGTGCATCACCACACCCAGAGATGTGACCGTATTCCCCGCGCGATAAATCATTTCTTCTTTTTCATAACTGCGTTCCTCCGCCCCCAGACAGGACAGCATCTCCCCGATTCCAGATTCGCCCGCGCCTCGAAACAGGGGGCTGCGGCTTAGAAGCTGCATTTCGAAGGGAGTTAAATTCAGGCTGGCGCCCGTTTTATAGTTTGATGCCATATAGATGTTGACCTTTCTGTTTTAACTAAGTGTTCTTATTATATCAAATATTTTTATATTTTTCTGCAATCTGATTTCCCGTTCTTGCACATCCATGCAACTTCTGCGATAATAGAAACATTCCTATATCAAATGAAGCTTTAAACCAGAAGATTTATTGGACAGGATATTTACATAAAGAGGAGACTTTCAAATGATCGAGCCAAACCAGCTTCTTCAGACATATATCCGCCAGTATCAGGCGGCAAGCAAGAAAAAAAGAAAGACCAGTTCCCGCCCCCGCGATCTGAGCGAGCGGACCAACCGGCTGTTTAAAACCCTGAAACGCACCAAACCGACACAGGTCACCAGCCTCTCGCTGGAGGAATGGCACCGCCAGATCAAAAATCTGGCTTATTTTGCGTACCGTTCGCACAACGATGCTGTCACAAAGCTCATTGAAACCAGCCTGCTGCCACAGCTCATCCGCCTGGATGAGGCAATGTTTCTGCCCGCCCAGCGCGATGATATTTCCGTGGATTTTCTGAATTATCTGGAAACAGAATTGGATGGTCAGCTCTGCACGCAGACACTTCTGGAGCTTTACCAGATCTATAAGCGCTACGTCATCCAGTATAAAATTATGGATCTCGTCCCATCCCGCCCAGAGCTGGAATTTCCGGAGACTATGGCGATGAACCGCCGTTTCATTCTCCACATCGGACCGACCAACAGCGGCAAAACATTTCACGCGCTGGAACGCTTAAAAACAGCGAAAAAGGGCACTTACCTCGGTCCGCTGCGCCTTCTGGCGCTTGAGGTATATGAAAAAATGCACGACTACGGCGTTCCCAGCACCATGCTGACCGGTCAGGAGTGTATCGCCGACGATGACAGCCGGATCACAGCTTCGACGATCGAGATGGCAGATTTCTCCGAGGAATACGATATTGCCGTGATTGATGAGGCACAGCTGACCGCCGATCCAGACCGCGGGCATTGCTGGACGAAGGCGATTCTGGGACTGAAAGCTCACGAAATCCATGTCTGCATGAGTCCCGCCGCTGAATCTGCTGTCACACACTTGATCCATCTGTGCGGCGACAGCCTTGCCATATGCCGGTATCAGCGCAAAACTGCGCTCATCTGTGAGGACACGCCATTTTCCTTCCCGGAAAGTGTTCTTCCCGGCGATGCACTCGTCGTATTTTCCAAAAAATCTGTGCTGGATGTGGCGGGCCGTCTGGAAGAAGAAGGTATCAAGGCAAGTGTTATATACGGAAGCCTGCCGCCGGAGATCCGCCGCCGCCAGATGCAGCTTTTTACCAGCGGCAAAACCAAGGTGGTCGTCGCCACCGACGCGATCGGCATGGGACTCAACCTGCCTGTCCGGCGTATCGTATTTGTCCAGACCCAGAAATTTGACGGTACCACCCGGCGCGGTCTGACCGTACCGGAGGTCAAGCAGATCGCCGGGCGCGCCGGACGCTTCGGACTCTTTGACACCGGCTACGTCAACGCGATGGGGCAGGAATCCCTCGATTATATCCGGGAACAGCTTACTCAGGAGGAAGAACCAATCAAAAAAGTCAGCCTCGGTTTCCCACAGATTCTCCTCGATCTGGACGAGCCGCTGGACGTTATCATCAAAGTCTGGAAATCCGTTGAGCCGACGCCTCCGTTTGAAAAGGTCAGCGTCGATGAGATTTTAAGCCTTTATGCGCAGGCAGAACGCTACAGAGACGATATCTACGGATTCGATGACAAACGGATTCTCTACCGCATGATCAGCTGTCCGATCGATATCAAGGATCATCAGGTTGTCCTGCAATGGCTGCGCTACTGCAAGGATTACCCGGCGGACAAACGCCTGAAACACCCGAACAAAGGCGCCGGCTCCAAGCTGGGGCTGCAGAAATACGAAACGTATTACCGCAAGCTCGACCTCTACTACCAGTTCTCCCACCGTTTTGACAAGATCATCGACGAGGACTGGCTCGAACAGGAACGCAGTCGCACTGAAGGCACGATCATGCAGTATTTGTCCAAGGGCAAAAAAAGCTATATCGCCCGCTGCCAGCGCTGCGGACGGATGCTGCCGGTTGGATATCCGTTTAAGATTTGTGATCCGTGTTTTCGTCACAGTTCCATTATCGATTAGCCCCTGATTTTACCGTTTTACGTTCCGGCTGTTCAACACCACCAATGCCGTAAAAATCAAAAGAATGCCCAGCACATTTTCAACCCGCAGCATTTCTCCAAATACCACAATTCCAGCCACAGCTGCCACCATCGGCTCAGAGAACGCCAGAACCGAGGCTTTTCCTGCCTCCATCTGGCGGAGTCCCAGTGTGTAGCTTACAAACGGAAAAAAGGTAGATACAAGTCCCAGCGCCAGCCCTTTGCCAAAAAGCGCCGGAGAGGTCATCAGGCTCGAAAACACCTCCGGTAATTTTACAAAGGGAATCAGGCTGATGGCTGCCGCCAAAAACGCATAAAACACAACTGTAAACGGGTGATACCTGCGAAGGGCTGCCGTTCCAAAAATCGAATACAACGCATAGCAGATGCCTGAGCCAATTCCCGACACCACTGCCAGGCGGCTCATCTGGCCTCCAGTAAAACCGCTGACCAGCATACATCCCGCAAACGCCAGCAGCAGTGCCGCTATCTTCCGCTTCGTCATTTTTTCATGAAATAGGATCGCTGACATCAAAAGGACAAAAAATGGGGCTGTATACAGCAAAATGGAAGCTGCCGCCAGAGTCGCATGTTCGATCGTAATAAAATAGCAGACATTAAAGCAGACAAGGCTTAATATCCCCATTCCTAAAAAAATCCAGCCATCCTTTATCTGAATGCGGAAACGGTCCCGATCCGTGCAAAAAAGAAGCAGCGCCATACTGGTCGCTACGATCACGCACCTAAGTGCTGTAATCTGCACAACCGACAGCCCTGCCTCTGAAAGAGGACGGGAAAACACACCGATGATTCCCCATCCAAAACCGGCAGCCAGAATTTCTCCTGCTGCCTTATATTCATTTTCTCCCCTTTTTCCTTCCTCTATTTTCATCCAATCGCCTTTCCGATCTTAACCTTCATCCCCGACAGCTGTCTTTTTCACCGTTCCATACCTTCATGGTTATGTTTCTGTTTACAACTTGAACGGCATCTGCGAATTGGATTTATTATATGTCCACTGCCCCACATTTGCAAGTCTTTTTAGTTTATTTTTTTTATTTATCAGATATAAGCAGGTTCCAAAACGGTGCAACTGCCGTATCCGGAATCCGGTCATTTCAGTCCGCTTATTTCCTGTTTTTCATAATTATCCCGGCATTCGCCAAAAGCATAATAACCACATAACCACACAAGATCGAAAACATAGACGGAACCACATCCATCAATGCACTCCAATCTTCTTTATTTACCCAATTTAAAATCATTCGGTACTCCATAAGTAATGTAACCGCCACAAACGACAGGGACCCCACAGATGCCCAGTCTGCTATCTTATTTCTCTTAGACGCCATTCCCCATCCAATTATACAAAAAATCATGCTCATAATTCCAGTTACTATCCACATAACATATACCTCCGCCACGTTTACTAATAGATTTTATTCTAAAGTAACTATTAAGTTGTTATTATATAGGATTCCTATCTTAGCAGCTGCATCATAGTTTTCTATATTGTATAACAATATAATTTTACCAGCATCATCGATTTTCAATAATTCGATTAAAATTTTCTGAACTGCTTAGCTTTTTGTTAATTGAGTTTCCTGTGTTTCTATCGTTGCATTTCCGCGTTGTACACATGAAGTTAAGAGCAGAGCTCCCAATAGTAGTAATATTTTTCTTTTCTTCATAATACATTACGGGAGAAATATCCCTTTACCTCCTCTTTCTTAGTGAATGTGCGTTTTGGGGAATCTGCAATCCCTTTTAGTTTGTGTGAAGCATTAACTATAGTGCAATAATATAATATAACATAAAAAATATCACTTGTAATATTGCATAAACAAACGAAAAATAGTAGTGAAAGATTGCCAAAGCAATTTCAAGATACAGAATATTTAATGGGCATTTTGGCAATTTTGCTTCAAAATCAACAGCAAAAACATTCGACTATAGTAATCAATATCCATTAAAATTAAACAACTTCTTACATTCTGACTAAACCTTTACATTAACTTTAAGTTTTACTTGTACGTATCAGAAACCCAAGCAAATTGCACAAAAACCAACTAACATTAACTAAATAAACCAGTTAGATTCACAACATTCGCATTTTTTGTAGAAACCTGGTTACAGCCATAAAAGAATCTTTATTCTGAGGTGATGATATGATAACGGAAGATGCCATGATGATGTATTGACCGGGATATCAGGATGCATGACGTGCTGCCTCTTTTTTCGAATTTATGCTATAATACAGAAAGAGGGAATCAAATTTTAGGAACACAAGGAGAATTTCAATATGTATGATGTGTTAATTATCGGCGCCGGTCCCGGCGGTATCTTTTCTGCCTATGAGCTGATGGAACGTAAACCGGATTTAAAGATCGCTGTTTTTGAGGTAGGACATCCGCTGGAGCACCGTAAATGTCCCATTGATGGTGATAAAATCAAGTCCTGTATTCACTGCAAATGCTGCTCCATCATGAGTGGATTCGGCGGAGCCGGTGCATTTTCTGATGGAAAATACAACATTACCAATGATTTCGGCGGCACTCTCTATGAGTATATCGGAAAGAAGACAGCCATTGAATTAATGGAATATGTGGACGGAATCAATCTCCGTTTTGGCGGAGAGGGCACGAAGCTGTATTCCACTGCGGGAACAAAATTCAAGAAAACCTGCATGCAGCACGGCCTGCATCTTCTGGATGCTTCGGTCCGCCATCTGGGTACGGATATTAATTATGTTGTTTTGGAGCATCTCTATGATCATCTGAAGAATAAGGTGGATTTCTATTTTGACTGTGCCATCGAAACCGTGGAGAAAACGGAGAAGGGTTACAAGGTTTACAGCGATGATACAACCTTTGAGGGTACGAAATGTATCATTTCCGCCGGCCGAAGCGGCAGTAAGTGGATGCAGAAGGTATGCAAGGACCTGGATATCCATACGAATTCCAACCGTGTCGACCTGGGGGTCCGGGTTGAACTGCCGGCTGAGATCTTTTCGGATCTTACAGATGAACTCTATGAGAGCAAGATCGTGTATCGTACGGAAAAATACGAGGATTACGTGCGCACCTTCTGTATGAATCCCAAGGGAGCTGTGGTAAATGAGAATACCAACGGCATCGTAACGGTAAATGGCCACAGCTACGAGGATCCTGCAAAGCAGACCCATAACACGAACTTTGCCCTTCTGGTAGCGAAACATTTTTCAGAGCCCTTCAAGAATTCCAATGAATATGGAGAGAGTATTGCAAAACTCAGCAACATGCTGGGCGGTGGTGTGATTGTGCAGCGTTTTGGAGACCTGATCCGCGGAAAAAGAAGCACGCAGCAGCGAATCAATGAATCTTTTACGGTTCCAACCCTCAATGCGGCTGCCGGTGATCTGAGCCTGGTTCTCCCAAAACGGATTCTGGACGGTATTATCGAGATGATTTATGCCCTGGATAAGGTGGCACCGGGTACGGCGAATGATGACACTCTTCTCTATGGAGTGGAGGTAAAATTCTACAACATGGAGGTGGAAGTGGATCACAACCTGATGACCTGTCATGATGGACTCTACGTCATCGGTGACGGCAGCGGTATTACCCATTCCCTTTCCCATGCATCTGCCAGCGGTGTCTATGTGGCACGGCAGATCGCGGAGGCAATTTAATAATAAACGGTCAGAAATGTCTATTAAAAATGGATAAGATGCAACCCCTATCGTCTGCCATCTTATCCATCTCATTTCACTTTTTTCGCTTACCAACATTTCATTCAGATGCATTTTCCTTGATTCCCACTCAGATCCCCAACTTCCGAAACAACGCATACAATTCTTCTGCCTCGTCCATCGAAGGTTTCCATCCATATTGTTTTAAATCGACGCGGTCACCGTCCTCGGTGGAGTCCACCCGTATTCCATCCTGTTCCAGCAGTTTTTTCTGCTGTCCCGGATAGTCGAACGCCGCTGCGCCGCTTAGAAAGCCCTTGGAATTAATCACCCTGAATGCCGGGACATCGCCCAGACGGTTGGTGCGGAGCGCATATCCCACCTGACGGGAATGGCGCGGTGCACCGCACAGGAGCGCGATCTGACCGTAGGTCGTCACGCAGCCGTCCGGAATGCGCCTAAATACTTCTTCCATTCTCCGATAGATGTCCATCTCTGTCCTCTCCCGCCGCTCTGAATCCACCATTCCGCTTTATTTTCTCAGCACCTCGTCCGCATGGTCAAGTGCTGCCTCGATATTCGGGCAGAAATGATCGCGTCCGATCATATCCACAAATCCTGCCTTCTCCATCACGTGCATCGGCTGCTCGTTGACATGGGACAAAATCAATGTGACGCCGTTCTTCTGGCAGCGCTCATAGAGGGCAACCATCGAATTCATCGCTGTACTGTCAACTGCCGGAACAGCACGCATACGAAGAACCAGGCATTTCGTCTCCTCGCGGGTTTCAATCTGGTTGATGCGGTCTGCTGCACCGAAGAACAGAGGTCCTGTAATCTCATAAACAGCCAGTTCTCTCGGGATCTCCCGCAGACGTGCCTGTTCTTTCATGGCTGCTTCTTCATCTTCTGCAGCTGCCGCTAAGAGCTGTGCCTCTTCCACTGAAAGCTCTTTTCCGGCTTTTTTCGCTTTTCTTACTTCCTGCTCTTTGCGCTTCTGCTCCTCTACTTCTTCGACATAGAGCCAGCTTCTGACGCCCGTCTCATCGCTCATCCGCTTCATAAACAGCAGGCAGGATAACAGCATACCGATCTCAATCGCTACAACCAGATCGAAGATAACGGTTAAGAAGAAGGTCAGCACCAGAACCGCAATATCACTCTTCGGAGCCGTCTTGGTCAGACGGACGAAGGTTCTCCACTGACACATATTGTAGGCAACCATAAACAGGATTGCCGCGATGGTCGGCATCGGGATCCAGCTTGCACACGGCATCAGAACTACCAGTATCAGAAGCAGGACAACCGCATGAACCATGCCTGCAACCGGGGTACGGCCGCCATTTTTGACATTGGCTGCGGTACGCGCGATCGCGCCCGTCGCCGGAATACCGCCAAACAGGGCGGAAATAATATTACCCGCGCCCTGTGCCACCAGCTCCGTGTTGGAACGGTGTTTTCCGCCGATCATGCCGTCCGCTACCACGCAGGAAAGCAGAGACTCAATCGCCGCCAGAACTGCAATCGTAAACGCATCCGACAGGGAACCCTGAATCACATCGTAGCTAAACACCGGCAGACGGAACGCCGGAAGCTTGTTACTGACCGTGTAAAGGTCGCCGATCGTATTCACATGCAGCGGCAGGAATTTTACCATTAAAATACCTGCAATAACCGCTACCAGCGATCCCGGAATTTTTTCCGTGATCATCGGCATCACAATCAGAATCGCCAGACACACCACGCCGACGATGATCGCGTGCAGGTTGACACTTCCGAATCCAGCTGCGAACGCTTTCAGCTTCTGCATCGTCTCAATCGTCTCCATGCCTGCCGGATAGGTTACGCCAAAGAAATCCTTCAACTGACCGATAACGATCGTCACCGCGATACCGGAAGTAAAGCCGGTCGTGATTGTAAACGGAATAAACTTAATCAGTGAACCAAAATGGCAGAATCCCATGATAACCAGGATGATACCTGCCATGATCGTCGCAACTGCCAGCCCTTCCACGCCGCTCTTCGCCACGATACCTGCCACGATCGTTGCAAATGCCGCCGTTGGACCTGCAATCTGTACCTGGCTGCCCCCTAAAAATGAAATCACAAATCCGGCTGCAATCGCCGTGTAGATACCCTGTTCCGGACCTACCCCCGAAGCCAGCGCCAGCGCGATCGAAAGCGGCAGCGCGATGATCGCTACGATGATACCCGCTACCACATCTGACATCAGCTGTGCGCCGGAATACTTCTTCAATGTTGTGAACAACATTGGACGTATTTTTTCCATACTCAATATTCTCCTTTTTCTTACCTGTGTGTGTAAAAGTAACTGTCTGGTCCCGAAAAAAGACCACGAGTATTTATTATACAGGAAAATATGAGACTGTCCAGTTTTTTCGAATTTTTAGCGGATATAGTTATGAATTTAACATTTTTGCATGTTAAATTCATACTTAAATGCCCATTTTACGGAAATCACCACTGTTTTTCCGCAAAAAATCCCCCGCGCATACCTGCCTTACAGATACACACGGGGAATTTACGCTTCTTTGCAGCTATTTTATTTCTCTGCGCTTTCCTTGTTTGCTTTGCTGTCCAGAGTATTTAAACTCATATCATTGTAGTCATCCAGATTCAGATTTCCCATCATCTTATCTACAACAAGTGCATTCGTCAGGGAACCGGTGACGTTGATCATGGTTCTCGGCATGTCGATGATCGGGTCTATGGCTAAGATCGGACTGACCATACCGAACTGGGCGCCCATGCCGACACCGGAAAGTCCGACGGAAGCAGCCATGGTCGCTGTTCCAGGGATACCTGCGATTCCAAGGGAACCGATGGCGACAACAAAGATCGTCATCACGATCATTGTCCATAACTTTTTTCTTCTAAATAATTTTTCTGCACTGCTCAAACAGTACATTTCTCCACACTTTTCACATGGAGAACCTTCTCCGATACGGTAAACTTCACCTCATATCCGGCAAATTCCATGCCATAAACCCGGTCCGGGTCCTCCTGGTAGGACGGGCGGGGATCCTGGGCCAGAACTGCACAGAGCGGATCCCGCTTTTCTTCCGGCAGGAACTCCAGAAGTTTTTCCGGGATCTCCACCGCAAGCCCGTACTCTTTCGTCTGGTCTGTGAAGCCGCCCTTCGCTTCCGGGTGGCTGTCCGCAAAGGGGACGTAGGGCTTGATGTCAAAGACAGGCGTCCCATCCATCATGTCCGCCCCCGTGACAACTAAGACCGGAGCGCCGTTTTCCAGGTATTCCACTCTTTTAAGCTTCACGACAGAAAGTCCCAGGGGATTCGGACGGAACGGGGATCTCGTGGCAAACACACCGACTCTCATGTTTCCCCCGAGTCTCGGCGGACGCACCGTCGCTGACCAGTTTCCCGGCTTTCTGACGTTCTCCGAAAACTCCCAGATCAGCCAGAGGTGGGAGAACTCTTCGATCCCCCGGATGGCCTCTGGATTGGAAAATTCCGGCTCAAAGACGATCTTTGCCTCCAGATCACCCGTCAGGCCGCTCTGTCTCGGAATTCCGAATTTTGTCGGGAAATCCGTGTGGATATACGCCACCGGTCGGATCATATGGTCCGCGTTCTGATTTTCTTTTTTTCCTGCTGCCATATCTTTCTCCCCCTTATCAGTGTGTTTTCCACTCTGTCATCTGCCCATAAAGCAGACCGGGCGCTCCCGCCATAATTATTTTTCTCTGGTGGCTTCACCATTTCATGACTGCTCCGTCACCCTTCTGATCCTTCTGACGTTTCCAGCCATTTTCTCAGATCCGCCATCATCTTCTTCGCGTCCATGACACCGATCTGATATGTCTTTTCGATCTCCTCGGCGCTCTTGCAGATCCTCGGGATCGTAAGAGGAACGCTCGGACGGATCACGAAAACTTCACCTGCCTTTTCCAGCTTTTCGATATTTCGGATACTCATGTTGTACTCGACAGCCCTGTTCTTAAGCGCCTCTGCGAACTTCGGGTATTTATGGTACACAATATCCGCCACCCAGGTATTTTCCGGCTTTTTCCGGTACTCTGAATCTCTCGTGAGGACCACAACATTGCGCTTATATCCCAGTCTCCGGAATGCTTCCACCGGTACACTGTCCGTACATCCGCCGTCGAGCAGTTTTCTGCCGTCAAGCTCCACAAACTTTGACACATATGGAAGCGACGCTGATGCCCGGATATAGTCGATATCACGCTTCATATCGTGAAGCTTCGCGTAGACCGGCTTTCCCTTCTCAACATCGCTGCAGACCGCGTAGAAATCGGTGTGTTCTTTATTTTTATTAAACATGTCATAATCATAAACATCCAGGATCTCTGGAAGTTCATGGTAACAGAAATCAGTATCCACAAAATTTCCTGTCCTGATCAGATTTTCGGTGCTCATAAAGCGCTTGTCCGCACAGTATTTTTTATAATACCGGATGCTTCTTCCCTTCTGTCCCGAAAGGAAACTGCATCCATGGACCGCTCCCGCCGAAACGCCGATCACCCCGTCAAAGGTAAGGCCCTCATCCAGAAATACGTCCAGAACTCCCGCCGTGTATATGCCGCGCATACCGCCCCCTTCCAGCACAAGTCCTGTTTTGTTCTTATTTCTTCCCATCTTCTGATCCATCTTAAAGTTCCTCCTTTCCTGCTCACTGTGACATGTCTTTGCTGGATCTTTCCACGAAAAGACGCGTCAAGTACGTATTTTACAATGAAAGCGACTTTCCGTCAAGGAAGCCGCTTTTATTTGATAACTCTTTAATCTGTTGCTTTGCATTCTGAACCGGCAAAACAAGCTGCCACGCACTTAGTCCACCAGTTTCTCCAGCTCGCTCACATATTCCGTCCTGTCGCTGGTCACATGACCGGCTTTCGCGGCATATAAGGAGACCGCCGTCTGGGATTTCTTCACCGGCTGCATCGTTCCGGCGCCTGCCACACACCCGCCCGGGCATGCCATTCCTTCCAACAGGTATCCATTGTACTTTCCTGCCTTGGCGAGCTGTAACAGCTTCTTGCACTCCTTTAAGCCCTCGGCGTTCGCCACCTTGATCTCCTTGTCCGGGTACATCTGGGCGATCACGTCCACCACGGATTTCGCGACGCCGCCGGCAACCGCGAAGTTTCTTCCGTCCCTGGATGCCGCGCTGACTCCGCCCTCATCCTCCGCGATATTCTCGATATCCACATGCTTCGCGTCAAAGATTCCCGCCATCTCCTCGAAGGTCAGGACGAAATCCACCTCACTCCGCACAGTTTTTCTCATAGCTTCCAGTTTTTTCGCCGCGCAGGGTCCGATAAAGACCACCTTCGCCTTCTCATGCTTCTTCTTGATGAGTCGCGCGGTGAGCGTCATCGGCGTCAGCGCCATGGAGATACAGTTCGCGTAGTCCGGGAACAGTTTTTTCGCCATCATGGACCATGCCGGGCAGCAGGATGTCGCCATAAACGGCAGCTGTTCCGGAACTTCCTTCACAAAGTCCTCCGCCTCCTGCACCGCACAGAGATCCGCGCCGATGGCGACCTCAAAGACGTCCGCAAAGCCCAGGGCTTTCATGGCCGCCCTCAGCTTTCCAGGTGTTACCTTCGGGCCAAACTGACCGACAAATGCCGGTGCCACAGCGGCGTACACTCTCTCACCTGTCTGGATCGCGCGGATGACCTGGAAGATCTGGGATTTGTCCGCAATGGCCCCGAACGGGCAATTCACGAGGCACTGTCCGCATGAGACGCATTTGTCGTAGTTGATATCCGCCTTTCCGTTCTCGTCCGAGTGGATAGCATCCATGCCGCAGGCCGCCGCGCAGGGGCGCTCCTGGATGATGATGGCATGGTAGGCACAGACATTCGCGCACTGTCCGCACTTGATGCACTTATCCGGGTCGATCCTGGATCTTCCGTTTGTGCGGTCCAGACTCACTGCGTCCTTCGGACACACCTCCACACATGGGTGGGCAAGGCAGCCCTGACAGCCGTCTGTCACATAGACCCGCTTTTCCGGACACGCGTTACAGGCGAATTTGATCACATTGATGAGCGGCGGCGTGTAATATGTCTCCGGTTTGTCCGCCTCCTCGATTCCCTGGGATACCGGTGCTGGGTCCGATGCCCCGCGGTACGTAAGTCCCATGGCAAGACGGAGCCGCTCGCTCACGATCGCCCTCTCCAAAAAAACATCGTTTCTGAAATTTCCTACTTCTCCCGGAATGATCTTATACGGAAGCTCCTCAATCCGTTTGTCCACCGGCCATTCCGTGTGATACGCCATTCTTGCCACTTCCCTGAAGATCCGATGGCGGATCTCCTGGATTCTTGTCTCTACGCCTCTCATAAGCTTTCCTCCAATCATGATCGTCCTCATGGGTTTCCCTGTCTTGTTAAAAATATAACACTTATATTACGTTCATTCAAGCATAATTTTCTTTTTCATTCATGAATTTTTCCGCACCCTGCACAGTTTTTTTCATAAACCAGCCCTCAGGATACAAAGCATTTGCATTTTATTTTATCTCATTCTATAATAAAAGTAGTTTGTAACTGCGAAGATCTACGGAACAGTTACTGCAGTTTTATCATTGAAAGGAGATTTTTCCATGGCATTCAAAGAAGTTGATATCAAAAGTCTGAATTTTAATCCCTTCACAAAGATCGGTTCTGAGTGGATGCTCATCACCGCTGGCGACGAATCCGGCTGTAACACCATGACAGCAAGCTGGGGCGGTCTCGGCGTCCTCTGGGGCAAGAATGTTGCCACCTGCTATATCCGTCCGCAGCGCTACACAAAGAAATTCGTGGACGCAAACGATACCTTTACCCTGTCCCTCTACGGACCGGAGTACAAGCAGGCACTCTCTATCTGCGGTTCCAAGTCAGGCCGCGACTGCGACAAGGTCAAAGAAGCTGGACTTACCCCGTATTTCACAGACGGAACAGCTGCTTTCGAGGAGGCCAGCATGGTCTTCGTGTGCAGGAAGCTCTACGAGGATGAGATCAAGCCGGAGAACTTTATCGCAAAAGAGAACGATGGAAAATGGTATCCGGAGAAAGATTATCACACTGTTTATATTGCAGAAATCACAAAAGTTCTCGTAAAAGAATGATAGAACGTAACTATTCAGTGCCTTCATAGTTACGTGCAAAAATCCATTCCAGATCAGCTTCGCTGATGGGATTTTTGCCTTCCAGCCTATGTTTTCTTACGGTCAGCGCAGCAAGTGCGCAGACCTACTGAAC
>OLJF01000976.1_pt1 | contig 21233 bp, 18 predicted proteins | sample 1609751 | NCBI WGS metagenome assembly OLJF01 (sample SAMEA4350171, study PRJEB24818) | metagenome | biome: human; feature: gut; material: faeces | place: Denmark | collected 2013-09
GATGAGGAATCCCCTTGCGGTAGGCAGTATTATCGTTCTTTTGCTTATCGTTGCAATGATTCTGATTGTACCTCATGTAGTGCCGTATTCTTATTCCCAGATCATTTCCGTAAATGGTAAACGTGATAAGACCGCTTCGAATATGGCGCCCTTCCAGTATTCTGATAAGGAACAGGCCTATATCGCAGAAGGCGGAAAGGTATTCCCTCATATTATGGGTACCGATGAAATGGGCCGTGACTACTTTGTACGTGTTGTTTATGGTACCAGGGTTTCACTGACGGTAGGTGTGTTTGCCGCGATTATTGTTCTGATAATAGGCGTGCTGTACGGATATTTCACGCAGGTAATTGAAAAACAACTGCGTGAAGAACTTGATATTGCCGCAGCGGCAGTTGAAGAACAGGGCGGAGAATATATAAAAAGGCTCCACACCGGAGCCGTAACCGTTGCGGACGGCAGCATAAGGCCGGATGGCGGCAGCATTCGACTCACGCTGATATCAAGCACGGGAGAAGTTATTTATGATACCAAGTCTGATGCACAGACCATGGAGAATCATATTGATCGCCGGGAAATACGTGATGCAATGAACGGCGGGTACGGTATGAGCCGTCGATATTCTTCGACGCTTACGCAAAAAACTATTTATTGCGCGAAAATGCTCAAAGACGGTTCATTCCTGCGTATTTCAACGGAAAGCGCTTCCGTTCCTGCGCTTGTACTCGGCATGATACAACCGATGATTTTTGTTGCGGTGATTGCGGTTATTCTGTCCGCCGTGCTGGCACACAGAATGGCGAAACGTATTGTTACTCCGCTGAATGAGCTTAATCTTGATACTCCTCTTGAGAACAACGAAACGTATCCCGAAATATCGCCCCTGCTGACACGGATTGATGTTCAACATAAAAAAATCGAGCGTCAGATTCGGGAACTTCAGCGAAAGAATGATGAGTTGCAGCAGATTACCGAAAGCATGAACGAGGCACTTGTAATGCTGGATGTTAACGGCTGTGTGCTTGGAATCAATTCTGCTGCGAGACAGCTTTTTGAGGTCGATAATTCTTGTATCGGCAGCGATTTTCTGACCGTTGACCGCAATCCGGAGTTCAACAGGCGGATAATGAATGCATTTGCAGGCAGCAATGAAACGTTTAACCTTCAGAAACACGGACGCGAATACAAGGTCGACATAAGCAGAGTCGAGTCCGGCGAAAATCTTGCGGGAATTCTCCTGCTTGCGTTTGATGTTACCGAGCAGGCAGAAACGGAAAAAATGCGCCGCGAGTTCACGGCGAATGTTTCTCATGAGCTGAAGACGCCGCTTCAATCCATAATGGGCAGCGCGGAGCTTATTGAGAACGGACTTGTCAAACCGGAGGATATGCCGCATTTCATTAAGAACATACGCACCGAGTCTGCACGGCTTGTTGCGCTGATAGAAGACATAATCAGATTATCACGCCTTGATGAAGGTGTGGAAATCCCGAAGACCGAGGTTGACCTTTTGAACGTGGCAACGGAAACGGCGGAGCTTCTCCGCGGCAATGCTGAGGCAAAGAATGTTTCCGTAAAGGTACACGGCAAAAGCGCGGTCGTTTTCGGAGTTGACAGGCTTATATATGAAATTGCCTATAATCTCTGTGAAAATGCCGTGAAGTATAATATTCCGGGAGGTGCTGTAGATATCGGCGTTGATGCAAGAAAAGGCAAGGCTCTGCTTACGGTTCGCGACACCGGTATAGGGATTCCCAAGGAGCAGCAGTCACGGGTGTTTGAACGTTTTTATCGGGTTGATAAAAGCCGCTCGAAAGATTCCGGTGGGACGGGACTCGGCCTGTCCATTGTGAAACATGCGGCAGCCTACCATAATGCGGAGTTGACTCTTGAAAGTGTTCCCGGAAAAGGGACTTGCGTAACTGTCGCTTTTCCGCTGTACGACGGCAGTGAAAACGCGGAATAAGAGCATGTCAGTCGCGAACGTTCAATCGCAATCCGACAGTCATCCATGTATCTGCATACAAAATGGGAAGAAATTCCCCTCAGCCCAATGCAGGGCCGAGGGGGATTTTGTATAACGGACAAAAACAGCAAAACCGGTATGAGCTTTTCGTTCTTGCCGGTTTTGCCTGTACCTGTGTATAAAAAGAAAAGAACAGACGCTTTCTGAACAGAATCAGTATTAAAGGGGAGTGTCCTCGGTCAAATCTTCAACAACAAGAACTTCACGTTGTGTGGGCCTTGAAGCGGATGAAGCAGCCGGCTTTGCGGATGCCGGGGCAGGGGAGACGGTTTTATCCGCACCGGAGGGGACGGTTCCGTCGCGTCTTGCTTCAAAGAACTTTTTGGCAACCTGAGGGAAGAGTGCGTAACTCAGAACGTCTTCTTCGGATTGTGCAAGGTCGCCAAGCTCTTTGCGGTATGTGTCAAGCTCGGGCTTTAACAAATCTGCCGGTCGGCATGTGATGACTTTATCATTGCCGATGGCCTTTTTACGAACAGCTTCGTTGACTTTGCCGGGCAGCCTTCCGTATTCTCCACGCAGAACCGCTTTGGATTCCTTTGTAAACATTTTATAACGTTCACCTGCGAGCACATTCAGAACGGCCTGCGAGCCGACGATCTGGCTTGTCGGAGTGACGAGCGGCGGATAGCCGAAATCTTTGCGTACACGAGGAACTTCCGCAAGAACATCATAATATTTATCCTCGGCGTTTGCCTGTTTGAGCTGAGAAATAAGGTTGGAAAGCATTCCGCCGGGAACCTGATAAATCAGAGTGTTTGTGTCAACCGAAAGCACCTTCGGATCAAGGAAGCCGTCACGCTTAAGTCTGTCGGCAACGGTGCGGAAGTGTTTTGCAGCTTCACTGAGTTTTTCAAGATCAAGCCCTGTATCATACTCCGTTCCTTTGAGCGTTGCGACCAAGCTCTCGGTTGCAGGTTGGCTTGTGCCGTTGCCGAGGGGCGAGAGAGCCGTGTCAACAATGTCAACACCTGCAAATGCAGCCATGAGAAGCGTCATATCGCCCGTGCCCGTTGTGTTGTGGGTGTGGAGGTGAATCGGAACGTTAATTTCAGCCTTGAGCCTTTTAACAAGATTGTATGCGGGCATCGGCAGAAGCAAGTTGGCCATATCCTTGATACAAATCGAGTCGGCACCCATTTGAACGAGCTCTTTCGCAAGTTTAACGAAATAATCTTCGTTATGGACGGGACTGATTGTGTAGCTCAGTGCAGGTTCACAGTGTCCGCCGTATTTTTTTGTGAATTTAATTGCGGATTCCAAATTACGAATGTCGTTGAGTGCATCGAAAATTCGAATAACATCAATTCCGTTTTCAATTGCTTTACGGCAGAATTGTTCAACAACGTCATCCGCATAGTGCTTATATCCCAAAATGTTCTGTCCGCGGAACAACATTTGAAGGCGTGTATGCGGGAGTGCTTTTTTGAGCTTTCGGAGACGTTCCCACGGATCTTCATTCAAAAAACGGAGGCAGGAATCAAAAGTTGCACCGCCCCAGCATTCAAGAGACCAGTATCCCATGCTGTCCAGAATCTCGCAGGCGGGAAGCATCTCTTCCGTGCGCATTCTCGTTGCGGCTTGGGATTGATGCGCATCGCGCAGTATAGTATCTGTAATGAATAACTTTGACATTTTCTTTAACCTCATTAAATCATGCGCCCCGACTCCATTCGGTGCAGAGCCTTAAGCTGAACCGCACGGCGGGGCGCGAAAAATCAATAATATCAGCTGAACAGGGAAAGGAATACGCCGGCAGCAATTGCAGAGCCGATTACACCCGCAACGTTAGGACCCATTGCGTGCATAAGCAGGAAATTGCCGGGATTTTCTTTTTGCCCTACAACCTGCGAAACTCGTGCCGCCATCGGGACTGCGGAAACACCAGCCTAACCTGTAAGTGGGTTGATTTTCCCACCGGAGAGGAAGTTCATGAGCTTTGCAAGCAGAATGCCGCCGATAGTGCCGAATATGAATGCGCAGATGCCCATTGCAAGAATGCCGAGAGTTTCAAACGACAGGAAAGCAGTGGCCGTTGCTGTCGCCCCGACACTTGTGCCGAGAAAAATCGTGACAATGTTGCAAAGTTCGTTCTGTGCGGTCTTGGAAAGTCTTTCCGTGACGCCGCATTCGCGCAGAAGGTTGCCAAGCATAAGCATACCGACGAGGGAAGCTGCGGACGGAACAAGGAGCGCAACCGCGATGGTGACAACGATCGGGAACACAATGCGTTCGGTTTTGCTGACCGGGCGAAGCTGTTCCATTACGATGGAGCGTTCCTTGCGGGTTGTCAGCAGTTTCATGAACGGAGGCTGAATAACGGGAACGAGTGCCATGTAAGAATAAGCCGCAATGGCAATCGGCCCGAGCTTATCCGGCGCAAGACGGGATGTTACAAAAATTGCAGTAGGACCGTCCGCACCGCCGATGATGCCGATGGAGGCCGCAAGGTTATCATCAAAACCGAAAATCAGCCTTGCGCCGAGGTAAGCGACAAATATGCCGAGCTGAGCTGCCGCACCGAGGAGCAGACTCTTGGGATTTGCGATCAACGGACCGAAATCCGTCATTGCACCGACGCCGAGGAAAATGAGCGACGGGTAAATGCCGAGCTTGACTCCGAGATAGAGGTAGTCGATTAACCCGCCTTTTTGTGTGAGCATTTGCCAGTTGACATGTCCGCCGGAAAATATATCGGCATTATACAGTCCTGCACCGGGAAGGTTTGTTAAGAGCATTCCGAATGCAATGGGAAGCAGCAGCAAAGGCTCGAACTTTTTAACGATTGCAAGATAGAGCAGGAAACAGGCAACAACGATCATAACAGCGTATTTCCAGGCACCCGGTTGGGTGAAGAAAGCAGCAAAACCCGTTTCAAGCGCAAAATCGGTAAAAACCTTTATGATGGATTGCATGATTCACACCGCCTTTTCGAATGTGACGGCTTAATGTCAAACGTATGCGATGAGAACATCGCCGGAGTTTACGGATGTGCCGCTCTGCACGGAAACAGAGACAACTTTGCCGTCGCAGGGAGCCATGATTTCGTCTTCCATTTTCATAGCTTCGAGGATAAGCAGAACCTGTCCGCTGCGGAAACTGTCGCCGGGTTTGACGTTAACGGCAAGAATGCTGCCCGGCATGGGCGCGGTGATGGTTTTTTCGCTGCCGTTCAGCTGTGCGGCTTTAGGTGCAGCTTTTTTGTGAGCGGATGCTGTCTCGCCCGCAGCAGCGGAATCGATTTCCTCAACTTCAACTTCATAGCTCGTTCCGTTTACATTAACAATGAATTTATGCATAGTGTTCAATGCCCCTTTCGAATATCTGCAAGTATATAATGCATCAAAGCGATGCAGCCGGTTTTGTTCGCTCCGAACATGATGCTTCGGAGAAAGCGGTGCGGCTCAACCGATTTTTTTGATGGATTTGATACGAAGCCCTGCGGCATCCGTGCCGATGGTTTCAGCAATTGCTGCGGAGATAACTGCGATAAGTTCGCGGCGCGATTCTCCGGTAAGCTTCTGTGCATTGCCGTCGGCTGCAACTTTTTCGGCTTCAGTGCCCGATGAGGAAACAGAGCCTGAAGTTTCGGCACGCCGTCCTGTTACAAATCCGCATATTACGCCCATAAGCTTAACAATGGCAATGAGAACAACCAGCCCGACGAATACAACAGCAAGTCCGACCAGCGGAACTATCAAGGTGTTCATGCAAAATACCGGTCCTTTCCAAATATTAGGGGGATTGCGAAGGATGCGCTAATCGAATAAATAATATATCGCAGAACGAACATTCTTTCATCCTCCCCCATTTATCGTTATTATTCATCGAATCCTTTTTTCCTGCAAACAAAAAACATATATTATCAATTCTGCAAAAACATGATACTAAGCAAAGAATTTTCATTAAGCGATGAGGAGTGATTGAATTGAACTGAAAAACATGCCTGAGAACGCTGATTTCGGAGCACTCTGAATGATTTGAATTCGGCAAAAAGACCTGAAATCACATTTTTGCCAAAATGATGCGGAAACAGAATCCTCTTAAGAAAAGGCGAACGCAGGCATATACTTTGTGTTGAAAAAAGAGAACGAGAGTTTTACGGACTGCATACAGCGCAGCAAACGGACAGCTGCCCGCTGCGGCATCGGCCGCAAATGTTCTCAACCGCAAGCATACTGCAATTGGTTTACTTTAAAAGCATTTCAAGCTCTTCCTGTGTTATGTAACGCCACTGCCCGGGCTTGAGTCCGTTGAGAGTTAAAGCACCTATGCCAACGCGCTGCAGGCGCAGAGTATCATGACCGAGAGCTGCAAGCATTCGGCGAACCTGTCGGTTCCGCCCTTCGTGAATCATCAACAACAGCTCCGTTTTTTCATCATGCGAACGCAGTATGCGCACACGGGCAGGTGCGGTGAGCCCGTCGTCAAGCTGAATTCCGCGTTCGAGTGCGCGACATTCACTGCGGCTGAGTTCACCTGTGCAGAGCACGCGGTAGGTTTTGTTCGCGCCGTATCGCGGGTGCATAAGCCGATTGGCTGTTTCGCCGTCGTTGGTAACAAGAATCAGCCCTTCGGAGTCATAATCCAGTCGGCCGATCGTGTACAGCCTGTACGGCAATTCGCTGAAAAAGTCGGTGACTTTAACCCTGTCTTCGCTGTCCGCATTGGAACATATGACATTTTTAGGCTTATTAAACGCAATAACAATGCGCTCATCGGCAGGGCGAACGGGCTTGTCATCAAGCGTTACCGAATCTTCCGGTTCAACGCTGCTGCCTAAAACAGCAACATGTCCGTTAACCTTTACACGTCCGGCAGAAATAATTTCTTCGCATTTGCGGCGTGAAGCAATGCCTGCATCGGCAAGGTATTTTTGAAGTCTCATTCAACGGTTTTCCTTTCGAAACCTGCAAAAAACCTTTCCGACAATCCAAAATTGATAACAAAGAGCAGTGTCAGCCGTGGGGCAGTGCAAGCTCCGGAATCAACAGCATCAGCGGCGGAATAAATGCAGGATGTAGTTAAAGTAGAACAGGAAGCTTCTTTCGGCTATGCTCTCCGAAGCAACGAGGGATGTTTGCCCTATGCACAGATCGTCACAAAATAATTCGGCCGTGCCGAGTTCGCATGATTCATGTACTGGTGCGCAAACATCCGAATCAAGGCGTACATGCACCGAAGCCGAAAGTTCGGTTCCCTTCTTTACAGGTATGATTATATCCTCTTTTGCCGCTAATGCCAATATACTTTTTTCGCCGTAGAGTACGGTGCAGCGAGCCAACACGGTTCCCTTTTCAATGATTTTGCACATGGAATAGTTCTCAAAGCCGAAATTGAGCATTTCGGGCGCAACGTCGAACATTGGCCTGCAGTTCAATACGGCCCCAACAAGCAGCATACCGTCGCGTTCCGCAGCGAACAGCAAACATCGTCCCGCCGCAGATGTATAACCGGTCTTGATGCCGACTGCATTGTCGTAATCCCAGAGCAGCGCATTTTTATTTTTCATGGTTCGAACCCTGTCTCCGGTTTCTGCGGTGTAATACTGCGTCGAAACGATTTGACGGAAAGTTTCATTCTTCAACGCTTCGGCACCTATGAGAGCAAGCTCATATGCTGTCGTGTAATGCTCTGCATCATGCAGTCCGTTCGGAGTTACAAAATGTGTATTCGTGAGCCCGAGTTTCGCTGCTCTGTCATTCATAATGCGGACAAAGCTTTCCACTGTTCCGCCGACATGCACGGCGAGTGCAACCGCGGCATCGTTGCCGGAGAGCAGCATCAGCCCGTACAGTAAATCTCTCACGGAAAGTCTTTCGCCGCAGCTGAGGTACATGCTTGAACCTTCCGTTCCGGCGGCATCGGCAGTTACTTCAACCGTCTCATCGAGATCGCAGTTTTCAATGACAACAAGCGCGGTCATGGTTTTTGTGGTGCTTGCCATAGGCAGGCGTGAATTGCTGTTGCCGGACAACAGCAGTTTGCCGCTGTTTGCTTCGATCAGCGCAGCTGCGGCTGCTGTTTTCATGCAGTCTATGAAATCAGCTTTATTGCTGTCTGCATCATCAAAATCCGCAACTTGAGATATGCATGAACTGCCGCTGTTGTCAGCTGCTGCCTGCGCAATTGCGGATACGGATGACGGAAGAACACTGCAGGCAATCAGCGCAATGCTGAGCAGAAGAAACGGAATCGTGCGCCGTTTCATACCGAAGCCTCGGTTCCGCAGGTACAGCCGCAGCCGGAACTGTTTCCGCTTGAACCTGTATTTGAAACCCCGTTGCCCGTATTCTCGGTGCTGTTCCCGTCGGTACAGCCGCAGCCGCAATTCGAATTTGTTTTTTGATTCTGCTTCTTTTCGCTGTCTGCGCATGCACACTTTTTATTGATGCAATCAATTCCCGTGTTGATAAGCTTTTCAACGCACTTCAAAACCTGAGGTATCATGTCCACAAGTCTGTCTGTCGAGCTCTTTCTGTCGGCAGGCATAACACGAACATTTCCCTGTTCCTCGGTGATAAACGCCAGCGGCGTGATGCACATACCGACGGCGCTTGTTCCTGCAAACGGGAAACGGGAATCACGGTTTGCTTCATCAGCTGCCTTTTTTGCGCTGCACATATGACCGTATTCTCCTCCGCCGACAAGGAAAGCAAGACTGAGCTTGGAAACGGGCAGTATCATTGTGTTGCCTGCGGTTACAATCGGATTGCCTACGACGGTGTTAACGTCCACCATTCGCTTGATTTGCTCCATTGAGGTCTGCATAATGTTTTCGATGGGATGCATTCTGTAAGCTCCTTTGTTTTTTATTCTGCTTTATCCTTTCGGATAAATACATTCAAAAATAGTTTAATCAGGTTGACCCGCACTATTCCTGCCATATTAAGGTTAAAAGTGCTTCGGTTCGGTGCAGGAAAAATATTAATAACGCAGTTTTCGGATCGCTTGACTTTAATCAGAACGTTTAGTATAAATCGAAAAAGAGCGTCCATAAAAACAGAAACGATTCCGCAGATTAAAACGCTCAGGAATGCGTCGTCGCGTCTTCCGATTTCACCCGCAACTTCAATTTTTTTTACCGACAGCGAACGCGGCAATGCTTTAACGATTTTTTTGAAAAGGCTGCCTCTCCTTTTTTTACGCGGACGAACGGGTTTCAGCTGTCTGTTGTTAACCTGAAAAACAGTGATGCCGTTAAACGGCTCATATTCGAGACAATAACGAAGCTTAATTCGGATAATTCCGAAGAGAAGAATCACTTTGATTTTTATTTCACAGAAATATCCGCGCAGCAGCACCTTTGCATCAAGTCGAATTCCGTAAAACAACATAAGCAGTATAACGAAAAAAACGGAGGCTCCGAGCCGGGGCAAAGGCATGCGAACAGCAAAAAAACACTTAATCGATTGTAATGCGAAATTGAATCGCTCCATGCTGTCTTTCCTCTTTTCCTGATTATGATCGTCGAACGCAAAACATGTCCGCACGGATTCACCGGGCATATTTTGCCCGAAATGCCGTTGATTATGTGAGCATTCGGACAGGCTATCGGTCTTTCGACAAAAAAAGCTATACAAAATGAGCCGGATACGGTATAATTTAGCGGTGAATAAAACGACCGCGTACACACGCTCGGCTGTGAGCTTGAGAATTAATTTGCTTTTGCGCGCGGAAGTAAACTTTCAAAAAGAAGTACAGAAAGAAATATACAAATGAAACAGGTTCTCGGCTGCATCAGACGTGCAGATGAACGATACAATATGATACAGGACGGCGACAAGATTTGCGTCGGTGTGAGCGGAGGCAAGGACAGCCTTCTGCTGATGTACGGACTTAAGCTTTATCAGCTTTTTTCAAAGAAGAAGTATGATTTATGCGCTGTTATGCTTGACCTTGGAATTGTTGAACAGGACACAAGCGGAATCGAAATGTTCGCAAAGGAACACGATATTGACTTTGAAGTGCGCAAAACGGATATTGGAGATGTTGTTTTCAACATACGCAAAGAAAAGAATCCATGCGCTATGTGTGCAAAAATGCGGCGCGGGGCATTGAACGACATTGCACTTGAAAAGGGCTGCAATCTTGTTGCACTCGGACATAACCGTGAAGATGTTCTTGAGACTTTTTTGCTGAGTTTGTTTTTTGAAGCCAGATTGAACACGTTTGCACCCGTCACATACCTTGGCAGAACGGGTATCACGGTAATCCGTCCGCTCGTTTTCTTCCCGGAAAAGGATGCTGTTTCTGCTTCGCGCAGGCTCCGGCTGCCGGTTTTGCGTGCAAACTGCCCTGCTGCGGGCCATACAAAGCGTGAAGATATGCGCCTGCTGCTTCAAGACTTCAGGAAAATCGTTCCCGATGTCGAAACGAAGTTTATGAAAGCAATCGTGGACACGCATAAATACGGCATGTGGGACAGAATGAAGCTCCCTCCGCGGCAAACGGGAGGAATAAGGCTCGGAGAGGTTGACCCGCTCGCACTTCCTGCCATAAAATCCTGCATGAAATGTGACGGAACATTGAGTGACGAGTTGCAGCCGGATGAAACGGCGATTGAATTCACAGAACAGTAACGTTGGTATTTGAGCTTAAAAATCAGAAAGGAATTCCCGCGGAACGGGATACGGAATGAAGGATGGACAACAGTATTCACAACGATGAGCAGATTGTGCAGCGACAGGTGATCAAAAAGTATAACGGCGCACGGCCGTGGCAGGTTGCGGTTTTGATGCTGATGAGTGCGGCGGTTGCGGCTTTGGTGCTTTTTGTGGCTCTGCTCGGCGGAAAAGGTCGATATCGGCTGATAGACGGCGGAGCAAAATATGACTCATCCCTTATCAGCACACTCCTGAGCGAAATAGACAAGTATTATTATTTTCATGATGATGCGCCGGACACCGAAAAACTGCTTGAAGATGCAGCACATGATATCGTTAACTCGATTGGCGATCCTTACGCGGCGTATTATACGAATGAGGAATACGAGGCGTTTGAAAACTCAATCAACGGCAGCTACAAGGGCATCGGTGTACTGCTTGGTGTGACGGACGGAAACGGTGCGGAGATAGTTCGTGTTTATGAAGGGAATCCCGCAGCGAAAGCAGGCATACGGGAAGGCGACACCGTCATTGCTGTCGACGGAAAATCAACTTTGGGGCTTCCTCATGAAGAGGTCAGTGATTTAATCAGCGGTTTGGACGGCACGACCGTTACACTCACGATTAAACGCGGAGAAGAGACCCTCGAAATTGACGTTGAACGCGGCGATGTATATATTAAACGCGTTTATACGGAAATCCTGGAAAACAGCATTGGTTATATCCGAATTGAATCGTTTACAGGCAATGCCGCCGAAGAGTTTAACGAAGGCCTTGACGGTTTGCTTGGGCAGGGCATTGAGTCACTGATCATCGATTTGCGAAACAATCCCGGGGGTTCGCTGGACGTTGTTGTTGCAATTTGCGACCGCATTTTGCCGGAATGCACAATTACAACCCTTGAAGGAAAGCTTGTTGATCCTCCGCAAAGCTTTGAATCAACGGCAGAGCAGTCATTGGAGATCCCCTACGCTGTTTTGATTAATGAAAACTCCGCATCATCAAGCGAGATTTTTGCTTCCGCCGTTCAGGACAACAAATGCGCGGCACTGATAGGCAAAAACACATACGGCAAGGGAATTGTGCAGTCAAGCTGGGCATTGCGGAACGGTCAGGGATACATAAAGCTCACAACCGACGTTTATCGCACACCGAACGGCAAGCTTATTCACGAAATCGGAGTTGCACCGGATATTGAGGTTGAACAAGATGCCGAGCTTGTCAATTATGATATATTTTTCATTATGCGTGATTTCGCGAATCGGGACCTGCAGCTGAAGGCAGCGATCGATTATCTTAATAATAAATAAGAAAACGACACCGAACGGCAAAAGACGTAATTTACATTTTCTTCCGTTTGTGGTATACTTTCGAGATAAATCGAAAGGAGGGCTCTTTCGCGGCGGGAGCTCATGCTTCGGCAAGAAAAAACTATCAATAAATATGGCAGAATTCATTCACGGCAATCAATCAATTCACTACGAACTTGCCGGGGTACGGGAGTTCAGGCTCCGGACACCGGTTTTGTTGCTGCACGGCAATGGTGAAGATATGCATATCTTCGATAACATGATCGCACCGCTCCTCGGTGCAAAGGGCTTTGTGCTTATGGACAGCAGGATGCAGGGGGAGTCATTCTCGCTTGACGGCGGGGGGGAAATATCGTATTCAGCAATGGCGGATGATGCCGCTGCGCTGATGGACGAACTCGGAATCAACGAATATGATATCGTCGGTTATTCCGACGGTGGGATTATTGCGCTGCTTATGGCAATGAAAAGTTTCAAAGTTCGAAGATTCTTCACGATCGGTGCGAATACAGATCCATCCGGGTTAACTGCAAAGGCGGTTCGAGAAATTAAAACCGCATTGCGGCGGGCGAATCACAAGGGCGATGAGCGTACTGCGGCGTTGCTTTCAATGATGCTGAATGAACCGCATATAACCTCGCACCAGCTTGCAGGCATTATTGCCGAGGCGACGATTATACTCGGCAAAAAAGATACGGTTATTGACAGAAAGCATTCCGAACGAATTGCAGATGCTATTCCGCACGGCACTCATGTTTTGATTGAAGGCGCGGGGCACGATGTTCCCGTAACACATCCCGGAGTATTATCCGACCTTGTGCGCACGCTGCTGTAGCAGCCGAACTGCCGATTTGTGAGGGAGTAAGTTTTTTTAAAATTTCCAAAAAATTTCCAAAAACAGGCAACCAAAAAGCGCGTTCGTGCGTTATATAGGTAGAAGAGGAACGGCAAGGGGTTCCGATTCATGAGTTTCCTTCCTGTTTTGTTTTGTTGGTGCAAAAGACCGTGCGCAACGGTCTTTTGTATTTTTATAACTCTGAATCCATAAATGCAAACGCAAATTGATATATCTTGACAAAAAAGAAAAAACGGGGTATCCTTTATAAAAATCATACCGGAAAGGTGAATTGAATATGATACGAAAACTTACAGCGAAAGATAAAAATATATTTATGGAATTGACGGGTGAGTTTTACTCTTCGGCAGCAGTTATGCACCCGATACCGGAAAAAAACCGCAGCGCGATGTTTGATGAACTGATGCGGTCGAATGTTTATGCGGAGTGTTTCATGCTCGAATGCGAGGATGGCACCCCGGCAGGTTATGTTTTGACGGCAAAAACTTTTTCACAGGAAGCAGGCGGGCTTGTTGTCTGGCTTGAAGAAGGATACATTCGTGAACCGTATCGTTCAATGGGTTTGATGTCTGAGTTTTTCCTCTACATGGAGCAGCATTGTCCTGCCGCAAGGTATAGGCTTGAAGTTGAACCGGATAACCCGCGCGCAATTGCACTGTACGAACGCAGAGGCTTTCGCTTCATTCCGTACCTTCAGATGATAAAGGGCGAATGACGGCAAAACGAATTAAAAACTAAGGAAAAATTAAAGGATATTTACCCGCTGCGGATAAATATCCTTTTTGTTTCCGTCTGAACGGAATTTGAAATTAAAAATTACTCTTCAGCGAAATAGTGAGCAACCAGTTCGTTAAGTGAATCTTGGTCGCGAACGCCCATTGTTTCGCGGCAGGAATGCATTGCAAGCATGGGAACGCCGACATCGGCCGTGCTCATGCCGAGTTGACTTGCCGCAAAGGAGCCGAGCGTTCCGCCGCCGCGCAGGTCGGGGCGGTTCATAAACCGCTGATAGGGAATACTGTATTTTGCGCAAATGCCTTCAATCATGCCTATGCCGACGGCTTCGGTTGCATAACGCTGTTCGTAATTCATTTTCAGCGCAGTGCCTTTGTTCATTACGGCATTGCAGGAAGCATCGGAAAGCTCTGCATGGTTGGGGTGCTTTGCGTGTGCAACATCACAGGAAAGCATGAATCCGGATGCGAGAGAATCGATGTATTCGCTGCGGGAGGCACCGAGAGCACAGGCGATTTTTTCAAGCATCAAGCCGAGAGTTGCACTGTCAGCTCCCTGCTTTGTTCCGGAGCCGACTTCTTCATTGTCGAAAAGCACTGCGGCCGTAACGCCGTGGGCACGGTTGCAGTTAACAATTCCGTAAAGCACCGCAAATGCGGATGTGATGTTGTCAAGCCTGGGCGAAGTGAGAAAATCCTCGTCAAAGCCGCAGAGCATGGGCTTTTCGGCGTTGTAAATGCAGAGATCGTAGCTCAGAATCTGCTCCGGAGCGACTCCCGCCAATTCTGCCAGCTTAGATACAAAATATCCGTCCTTGTTGAAATCCTGCTCAACAGACTTGCAAATCGGGAGCATGTCCTTATTGGGATTCAATTCAACACCCTTGTTAACACTGCGGTTCATATGAATCGCAAGGTTGGGAATTGTGAGGATAGGTTTTTCAAAATCCACAAGGCGGCGTTCGGGAGCAAGCACATTGTCACTCTTAAGTGTGATCATGCCGGCAGCGGAGAGCGGTCTGTCAAGCCATGTGTTGTGAATCATGCCGCCGTAAGGCTCGATGCTGAGCTTTGCGCAGCCTCCGGAGACTTGTTCGGGATTGGGCTTTATATAATAGCAGGGCCAGTCAACATGACACGCTGCAAGACGAAAGTCTTCGCCGGGCACATATTCGCAGCCGACATGAAATGCAATAAGCATGGTGCCGAAGCATTTTACATAGTAGTTTCCGCCCTTTTCAAGTTTCCAGGGTTTATTTTGTTCCAACGCCGTAAACCCGGATTCGTCCATGAGTCGAATTGCCTCCGCAGTCGTATGGTAGGGTGAAACGGATTTTTCAAGAAACGAAATGAGATCCGCTGTGTTATTCTTAATCATTTTTTCTCCTTTCTGCAAAAAAAGCTTTGCGAAAATTCAACAACGGCGGTCGAAAGCCCGCCTGCAGTGCAATTATCGCAATTTCGTATTCATTATAATTATAGTGCCGATATGTGCTGCTGTCAAACAATTTTATCCATCATGTTTTTTTCAAAAAAATACCTGTTATAGCTTCGCCGAAAACGGACAAATTAAGACTGCACGCCGCACGAAGCGACAGAATTCGGCACGGTGCTGCAGGATTTGGCAGCTAAGGAAACTCGAATCCAAGGAAGCTTTTGCGTGAAAAGACCATAGATTCGAGTCTTATCCCGCAAAAGAACATATTATGACGAGTATTCCTAAGGAAACTCGAATTCAAGGAAGCTTTTGCGTGAAAAGACCATAGATTCGAGTCTTATCCCGCAAAAGAACAGATTATGACGAGTATTCCTAAAGTCCGGAACATACGGTGTGCTGTGATTACGCAAAACAGGCTCGGTGCTAATGCCGACACCGCTGATGAATTCCGAAGATAAGTGCTTCGGATACGGCGAAGAATGTGAAATCAAAACCGGAGTTTCGTGCACGTGATTATATAACGTCCGCTTTAAAACGCAACTGAGGAGAAAGGCTTTTGAAGCGGACGGCAATGAACGGAGGTGAAAATTTATGGCAAGGAGCAATCGTGTTGCAGTTCCCGAGGCGAAGCAGTCGCTGAAGAACTTTAAAACCGAGGTCGCTAACTCGATGAATATAACCCTTAATGATGGTTATAACGGCGATATTTCCGCCCGCGATGCAGGCAGGATCGGCGGCCAGATGGTTAAGCGTATGATCGAATACGCTGAAAACAATATGCATAAATAATAACAAAAATAAATTACACTGAGCAAAATCTGAAAGGAGATTTTACGATGACCAGCAGCAATTCCAGAGAAATGAAGCAGAAGCTCTCCGGTTTCAAGACCGAGGTTGCAAATTCCATGAACATCAGCCTTAACCAGGGCTACAACGGCGATATTTCCGCCCGCGATGCAGGCAGGATCGGCGGCCAGATGGTTAAGCGCATGATTGAGTATGCCGAGCGTAATATGAACGGCGGCAGCAATATGATGAAGTAAGTCGGAATGACTTGCGGCACTGCCTGTCGGCGGATATAATGCTGAGGGCGTGAAGCCTGTGAAGCATAGCCGGCACTCTGCACGGTGCGGATATGATGCACGTGCATCAATTAATTCATAAGTGTTGCTTTGAAATAACAAAGCAATAACAAAAGAACTCATCCCTCGGATGCAAGCCGTATCTGAGAGATGGGTTCTTAGGTTTCCGGATTTTAATTACGCGAGCTTTTTCAGAGTTCACTCGGCGCTGTGCATTTGCAGAGCTGCCTGTTTTTCGGCAACTTTGCTCATAAACTTATCGTTATTTATAACGAAACGTTCATGAACGCCTTCTCCGACGGGGCCGAAATCATCATGCGCAATGACGTTGAAAATGAGCTTGCGCCCATCGATTTGTGCGAGTTCGCATTCACATGTAATGGTTGATCCGACAGGGGAAGCGCTGGTATGCTTAATGTTCACAAGAGTGCCGACGGTACCCATCCCGGCATCAAGAAACGGCTGAACCGTTTCCGAACAGGTGTATTCCATAAACGCAATCAGCGAGGGCGTTGCGTAAACGGGAAGCAATCCGCTCAACATACGTTCAGCAGTGTTTTCGGTTGTGACAACAACAGTTTTTTTGCCTTTAAGTCCTACTTGCAGCATGATTAAAAATTCCTTTCAATATGAGTTTTGATATACTAAACCATAAAACGGAAAGGAACTGCAGCAGTTCCTTTCCGACATGACGGCACCGGACGGTGCACAGAGTTTTGATTTTAACCCTTACTCCTGAACTTCCTGAACGGAGGCGGGGGATTCGGCGGTGGATTCAGCGGCGGATTCGGATTCAATCTGAGCCGGCTTCTTTTCGGGAAGAGGTTTATTCTCGAAAAGCGCCGCGAATTCCTCGCCGGTTATCTGCTCTTTCTCTCTTAAAACGGCTGCAACGCGCTCAACACCGTCTCGATGTTCATCCAGAATCTTGAGTGCACGGTCATTCTGCTCATCCATGATCCGACGAATTTCGCTGTCAATCTTGGCCGCAACATCTTCGGAGAAATTGCGTGCGTGTCCGAAACTCTTGCCGATGAAGACTTCCTGCTCGCCTGCCAGATAAACAGGTCCGATAACATCGCTCATGCCGTATTCCGTGACGATTTGACGTGCGATTTCCGTTGCCCGCATGAGGTCATTTTGTGCACCTGTGCTGACGTCGCTGAGGAAGAGCGCCTCCGCGGCACGGCCGCCGAGATAAACGGCGATCATGTCAAGCAGCTTGTGCTTTGGAACGTTTTCATATGTGTCGGAGGGCAGCATTCTGGTGTAGCCTGCAGCACGGCCGCGCGGTATGATAGAAACCTCATGCACGGGCTCGCCGTCCGGTGTGCAGTGTGCAACGACTGCATGACCGACTTCGTGATAAGTGACAACGCGCATATTCTCATCGGAAACAACGCGGCTCTTTTTTTCGGGTCCGTAAAGAACGCGTTTGATAGCCTCGTCAACATCGGCGGAAGAAATCGCTTTTTTGTTTTTCCTTACAGCAAGGATGGCGGCTTCATTCAGCATATTTTCAAGATCCGCACCGGTGCAGCCGGGAGTCAACTTTGCGATTTTTCCAAAGTCAACGTCCGGTTCAAAGGTCTTGTGCTTAGCGTGAACCGCAAGGATCTCCTGTCTGCCCTTAACGTCAGGATAGTTGACCGTGATGCGTCTGTCAAACCTGCCGGGACGGAGCAACGCAGGATCAAGAACATCGGGACGGTTGGTCGCCGCGATAACGATGATTCCCTGGCTGTTGGAAAAACCATCCATTTCAACAAGAAGCTGGTTTAAGGTCTGCTCACGTTCATCATGGCCGCCGCCGAGTCCCGCGCCTCTCTGCCTGCCGACAGCATCGATTTCGTCAATGAAAATAATAGCGGGGGCGCAGCGCTTTGCGGTGTGGAAAAGATCACGCACACGGCTTGCACCGACGCCGACGTAAAGTTCGACGAATTCGGAACTGCTGATGGAGAAGAAGGGGACTTTGGCTTCACCGGCAACCGCTTTTGCAAGCAGTGTTTTGCCTGTGCCCGGAGGGCCGACAAGAAGCACACCTTTGGGAATTCTTGCACCCATTTCGGTGAAAGCTTTCGGATTGCGCAGAAAATCGACAATCTCACGCAGCTCCTGTTTTTCTTCATCGGCTCCGGCAACATCTTCAAACGTGACATTGTTTCCGAGTTCATCCGCCGTCTTTGCGCGGCTCTTGCCGAAATTCATGCCCTGCTTGTTGTTTGCACGATTCATAAAGAAAATAAATGCCAAGAGCACTCCGCCGATGATAAGATAGGGGAGAAGCACAAGTATCCAGCTGACCTGAGGGGTAGGATTAAGCTGACAATAGAAACCGTAGTCAAGCACGGTGATATTGTCTGCAATCAAACCGGAATTAGGGTACTTGCCCGCGATCAGGCTGGCCATTTCCTTCTGGAAGGCTTCGGCAGACTGAACCGTCACGCTGAAATCATAGGTTTTACCCTTTTTGAACTTTTCAAGTTTTTTGCTGAAATCTTCGCTGCTTTCAGATTCCCCGTTCGGCACATACAGGCCGTAAAGAGTTTCCTCCGTGACCTGAACGGCAGCGATTTTTGAGTTCTCAAATCCATTGGCAAAATCATCGTAGCTGTCAGGCAAGCCTTCACGCACGAGCTGGTAAAAATCGGTTGTTTTCAGCTCATCGGGCTTTTTATTGACGCTTTCGTTGCCGCTTGTTACGAAAACAACAAGCGCAGCGATGATCAAAACGTAGATGACTATTGTAAAATAGTTAAATTTTTTATTCTTCAATGCAGCCTCCTCGGTTGTATGATTCTGCAGCGAATCGAGGCATTTCGAATGTACCGAACCGCAACGTTTCGAGCAGAGTTCATTATGTCCTTATAATGATACCACGAACTATAGTTTACCGCAAATATTTTTTTCCGAATCATACCCAAAAACATGTATTGATTGTGGCAGCTGCAGGGCAGGGGGTACAAATCGGGATTATTGGTGCATTTCGCGCGCCGGAAGCATTCGGAAATTTATATTTCGAAAACTCCTGTTGACGCGCCGCAAAAATAATCCTATAATGCAGGTGTGTAATGCAGCCGCCGTATCCACATTCCGTTTCGCGCCGCAGAACGGAGCATGACGCTTTGTTGATTGCGCAGGCAGAGTATAACAGCGTGCACAATCTGCATTTAAAGCCGCTGCCGACGGGCGTATTGCCTTGGAATAATCGGTTTTGCGTTAAAACGGCTCGAACCTGAGCCTTTTCTGCGCGAATAACCGTAAATCAAAGTTCCCTTAGTATAACCCGAAAGCCTGCTTTACACGCAAACGGACAATCCAAGCATTATTCAAAGCAAAATTGCAAAGACTTACGGAGAAAATCCGAAGGCTGCGAGAGTATATTTTGCTCTGATAATACCGCTGAAAAGAGTGAAAAGGAGAAAAAGTTATGAAGAAGGACATGAAAAAGAACTTAATGAAACGAATTGTCGCAATGATCACCGCTGTCGTGATGCTTTTTTCGCTGGCAGCATTCGCCGCCTGCTCAAAAAAGCAGGATGATACGGAAATACGCATTGCCGCACTGAAAGGCCCGACCGGAATGGGCATGGTGAAACTGGCAGATAAGCAGAATTACCCAAATTACACGGTTTCAATTGAAGCATCGCCCGATGCATTGAATCCGCGCATCATTTCCGGCGAAGTCGATGTTGCGGCCGTTCCAGTAAATCTTGCATCCGTGCTTTACAACAAGCTGGATGGCGATATATCGGTGCTTGCAGTCAGCACGCTCGGTGTTCTCTATGTTGTTGAAGCGGGTTCCGAGGTGAACTCTGTGGCTGATCTTGCAGGCAAAACTGTTTATGCGACCGGACAGGGTGCAACTCCCGAATACATCCTTAATTATCTGCTTGATAAAAACGGAGTTGCGGGGTCTGTTGAGGTAAACTATGTCGGCGAGCACGCTGCGCTGGCATCCATGCTTGCAGACGGCAGTGCTGAAATCGGCATGCTTCCGGAACCGAACGTGACGTCAACTCTTGCCGGAAACGATGATCTGCGCATTGCATTGAACCTCACCGAGGAATGGAACAAGGTTTGCTCAACGGAGCTTGTTCAGGGCGTTGTTATTGCGCGCAAAAGCTTTGTGAACGAGCATCCGGAGGCAATTGAACAGTTTTTGCGGGAATATGAAAAGAGCTCCGCGTTTGTGAATGAAAATATCGATGAAGCCGCAAAGCTTATTGTTGATGTCGGAATTCTCGGGAATGTCGAGATTGCAAAAAAAGCAATTCCGAACTGCAACATCAGTTTCAGCAAAGGTGAAGCGATGCATAAAGCGGTTGAAGGTATGCTCACTGTTCTGTTTGAGGCAAACCCGAAGAGCATCGGCGGCAAACTCCCCGACAAGGATTTTTATTACGGAATCTGAGTTGAACACGGGGTGTTTAGTGTTAAACATGACAGAATGAACATATATATTGAGGCTGAGCCGATGTCGGCTGTATGACCGACATCGGCTCAGCGGATTGAAATTTGCATTTGATTTTAATGGCAATTGAACGCAAAAAAGATAAATACGGGAATAAAATGCGGCATCGCGGCGGAGCATTGCTTCGCATGACTGCCGCAATTGTGTTTTGGCTTCTTGTTTGGCAGCTGCTCAGTTTTTTGATCGGCAGTGAGCTGCTGCTGCCGTCGCCTTGGGCGGTTGTGCGCAGTTTTTGCGGGCTTGCGCAAACAACGGAGTTTTACCGCAGCATTCTGCATACCCTTTTGCGCGTTGCGGCAGGCTTTGCAGCCGGCATGGCAGCAGGCTTACTTGCAGGCACACTGACGGCGTTTTCACGTGCTGCCGACGTGCTTCTGACCCCGCTCAAAAACATCATAAAGGCAACGCCCGTAACTTCGTTCATTGTGCTCATCCTGCTGTATTTTTCGTCCAATGTGACTCCCTCTGCGGTTGCTTTTCTTGCGGTGCTGCCGATTTGCTGGTCTAATGTCTGTGAAGGACTGCGTCAAACGGATAAAAAAATGACGGAGCTTGCGCATGCATATGCTTTCGGCAGGAAAAAAACACTTCGGGAAATATACTTTCCCGCCGTTCGTCCCTACTTATCCGCCGCGGCAACGACAGGTCTTGGTTTCGCATGGAAATCCTGCGTTGCGGCTGAAGTAATTGCGCTCAGCAAAAAC
>OLJF01000981.1_pt1 | contig 21134 bp, 21 predicted proteins | sample 1609751 | NCBI WGS metagenome assembly OLJF01 (sample SAMEA4350171, study PRJEB24818) | metagenome | biome: human; feature: gut; material: faeces | place: Denmark | collected 2013-09
GTTGTAATTGATGCAAGCTCGTTCATTTTTCTCTCTTTTCGTTTTTGCCTTTCGGCTTATCTTTTTGCGTTCCGATACGTTCAAACGATACGGATGTCAAATTTCATATCACGTCAGGGTTCCGATTTTGCATTCCGCATTTCTGCCCCGGATTTTACCGCCGCAGCGATAAAGAACCCATCCATTCCGTCAAGGTTCGGAAACAGCTGAAGCATTCCGTCCGCCGAGCGTCGGCGAATATCCTCATTCTGCCGCAGCTTATTCGAATCGACACAGTCAAACGGCGAAACGGCAGTGAATTCCGTATGATTCATCAGAAAGCTTTGCACCGTATCCGCATTCTCGCGTTTTGAAACGGTGCATGTCGAATACACAAGCCTTCCGCCCGGTTTTACGCAGCGGCAGCAAGCCTCAAGGATTTTTTGCTGTAGGGAAGCTAATTCGCAAACATTGTTTTCCGTTCGATTGAGATAGGCATCGGGCTTCGTCCCTCCGCCCATGCCCGAGCACGGCGCACCAACAAGCACAACATCGAACGCATTTTCAAATTCGGGATTGAACTCCGCCGCATCCGCACATATGCATTCCGCAATTGAAACGCCGAGTCTTTTGAGTGTCGCCTCCGTCAATTTCACGCGGTGCGGATGAAACTCCTCTGCAACAATATGTCCGTTGTTTTTCATCAGTGACGCAAGGCAGGCGGTTTTTCCGCCCGGTGCGGAGCAGGCGTCAAGAATCTTCATCCCGGATTCCGCGCCGCAGGCAAGGCAGCAAAGCATCGCGCTCTCGCTTTGAATTGCAATTTTGCCTTCGTTAAACAATGCACTCCCGCTGATATTCAATTCGCCGGACTTTGTGATTACAAGTGCATCCTTTACATATTTTCCGCGACGATATTCAATGCCGAGCCTGTCCAATTCCGTGCAAAGCTGTTCGGTCGTGAAAGGATACTGTGCTCTCACCGTGAAGTTGTGCACGCGCGATGCAAGCATTTCATCGGTAAAATCAAACCCGTATTCCCCGATGTATTCACGAGCCATAAATTCCGGCACTCCGTAAAGAACATGCAGTTTTTTCGCCGATTCGGACGGAAGTTCGGGCAGACCGTCAGAATTTTTGCCGCGTGCAATGCTGCGCAGAACGCCGTTGACATAGCCGGACAGACCACCTTTGCCGATGCTTCGAATAAGTTCCACGCTCTCACTGCAAACGACATGATCCGGGGTGTTCATAAAAAGCATTTCCGCAATGCCCATCTGAAGCACGATCCGCACGCTTCCGTGAATGCGTCCCTTTGCGTAATGAGCAATCAGGTAATCGGCGTAACCGCAATGTTCGACAGTGCAGTAAACAAGTGCCGTTATCCGCGCAGCATGGTTATGCTCCGTGTTTTTCAGTGCTTCCTTCAGCGCAAGGTTTGAATATGCTCCTTCCCGCATGATAAGGTTCAGAACATCATATGCCTGTTTCCGTGTGCTGCATATCTTTTTTTGTGTCATTTTAAATTCCTTTGCGCGGACGTTTTGGGACAGTTTTGCGCTTTTGCTTTATTCGGCATCGATTCAACCGTTAAAAATGCAGCCGAGCATTTTTTTCGAGTTAAGCGCAGCTTTTGCATTCATGCGCTTTGAATTCGGAAACTGCAATTCTGTGATTTCCGTCACACCGTCCCCTGTCCGAACGAAAAGACCCCTTTTCGAATCGGCAATGACGCATTCACCGCATACCGATGCATTTTGCAGAATTTGATTCTGCTTCTCATCGGGAACAAGCCGTGTTGAAATTATTTTGATTTTCTGCCCCGAGAGCATCGCAAATGCGCACGGCTCCGGATTAAGCCCGCGAACAAGGTCGTGAATGCGTTGTGAAGATTTTGAAAAGTCTATGCATGCATCCTCTTTTTTAATTTTTGCGCATTTTGTTGCAAGCGCATCATCCTGTTTTGTTCGCGGCAGCGTTCCGTCAGCGAGTCTTTCAATCGTTTCGCGCAGAGTTTCCGCACCGATAACGGCAAGACGGGAATAAAGCTCGCCGTACGTTTCGTTCTCTCCGATTTTTGTTTCATGCTGCAGCAGCATATCTCCCGTATCCATGCCGATATCGGTCAGCATCGTTGTGACGCCCGTTACCTTTTCGCCGTTGATGATTGCGGACTGCACAGGGGAAGCTCCGCGATACTTCGGCAGAAGACTGCCGTGAACGTTTATGCATCCGTATTTCGGAATTTCAAGGTTTTCCCGTGAGAGTATCTGTCCGAATGCAGCCGTGACCATAAGTTCCGGCGCAAAATCCTTCAGCGCACGGACGCCCTCTTCGTTTTTTATCCGTTCGAACTGGTGCACTGCAATCCCCGCTTCAAGTGCAGCAGCCTTCACAGGCGGCATTGCAAGCCCGTGCCCTCTGTCGCGCGGTCTGTCCGGCTGAGTGAAAACTTCGATTTCATGCCCCTGTTCAATGAGCATTTTGAGTGAAGGAACAGCAAATTCCGGCGTTCCCAGGAAAGCGATTCTCATATTGTTATTGTTCCTTATCTTTATAAAATCCGAGATAGGAATCAGCCCCGCTATTTCGCGGACGCTGTTTTATTCCTGCTCCTCCGCCTGTCCCGCGTCAAACCCTTCAGGCGGTTCCGTCACTTTTTCAAGGTAGACATGCCCGTCCAGATGATCGCATTCATGCATTATGCAGCGCGCAAGCAAACCCTCCGCCTCGTATTCAATAAGGCTGCCGTCACGATCATAGGCGCGCATCACAACATGATTCGGGCGGACTACATAACCCGATTTCCCGGAGAACGACAGACAGCCTTCCAAATCACCCTGCTCTCCCGAAGTGCTGATGATAACGGGATTGATGGCTTCAATTAATCCGTCACCGCAATCCATTACAACAACGCGGCGCAGAATGCCGACCTGCGGCGCTGCAAGCCCGACTCCCTCCGCATTATACATAGTCTCCGCCATGTCATCCAGCAAGTCATAGAGTCGTTTGTTGAAATGCTCCACAGGCCTGCAAACTTTGTATAAACACTCCGCATCATCGGTAAAAATCTTTCGTATAGCCATTAAAATCCGAACCGTCCTTTCAAGCCGCGCACTGCACCGTTTCAGCGATAAGTCTTTTTCCGCATAGTCGAAACGGACATACTGCACTCATGTTATCATTGGGTATTATAACATGGATCGCGGCTTATTAAAAGGCTTTTTTCGTTCCTATGACAGTTGTATCCCTCTCACGGTTCAATCCGACTCCCTTAAAATAATCGAAACATCCGAATGATATGCATTCGAAAAAAATGTTAAACGGTGTATACTGCTTTTCAACATTCTGTCTTATACTCATGAGTTCATTGCTTGCTTTACCGCACAACGCGGCGTCAGGGTCAAGGGGTAAACAGAAAAAAATTGACAACAACGTTCACGGCATGTTAAAGTAGGCTGAATAAACAGTAAGAGGTTCAAAATGAAAAAGATTATTGTCATCGGATGCATGGGCAGCGGAAAAAGCACCTTTGCCGAAAAGCTGCACCGCAAAACAAAGATACCGCTGTTTCACCTTGATAATATATGGTGGAAGGTGGACAGAACTCACATCTCACGCGAAGAGTTCGATTCGGAGCTGAACCGAATTATACAGGGTGACTCATGGATAATTGACGGGGACTACAATCGAACTTATGCTGTACGTTTTGAAAAATGCGATACCGTGATTTTTCTTGATTACAGCGAGAAACAGTGCATGGAGGGCATTCGTTCACGGGTCGGAAAGGTTCGCGCGGATATGCCGTGGGTCGAAAACGAACTCAGTGCGGAGCTTGTTGAGCTTGTGAAAGGGTACAGAGTTCAAACCCGTCCCAAGGTGCTTGAGCTTATTGCCGCACACGGGGATGTCGAATGCCGCATCTTCAACCGCCGCGAACAGGCAGATGCATGGCTTCGGTCTTTGCCGCCGCAGCTTTAATCCACTTTTCGGAGCGCATGTTGTTTCCGCAGCAGAGTACTTGACTGTTAAATACGGCGTTTGATATAATAAAACACGCAGAAAATGTCTTTCGGCACAGCTCTGCGCAGAAAAGAACTGTTAGGAGAATTATGGTTACAGCAGAAAAAAGCAGAATAGACTGCAGGCACATTGATGTTCTTGACGGAATTCGGGCTGTCAGCGTTATAATTGTTTTGATTTTCCATTTTTGGCAGCAAACATGGATTTTTCCCGTAATTAAAACACCGTGGCTCGCCTTCGTCGGAATAACCAAAATAGATTTTTCAAATTTCGCAACAGTCGGATATCTTTTTGTGGATATGATGGTTCTTATCAGCGGTTTCCTGCTGTTTTTGCCGCTGATGCGCAGCATTATTCTCGGCGAAGAGATGTCAAGTTGGAAAAACTACGCGCGCAGACGCATTGCGCGAATCGTGCCGAGCTATTATTTTGCCGTGCTGCTGCTTTTCTTTGCCTCCGCACTTCCGACCGGGGCATATGCAACAACGGCGGACGCCTTAAAGGATCTTTTTGCCCACCTGACCTTTACCCAAACGCTTTGGGTCAACACATATATTGCAACTCCGCTGGATGTTGTGCTGTGGACGGTTGCAATCGAGGTTTGGTTTTATGTTCTTTTTCCGTTCGTTGCCGAATTCATCAAAGGACCGCGGAACAAAAACCGGCAGAGTTTCACCCCCGCATACGGAATCTTCTTCATTTTTGCCGTTTTTAACATAATTAATTATGTCTATACCGAAAACTTTGTTCTTAAGGGCAATGTATATCTTGCAATGCGCATAAACCAGTTCCCTGCGTTTCTCGGAGTTTATTCAATCGGAATGCTCGGAGCGTCGGCTTTTGTTTTGATTGCAAAAAATTGCAGACGCAGTAGAATTTTTAATGCGGTAAACACCCTTTTCTCTGTTTGCAGCATTTTGCTCATCATTTACTTGATTAACGATTGCGTCGCCACGCAGGAACGGCAGGTTTGGCAGGTTACGGAACGTTCAAAGCTTGCCTTTGTGTTCATGACATTTATTATCACCACTGCTCTGTCAAGCAAATGGTATCGCTGGCTGTTCTCAAACAAGTTCATGCGTTTTCTTTCAGGAATATCCTACAATTTGTACATTTGGCATCAATGGCTTGCCGTTCAGTGCAAAAACACTTGGCGCATCCCGAAATGGTCGGGAGAAATTCCTCCGAACATGCTGAATATCACCTACTGGATGAACAGATATGCTGTTGTAATAACAGTGTTCGCATTTGCGGCAGCAATACTGGCAACTTATTTAATTGAAAAGCCTTTTGCAAACCTGATTATGGGCCGTCCCGTGTTTCCGCTTTTTGCAAAGAAGCACCTGAAAACCGCCAATTCGGCTGACGAAGAATGCATAAGCGAAGAAGAGTCCGCTCCGCTCTCCGCTGAGGTTGATTCGTTCGCCGATACCGTCGATTCCGATGAGCCGACCGAGGAGGCCGCCGCAAATCCCTGGGGCGAACAGGAAACCGACCGAAACGATTCGGATTGTGATTGATAGGATATGTTGTAAGTTCAAAATCGAGTTTTTGATTTTTGAAAGAAGCGAGGTTTTGCCATGCTGCACCCCGGCCTGTACGAACAAGTCATCAATAACGCATTGACCCGCGAGCTTGCGGAAATTCCGGAGGCTCGCAAGGCTGTTGCCCCGATTGACAAGGCAGAAGCCTCCAAGGTGTTGGCGCAATATTTGGCGGACGTGATTCAGAAAGGACTGGATAACGTTCTTGACAACGGTGGCGACATCTCGGCTCAGATAGAATTGAGCAACAGAATCGTTAACCTAATTCAAAGCACAACGAAGGAACCCGACTTTGCCGCACTCGGTGTTGACGAACGTGCCGAGCAGCTTTTTGCACTTTTGCGAAAAGCCGATCCGCGGCTTGCCGTGGAAAAAACTGCGGCGAACCGGACAACCCTTCGCAAGTTGCCCGGTTTTGTTCTCGAAACCGGTAGAACGGTTCATTTTTCAGAATAGTTCGACCATTGTATTTATGAAAAGATTACGAGAGTTCATCTGCTGTATTCCGATAACCGGAATGTGTAGGATTCGCCGGGAGTAATGTCATAGATCACAACGGAGTCATCCTTGAACTTATCTCCGACACTTAAAGAAGAAAGGTATATATTGCCGGAGTCTACCAGACAACCCGCACTGTCATACAACTTATAACTAATCATGTCATACCCTGAATCCCTGCTCCCGCTTTTCTTTTCTCCGGTAATCGTAACGGTCAGCTTCGGAATATAGTCCTTGTCAAACTTAAACTCAGCTCCTTGAATTTGAATCACGGATGCCGTGCCGCCCATGAAGTCCTTCATCTTCAGATCCAGCGGAAATGAATCAAACGTCACTTGAACTTCTTCAATAGGCAAGCAGTACAGAGCATCGCAATTTGCTTCGTCAAACCGAATCGCGTTTCCCTTGTACACGGTGAAATAAACCTTCCCGCTTTCGGACTTTCCTGCTCTGATCTCAGCGGCAGGGATTCTCACATTGGCAAGATACTGTTCCCCGGCAGCCCGGCTGGTATAACAGCCGAAATCATCGGGCGAAACGGACTTTGTACCGGTATAGACTTCTTCATTTTCATCGTTTACAATACGAATATCAACATCAACACCGGCTGACAGGGGTTTATCATTTTTATCAGCCAAACCAAAGAAAAGGCTGTAATCGCTTGTGCCCTCGTTATACTGAAAAGACCAGCTTTTCAGTGTTTCAACACGGGACGCCGACGATCCGCACCCACTCGGGGTCGGAGTGGGCACAGGTTCTCCCGTCGGCGTTTCAACACGGGACGCCGACAACCCGCACCCACTCAGTAACAATGCAATTACAAGCCACCACATAAGAAAGAATCGTTTCATTTCTGCGTCTCCTTATCTGTTTGCGTCTTTATTGCACGGAACATTTCTTGTTTCCCTGCGCTCCGACTGCCAGAGACTTTACGGCGCAGACCAATCCGCCGAACATCATTTTGAGAATGCCCCATATAGCGAGGAAAAAACTGCCCGCCGCCATACCGATAAAACAAGCCGCAACTCCCTTAAAACCGGCTTTATAATAATCCAACCAAAGCCTTGGTGCAATTAACAAGCCGTAGAATTCAAGGAAGAGTATCGGCAGAGCCAACAAAAGCGTGAAAATCATTCCTCCGACGCTCGTTCCTCCGTCCGCCAACGTTGCGACTGCCATTACAATGGCTGCAATTGCTGCAATTGCGAGTGCGATGAATAATCCGGTTCTGAGTTGCCTGATGTTTTTTCCGTACATGATGTGTATGCTCCTTGTGAACGTGTATTATACTAATTTTTTAGTACAAGCGAATGATACCATACTTATTTTAGTATGTCAAGGGGATATGAGTAATTTTTTGGTATAATTCCGCAAATGACAGTCGCATTATGTCGAAAGAACGAACAGCATCGAATTCCGAGCGCATAATAAGACTGCATTAAACCATGCATTGAAAGAAGGCTTTAATCGTAGAATGGCGAACAGAATACGTGAACTGCGTGAAGATCGCGATCTTCGTCAAATAGACGTTGCTCGCGCAACCGGCATAGATCAAAAAACTTTGTCCAATTATGAAACCGGAAAAACGAATCCGGACAGCACAGCTATACTGCGTCTTGCTGATTTTTTTGATGTCACAACGGACTATCTGCTCGGACGCAGCAATTATAATCTGAATAACACGAAAAAGCTTATTTCCGCACTGCACGAAATAGCCTTGGATTTGGATGATATATGTAATCAGCTTAAACAGGAATAATTCTTCCGTTTACCCCTGTTCACATACGGGTTCGTTATAGCTTGTTGTAGCCTGACGATATTTTAAGGCATATCGATGCATCTCCGTGCCGTTCACCGTTCCTTCGGATTTGCCGACACGTCTCAGCTATAAAGCCGCATTTCGCATCTCACTTTTTCTCGTTTTATATTTTTGCCTTGTTTCCGTCGTCCTCACTTACGGCGCTGCCCTCTTCGGCACATTCGTCCGAGCAAAAGAGTTTTGAATGTTTCACAATTACAATTGAAGAAACCAGCAGGCATCCCATTGCAAGCGGCGCACGCCGTTTTAAAAGCAGTATCACGGCGGCAAAAGTTCCGAACAGTGCAAACGTTACTGTGCTGCGCACACGATTCGGAGAAATCCTGATTGCAGTTGAAAACAGTATATACAACCCGGCAAGCAGGAACACGATTTTTGTTTGCGGAATCAGCGCAAGCAGGACGCCGAAAGCTGTTGCAATGCATTTGCCGCCCTTTGAACGGTCGAACGGAGCAACCGCATGACCGAGCACCGGGGCCGCAATCAGAATCGCAAAGGACAATCGACGAACATCATAGTTTTCTTCCGCAAGAAGCACGGGCAGGAAACCCTTGAACATATCAAGAAACAGGCACAGCAGCCCGAGCGGTATCCCGCAATTTATAAATACGTTTGCAGAACCGGGATTCCCGTCCGAGCTGAGCTTTGTTATATCTTTTTTGCGAGCAGCAGCGGCATGAATCTGCAAAACATAACTCCGCCGCAGGCAAAGCCGAACGCCGCATATGCCGCACACCGTGCAAAAGAACTTATATCCATCCTTCAGCCACCTTTGCCGCAATATCGTCCGCCGCATTCGGGTTTATGCAGGCGCGCTGCATTGCACGCATCTTTTCCGCCTTTTGTTTGTCGTCCGTTAAGCTCCACATTGCCGAAACCGCTTCGCGCTCATTCGCAGCACGTATCGAAAGCCCGTGAGAGGTGAAAAAAGCAATATTTTTTGCTTCGCATGCCGCATATGTCAGCATTTGCACGAGCGGGACGTTTGCAACAGCGGCTTCCGTGCTTGTCAATCCTCCGGGCTTGGACAGCATTACATCCGCCGCATTCATGTAAAGATTCACCTGTTTTGTGAAACTCACGGTTTTTATCCGCCCTGCCGAAGCAAATCGTTCATCAATGCTCTGCTTCAGTGAAGCGTTATGCCCCGTCAGAACGCACGCAAGGTAATCCCCGCTGCTGCACCGCTCAAGCGTGTCGCAAAGCTCAAGGATGTTTCCGCAGCCGACGCCCCCGCTCATGATGAGCATAACGGGTTTGTCCGCCGGAAGTCCGAGTGCCGCTCTTGCCGCCGCTTTTGATTCGTGTACAGCGAATTTTTTGCTTACGGGAATGCCTGTTGCGAACAGCTTCTCTTTCGGTATTCCGCATTTTGCAATTTCATCGCGCAGCTCCTCATGCGGAATAAAATACCCGTCCAGTTTTGTTTCGCCGAAAAACGGAATGCAGGTGTAATCCGTCAGCACACCGTAGCACGGAATGTTGAACCCTCCCTTTTTTCGGATTGCCGTCAACGCTTCCATCGGAAAAAGATGCGTTGAAACAACGGCATCAAATCCTTTATCTTCGATATACTCACGCAGGCCGGGAGCATACTTTGAGTTTGCATAATAAACAGGGGACACTATTCTTGTTGAACTGTAAATATCGCCTGCTTTATATATAATCCCGAACAACGCCGGCGCTTTTCTCAGCATTGCAGTGTAGGAAGCAGAGACAATTTCACTTGCTTTGCGCCCGCGGAATATCAGCGGATCAATCAAAGTACAATCGATATTTCGTCTGTTGAATGCACCCACGAGCGCACGCGCCGCACTGTTGTGTCCTTCCCCGGTGTCGCAGCTCATTATCAGAACTTTCATTTTTTGTGTCCTTTCCTTTGTTTATTCTTATTCTGCCGCCCGAATCGCCCGGCAGAACTGTATTCTCTCCGCAGGCTGCGGCAAGCTCACTTGTCAGTCGTTATGCTTATTTTTGTTTTTCCTGCGCCGATTTTCGATGTCTGCAATCAACCTGCGAACATCATTCAGAATATCGTTATGTTCCATGGTTCGAAGTTTCGGGAATGCCGCAAGTATACGCCGCTGCTGCGCATTCAGTTTTTGAACAAACACAGCCGCTGCATTATGAACAGCGTTGTACACTTCGCTTCCGAGCCCTCCCTTATCGTGCAGCTTCAGTCCTATATCCGCCTTTGCGTTCTCTATCGCTGCGGCAAGCTCCTTAAGTTTTTTATTAAATCCCGCAATGCCGCCGATCGTGACGCATTCATCCGCCGCAATTATTGCAAACATCACCGCCGCAAGCCAATGCAGTGCAGCACGGGGAAGGCTGTTCGTAACATCGGACACAAGCGGATGAACAAGTTTTATCAAAATAACCGAAAATGCTCCGAACACAACCGCACCGAGCAGGCAGACGCGTCCGTTAATGTTGAATTTGCGTTTTGAATAATCCCACCAACGCGCATGAAAAAGTTTTTCCATGATGTATGAGGTGAAATATTCCAGAGAACATGTTACAATTGCACCGAGGAAAAAAAGCAGCACAGGGTTTTGAACTTTTCCGAGTATCAGAATGTCGAGCACTGCCCCCCAGCCGTAAATCGGGCAGTACGGACCGTTAAGGAAGCCGCGGTTAATGAACTTATGCGCACGAACAGAACACAGCGTGCTTTCGTAAATCCAACCTACCACACTGTAAAAGAAGAGCCAAATCATGTATTTTTCGACATTTTCAAGAAGCATATTTCTCTCCGTATCCGTTTTAACTGCGCCGCAGCACAGAGCCTTCGGCTGTTTTGCGGCAAATTCAGGCACAGGGCTTGACCTTTTGCCGTCGGTTACATTATAATTCAATTGCGGAGTTTCGACAATGGTTTAGTTGAAATACATTCGTCAGCGGATAACCCAAAAGTTCTGAAGTGCGCAACGGTTTGCAGTTGTTTCACATTTCATACGTTTTTTTATCCGTTGCCGCTCCGTTAAGCGGTTATTGCCGAATCCTTGGAAAGGTTTTGATTAATAATGGCAAACATATTTGACTATCTCATATGGCGCGGCGACCTTCCTCTCTCCGTCAGTCCTTTCAACGAGGTTGACGGTGCCGTTTTTGCACGGCTGAGCTATTTGCCGTTTGAACTTATCATGCCCTGTGACTCCCCTGTTTCCGTCACCATTGCGGATGCCGCAGCGGCGCTTATTTCGCTGAACATAAAAAAGCCAGGCTCTCTGCGCAAGGAAAACGATGCAAAACTGCTTGAAATGCTTTTAAACAGCCGCCGGTTTCGGGATATTGAGCTCTTTGGCTACTCACACCTTTTTGATGCCGCAACGCAAACTCAGTTTTCCGCCGTCACATTCCGTCCGAGCAAGAACAAGCTGTATGTTTTTTTTCGCGGAACCGACAGCACGCTTGTCGGTTGGAAGGAGGATTTCAACATGTGTTTTGTCTGTCCCGTTCCTGCCCAAAGCAATGCCGTTGACTATCTGAACCGTATTGCCGCTTCAAACGGCGGCGATATAACCGTCGGCGGTCACTCAAAAGGCGGCAACCTCGCCGTTTATGCCTCAGCATTTTGCGAACAGGCTGCCCGCCGCCGAATCACTCATATTTATAATTATGACGGCCCGGGCTTCACGGAAGATGTTTTGAATTCGGAAAGCTACAAAAGCATCTGCGTGCTTGTGAACACTTTCGTTCCGCAGTCATCCGTCGTCGGAATGCTTCTCGGTCACGAAGAAAAGTATACAATCATTCACAGTACCGAAAGCGGCATCATGCAGCACGATATTTATTCCTGGGAACTGTTGTGCGACAAGTTCACCTATCTTGAAAAGGTCAACAACAGCAGCATGTTTATCGACTTCACGCTTAAGCATTGGCTCGCAGGAATGGATAACAGACAGCGTGAGCAATTTGTCGATACCGTTTACGCCGTTATGCAGGATACAAATGCAAAGACGCTCCGAGATATTTCAGACAATTGGTTCGTATGCGTCAAAACAATGCTCCGCTCGCTTAAAAATATGGATGAGGATACCCGCAAATCCGTTTCGCATGCACTTCGTCTGCTTCTGCGCAGTGCAAAGATCGGACTTGCACAGATGATGCAGAATAAATAATTATTTTGAATTAAGCATGCGAATTTCGACATTCATCGACTAAGGTCAGTATTTAATATAATGAAACGTTTTTTTATCAAGAATGCCGTCCTGTTGCTCCCCTGCGGACTGCAAACGGGGAGTATCGAGTTTGACAGCACAATAACTGCATTGCGCCGAAGCAACGATTCCTGTGCGCCCGATTACGAATGCGAAACGCTCGATGCGCACGGCGGCTTTGTTGTTCCCGGACTTTTTGATATCCACACGCACGGGGCATACGGCGCAGATTTTTCGGATGCGGATTTTTCGGACAGAAATGTATTGAACGACATTCACGAATGCAGCATTCACGAATGCAGCAATTACAAATGCAATGAGTTTGATGCCGATAGTTTTCCGCTCAATTCCCCGCTTTTCCGCCTTTCGCGATACTATCTCAGCCAAGGCGTAACCTCCTTCCTTGCAACAACAATGACTTTATGTGCAGAGGAGCTTTTTGCCGCCATGCATTCAATCGATGTTTTCTGCCGTATGCGCGAGGAATTCATCAAACGCACTCCGAAGAAGCTGCATCACTTTGCCGGCGCAAAATGCATCGGCATAAATCTTGAGGGACCTTTTCTCAGCAGCAGTAAGCGCGGGTCGCAGGCCGAATGTAATCTTCTTGCGCCCGATGCAGCATTGTTTCATCAGCTTAATGCCGCAAGCGGCGGTCGGATAAAACTCGTCACCGTTGCGCCCGAACTGCCCGATGCGTTTGAATTTATTCGCAGCGTTTCGGGCTGCTGCACCGTTTCGGAAGGCCACAGTGCGGCTGACTACAACACGGCAATTGCCGCATTTCGAGCCGGAGCTTCCCATGTTACGCATATTTTCAACGGCATGAACGACTGCCTGCACCGTTCCCCCGGTATTGCAGGCGCGGCAGCAGATCTCGGAATTCCCGTTGAACTTATCTGTGACGGGCTGCATGTTCACCCTGCCGTGGTTCGCGGAGTTTTTCGGGTCTTCGGCAAAAAAACCTGCCTGATATCGGATTCGCTTCGCTGCGCAGGAATGCCCGACGGTCGGTACAGCTTGGGCGGGCAGGAATTCGTTTTGTCCGACGGATGCGCCGCTCTTGCGGACGGCACGCTTGCGGGTTCTGCAATATCCCTTGCCGATGCGGTTCGCAACGCTGTTTCGTTCGGCATTTCGCCGTCCGACGCATTCTTTGCTGCATCGTATGCACCTTTCGCCTCCGTTTTCGGCGATTCCGCTCCGTTTGGACTTGAGTGCGGCCGCGCTGCGGATCTTGCTGTGTTTGATGCGAATTTAAACCTTAAAGCCGTGTTTATGGACGGCGAAAGAATGCTCTGAGCAAAAGGGTCACCGGCGCAGCTCCTTCTTTCCGTGAAATATATTTGCCGTTGTCGTTTTTTTCGGATATCAAACAACGGTTGCTTGCGGATGATGCTTCTTTTTGGTACAATAGATGCAGTGGCTTCGGAGCTTCTCGGAGGTATGCGCATGAAATACAGCATTGCAATATGCGATGACAGTAAAACCGATGCAGCACTCGTGCAGTCGTTTTTGCTTGAATGGGCAAAACAGCGCGGTACGGAGGTTGAGATTGAGGTTTTCCCTTCTGCGGAAAGCTTTCTTTTTCGTTATGACGAGTATAAAGCTTTCGATATCCTGCTTTTTGATGTTGAAATGAGCGGGATGGACGGTGTGTCGGCGGCGCGTAAGGTTCGCCGCGAAAATGAAGCTGTTCAAATCGTGTTCATCACCGGCTATTCGGATTATATTGCCGAGGGCTATGATGTTGCCGCGCTGCATTATCTCATGAAACCGCTCAACAAGGAAAAATTCTTCTCTGTTTTGAACCGGGCGGCTCAAAAAATCACGCAGAACGAACGCTGCATATGCTTTGAGAGCGGCGGCGAAATGCTTCGCATACCGGTATACGAGATACGCTACCTTGAAGTTTTCCGCAATTATGTTACCGTTCACGCAAAGCGCGAATACACGGTCAAGCGCACATTAAGCGAGTTTGAGCAGGAGCTCGGCAGCGGTTTTCACCGCATCGGAAGAGCCGTTATTGTGAACCTTAAGTTCGTTGCACACGTTACAAAAACCGAGGTTCAGCTTTCGGACGGAACCGTGCTTCCCCTTCCCCGCGGCGCATACGAACCGCTTAACCGTGCGATAATTGCGCACTTGTGAAACAAATTTTCCATATATACGGAGTGAAATCGATGAAAAGCCTTTTAAAGTGCATTTTAAAAAAGCATTATGACAGGCAGCTTGAAGCCGACCAAAATGAGTTTATTGAGACGCATTATCGCGAAGTTGAAAACATGTATCAAAAAATGCGCGGATGGCGGCATGATTATCACAACCATATTCAAACGCTCAAGTTTCTTGCCGCAAACAATGATATTGTCGGAATAAGGGAATATCTGAACGAGCTCGATACGAACCTTTCGCTTCTTGACAGTTCGATCCGAACGGGAAACTCCATGGCGGATGCAATTTTGAACAGCAAAGTTTCACTTGCAAAAGCACGGGAAATCGATGTCCGCGTTGATGCACATATTCCCGTGAAACTTAAAATATCCGAAATTGACCTGTGCTGCATTCTCGGAAATCTGTTCGACAATGCAATCGATGCAAGCATGGCTCTTCCGCCGCAAAACAGGCTCATCCGTGTTTATATGGACATGAAGGGCAGCCGGCTCTATATCTCGTTTACAAATTTCACCTCTCAAAAAAAGCTCGGCAAACTCGGCCGCGTTTTTGCAACAACAAAGGGTTTTGGACACGGACTCGGGCTTTCCCGCATTGAAACCATCGTTGAAAAGCATGACGGATATTTGAGCTTTAACTCCGAAGACGGAGCGTTCACTGCGGAAATACTTCTTCCGCAGGAATAATTGCCTGTATTTTCACTTATCTTTTTCACACATTCGATGCAATATTGCATTCGAATGTTTTTTGCTGCATATCACGCAGCCGCCCGCCTTCTGCGGCGGCAAAACTGCAATTCGTCCCCGCCAATCAACAATTCGTCCCCGAAATATGCAGCTCGAACGAATTTCGGCTATAATGCAAACATCAAAAAGCTGAAAGGCGGTTGATACAATGGACAAAAGAACAAAAAAAGAAATTCAATCCAAACCCGGCGCAAAAAAAACACCGAAACCGAAGTACAATCTTTGGCAGAACACGGGATTCATGCTGCGCACATCCCGAAAGTACGCAAAGAGTGTTTTCCCGCTCTGCATCGTGCTTGCATTGCTCAGTGCGGGCAAAAGCATTGCCGAACTGCTTATTGCACCTGCAATTCTGAACAAAATCGAGCTTTCCGCATCCCTCGGCAGTGTTGTTTTCACAATTGCGGCATTTGCCTTGGTGCTCATGCTGCTTTCCGGGCTTCGGTCCTATGTTGATACGAATGCGCTGTTCGGAAGAATCGCCGTTCGGAGCCAGGGAATCTATCTCAGCATTTCCCGCAAATATGCCGAAACATCCTATCCGAACCTTTTGAACACGGATTTTCTTGCCCTCGGAGAAAAGGCAAGTGCTGCCTGCGCCGGCAACTCAGAGTCATCCGAAGCCATCTGGACGACTCTTACGGATCTGATGACGTCATGTATCGGCTTTATCGTTTATCTTGCTTTGCTGACGAACCTTAACCTTTGGCTTGCCGCACTTGTTGCCGCAACAACGGCTGTCAGCTATTTTGCAAGCAAACGCATCAACGAATGGGGCTATCTCCATCGCAGCGAAGAGCTTGAGCTTACAAAAAGAATCGAATACGCAAACAAAATCGCAACATCGCGCGAGTTTGCTAAGGATATCCGCATGTTCGGCCTGCGCGGCTGGCTGGAAGATCTTTGGGGCAGCACAATGCGCCTGTACAGTGCGTTTTGTGCAAAGCGCGAGCGCAAATATATTTGGGCAAATATCATTGATATCGTTCTGACTTTTTTGCGCAACGGCATCGCTTATGCGTTTCTTATCGGAATCACCGTCAAAAACGGATTGCCTGCCTCCCAATTTCTTCTGTACTTTGCGGCACTGAGCGGCTTCGCACAGTGGGTCGTTGAGATTCTGGATAAGCTTTCCGTAATGCACAAGCAGAGCCTTGATATTTCCACGATTCGCGAATTTCTTGATTGGGATGAGCCTTTCGACCTTAACGGCGGCGAAAGAATCGCTTTTGAACCGAACAAGCAATATGAAATCAGGCTTGATGATGTTTCCTTCCGCTATCCGAAAGCGGATAAAGACACGCTTTCTCACATTAACCTGACCGTTCATCCGGGTGAAAAGCTTGCAATTGTCGGTCTTAACGGCGCAGGCAAAACAACGCTCGTGAAGCTTGTGTGCGGTTTTCTTGACCCGACCGAAGGACGCATACTGCTTAACGGAGAAGATATCCGCAAGTTTAACCGCAACGACTATTACGCGCTCTTTTCGGCTGTTTTCCAGGAATTCTCCGTGCTTGACGTCACCGTTAAGGAAAACGTTGCCCAATGTGTTGACGGAATCGATGAAGCCCGCGTTTGGCAGTGCATTGATAAGGCAGGTCTGACCGAAAAAATCCAATCACTCCCCAAGGGCATTGAAACGCATCTCGGCAGGCGTGTGTTTAAGGACGGAGTTGAGTTTTCCGGCGGGCAGACGCAGAGGCTCATGCTTGCAAGGGCATTGTATAAAAACGCACCGATACTCGTGCTTGACGAACCTACCGCTGCACTTGACCCGATTGCAGAAAATGACATCTATCAAAAATACAATGATATGACGCACGGACGAACCTCGTTCTTCATCTCTCACCGCCTTGCCTCAACGCGTTTTTGCGACAGAATCATTTTTGTTGACGGCGGAAAAATTGCAGAGGAAGGCACGCATGACGAGCTTTTGAAAAACGGCGGAGGCTATGCCTATCTGTTTGAAGTTCAAAGCAAGTACTACCGCAGTGATAATCAGGACGGCACGTCAGACGGTTCTCCCGACGCCGCAATCAAATGAAAGGAGTGAGTGAAAATGAGTAACAATACCAACAAAAAAACAAGTTTCGCCGCTGCGTTCAAAAACAATTTGCGCGCATGGAAAATACTGTTCAAACCCTGCAAAGGAATATTTGTTTCGATATTTTTGAGCGCACTCACAGCCGCCGCAAGCCCGCTTGTGACGATCTGGTTTTCAGCTCAGCTGCTGAATGAGCTTGCAGGCAGCAGAAACCCTGCCGCACTCCGCAATTGGGTTTTGCTGACGCTCGGCGCGACCGCCGGGATAATGCTGCTCAATGCGATTTTGCAGCATTGGCGCGAAGCGGAGGAATCCACTTTTTATGCCAAGATGCAGTCCGTATTCGGCAAAAAAAGGCTTGATATGGATTTTCCGAATGCTGACAGTCAGCGCGTTTACGAGCTTCAATCGCAGATATGGCAAAGCCAGAACTTCACCGGATACGGCCTTAGGCAATCGATTGAAATCTTTCGCTCCGGCTGCAATGCACTGTTTCAGATCATCGGCGGCATCGGACTTTCCCTCGGTTTGTTCTTTGCAAAGATTCCTCAGGCATCCGGGCTCGGCTTTTTGAACTCCCCGCTCTTCACCGTCGGTTTTATTGCCCTTCTGTTTGCGGCTGCACTTGCTGCACCCGTCTGCGCAACAAAAGGCAACTCCTATTGGGAACGCAACGATGAACAGGGCACTTTCGGCAACCGTGTATTCGGTTATTTTTCAAGTGCCTCCTCCAACAGAGCCCGAATGGCGGATATGCGCTTTTACAAGCAGCAGGACATTGCCGGGTATTACCTTGAAAAAAACAATGTGTTCAGCATGAAATCCACCTTTGCACAATATGCAAAGGGACCCATGGGACTGCTAATTGCGCTTTCAAGCTGCGTGTCCGCATTTCTGACCGGTCTTATTTATCTGCTTGTTTGCATAAAGGCGTGGGCGGGCGCATTCGGTCTCGGCACCGCAACGCAGTATATCGGTTCGGTAACAAGCTTTTTCGGAGGCTTCTCGGAACTGATGAAATGCATCGGCGTGATGCGGATCAATTCAAGTTTCCTTGACACAGTGTTTGAGCTTTTGGATACTCCGAACACAATGTATCAGGGCAGCCTCACCACCGAAAAGCGCAGCGATATTCAGTATGATGTTGAATTTCGTGATGTGTCGTTCAAATATCCCGGCAGTGAAGCGTATGCACTCCGCCATGTGAACATGAAATTCAAAGTGGGCAGCCGTCTCGCAGTTGTGGGAATGAACGGCAGCGGCAAAACAACCTTCATAAAGCTGCTTTGCCGCCTGTATGACCCGACCGAAGGCGAAATACTGCTCAACGGCATCAATATTCGAAAATATCGTTACGATGACTACATGAAGATATTCTCTGTGGTATTTCAGGATTTCCAACTTCTGGCACTGCCCCTCGGGCAGAACGTTGCAGCAAGCCAAACATACGATGCCGCACGTGTGCTCGACTGTCTTAACAAGGCAGGGTTCGGCGAGAAGCTTGCAAAAATGCCGCACGGACTTGATACATATCTTTATAAGAGTGTTGATACGGAAGGCGTTGACGTTTCCGGCGGTGAAGCGCAAAAAATCGCCATTGCACGCGCATTGTACAAGGATTCGCCGTTCATTATCCTTGATGAACCGACGGCCGCGCTTGACCCGATCGCCGAAGCGGAGATTTATTCAAAATTCGATGAAATTGCAGGTGATAAGACTGCGGTTTACATCAGCCACCGCCTCTCCTCCTGCAAATTCTGTGATGAGATCGCCGTGTTTGACAGCGGCAGCGTGATTCAGCAGGGCACCCATTCCGACCTGCTTGCGGATGAAAGCGGCAAATACTTTGAACTTTGGAATGCTCAGGCTCAATATTATAAAAAAGATACCGTTCAGCCGGCATAACGCCGTCATACTGTTCAGTTCCGTTCAGTCGGACCGCACGCCCCTTTCCGGCTGAAATTTAAGAGCGACGATGCACAAAGCTGCACCGCCGCTCTTTTGTGTGTTCTGCAAACGACTTAAGTGGTTTTTAATTTTTCATAGATTTATCTTTGCTTATTGTACCTGCACACAGCTGCCGCGGGATCTTTTCCGCACTTCAGCTCTTTAATGCTGCGCAAAATACGCCTTGCAGGTGCGCGGCATTTCCGCTCTGCTAAGATTTTATCAGGAAACTGAGTGTTAAAAACATCGCTTATAACAGCCGAAATTTGCCGAACGTTCATGTTCGGTTCGATCCGCACAGCTATCATTGCCGCCTCAGCCCCGAATTCATGGACCGATGCACAGCAGCAGGACACAAGTCCATGGGGATACCATTCATCTATTATCGTCTTTACAGCTTCGTAGATCGAACTGTCAAAGTCCATATTCCCCCTCCTGCGAATTCAAAAAAATAATATGTTTAAAATTTGAAAACAAACAATAAAATATCTCAGGTTAACTGTTTGAAAAATAAGCGAACAGTCAAGCAGTGTTATGTTTTTGAAGGCAGGTGCAGTTTCACGCACCAATAAAAACCTTGCCCGCATTCCGGTGCAACAGTCTTCAATGATGCTATATTACAACATTTATATTCTCTTGTCAAGCATTTTTTTACCTGAATATCAATTTCGGCATTAATTATTTTTCAGTTGTTGACATAAACACGGTTTGCACGCTCAGTGACGAGACAGGTCAATTCATAGTTTATGGTTCCCACAATTTGAGCCACGGCTTCAATGCTCATGCCGCCCCGCCCAAACAGAATCGCTTCATCACCCTGCCGCACATCGCCGCCGGTTACATCCGCCATGCAGACATCCATGCATATGCGCCCGATCTGGTTGTATGCTTTTCCGTTTATGAAAACCTTTCCCATGTTCGAAAGCCTGCGCGGATAGCCGTCCGCATACCCCGCAGGAATTACGGCACTTGTGATGCCTTCCTCGGCGCGATATGTTCTTCCGTAGCTCACGGTTGCGCCCTTGGGCAGATTTCGAACCTGTGAAACGCGCGCTTTGAGCGTCATAACCGGCTTAAGCGGGCCGTTCTCGACCGGTTCGCTGTCGGGGTACATGCCGTAAAGCATAATTCCCTCGCGGACGGAATCGAAATGCTTCACATCCGTCAGTATTGCAGCAGAGTTGCTCACATGGCAGTTTTTGATTCGAATGCCGCGCGCGGCAAGTCCGTTAAAAACGGCAAGATAATTGTTGTATTGAAAATCGGTGAAAGCCTTTTGCGAAGGGTCGTCCGCAACGGCAAAATGCGTATACATTCCGACAGTGTCAAGGTTTTTCATGTGATAAATGCGCTCCGCCGCATCAACAGCCTCGGAGTGATTGCTCTGTGCGAATATGCCTATGCGTGACATACCCGTGTCAAGTGCGATATGGACCATCACCTTGACCCCGAGCCTGCCTGCCGCACAATTCAGCGCAGCAGCATGAGCTTCGTCCACAACGGTCTGTTCGATATTCAGCCTGCTGAGGATTTCGGCATATTCGGGAGCGGTGTAACCGAGTATCAGAATCGGAATTGTGATGCCGTTCTCACGCAGCTCGACAGCTTCGCTCAGCGCCGCAACCGCGAACATTTCAGCCCCGTGCTGCTGCAGGAATTGCCCGCATTTAACCGCGCCGTGTCCGTACGCATCCGCTTTCAGAACGCATATAACCCTGCGGTCGGAACGTTTTTTTGCATATTCAAAATTATGCTTAAGCGCGCCGAGATCGATCTCCGCCCAAGCTCTTGTTGTTTCGCTTACGGAATCATTATAATTTGCGGAATACATCTTTTGAATTCCCTTCCCCCGTCGGCAGCACGGGCTTATTTTGCCTGTTTTTATATCTGAAACCGATACTGTCTTACGCCGCATTATGTGCAAGGCACTCCGTCAGCCCTTCATACGCGAGATAAAGCGCAACAAGCATGATGATTATGCCGAGTACAATGCGAATTACTCTGCTGATTTTTTCATACTTTGCATTTGAAGTTAATCTTTGAACAAAGCCAACGCTTGTGCCTGCCGCCACAGACAGCACTGCATGTCCTGCCGAAAACAGGAGCAAAAGAATAAATCCGAACAGAACATTCCCGCCGCCCGCATCAGCAGCAATCGCCATCAAAGCAAAAACTATCGGCAGAGCACAGTGCGAA
>OLJF01000997.1_pt1 | contig 20867 bp, 16 predicted proteins | sample 1609751 | NCBI WGS metagenome assembly OLJF01 (sample SAMEA4350171, study PRJEB24818) | metagenome | biome: human; feature: gut; material: faeces | place: Denmark | collected 2013-09
CCACCTGGGGAGTACGTTCGCAAGAATGAAACTCAAAGGAATTGACGGGGACCCGCACAAGCGGTGGAGCATGTGGTTTAATTCGAAGCAACGCGAAGAACCTTACCAAATCTTGACATCCCTCTGACCGGCGAGTAATGTCGCCTTTCCTTCGGGACAGAGGAGACAGGTGGTGCATGGTTGTCGTCAGCTCGTGTCGTGAGATGTTGGGTTAAGTCCCGCAACGAGCGCAACCCTTATCCTAAGTAGCCAGCAGTTCGGCTGGGCACTCTTGGGAGACTGCCAGGGATAACCTGGAGGAAGGTGGGGATGACGTCAAATCATCATGCCCCTTATGATTTGGGCTACACACGTGCTACAATGGCGTAAACAAAGAGAGGCGAGACCGCGAGGTGGAGCAAATCTCAAAAATAACGTCTCAGTTCGGACTGCAGGCTGCAACTCGCCTGCACGAAGCTGGAATCGCTAGTAATCGCGAATCAGAATGTCGCGGTGAATACGTTCCCGGGTCTTGTACACACCGCCCGTCACACCATGGGAGTCAGTAATGCCCGAAGTCAGTGACCCAACCGTAAGGAGGGAGCTGCCGAAGGCAGGACCGATAACTGGGGTGAAGTCGTAACAAGGTAGCCGTATCGGAAGGTGCGGCTGGATCACCTCCTTTCTAAGGAAGAAGAAGTAAGGGTTTTATATACTGTTGAGTTTTCGAGGATGACAATTAAAGATTGAAATCCAGGAAATGAAAGATTTCCGGTGTCGATGCGCTTAGGGGACACACCCGTTCCCATCCCGAACACGATGGTTAAGACCTAAGCGGCCGATGATACTATGCTGGAGACGGCATGGGAAAGCAGGTGGATGCCGGATTCATTATGGGGGTGTAGCTCAGTTGGGAGAGCACCTGCCTTGCAAGCAGGGGGTCAAGAGTTCGAATCTCTCCATCTCCACTCGCCGAAAGGCGACATAACATATGTACCTTGAAAACTGCATATTGAAAATCTGATACAAAGTTCAAACTGAAAAGTTTGAAACAAATATCAAGACATCCGAGGTGTTACACGAAAGTGTAACCAAACAAACCAAAAACAAGCAATTATTAATTGTAAACACCATAAGCCAAAGATGCAACGCTATGCATCTGAGAGGAACACCGTACCCGCGGTGCGAATCAATTGGTTAAGCTAATAAGAGCGCAGGGTGGATGCCTTGGCACTAAGAGCCGATGAAAGACGTGATAAGCTGCGAAAAGCTTCGGGGAGGAGCAAATATCCATTGATCCGGAGATATCTGAATGGGGAAACCCGGCTGAGAAGACCTCAGTCATCCATACGCCAATACATAACGTATGGAAGGGAACCCGCTGAACTGAAACATCTAAGTAGGCGGAGGAAGAGAAAGAAACATCGATTCCCAAAGTAGCGGCGAGCGAAATGGGAAGAGCCCAAACCAGAGTGCGTGCACTCTGGGGTTACGGACTGCATAAGTGAGCTGATTCGTTAATGGAACGGTCCTGGAAAGACCGGCCAGAGAGAGTGAAAGCCTCGTACATGAAAACGATAAGCAGCGGCAGGATCCAGAGTACCGCGAGACACGTGGAACCTTGCGGGAATTCGGGGGGACCACCCCCCAAGGCTAAATACTCCTTAGTGACCGATAGCGCATAGTACTGTGAAGGAAAGGTGAAAAGGACCCCGGGAGGGGAGTGAAAGAGAACCTGAAACCCTGTGTTTACAAGCTGTGGAAGCACGTTAAGGTGCAACCGCGTACTTTTTGTAGAACGGTCCGGCGAGTTGCGGATGCTGGCGAGGTTAAGGAGTAAAGCTCCGGAGCCGAAGCGAGAGCGAGTCTTAATAGGGCGTGAAGTCAGCATGTGCAGACCCGAAACCGGGTGACCTATCCATGTCCAGGTTGAAGTTCCCGTAAAAGGGAATGGAGGACCGAACGCACATCCGTTGAAAAGGGTGGCGATGAGGTGTGGATAGGGGAGAAATTCCAATCGAACCCGGAGATAGCTGGTTCTCCTCGAAATAGCTTTAGGGCTAGCCTCGTATTAGTTTAGCGGAGGTAGAGCACTGAATTTCCTAGGGGGCGTCAAAGTCTACCGAAGAATATCAAACTCCGAATGCCGCATAAATGATGTACGGGAGTCAGACTGCACGAGATAAGTTGGGTAGTCAAAAGGGAAAGAGCCCAGACCTACAGCTAAGGTCCCAAAGTGTGTGTTAAGTGGAAAAGGATGTGGGATTTCGAAGACAACTAGGATGTTGGCTCAGAAGCAGCCACACATTCAAAGAGTGCGTAATAGCTCACTAGTCGAGAGGTCCTGCGCCGAAAATGTCCGGGGCTAAAACACAACACCGAAGCTTAGGAATGTAAATATACATTGGTAGAGGAGCATTCTTAAAGAGAGGAAGCAGTACCGATAAGGAGCTGTGGATTTTTAAGAAGAGAGAATGCCGGAATGAGTAGCGAGATGGAGGTGGGAATCCTCCAGGCCGAATATCTAAGGTTTCCAGAGTAAAGCTGATCTGCTCTGGGTAAGTCGGGGCCTAAGGCGAGGTCGAAAGACGTAGTCGATGGATAACAGGTTGAAATTCCTGTACTGCATATCATCAGAACTGTGGGGACACAGAGAGATACCGGAACCTGGGAATGAAGATACCAGGGCAAGCGAGGTAGGTGCTAAGCTGGCAAAACCGCTTAGTAAGCCGAAGACGTGATGCGGAGCGAATTAAAGTAGCGAAGTCCGGGATTCGAGCTGTCGAGAAAAGCCGCTATTGCGTGATATGTACCCGTACCGTAAACCGACACAGGTGGATGAGGAGAGAATCCTAAGGCCGGCGGGAGAAGCATTGTTAAGGAACTCGGCAAAATGACCCTGTAACTTCGGGATAAAGGGTGCCACAGAGATGTGGCCGCAGAGAATAGGCTCAAGCAACTGTTTAGCAAAAACACAGGTCTATGCGAAACCGAAAGGTGAGGTATATGGGCTGACGCCTGCCCGGTGCTGGAAGGTTACGAGGAGAGGTTAGAGCAATCGAAGCTTTGAATCTAAGCCCCAGTAAACGGCGGCCGTAACTATAACGGTCCTAAGGTAGCGAAATTCCTTGTCGGGTAAGTTCCGACCCGCACGAAAGGCGTAATGATTTGAGCGCTGTCTCGACAATGCACCCGGTGAAATTGAAATACCAGTGAAGATGCTGGTTACCTGCGCCAGGACGGAAAGACCCCATGGAGCTTTACTCTAGCTTGATACTGGGATTCGGTACTGCATGTACAGGATAGGTGGGAGACGAAGAGGACAGGACGCCAGTCTTGTCGGAGTCGCTGTTGGGATACCACCCTTGTGGTACTGGATTTCTAACCAACCTCCGTGACCCGGAGGTGGGACAATGTCAGGTGGGGAGTTTGACTGGGGCGGTCGCCTCCGAAAGGGTATCGGAGGCGCTCAAAGGTTCCCTCAGAATGGTTGGAAACCATTCAAAGAGTGCAAAGGCAGAAGGGAGCTTGACTGCGAGACCGACGGGTCGAGCAGGTACGAAAGTAGGACTTAGTGATCCGGTGGTAGAAAGTGGGATTGCCATCGCTCAACGGATAAAAGCTACCCTGGGGATAACAGGCTTATCACTCCCAAGAGTTCACATCGACGGAGTGGTTTGGCACCTCGATGTCGGCTCATCGCATCCTGGGGCTGAAGTAGGTCCCAAGGGTTGGGCTGTTCGCCCATTAAAGCGGTACGCGAGCTGGGTTCAGAACGTCGTGAGACAGTTCGGTCCCTATCCGGCGCGGGCGTAGGATATTTGAGAGGAGCTGCCCTTAGTACGAGAGGACCGGGGTGGACTGGCCTCTGGTGTATCTGTTGAGCCATCAGGCTCATGGCAGAGTAGCCAAGCCGGGACGGGATAAACGCTGAAGGCATCTAAGCGTGAAGCCCCCCTCAAGATGAGATATCCCATACGCAAGTAGTAAGACCCCTTGAAGACGACGAGGTAGATAGGGCAGAGGTGGAAGCGTAGTAATACGTGAAGCTGACTGTTACTAATCGGTCGAGGGCTTAACCAAAAGGTTATGGTTAAGGATAGGAAAGAGGAAGTTATTTCCTGAAGGATGAAAGATAGAAGTAGAAGAAATTCAGTGTGCAGTTTTGAAGGTATATAAACATTCAAGAAAATCAAATATAAACGTGGATGACGGGGTGTGGCTCAGCTTGGCTAGAGCGCCTGGTTTGGGACCAGGAGGTCGCAGGTTCGAATCCTGTCACCCCGATTCTTACAAATATGCGCGAGTGGCTCAGTTGGTGGAGCGCGACCTTGCCAAGGTCGAGGCCGCGGGTTCGAGTCCCGTCTCGCGCTCTTTTTATTTCTAAGATTTATGCGGGTTCCGAGGTTTTCGGAGCCCGCTTTTAATTTACATAGAATTGCTAAAAGTTTTTACTGAAGGTTTTGTATTATCATTTCGTATATGCTTGCTGGAAGAAATTCAAGAAACGAAGAAAAATGCGTGATTTTTTTAATTTCCACTTGCATGTATACCTTGCCTGTGATATAGTATAAAGGCTGAAAATTCACGCCGGTCGGATTTGCGCAGGACGGTGCTCATTATGAGTCCCCGCGGAAAGCATGAGAAGACGGCGGAAGAAAAACCAAAATTGGAGGAAAGAAACATGAGCGTTATTTCAATGAAGCAGTTACTCGAAGCAGGTGTACATTTTGGACACCAGACCAGAAGATGGAACCCGAAAATGGCTCCGTACATCTACACCGAGAGAAATGGTATCCACATCATCGACCTTCAGAAATCTGTAGGTAAAGTAGATGAGGCTTACAAGGCAGTATCCGATATCGCAGCAGACGGCGGCACAATCCTGTTCGTTGGTACAAAGAAGCAGGCTCAGGACGCTATCAAGACCGAGGCTGAGAGATGCGGTATGTTCTATGTAAACGAGAGATGGTTAGGCGGTATGCTGACAAACTTCAAGACCATCCAGAGCCGTATCGCTAGATTAAAACAGATCGAGGCTATGTCTGAGGACGGAACTTTCGACGTTCTGCCGAAGAAAGAAGTTATCGAGCTGAAAAAAGAGTGGGAGAAGCTGGAGAAGAACCTGGGCGGTATCAAAGATATGAAGAAGATCCCGGATGCTATCTTCGTAGTAGATCCGAAGAAGGAAAGAATCTGCGTACAGGAGGCTCATACTCTGGGTATTCCGCTGATCGGTATCATCGATACCAACTGTGATCCGGAAGAGCTGGATTATGTAATCCCGGGTAACGATGATGCTATCCGTGCCGTAAAACTGATCGTTTCCAGAATGGCAGACGCTGTTATCGAAGCTAAGCAGGGCGAGGCTGAGGCAGCTGCAGCAGAGGGCGAAGCAGAGGCTACAGAGGCTTAATTAACCCCAAAATTAAAAACTGAAACCAAAAGACCAGGAGCACGCCGCGGTTTTCCGCATAAAAGCGTGCTCCGCGCGGGTATACGAACGTGTACCTGAATTTATATACACGGAGGGATTTAAGATGGCAGTTACAGCCGCAATGGTAAAAGAGTTACGTGAAATGACAGGCGCTGGTATGATGGACTGTAAGAAAGCTCTTGCAGCTACAGATGGCGACATGGACAAAGCTGTTGAGTTCCTGAGAGAAAAAGGACTTGCAGGCGCTACTAAGAAAGCTGGTCGTATTGCAGCAGAGGGTATCGTTATGACTAAGGTTACCGCTGATGAAAAGAAGGCAGTTGTAGTAGAAGTAAACGCAGAGACAGACTTCGTAGCTAAGAACGAGAAGTTCCAGAACTATGTATCTGATGTTGCTGAGCAGGCGCTGAACACAAGCGCAGCAGATATTGACGCATTTCTGGCTGAAAAATGGGCAAAGGATCCGTCCCTGACAGTTGCAGAGGCTCTGTCTTCCCAGATCTCCATCATCGGCGAGAACATGAAGATCCGTCGTTTTGCTCAGTTAGCTGAGGAGAATGGTTTCGTTGCTTCCTACATCCATGCAGGCGGCAAGATCGGCGTTCTGGTAGACGTTGAGACTGACGTTGTAAACGATGCAATCAAAGAGATGGCTAAGAACGTAGCTATGCAGGCTGCAGCTCTGAAACCGCTGTACACCAACGACAGCGAAGTAGATGCAGATTACATCGCAAAAGAGAAAGAGATCCTGACTGTAGCAGCTAAGAACGAGAAGCCGGATGCAAACGACAAGATCATCAACGGTATGGTTATGGGTCGTATTAAGAAAGAGCTCAAAGAGATCTGTCTTCTGGATCAGGTATATGTTAAGGCTGAGGATGGCAAGCAGAGCGTAGCTCAGTATGTAGCTCAGGTTGCTAAAGAGAATGGTGCGAAGATCACTGTTAAGAAGTTCGTTCGTTTCGAGACTGGCGAAGGTATCGAAAAGAAGGAAGAGAACTTTGCAGAGGAAGTTGCAAAGCAGATGGGACAGTAGTTCTCATTTTCAAAAAAAGTCCAAAACGTCGGAATCGAAAGGTTCCGGCGTTTTTTGCGTCTATGTGCTAGTCCATCTGCTCTGGATTGGAAGGACAGCCAGAAAGGGGAATGTTGACAGTCCGCTCCCCAGGATATATAATATTTCTCAGGAAATAACACCAGCATGGAAGGGGAAACAAATAGAATGAAGAAAATTATTTTAACCGGCGATCGTCCTACCGGGCGCTTACATGTCGGACATTATGTTGGCTCTCTGAGCGAGAGAGTGAGACTTCAGAATTCCGGCAAATTCGACGAGATCTATATTATGATTGCCGATGCACAGGCGCTGACAGATAACGCAGATCATCCGGAAAAGGTGCGTAAAAATATTCTGCAGGTTGCCCTGGACTATCTGGCTTGTGGAATTGACCCGGAGAAATCCACCATCTTTATCCAGTCGATGGTGCCGGAGCTGACAGAGCTTACTTTTTACTATATGAACCTGGTTACGGTATCCCGTGTACAGCGAAATCCTACCGTAAAAGCAGAGATTCAGATGCGTAATTTTGAGGCAAGCATCCCGGTTGGATTCTTTACTTATCCGATTAGCCAGGCGGCGGATATCACTGCATTCCGCGCGACGACCGTTCCGGTTGGAGAGGATCAGATGCCGATGTTAGAGCAGTGCAAGGAGATCGTCCACAAATTCAACAGCGTGTACGGCGAGACTCTGACGGAACCGGAGATCCTGCTTCCGTCCAACAAGGCATGTCTGCGTCTGCCGGGTATCGATGGAAAGGCAAAGATGAGCAAATCGCTTGGAAACTGCATCTACCTTTCTGATTCGGAAGCAGATGTGAAGAAGAAGATCATGTCCATGTTTACAGATCCAAATCACCTGCGTGTCGAGGATCCGGGTAAAGTCGAGGGCAATCCGGTCTTCATCTATCTGGATGCATTCTGCCGTCCGGAGTATTTTGCAGAGTTCCTGCCGGATTACCAGAACCTGGACGAGCTGAAAGCGCATTACCAGAGAGGTGGTCTGGGCGATGTGAAGGTGAAGAAATTCTTAAACAACGTCATGCAGGCTGAACTGGCTCCGATCCGCGCGAGACGCCAGGAATGGGAGAAGAGAATCCCGGATGTATTTGACATCCTGAAAGAGGGAAGCAAGGCAGCAGAGGCGAAGGCTGCTGAGACGCTTCGCGATGTGAAGGCTTCGATGCGGATCAATTATTTTGATGATGACAGCCTGATTGATACGATCGAGGACTAAGATAAAAAGTGGAAATTCGGCGTGGCTTTCTGGAATGCCGGGAGTGTGCTGCCGGAAATGAATTGATTTAAAAAATAGAGAAAAGTCTGTCTTCTGGCACGGGAAAGGTGCCGGGGGACAGGCTTTTTTTCGCGTGATTCCCACTTAAAAACGGTTTACATAGTCCCTAAAATTCGATATAATAGTCTGTATCGCGTTATAACACAAGGTTATATCAAATATGAAATGAAAGAATACTAAGAGGGCTACACATGAGCAAAAACAAACAATGGGCGAGTAAGCTGGGCTTTATTATGGCAACGGCTGGGGCGGCGATTGGATTGGGAAATCTGTGGAAATTTCCATATCTGATGGGAAAGAACGGTGGATTTCCATTTCTGGTTGCGTATCTGTTTTTTATCGTTCTTCTCGGACTGCCGGTTATGATCACGGAAATGTCCCTGGGACGGAAGACGCGGCATGATCCGGTGCAGGCATATGCGGACATTCATCCGCACGCACGGATTGTCGGTATATTCGGCGTACTGGCGGCGTTTATTATTTTGAGTTATTACAGCGTCATCGGCGGCTGGATTTTAAAGTATATTGCCAGCTATGTGACGACGGCGGCAGCGCCGGATTTTGACGCCTTTATCGGCAGCAGCGAGCCGGTGATCTGGCATATTGTATTTATGGCAGCGACTATAGCTGTCTGCTATTTTGGCATCAATGGCATTGAGAAAGCGAGCAAATTGATGATGCCGATGCTTCTGGTTCTGTTATTTGTCATCATTTTCAGAAGCGTGACGCTGCCGGGAGCTTCGAAAGGACTGTTATTTATCTTCCAGCCGGATTTTTCGGCGTTCACGCTTTCCTCCGTCAGTGCGGCACTGGGACAGGTGTTTTATTCGCTGAGTCTCTGCATGGGTATCACGATTACCTACGGAAGCTATCTGAGTGGAAAGGAAAATATTCCAAAAAGCTGTATGATCATCGGCGGTCTGGATACTGTGATTGCGGTTCTCGCGGGTATTGCGATCTTTCCGGCAGTATTTGCCTTTGGTCTGGAGCCGGGACAGGGACCGGGACTGATTTTCGGTACATTGCCGATGGTATTTGCGAATATTGCGGGGGGAACTTTCTTCGCAATTCTGTTTTTTGCGCTGGTTTTTTTCGCAGCCGTTACGAGTGCGATCGCACTTCTGGAAGTCTGTGCCTCCTTTGCGATTGATTCGCTGGGCTGGGAACGCAAGCCTGCGGCGCTTGTGATTGGTACGGCGATCACGCTGCTTGGTATTCCGAGTGCGCTGTCCTTCGGCGTCTTGAGTGATGTTACAATCCTGAATCAGTCGGTCTTCGATTTCGCTGGACTGGTAACGGATAATATCCTGATGCCGCTCGGCGGACTCACGATGTGCTACTATGTAGGCTGGAAATGGAAACCGGAGTATCTGCTTGCGGAGATCGAGGCGGACGGTACGAAGTTCCGTCTGGGAAAACTCTGGGTGTTCTGCATCCGATTCCTGACGCCGATTATGGTGGGAATCGTCAGTGTAACTGGATTTTATAATTTGTACTTAGCGATCCGGTAGGAAGATCGGCTTTGTTGACAAAAGCAGGAAATTGCCGTATACTTGTTAAAGTTCAGACAGGGTTACGGAAACGGGGATAGGATGTGCTTGACGGTGGATCAAGGACACGAAAAGACCGTTTATGTGATAGTTTGGACGGACAGACAACTTGGGGAAACTTGAATATAAGACAATAAAAATATGGGGATACCGCAGAATGACAAGGATGTGATTGGGCGGTGTCCCCGCTTCGACTGTGGAGAATGAACCGGACATGAGGCATTGCTGCGGGTAAAGAAGCGCTGCGTAACTGTGTGCGCAAAATCATGAGCCGGAAGACGTCGTGGAGAAAGCAGAGAAGGAGGATGAGATATATGGTTCCGAGAAAGAAAACATTAGCCAAGACAGCGGAAAAGAAATCTGTTTCAACGAAAGAGAAAAAGGTTCCGTCTGTTGTGGAGAAAAAAGAGACAGCCGTAGCTGAAGTAGCGAAGAAAGAAACGGCAGTGGCAGCAGTCGCAAAGAAAGAGACAGCAGTAGCGGAAGTAGCAAAGAAGGAAACAGCTGTGGCAGCCGTGGAGAAAAAAGAGACGGCAGTAGCATCCGTTCCGAAAAAGGAAACAGCACTGGCACACGTAGAGAAGAAAGAGACAGCCGTAGCGCCGGTACAGAAGAAGGAGACCGCCCTCGCAGAGAAGAAAGAGATGGCAGCAGCCGCAGAGAAAAAGGAGACAGACGTGACCGTAAAGAAAACAACTGCAAAGAGAACCACAAAGACAACCACAAAGACAACCACTGCAGCAAAGAAGACAGCTGAGAAAAAGGAAGTAAAGACAGTTGCATACGTACAGTACGCAGGTGCTGAGATTTCTATCGAGAAGCTGGAGGCAGAAGCAAAGAAAGCATATGCAGCTCTGGGACATAAAGAGGACGAGATTGAGACTCTGACCCTGTATGTTAAACCGGAAGAGCGTGCCGTTTACTATGTGGTAAATGGAGAAGGTTCCAGCGAGTACAAGATTGTGTACTAAGGTGGGCGTTCGGTGAAGTTTCCGGCTCTGTATGACGGGAAGTTTACATACCATATCTGCTTAAAATGAGGGAGCAGGTATAAAAATCTAAGAATGGTAAAAAGCCAGTTTTTATATCTTTTGTGTATTAAGAGAGATATGGAACTGGCTTTTTTGTTGATGGGGAGATGTTTTAAAAACGCTTTGCAAGAATTACAACAGGGAATGCGGATGATTCGATGCCAGGCGTAGTGAAGGAAAAAACAGCCAGAACAGTACGCCAGCGGTTAAGGTCAGGCAAATTTCCATGGCACTGTTGATGATTCCCGATAAAATCCAGCTGTCCAGACAGAAAACACAAGAAGTCCAAAGAAGCAGGAGGCAGAGGCGCCCACGGGCAGCAGGAGAATCCAAAGAGTGAGTCAATTTGCTGAAAAAGGCAGTATTGGAGGGTGTTTGGGAATAACGGGCAGGAGCTGGGGACGAAAGATAGAACTGCAAGCTTAAATAAAACAGATTATAAAGAAATAACAGTGCAGCAGCCAGCGCCAGAAGCGTGTGAAGGGTAGCACAGACTGGGAGGTACTCCGGGGTATAGGGCAGCAGGGCAGCGGCAGTGAGGAGAAGCAGGCAGCATTTTGCCTGGCGGGGGCGGTACAGGGAGAGTTGGGAGTAGAAAAAGCCGCCGCAGAGCAGGCACCAGAGAAAAAATTCCCCGCGTCGGTGCAGTGCGATGCTGATACTGGAAAAATTGGAAGAAAACAGATTGCATCCGCGTGTGAGTGAGAAACTAAAAAATGGGAGGAGAACGAACGTAAATATCCATCGAATCATGAGGATAGTGTGGGAAAATGGGGCGGAAAAGATACTGGAAAGAAGAGGCAGAAATAGTTGACGGAATTGCTGTTTATGTAATAGTATTATTATTTAGGAAAGATGAATTATATGTTTGATTAAGAAGGATAATACAAAACCATGATAAATTTACCAGCAGCATTTACTGAACGAATGAAACAGATGCTCGGCAGAGAGTACGATGCGTTTATCGCCAGTTACGACAAGGAGCGCTCACAGGGACTGCGCGTGAACGGACTGAAAACGGATCCGGCGGAATTTGCTAAGACGGCTCCATTTTCTCTGAATCCGGTTGCGTGGGCGGCGGAGGGATTCGCTTATGGGGCGGAGGATCGTCCGGGGCGTCATCCGTACCACGATGCGGGCGTTTACTATATTCAGGAGCCGAGCGCGATGATTGCGGCTTCGCTTTTAAACCCGCAGCCGGGGGAAATGATTCTGGATCTCTGTGCGGCACCGGGCGGAAAATCGACGCAGGCGGCGGCGAGACTGGGCGGAGAAGGACTTCTGGTGAGCAATGAGATCCATCCGGCGCGTGCAAAGATTCTCTCGCAGAATATCGAGCGCATGGGAATCCGGAATGCGGTTGTGACAAATGAAGATTCCGGGCGGCTGACGAAGTATTTTCCGGCATTTTTTGATGGGATCATCGTGGATGCACCGTGTTCCGGCGAGGGAATGTTCCGCAAGGATGAGACGGCGGTCACGGAATGGAGCCCGGAGAATGTGCGTCGCTGTGCTGGGCGGCAGCAGGAGATTCTTGAAAATGCGGCGATGATGCTGAAACCGGGCGGACGGCTGGTGTACTCCACCTGTACGTTTGCGCCGGAGGAGGACGAGCAGGCGATCGGACGTTTCTTAGAGGCACATCCAGAGTTTGCGCTAGAGGAAACGCCGGACTATCCGGGACTTTCGCACGGCGTTCCAGCCTGGGGGGCGGGCGTGACGGATGGAATCGAGAAAACGGTCCGTATCTGGCCGCACCGGACCGAGGGAGAAGGCCATTATGCGGCACTTCTTCGAAAAACGGGCGAGCCGGAGAGCGTGAAGCGTAAATATCCGGCTTCGATGAAGGACAAGAAGCTTCTGGCAGTCTATGAGGATTTCTGCAAAGAGATATTTATTGAGCCGAAGAAATGGACAGCGGACAGTACGATGACGATGTTTGGCGACCAGCTTTACCGGACGCCGGAGGAGATGGTCGATTTTAAGGGGCTGCGGGTGCTTCGCCCGGGGCTTCAGATGGGAGAATTTAAGAAAAACCGTTTTGAGCCGTCTCACGCGCTGGCACTTGCCCTGCATCCATCGGAGGTAAAACAGAACGTGAACCTGTCTGCCGACGCGCCGGAGACGGCGGCATACCTGCGCGGCGAGACGATCCAGCTTTCTGAGGAAGACGCCGGAAAAGGCTGGTGCCTTGTGAGTGTGGACGGGTATTCGCTCGGATGGGGCAAGAAGAGCGGCGGGACGCTGAAAAACCATTATCCGAAGGGACTGCGGAAGCAGTATTAATAGAAGAAGGAAAAATCCTCCGGCATCGGAGCCGAAAACTCCATTGCTTCCCCAGTGATCGGATGCCGGAATGCCACCGTATAGGAGTGAAGCGCCTGCCGTCCGATGAAGCGGTAATCCGGGTTGTATAGAAAATCCCCTAAAAGCGGGTGCCCGATGGCTTTCATGTGGACCCGGATCTGGTGGGTGCGCCCCGTTTCCAGGCGAAGCCGGACGAGGGAGCAGCCGAGATCGTCCCGGTAATCGAGACACCGGTAATGGGTGACGGCGTGTTCCCCATGATCCATATCGATGCAGCGCTCGATGGTGGAACCATCTTTTCGGGCGATCGGCAGATCGATGGTGCCGGATTCTTCTGGTTTACCGGCAACAATCGCGAGATATTCGCGGCGTATCTCTTTTTTTGCAGTCATGGCGGAGAGAAATGCGCCGCTTATTTTATGTTTGGCGATCAGCAGAAGACCGGTGGTGTCGCGGTCTAAGCGGTTCACGGCACGGAACACGAAATGTTCGCCGCGCGAGGCAAAACGGTACGCGAGGGCGTTTGCCAGCGTATTTTCATGGTGTCCCTGGGATGGGTGGACAGGCATTCCGGTGGCTTTGTTGAGTATTATGAGATCTTCGTCTTCATATACTATATCAATCGGAAGATTGACCGGAAGAATATCTGAAGAAACGGGTTCGTCCGGGAGAAAGAGCGTCAGGGTGTCTCCGATCTGAAGCGGTGTGTTCAGCCAGGACGGTGTTCCGTTCAGGCAGATCTGCTCAGGGTTCTGTTTGAGCTCGATGAGGATGCGGCGGGAATATCCGGCATCGTGGAGGAAGGCGCCGATGGTGCCAGCTTTGTTTTTATTTGTAATAGTGTATGATAATGTCCGTTTCATTTAGGGAACCTCTTTGTAATCATTGTGATGCCAATAAGGATAACATAAAAGCAAGGAGGCTGCAATCTCATAGTATTTTTTGAAGGATTCTCGAAACCCTATTGACTTGCGATCAAAAACCTAGTATCATTACTAATAAGTAAGGCTGTTTTTATTCAAATTACTTATAAGTAGAACTAATAAATACAATGCAGAGAAAAGGAGAATGAACGATGGCAAAAGTAGGAATTGTAATGGGAAGCGATTCGGACATGCCGATCATGGCACAGGCAGCAGATTTTCTGGACAAGATGGGGATTGATTATGAAATGACAATCATTTCTGCACACCGTGAGCCAGACATCTTTTTTAACTATGCAAAATCCGCTGAGGAGAAAGGCTTTAAGGTTATCATTGCAGGTGCTGGTAAGGCAGCGCATCTGCCGGGTATGTGCGCGGCACTGTTTCCGATGCCGGTGATCGGTATTCCGATGAAAACCTCGGATTTAGGCGGAGTTGATTCTCTGTATTCGATCGTACAGATGCCGTCCGGTATTCCAGTTGCGACGGTAGCGATCAACGGCGGCAAGAATGCGGGTATTCTGGCAGCCAAGATTCTGGCAACTTCCGATCCGGAGCTTTTAGCAAAATTAAAAGCATACTCTGAGGAGATGAAGAATGAAGTAGCCGGTAAGGATGAGAAATTACAGAAACTGGGACATAAAGAGTATCTGGCACAGAAATAAATATTAAAAATATAAACAAGGACATACGGAGGAAAACCATGGATTACAAGAATTCCGGAGTAGATATTGAGGCTGGTTATAAGTCGGTAGAACTGATGAAAGAGCATGTAAAGAAAACGATGCGTGAGGAAGTGCTGGGAGGTCTGGGCGGCTTTGCCGGTGCATTCTCCCTGGCAAAGATTAAAGAGATGGAAGATCCGGTTCTCTTATCTGGTACGGACGGCTGTGGTACCAAGGTAAAACTGGCGATCATCATGGACAAGCATGACACGATCGGTATCGACGCGGTTGCGATGTGTGTCAACGACATTGCATGTGCAGGCGGCGAGCCGTTGTTTTTCCTGGACTATATTGCCTGCGGCAAGAACTATCCGGAAAAGATCGCGGATATCGTAAAAGGCGTTGCAGAAGGCTGCTTACAGTCGGAGGCAGCTCTGATCGGCGGCGAGACAGCTGAGCATCCGGGGCTGATGCCGGAGGAAGATTATGATCTGGCTGGTTTTGCTGTCGGTGTGGTTGATAAAAAAGACATGATTACCGGCGAAAACCTGAAACCGGGTGATGTACTGATCGGTATGGCATCCACCGGCGTTCACAGCAATGGTTTCTCCCTGGTCCGCAAGGTATTTGAGAAGGAACTCAACAAAGAGGGACTAGAGACCTACTATGAGGAGTTGGGAACCACGCTTGGCGAGGCACTTCTGGCACCGACCCGTATCTATGTAAAGGCGCTGAAAGCAGTGAAGAATGCGGGCGTGACTGTGAAAGCGTGCAGCCATATCACAGGCGGCGGCTTCTATGAGAATGTTCCGCGTATGCTGAAAGACGGCGTCCGCGCAGTCATCAAGAAAGACAGCTATCAGATTCCGCCGATCTTCGGTATGCTGGCGAAGAAAGGCGATATCGAGGAGCACATGATGTACAATACCTACAATATGGGTATTGGCATGGTCGTAGCAGTCGATGCGGCTGATGCAGAGCGAGCGATGGAGGCAATGAAGTCCGCTGGCGATACACCGTACATCATCGGTTCCATTGAGGCAGGAGAAAAGGGAGTAACATTATGCTAAGAGTCGTTGTAATGGTGTCTGGCGGCGGTACAAATCTGCAGGCAATCCTGGATGCGGTTGATAACGGCAAGATCACGAACGCAGAAGTTGTGGCGGTTATCAGCAACAATGAGGGCGCCTATGCGATTGAGCGCGCGAAAAACCACGGTGTCCCGGCATTTGTTGTGACTCCGAAGGCGTATGAAACACGCGATGCGTTCAATGAGGCGCTTTTGGAGACTATCAAGGCATGTAAGCCGGATCTCATCGTTCTGGCTGGATTCCTTGTGAAGATTCCGGCGGCGATGATCGAGGCATACAGAAATAAAATTATCAATATCCATCCGTCCCTGATTCCGTCATTCTGCGGCGTCGGCTATTACGGACTGAAGGTGCATGAGGCGGCGCTGGCGCGCGGCGTCAAGGTGACGGGCGCGACGGTTCACTATGTGGATGAGGGAACCGATACCGGTCCGATCCTCTTCCAGAAAGCCGTAGAGGTGCAGCCGGATGATACGCCGAAGACGCTGCAGCAGCGCGTGATGGAACAGGCAGAGTGGGTACTGCTTCCGCAGGCGATCAATGCGATTGCAAACGGAAGAATATAAGGAGAAGAACATGAAAGTTTTAATCGTTGGCAGCGGCGGACGTGAGCATGCGATCGCATGGAAAGTAGCTCAGAGTCCGAAGGTAGATAAAATTTATTGTGCACCGGGCAATGCGGGAATTGCAGAGTATGCAGAGTGTGTGCCGATCAGTGCGATGGAATTTGATAAGCTGGCGGCATTTGCAAAAGAGCATGGTGTTGACCTGACCGTGATCGGCATGGACGATCCGCTGGTTGGCGGTATCGTGGATGTGTTCGAGGCACAGGGACTGCGTGTATTTGGACCGAGAAAAAATGCGGCGATTCTGGAAGGATCGAAGGCATTTTCCAAGGATCTGATGAAGAAATACAACATTCCGACCGCAGCCTATGAGACTTTTACCGATCCACACAAGGCGCTGGAATACTTACAGACCGCTAAGATGCCGATCGTTTTGAAAGCAGATGGTCTGGCACTTGGAAAAGGTGTTCTGATCTGCAATACGCTGGAAGAAGCACAGGCAGGCGTCAAGGAGATCATGGAGGACAAGAAGTTTGGTTCTGCCGGCAATCAGATGGTCATCGAGGAGTTCATGACAGGACGCGAGGTTTCGGTTCTTTCCTTCGTCGATGGTGATACGATCCGCATTATGACCTCCTCTCAGGACCACAAGCGGGCGCTGGACGGCGATCAGGGCTTAAATACAGGCGGTATGGGAACCTTCTCACCAAGCCCGTTCTACACAAAAGAAGTAGATGAATTCTGTAAAAAGTACATCTATCAGCCGTCGGTTGATGCGATGAAGAAGGAAGGACGTACCTTCAAGGGCATCATTTTCTTCGGTCTGATGCTGACCGAAGATGGTCCGAAGGTGCTGGAATACAATGCCCGTTTCGGCGATCCGGAGACACAGGTTGTCCTGCCGCGCATGAAGAATGATATCATGGAAGTCTTTGAGGCATGTATCGACGGAACCCTGAATCAGATTGAACTTGAATTTGAGGATAATGCAGCAGTCTGCGTCGTTCTGGCGTCGAACGGCTACCCGGTGAAATATGAAAAGGGCTTCAAGATTCACGGCCTGGAGAAGTTCAAGGACGCAGACGGATACTATGTATTCCACGCGGGCACGAAGTTTGATGAGGACGGCGACATCGTGACAAACGGCGGTCGGGTGCTGGGCGTTACTGCAAAGGGCAAAGACCTGAAAGAGGCGCGCGCCAATGCATACAAGGCGACCGAGTGGATCGATTTCGCTAACAAATATATGCGCCATGATATCGGGCATGCGATTGATGAGGCGTAGGGGAAGCGGTAGGTAGTAGATTCCTATTTAGAAAAGAAACGGGGATATCAGATTTGAACGTCTGATATCCCTGTTTTTGTCTGGATGTTGGAAAAAAATGCTTTTGAAAAACATATTAAAAACATTCAATCGTGCTATAATAGAAAGAAAAGATGATCTGTTTTCATGCAATTAAAAGGAGGACAACGCAATGGCTAACAAATATGCAGGAACCCAGACGGAAAAGAACCTGAGGGAGGCTTTTTCCGGCGAATCACAGGCGAGAAATAAATATACCTATTTTGCATCCAAGGCAAAAAAAGAGGGATTTGAGCAGATTTCCGCCCTTTTTTTAAAGACCGCAGACAATGAGAAAGAACACGCAAAGATGTGGTTTAAGGAATTAGACGGTCTGGGAAATACCGCAGAGAATCTGGCATCTGCTGCAGACGGTGAGAACTATGAGTGGACAGATATGTATGATGGATTTGCCAAGACGGCTGAGGAAGAGGGCTTTCCGGAGCTGGCAGTGAAATTCCGTATGGTAGCGGAGATCGAAAAACATCATGAAGAGCGCTACCGTGCCCTGCTTCACAATGTGGAAGCGCAGGAAGTATTTAAGAAGAGCGAAGTGAAGGTATGGGAATGCCGCAACTGCGGTCATATCGTAGTAGGCGAGAAAGCACCGGAAGTTTGTCCGGTATGCGCGCATCCGCAGGCTTATTTCGAGGTTCATGCGGAGAATTACTAAATCTGGGGACTCAATCGTGGAAGCAGATGCCTTTTGTGGGAATGTGAGATGTAAGAGGTAGTTCTGGATTTGGTATGTGATTGAGTATAAGTAATGTGAGTTAGAGTGGATATGCCATGGACGGCGAGGATCGGATGGATTTGCTGGTCAGTCAGCTGGAGGCACTTTCGGAAACGACGAGGCGCCAGCTGGGGGTGCTGCCGATTCCTTATTGTGTATAAAAAAGGAAGATGCATCATATAAAAGATACGAAAATTAAGCAGGCTGTTTTGGATCCGTTCATATGAGATCGTCTTTTTTATCATTCGCACCAGATGTTTCGGAGGAACAGTGTCGGGCAGAGCATTGGATCGATGTAGAAAATGTGTCAGAATCAGTAAAAATGACGCCGGAAGAAATTGAAAATTTGAATGCACGAATTTTACGGACATCTGGAACGGAAATGCATGATTTGAAAAAGGAAGCCTTTGCCAAAGAAGAGAGAGTTGTTTATGATAAATGGTGTGGAAATTTCTTATCATTTGGGATACAGGGGATAAATTGGACTGTGCATGATGCTCAAAATTGCGTGAATAAAAATGTTCATATCAAATATGGAATCGCGACTTCACAGGGGGTGATCAAACAGTTTCCGATGGAGACTTTTTTAGCCGATGAGGAGGATCCATCCGATCCGGAGTGGGATGAGGCAGCACTTTGTCTCTGTATGGTCGGGGAACCGCTTTTGATTTTGGGTTCGGTGCAGGAGGAGAGTTATCTGTATGTCCGGAATGAATGCAGCGAGGGCTGGATATCGGCAGAGTCGGTGGCAGTCTGTCGGAACCGGGCGGAATGGCTGATGGCGGCATTTCCGATCCATCCGTTAGTAGTGACAGGGGATATGGTCTGGCTGGAAGCAAGTGCAGTCTATCCGGGAACCAGTGCGTACCGGCTTCGGATGGGGACGGTGTTAGAATTGTGCGTGGAAGAAGGAATTCCAGAGATAAAAGAAACAATAGAAACAAACAGAATAAAAGGGACAGGAGCGCTAATAGAGACAACAGAAGCACAGGCAGAACAGAGGGTACAGAACAGACTGTCTTGGAATAATTACATCGTCTGGCTTCCATGCCGCGCCCCGGATGGCAGTTTCTTCCGGCAACAAGGATTGATTCCGATGAGCCGGGACGTATCGGTGGGATATTTGAGCTTGACAAATGAGGAGATTATTAAACAGGCGTTCAAGTGTCTGGGAGACCGCTACGGCTGGGGGGGAATGCTGGAGAGCCGGGATTGTTCTTCCTATATCCGGGAAGTGTACCGCTGTTTTGGATGGATCCTGCCTCGCAATACGACCGGGCAGTTGCAGATGCCAGTTCGAAAAATAGAGCTGGCGGGGCGGCGCTGCTCAGAAAAAAAGCAGATTTTAGAGGTATTAGAACCGGGCACACTTCTATATTTTCCGGGACATGTGATGATGTATCTGGGATATGAGAATGGCAATTTTTATGTCATAAACGATGTGAGCAGGCTGGTAAAAGAAGGAGAAACGATGCCGGTGCGTGTACGATCGGTGATTGTCAACACGCTGGCAGTCAGGCGTCCCAATCTGCGGACCTGGATGGAGGAGCTGACGCTTGCTTTGATTCCTTGGGAAACATGAAGCGTACAGCAGATAGAAAAAGGGAGAAAAAGAGAGATGAAGATAATTGTATGTGTGGATAATCAGAACGGCATGATGTTCAATCACAGACGGCAGAGCCAGGACCGCGTGCTTAGAAAGCGTATTCTGGAGCTGACAGGTGGGGAAAAACTGTGGATGAATGCATACAGCCAGAAACAGTTTTTACAGGTGAATGGAAATATGCCGAAAGAACAGGAACAATCCGGGCAACTGGGGCAATCCGGGCAGATTCAGGCAGATGAAGCGTTTTTGGAAAAGGCGGGGCCGGGAGAGTACTGTTTTGTCGAGGACAAGGATGTTGTTCCGTATGAGAGCCGGATCGAAGAAGTGATTCTTTGTCATTGGAACCGGGATTATCCGGCAGATATGTATTTTAAGATGGATCTGGGCAGCTGGAAGCTGGCAGAAACGCAGGAATATGCGGGTTCCTCGCATGAGAAAATCACAGAAGAGCGGTATGTGCGCAGGTAAAAAATATGCATAAAAAGTAAGTACAATATAAAAGAGTAAGAAAAACATAAAAAACAAGTCAAATATAAAAAAGAGCCGGTTCTGCACCTGAAAATCAGGCGCCAGAACGCGCAAATCTACATGGCTCTGAAAGGGATAGGCTTAAACGGAAAGGCAGAAATTCATATGAGAAAATTGAAATATTGGATAGTGTTCCAAACAATTTTGGATTTGAAATAGAAAAAGATAAGTATTTAACTGATAAAAATATTGATTCATATGTGTCGGTTAAAGATGTCGTTGGTGATAGCGTTTCTCTAACGGTCGAAGATGCTGGTGATAGTTACTACATACTACCTAAAGAGCCTTATATCGCGGGGAAGTCATACAATATAAATTTAAATAATGTGAATTTTAAAAATGCGTCGTACGGTAACAGTTTAACATTTACGATTGAATCACCAGTTGTAGAAAATGTATCTTTTTCTTCGAATGTAAAAACTTTTGAAAAAGACATCGTGAAGAATATAGATACAGAAAATAAGATCCTATATATATATGAGAATTATGATGAACAACTTAATGTGGGCGATATTTTAATCATTCCAACTGTAATTCATGAGACGGATTTTTTTGTGGAAAAAGCCTATAAGGTGGAAAAAATAGAAGGTGCTAAAATTACGTATTCTACTCCAGAAATACAAGAGATATATTCTCAATTTGAAATAAATAATACATATACTGCTGAACAGGTCAAACCCTACAGCGATGATGAAATTAAATACCAAATATTGCAAAATCCAGAAATTAAAGCTGTAAGTAAAGCGGTATATG
>OLJF01000998.1_pt1 | contig 20857 bp, 17 predicted proteins | sample 1609751 | NCBI WGS metagenome assembly OLJF01 (sample SAMEA4350171, study PRJEB24818) | metagenome | biome: human; feature: gut; material: faeces | place: Denmark | collected 2013-09
GGAACCCCCGACTCAAAGGTGGAGGAAGGGGCGGGGGCGTTAAGAACGAAAAGTAATACTGCTTTCGTTTAGCCCCCGCCCCTTCCGACTTCCTCTTTGGGGTTCTTAGGGGCGTGCAGCCCCTAAGGCGGGGTCCGCTGCATCCGCAACAGCGGGACTTTTCTTTGCTACTTTCTTTTGGTCACAAAAGAAAGTAGGAGTTCCCGGGAGACTGCCGTTCCCGGTTCAATCTTCCTTCTTCAACCGATACCCGATCTTGTACACCGTCTCGATCTTGTCCATCCAGCCGAGCTTTTTGCGCAGACGGGCAATGTGGGTGTCAACGGTGCGCAGACTTTCGGTATCGGGGATGCCGCCCCAGACGCGCTCATACATCACGTCGCGGTAGAGCGCCGCGCCGCGGTTGCGCATCAAAAGCTCCAATAGATCGTATTCCAGGCGGCGCAGCTCCACTGGCTCACCGTTCCGGCGGGCGGTGTGGTTGACCGTGTCCAGCACCACGTCGTAGGCGCACAGCTCCCGCCCGCCGCGCCCGGTGCGGCGCAAAACCGTCTCCATCCGGGCAACAAGCTCTTCCGCCGCGAACGGCTTGGTTATGTAATCGTCCGCGCCCAGGCGCAGCCCCTGCACGCGGTCCTTCACCGCGCTTTTGGCCGTGATAAAGATGACCGGCACGCCCTGGGGCCGCAGACATTCCAGCAGTGCATAACCGTCCAGGCCGGGCAGCATAATATCCAAAAGCGCCATATCAAAATTGGTGGTTTCGATGAGATCCGCCGCCGTCCGGCCATCCTCGGCCAGCGTGCAGCGGTACCCGGCGCGGGTCAGCGTCATCTCGATCAGCCGCGCGATCAGGTGCTCATCCTCCACGATCAGTATGTTGTTCATCCGCGTTTCCTCCCTGTTTGGGGGTATTGTAACCCCGTGTTGTTACAAGGTTGTGTCCTCACAGCTATAATTTTACACTTTTTTATTTTATTTTCCACCCGCGCCGTGGTATAATGTTGAAAACTGCTTTGTAAAAGGAGAATTTTCCCATGTACGCTACCGTTCAAGAGCTTGTGGACGCGCTGACGCTGGAAGAAAAGGCCGGTCTTTGCACCGGCGCGGCGGTCCCGCGGCTGGGCCTTCCGGCGCTGCGGGTCAGCGGCCTGCACAGTCAGGAATCTGCCGGGGGCGTCTGCTTTCCGTCGGCGTGCGCGGCGGCAGCGTCGTTTGACCCGGAGGCGGTCCGCCGCATGGGCGCAGCGCTCGGGCGGGAGGCGCGCAGCTGCGGCGCACAGCTGCTGGACGTGCCGGACGTGAACCTGAAGCGCGGTCCGTTGAGCGGACGCAGCGCCGACACCTGGGCCGAGGACCCCTGCCTGACGGGGGCGCTGGCCGCGGCGTTCCTGCACGGCGTGCAGAGCGCGGGTGTGGGTGGCTGCGCGGGGCGGCTGGCCGTGGTCAACCAGGAGACAGACCGCCGGACGCTGAACCGCCGTGTTGACGAGCGCACGCTGCAGGAGCTTTACCTGCCCGCGTTTGAGACTGCCGTGCGGGACGGGCAGCCCCGGGCCGTTGTGTGCAGCGCGGGGCAGCTGAACGGCATCCGCATCTGCGAGGACACGGCTCTGCTGACCGACACGCTGCGCGGCGCGTGGGGCTTTGCCGGTGCGGTGCTGGCAGAGCCGGGCGCGGTGCAGGACCCGGCCCGGACGCTGGCCGCGGGCGTGGACTTTGCCCCTGCGGACGCGGGACGGCTTGTGGATGCCGTGCAGTCCGGCGCACTGGATGAATCCGTTTTAAACCGCGCTGCATCGAACATTATACGCATTCTTTTGGCCGCATCAACCCAGCCGTCCCCCGCGGACCGTGACTGCACCGCAGACCGCAGTCTGGCTGTCGAGCTGGCCAAGCAGAGCGGTGTGCTCCTGCGCAATCTGGGCGCACTGCCGCTGCACAAGGGGCAGAAGGTAGCCTACATCGGCGCCTTCGCTGACCACCCGCGCTATTCCGCCGGTCATCCCCGTGCGCCGCAGGTCACAAGTGCCATCGACGCTGCGGTCCTGCATGGCCGCAAGATCCATTATATCGAGGGCTTCCCCGCGGACCGCGACCAGCGCGACGAGGCGGAGTTCCTGCGTGCCGTGGCCGCCGCCGAAGCTGCGGACGCCGCGGTCATCTTTGCCGGTCTGCCTGAATGCGCCGAGCTGGCCGCCGCGGACCGGCGGCACATGCGCCTGCCCGAATGCCAGAACAACCTGATTGCCCGCGTGGCCGCCGTGCAGAAGAACACCGTCGTGGTGCTGCACACCTCCGGCCCGGTGGAGTGCCCCTGGGCGGACGATGTATCGTCGGTTTTGTGCATGTATCTGGCGGGCGAGGGTCTGGGCGAGGCCACGGACGCCCTGCTGTGGGGCGACGCCGACCCCTGCGGGCGTCTGCCCGAGACCTGGCCCCTGCGGCTGGAGGACACGCCCTGCTATCTGGATTTCCCGGGTGACGGCGTGACCGCCGACTACCGCGAGGGCGTCTACGTGGGCTACCGCTGGTATGACGCCCGCAAAATGCCGGTGCGCTGGCCGTTCGGCCACGGGCTGAGCTACACGGGCTACGTCTACCGCGGCGCGGCGCTGGACGCCGACACGCTGACGCCGGGCGGCACCGTGACCGCGCGGGTGACGGTGAAAAACAGCGGCGCGATGCGCGGAGCCGAGGTCGTGCAGCTCTATGTGGCCGACGCCACGGGCGCGCCGGTGCCGGGCGGGCGGGTGCCCCAGGCGCTGCGCAGGTTTGCGAAGATCGACCTGCAGCCCGGCAAGGAGCAGGAGGTCGTCTTTACGCTGACGCCGCAGGATATAAGCCGTTACAGCCCCGAGCTGCACGCCTGGTGCGCCGCGCCGGGCCGGTACGAAATACGCATCGGGCATTCGAGCCGGGACATTCGCGCGGTGCTGGCCTTACAGTATGCGGACGCAAAAATTTGAGCTTATTATAAAGGAGATGCAACTATGTCTATCAAGATCACCGAACAGAATTTTGACACCGAGGTTTTGCAGAGCGCCATGCCCGTCGTGGTGGATTTCTGGGCCGACTGGTGCGGCCCCTGCAAGATGATGGGCCCCGTGCTGGAGGAGCTCGCCGCGGCGCATCCCACCGTCAAGGTCGGCAAGCTGAACACCGACGAGAACCTGAAGCTGGCCATGGCCCGCAAGATCGACGCCATCCCGGCGCTGCTGCTTTTCAGGAACGGTCAGGAGGTCAGCCGGTCCGTCGGCTACAAGCCCGCCGCCGAGCTGGAGGCGTGGCTGCGGGAGAACGGGGCGATTTGATAGGATAAATAAAAGGTGCTGCTGTCGGGAAAAGTGACAGCAGCACCTTTTTGTTTATGGAGTTGTAGGGGCCGGGCATGCCCGGCCCGGGGATCGCGTGGGCAGATGTTTATGGGGTGGTGTGTAGGGGAGGGATTTATCCCTCCCGGGATGCTTGCGGCAGCGGAAACATCCGCGGGGCGTCGGGCAAACGGGCGTTCACGGGTGCTTTGTAGGGAGCGGTCTTGACCGCTCCGTGCCCGTGTGCGGTAACCGCGCGTTTACGGGCAGCCACCGGGCCGGGCATGCCCGGCCCCTACCGCGCGGCTTTGGGACGTGTGTTACCTATAATTACAGCCGTAGGGCGGCATGCCCCCATGCCGCCGAAGGTCCGCGTGGCCGCCCGTTCAACGGGTTGCCGCGCAAGGCCGCGGCGGAGGGGTCAAGACCCCTCCGCCGCGGACTAACGTTCACGGGTGCTTTGTAGGGAGCGGCGTCCCCGACGCCCCGCGGGTGTCCGGCAAACGCGCGTTTACGGGCAGCCACCGGGCCGGGCATGCCCGGCCCCTACCGCGCGGCTTTGGGGCAGATGTTACCTGTATTACAGCCGTAGGGCGGCATGCTTACCCCATCGCCTCCGCAATTTCCGCGTCCGTCAGGGTCTTGCGGACCGGCTGCGGCTCCCCGCCGCCTTCGTGCAGAACCATCACCCAGTAATCCAGGTCCAGCCATTGGCCGAACTTGTACCCGGTGCGCTTCTCCGTCGCCATCTTTTTGAAGCCCATCGCGCGGTGGAAATCGTTGCTCTGGCGGTTATTCCCGGCCACAAGGGCAAAGGCGTTGTAATAGCCCTGCGCCTTCAAAAGCGCCAGCAGCGCGCGGTACAGCCGCCCGCCGACGCCCTGACCGACGCAGTCGGGCGCGCAGTAGAGCGTCGTCTCGACATCCCACGAGTACGCCTCGCGCTCATGCCACAGGTGCGCACAGGCAAAGCCCTGCAGCCGCCCGTCGGCGCTCTCGGCCAGGATAAACGGCGCGTTCTCCCGCACATGGGCAATGTTCGCGCGGTATTCCTCCACGGTGGACGGCGCGTACTGGAAGGTCTGCGTGCCGTGGCGCACGTACCAGTTGTACAGCGCACAGACCGCGGCGGCATCGTCCGGCGTGGCCATCCGCAGGGTAATTTTGTTGTCGGCGGCCCACCGGGCGGCCAGGGCCTCTTTGTCGGCCTTCGGCAGTTTTTTCAGCGCTGCTTCGCGTTTTAATGCCGCACTTTTATCGGCGCATTTCTCTGCGTAGGCCAGGCGCACGGCGTCTCTGCCATGGCTTTTTGTGTACCTGGCCCCGCCCTTGCCGCTGCGGTGGGCTTTTAAGCGGCGGGCCAGATCGTTCGTCCAGCCGCCGTACAGGCTGCCGTCCGGGCAGCGCAGCAGGTAGGCCCAGGCGGGCGCGGGGGTCGGCCCCTGCGCCGCGGCGGGGCTGGGGGACGGGCCCACGCGACTCGGTTCGGCTTCGCTCATTCCTCGCTGACCTTCTTCCCCGCGGCACGCAGCGTGCGGCGGCATGCCTCGATGGCCGTCGCCTTGTCATCGGCGGTGATCAGGAACCGGCTGGGGTGGCAGAACCGCAGGCCCAGGCCGCTGACCTCGCGCAGCTTGTCCTCGGGCTTGCCGGCCCAGGCCACCGGGAACGGCTGCTTGCTGCGCTTGGTGCGGTGGTCGTTGACGCACTGCGCACTGTAGCCGCCGCGCTGGCTGGGGTAGACGACAAAGATCGCGTCGGTCTTGTACAGGCCGTTTTTCCACGGCATATAGGCGGGCAGCACGACGATGCCGTCCTTCATGCTGGCGTAAGCGCGGCGGACCGTGTCGTCGGCGCGGTTCACGGCGTTGGCGGCGGCGATCTCGTTCTCAAGGATCTGCTTTGCCACGGGCACGGCGCGCCAGAAGCACACGTCGGGGTCATCCTTCGAGTCCCACAGCGGGTTGAAACTGCCGATGGCGTCGGCCAGCGAGTTCTGCTCGCCGGTGTTGTCGTTCAGATCCAACGGCTGGATGAAGTTTTCGTCCAGCAGGCGGGCCTGATGCTCGCCCACGAGCTGTGCGCCAAGCAGCCGCCACAGCAGGCCGAACGCGGCGTAGGGCACGCCGTTGGGGCGGCACTCCCGCGGCTCGGAGTGGTGGTCGAACATACCGCCGCCGACGTCGTAGACGATGCCGTCGAAGTCATCCGGCACAACGAAGCCCCGCGTCACCTGAATGTCAGGGCGCAGGATTTGTAAAAGGGCGGTGGAAAAAACATCGTCTGCATGGAATTTTCCGCCGTGGGTAAAGCCTTTTGCAGGGATTTTCATAGTATACTCCTCGCGTAAATCTATGGTGTGCCGCGGTGGCCGGGGACCGGCCGCCCTACGGGGTGTCGTGTTATGCTCTGCATTGGGGGTAGGGGCCGGGCATGCCCGGCCCGGGCGTGTAAGGCGCAGCGGGCGTCTATGGGCAGGTGCAGGGCCGGGGACCGGCCGCCCTACGGGGTGTCGTGCTATGCTTGCATTGGGGTAGGGGCCGGGCATGCCCGGCCCGGGCGTGTAAGGCGCAGCGGGCGTCTATGGGCAGGTGCAGGGCCGGGCATGCCCGGCCCCTACCGCGCGGCATATATTATAAGGTCAGTGTGTGGTACGCCTCCCCGCCCAGCTCCTTCCAGGTAAACACGCCGTTTTCCAGCGTCATATAGCTGTGGGGGGTGCCTGCCTTGGGGATGGAGACCGAGCCGGGGTTGAGATACAGATTATCCGTCCCGAACACCTCCCAGGCGGGGATGTGCGTGTGGCCGTGCAGCAGGATGTCCCCGGGCTGCAGCGGCGGCAGGTGGGCCGTGTTGTACACATGGCCGTGGGTCGCGTAGAGCAGGCGGCTGCCCGCCGTGAGGACCGCGTAGTCGGCCAGCACCGGAAATTCCAGCACCATCTGGTCCACCTCGGTGTCGCAGTTGCCGCGCACGCAGAAAATCTGATTTTTCCGCGCGTTCAGCAGGGCGATGACCTCCTTGGGCGCATAGTCGGGCGGCAGGTCGTTGCGCGGGCCGTGGTAGAGCAGGTCGCCCAACAGCAGCAGGCGGTCTGCGCCCTCGCGGTCCCAGGCGGCCAGCAGGTCTCGGCAATAGCCCGCCGCGCCGTGAATATCCGATGCGATCAGCAGCTTCATAGCGTTCTCCTTTTATACCGTCACATCGCCGACGATCATCCGCCCGTCGGTGCCGATGGCGTAGACTGTGTACTTGCGCGGGGTGTCGCCGTGCTCAAGCAGGATACCGCCCTGCGTCGGCTCCACATAGCTGAACTGCCGGTGGGCCGTGGTGGCGTGGGGATGCTCATCGGGCAGGCTGTAGGCCAGAACGCCGCCCTGCGCACAGAAGTCGTCGGGCAGGGGGTGCTCCTCGCCGTTCAGATAGAGTCGGTAGATGCCGGGCGCGTCGGTGCCCACGGGGCGTATCCACGCGCTGCACCGGGTACGGCCCTGCGGCGGCGTGCTGGACTTGCGCTGGCGCATCAGCAGGGCCACATTGTCCCACGCGACCATAAAGTCGTCCAGCGGTATCTCGATCTCGCAGTCGAAATCCTCTGCCGCGGCATACGGGTCACAGAGCAGCACCTTGGGTTCGCCGTCCAGCGACGATGCAAACCCGCGCAGCGCTGCGCAGTGCCGCTCCGGCGCACCGGCGGCGATCTGTGCCGGGGTCGATTGCAATGTAACGACAGCGCCGCACCCGGCGCGGGCCTCGGCGCGCAGCAGCGCCAGGTCTGCGTAGGCCACCCACGCGGGGAAGCCCCACTGCGCCGCCGCGGCGGCGGCAAAGCTCAGGTTTCGGGGACCGCAGTCATCGGGTGCGCGCCAGTCGCGCAGCACCTGGGCGAACTCCTCGGGCAGCAGATCGGCGCCCCAGCGGTTCGTCAGGCTGGCCAGCGAGATCGCGGCGTCCATCCAGGGCTGCAGCGCCGGGGCGCGGCGGGCCGCCGTGTAGGGCATCAGGTGCAGCCGTGCGTTGACAAGCCGCCCGCGCGCGGGGATGACGTCCACCATCCGCACGCTGGCCCCCAGCAGCATAACAGCAGGGCTTACCTTCTCATTTTTGGAGTAAAGGTAGATGCGCAGCTGCACCGCCGTGGCGTATTTGCTGTCAAGCTGCAGGCGGTCAGGCCAGCGCTGCACGGGGCCGCGCGCCTGATAGGGCGGGCCTTCCCGGTGCAGACTGGGGCTCCACTTGCCAAAGCTGTTCCACGTCGTCCAGTTGCCGTCCACCATGACGCGGACCTGGGCCTCCACCGCCGTGTCCTCGGGCGAGGCCGCGTTCCAGCTGACCCGCAGCGCATCAAACAGCGGCATCGGGATCGGTGCGCTGGTGTAGCAGCCGTAGGGCACATAGCCGCCCTGCACCAGATCCAGCACGATGCAGTTCTGCTGGACGGTCACGTTGTCCAGCTCACCGTGCATGAAGGCTTCGGTGTCCTGCAAAAGGACGGTATTTTTTTCCATACCGGGTCCCCCTTACTGGTCGAATTTGGGCTGGTTCTGCGCCATGCGGTCCTCGATCTCGGCGGCGCGGCGGGCGTTGATCGTTTCCTCGAGCTTAAAGACCTTTTCGAGACCCGGGTAGACGATCATCAGGGCAATCGTGACGGGCAGCCAGAAGCCGAACGCCAAAATCGTCAGGATCGTGGCGGGCAGGTAGAGCAGCGTTGCGCCCCAGTACAGGGCCAGCACCAGCGCCGCCGCCGCGGTGCGCGGGAAGAAGCCGAAGAACATCAGCCCGGCGTTTTTGGCGATTTGGGCAAGCGGCAGATCCACGAGCGGCACCTGCGCCAGCAGCCAGGTGAAGAAGCCCGTGCAGACGAAGATGCCCGCGAAGGAGGCGACCCACAGGGCGGTGCCGGTGTTGCCGCTCTCGGCCTGGGCGCGGAGCATCCAGGCCCAGCTGCCCACAAACAGGCCCAGCAGTGCGCCGGGCACAAGGCTCTGCCGCCAGTTCTGCTTCCAGGCGCGTTTATAGGTGTTCCACCAGTAGCCGGGCTCATCGCGCAGGGCGCGCAGCACGGTATCAATCATACCGGACAGGAACGGCCCGCCGACCAGGCCGCCGACCACACCGCCGACGACGGTCAGCAGCGCGGACCCGGCCATCATGCCAAAGACGGCCAGCGCCGTGCCGGGCAGAAAGCCCAGCACGCAGAGGATGCCGGATTTATACAGCGGCCACAGGTCGCGGCCCAGCAGTTCAAAAAAGCGCGCAATGCCGACCTTACGGCCCTGGCTGGGAGTTTCGTTTGTTTCGTTTGACATGAGGGTTGCTCCTTTTTTGTTTGTGGCTGAACCGGGAGCGGCAGCCGCCCGGGAAGTTGTTCTTTCTTTTGGCAGCAAAAGAAAGAACCAAAGAAAACTGCCGCTGTTTCGACGCAGCGGACCCGCGACTTGGGGGCTGCACGCCCCCAAGACCCCCAAAGAGGAGGTCGGAAGTCTCGGCGGCTAAACGGACGCAGTATTACTGTCCGTTCTTAACGCCGCCGAGCCTTCCTCCGTTTTGAAATTCGGGTGTTGCGGGGTTGTGCGCGTGGGGCCACAGTTGAGCGCAGCGAAACTGGGGAGCGCACAATGATTGCCCCCGCGGGGCAATCAACCGCACGAGCGGGTTTGCGCAGCAAACTGGCGGCGCTCGTTGTGCGCCGCCAAGCGCCTCCGAACCCCCGCAGTTTTTAACGGGTGCTCTGTAGGGGCGGCATATATGCCGCCCGCAACCTACCGTGGCAACCCGTCAACGGGCAACCACCGCACACTACGAAGGGGCGGGCTGCCGCCCTCCCTTGCCCCTCTCGTCCGCAACCCGTTCACGTCAGTCCGTAGGGAGGGGTCTTGACCCCTCCGCTGCTTTCCGACCCACTATCGTGACCGGGTCATCCGTAGGGGAGGGATTCATCCCTCCCGGGGCGTTTGCGTTTCCACTCGCCCCCGCCTACACTATCACAACTATATCATACCCTCTTTCCCCCGCCGTTGCAAGGCGTGGTCAAAATAAGTTTACAAATTTTCCTGTCGATTTGTGTTATAATAGAAAAAGTATGATAAAAGGAGCGTACCCGCACTATGGCTTGGGTCACAAAGGACAGTACCGAAACTTACAATCAGACGCCGGAACCCCCGCGCGAATATACAAAAAAAGAAAAAGCCGCCAACTGGTGGCACTATCACTGGATGGCCGTGGTCGTGGCTGTGCTGGTCGTCGTGTTCGGCGTGTGGATCATCAAGGACACCGTTTTTCAGACGCGCCCCGACATGCAGGTCGCTTATGTCGGCACCAGCGACCTGCCCACCGACACCGTCACCGCGCTGCAGGACGCGCTGACGCCGTTCTGCTCCGACCTGAACGGCGACGGCAAGGTCGTTGTGCAGGTGGACAGCTACACCGTTGACTTTGACGCCGCGAACGAGAACACCGACGCCTACTACCAGATGGCCGGCGTCACCCGGCTGAGCGCCGAGCTGTCGTCCGGCGGCAAGACCTACATCTTCCTGCTGGAGGACCCCGAGGGCTTTGAGGCCCAGACCGGCGCACTGCAATATCTGGACGGCACGGTCCCCGACGACCCAGAGACCACCGACGCCGACTGGCGCGAGATGGTCTACCGCTGGACCGACTGCCCCGTGCTGACCGGGCTGGATCTGGGCGGCTATGAGGGCCTCACCCTGATGGATGACGTCACCGGCACGAACCAGAGCGTGCTGGCGCACCTCTACGTGGGACGCCGCGGCGTCTGGGACGAAAAGCAGGTCCCGACCTACGAGGGCTGCGCCGAGCTGTGGGACACCCTGACCGCAGGGGCTGTCTCCACCGCCGCCGAATGAGCCGGGCGCTGCCGCCCCTGAAGGGGCATCTGCGCAAAAAGGTGCAGCCCCGGCCCAAAACGCCGCCCCTGCCGGACAACCCCTACAAGCGTTTTTTCACGAAGAATCGCAGCTTTGAGGAGCTGGCGAGGAAACGAAAGCTGTAACTCCCAAGCCTTCCCCCAAGGGGCTGCGCCCGCAGGCGCGTGTCGGAGCGCAACCGCCGTAGGCGGCTCTTAGCGCGGAGACTGAAGGTGGCGCCGCAGCGCCGGATGAGGGGGAAGTTTGCCTTATTGCCCGTTTTTATAACAGCCACGTAAGCTTTGCCCTCATCAGTCCGCTTCGCGGACAGCTTCCCCCAGATGGGGAAGCCTTTTTTCTGTCGCATCCCACCCGGGATGCGACATTTTTTATATTTCCCATTCGCTACAATAAACTATGCAACAATTTTTGTAACGGAGGGATTCCTAACTATGCTGCAAACTCTCGAACGTACCAACATCTTTGACGCCCGCGTACTTACCGCTGCCCATGCCGATGCCCTGCGCGCGCTGGCCGGGCCGGGCGGGCTGCCGCTGCTGCCCTGCCTGCACCCAGCCTTGGAGGAAGGCCAGATCGTCGGCGACTACGCCGGGCAGGACGAATTACAGGCCGCCGCCGCGCTGCTGCCGCTCTACGCCGAGGACCCGCTGCCCACAAGTCTGCGCGCCGCAGGCTACGGGGCCGACGGACAGGGTGCGGTGCTGACGCCGCCCGTACTGCGCGAGGATTACACGCAGCTGCGGCATTTTCTGCGGTTGGCGCTGCGCTGGGCCACCGAGCGGTACGCCAGCTACCATGTCTGGGCCGTGCTGCCGCTGGACTTAGAACACCCGGAGGCGTGTGATGATCTGTGTGCGCAGTATCTCTCGGCAGGGCTGACGCTGCGCGGGATGCGGCCCATGGTCGGGGCCGACCAGATGCTGATTTTTTCAGCGCACGGTCTTGTGAAATGGCGCGACCCGCTGCGCCGGTGCCATCTGGCTGACCCGGCCCTGCCGCGGGTGCTCGAGCGCGGGTACGCCGCCGCGGATTTCGGCTGGGGGAAGAACGGGCTGGAGCTGGTGTTGAGGCCGGTGTGAAAAAGGAAAACGAACGGCCACATGAACCTGCGGCGGGGTGAGGGCACCCCGCCCTACGCACAACCGGGAAAGGGGATTGTAGGGCGGCCTGCCCACAGGCCGCCGCGGAGGTTTTCGTCGGCGGAAAGCTGCCGGGTCGTCGAGGACGCCGACCCCTACAGAATAAACCATGTAAGAGGCTGCACCAGCAGGTGCACGGGAGGGATGAATTCCTCCCCTACAAATTGAAGATTAAAGCGATACAGCGGCGAAGTTGCGGGCCGGGCATGCCCGGCCCCTACAGCTCTACAAAAAAAGTGCCCCACGCATTTCTGCGTGGGGCACTTTTTTATTTAGCGTTAGCCGTTAAGCAGCCCTTGCACAAATTACTTGTACAGGTCGACCAGCTTGGTCAGGTGCTCGTAACGGGCATCGGCGGCAGCCTGGTTCTTCTCGAACAGAGCCTTGGCGCGATCCGGGAAGGCGCGAGCCAGACGGCTGTAACGAGTCTCGTTGGCCAGGAAGTCCTGATACTTGCTCATGTCGCCAGCCTTGGAGGTCAGGGTGAACGGGTTCTTGCCCTCGGCCTTGGCAGCGGGGTTGAAGCTGAACAGGTTCCAGTAACCGGCAGCAACAGCCTTCTTCATCTCGTTCTGGCAGTTGGTCATGCCGCCCTTGACACCGTGCAGCTCGCAGGGAGCGTAGCCGATGATCAGAGACGGGCCGGGATAAGCCTCAGCCTCGGCGATGACCTTGACAGCCTGAGCCATGTTGGCGCCCAGAGCGATCTGAGCAACATAGATGTAGCCGTAGGTCATGCAGATCTCAGCCAGAGACTTCTTGCTGATCTCCTTACCGGCAGCAGCGAACTGGCAGACCTCACCGATGTTGGAGGCCTTGGAAGCCTGTCCGCCGGTGTTGGAGTACATCTCGGTGTCGAAGACCATAACATTGACGTCGTGGCCGGAAGCCAGGACGTGATCCAGGCCGCCGTAACCGATGTCATAAGCCCAGCCGTCGCCGCCGAAGATCCAGAAGCTCTTCTTGGCCAGGTACTGCTTGTCCTTCAGGATCTCCTTGGACTCGTCGCAGCCACAGGCCTCCAGGGCAGCGATCAGGGCCTTTGCGGGCTCGTCGTTGGCCTTGGTGTTGTTCTTGGTCTCCAGGAACTTGTCGATGACAGCATCCAGCTCAGCGTTCTTACCCTTCAGGGCCTCGACCTTGGTGATCAGGTTGGCGCGGACGGTCTCGTAACCGATCTGCATGCCCAGACCATGCTCGGCGTTGTCCTCGAACAGAGAGTTGATCCAGGCGGGGCCGTGACCGGACTCTTTGTTGGTGGTGTAGGGGCTGATGGAAGCGGTGCCGCCCCAGATGGAGGAGCAGCCGGTGGCGTTGGAGATGAACATCTTCTCGCCGAACAGCTGGGTGATCAGGCGGGCATAAGAGGTCTCGGCGCAGCCAGCGCAGGAGCCGGAGAACTCAAGCAGCGGCTGGTTGAACTGAGAACCCTTGACGGAAACCTCGGAAACAACACCGGGGACGTTGTCCTTCTTGCGGATGTTCTCGACGCAGTAGTCGAAAGCAGCCTGCTGCTCGGACTGGCTCTCCTGCGGCTTCATCTCGATAGCGGCAGTCGGGCAGACGGTGACGCACTCGCCGCAGCCCATGCAGTCCAGAGGAGACACAGCCATGGTGAACTTGTACTCGCTTGCCTTGGGCTTGGTGTCGGCCAGCTTGGTGGAAGCGGGCGCAGCCTCAGCCTCGGCAGCAGTCAGGCAGAACGGACGGATGGTGGCGTGAGAGCAGACGAAGGCACACTGGTTGCACTGGATGCACTTCTCGGCATTCCACTCGGGAACCATAACAGCCGTGCCGCGCTTCTCGTAAGCGGAAGCACCCTGCTCCCACTCGCCGTTGACGTTGCCCTCGAAGGCGGAGACAGGCAGGCTGTCGCCGTCCATACGGGAGATGGGCTCCATAACGTCGCGGATCTGCTTGACCAGAGCCTCGGGTCCCTTCAGGGCCTTCGGAGCCGGATCAGCAGCGGGGTTGGACCAGGAGGCGGGGACCTCGACCTTATGGACAGCGTCCAGGCCGGCGTCGATAGCCTTCCAGTTCATCTGGACAACAGCGTCGCCCTTCTTGCCGTAGCTCTTCTTGGCAGCGGCCTTCATGTACTCGACGGCATCGTCGATGGGCATGACGTCAGCCAGCTTGAAGAAGGCAGACTGCAGGATGGTGTTGGTGCGCTTGCCCATGCCGATCTCGATAGCCTTATCGATAGCGTTGATGGTGTACAGCTGAATGTTGTTGTCGGCAATGTACTTCTTGTCGGCAGCATTCAGGTGCTCATCCAGCTCGGCATCGGTCCACTGGCAGTTGATCATGAAGACGCCGCCCGGCTTGACATCCTGGACCATCTTCATGCCCATGTGGATGTAAGCGGGGTTGTGGCAGGCCACGAAGTCAGCCTGGTTGATGTAGTAGGGGCTGCGGATGGGCTTGTCGCCGAAACGCAGGTGGCTGATGGTGACACCGCCGGTCTTCTTGGAGTCATACTGGAAGTAAGCCTGAATGTACTTGTCAGTATGGTCGCCGATGATCTTGGTGGAGTTCTTGTTGGCACCGACAGTACCGTCGCCGCCGAGACCCCAGAACTTGCACTCCTTGGTGCCGGGGGCGGAGGTGATGGGCGCGGGCTTGACCTCAGGCAGGCTGAGGTTGGTCACGTCGTCGGTGATGCCGATGGTGAAGCGGGACTTCGGAGCGTCCTTCTCCAGCTCGGTGTAGATAGCAAAGACGCTGGACGGCGGGGTGTCCTTGGAGCCCAGGCCGTAGCGGCCGCCGGTCAGGACGACGTCGTTCATGCCGGCCTCACGCAGGGTGGTGGCGACATCCAGGTACAGGGGCTCGCCCAGGGAGCCGGGCTCCTTGGTGCGGTCCAGAACGGCGATCTTCTTGACGGTCTTGGGCAGGACCTTCAGCAGGGCGCTGGAGACCCAGGGACGGTACAGGCGGACCAGAACCAGGCCGACCTTCTCGCCCTTGGCGGTCAGGTAGTCAACGACCTCCTCTGCGACGTCGCAGATGGAACCCATGGCGATGATGACGCGGTCAGCATCCTCAGCGCCGTAGTAGTTGAACAGGTCGTAGTTGGTGCCCAGCTTCTCGTTGATCTTGGCCATGTACTTCTCAACAACGGCGGGCAGAGCCTCGTAAGCGGGGTTGCAGGCCTCACGATGCTGGAAGAAGACGTCGCCGTTCTCGTGAGAACCGCGCATCTTGGGGTGCTCGGGGTTCAGGGCCTTGGCACGGAACTCCTCGACAGCCTCCATGTTGCACATTTCCTTCAGGTCCTCGTAGTCCCACTTCTCGATCTTCTGGATCTCGTGGGAGGTACGGAAGCCGTCGAAGAAGTTCACGAACGGAACGTGGCCCTCGATAGCGGACAGGTGGGCAACGGGAGACAGGTCCATGACCTCCTGCGGGTTGCTCTCGGCCAGCATGGCAAAGCCGGTCTGACGAACGGCCATAACGTCGCTGTGGTCACCGAAGATGTTCAGGGACTGGGTAGCAACGGTACGGGCAGAAACGTCAAAGACGCAGGGCAGCTGCTCAGCGGCGATCTTGTACATGTTGGGGATCATCAGCAGAAGGCCCTGGGAAGCGGTAAAGGTGGTGGTGATGGCACCGGTACCGAGAGAACCGTGGACAGCGCCTGCGGCGCCGGCCTCGGACTCCATCTCAACAACCTTGACCTGGTTGCCGAAGATGTTCTTCAGGCCTGCAGCGCTCCACTGGTCAACGGTGTCGGCCATGGGGCTGGAGGGGGTGATGGGGTAGATGGCAGCCACATCGGTGAATGCATAAGCTACATGCGCCGCAGCGGTATTGCCGTCCATAGACTGTTTAGCTCTGGGCATTTTCTTTCCTCCGTTTTTCATTAGAGTTTTGCATACAAAGCTGTGCGGGTGTCAGGGCCGCACAAAGCCTGCGTCATTTGGCACGTGCCCCAATCTTGCTCCGGGCATAGTTCCAGACAAACGCTTTTGCATAGCTTTATTGTACCAAAAAACCCCCCTTTTCGTAAAGGGGTTTTGTTCAGAAAGTTGCACATATTTTTAGAACTGTTGTGTGCATTTTGACCACAATGACGAACAAGGCGGTTTTTAGGGTGTTTTGGGGTACGGTTTATGGGACAGTGTTCCGCTGGATGGAACGATTGCCCGGGAACGGCAGCCTCCCGGGAACTCCTACTTTCTTTTGTGACCAAAAGAAAGTAGCAAAGAAAAGTCCCGCTGTTGCGGATGCAGCGGACCCCGCCTTAGGGGCTGCACGCCCCTAAGAACCCCAATAAGGAAGTCGGAAGGGGCGGGGGCTAAACGGACGCAGTATTACTGTCCGTTCTTAACGCCCCCGCCCCTTCCTCCACTTTAAACTCGGGTGTTCCCCCGAACCCCCGCGGTTTTTAACGGCTGCTCTGTAGGGGCGGCATATATGCCGCCCGCAACCTACCGCGGCAACCCGTCAACGGGAAAGAGGGAGGGCTGCTGCCCTCCCTTGCCCCTCTCGTGCGTAAATTTTCACAGCAGTCCGTAGGGGCCGGGCATGCCCGGCCCGCGACTTTGCCATTACCGCCCATGTATCTTTTGTCCCGTAGGGAGGGGTCTTGACCCCTCCGCGGCCTACCGCCGCCGCGAACCGCAAAAGCCCCTCCGGCCTCGTAAACTCGGCCACCTCCCCGCTGCGCGAGGAGGCTTTCTGCGGACGGCTTTGCCGCGCCGCCTTTTCTTCCCGTTTATAAGATGTCAACAACCTTCAAAATATCCCCGTCCACCGTGAATTTCACTTTATTGCAGCCGAAATCCAGCGTGTACACCCGCTCCGGGTCGTGCTGGTAGGCGGGGCGGGGGTCGTTTTTCAGCACACCGGACAAAGCGGCGCGCTTGTTTTCCGGCACTTTGCACAAAAGCGCATCGGGGCAAACCACCTGCAAAGCGTATTCCTTTGTCGTGTCCGTGAACCCGCCCCGGGCGTCGGGGTAGGCGTCCACATAGGGCAGATACGGCTTGATGTCGAAGATCGGCGTGCCGTCCAACAGGTCCGCGCCGCGGACGATCAGCTCGCCGTTTTCGACGCCCGCCAGCTCCACGCAGGAAAGCCCCAGCGCGTTCGGGCGGTAGGGGCTGCGGGTCGCAAAGACGCCGCGGCGCTCGTTGCCGCCCAGGCGCGGCGGGCGCACGGTGGGCCGCCAGCTTTTGCCCGCGGCATACTCCGCCGCCACGGTGGAAAACTGCCAGATCAGCCACAGCCGGTCATACCCCTCGATGCCGACCAGCGCGTTCGGGTCGCGGTATTCCGGCTCAAACACGATGCGCGCCGTCAGCTCCGGCACCAGCCCGCTCTGCCGCGGGATGCCGAATTTATCCGTAAAATCCGTGCGGATATGCGCAATCGGATGAATTGTGTACTCCATGGTAACGTCTGCCCCCTTTTTGTCGTCTATTATATAGGAAAGGAACAGATTTTACAACTTCCCCATCTTCCCACCATCGTCGAAATATGATACAATATGTGGTATATTGCACGTAAGGAGGTGTGCGTTTGGCACCAATCATCCGTACAGAGAAGCTGCGCAAGGTCTATGCCGTCGGCAAGGAGCGCGTCGTTGCGCTGAATAATGTCGATTTGTCGATAGAAAAGGGCGAGTTCTGCTGTATCGTCGGCCAGTCGGGCAGCGGCAAATCCACGCTGCTGAACCAGCTGGCCGGGCTGGAAAAGCCGACGTCCGGCAAGGTATACATAGGAAAGCACGAGATCAGCAAAATGACCGAGAACGAGTTGGCCGAGTTCCGCCAGCAGCACCTGGGGTTCATTTTTCAGAGCTACAACCTGCTGCCCACCATGACGGCGGCGGAGAACGTCGCCCTGCCGCTGATGTTCAAGGGTGTGGACAAAAAGACCCGTCTGGCCCGCGCCCGCAAAGAGCTGAAATCCATGGGTCTGCTGGGCCGCGCCAACCACCTGCCCACCGAGATGAGCGGCGGCCAGCAGCAGCGCGTCGGCATTGCCCGCGCGTTCGTCAGCAGTCCCAAGGTCATTTTTGCCGATGAGCCGACAGGAAACCTCGACTCCCGCACAAGCAAGCAGGTGCTGTACCGCATGCTGGAAATGTCCAAAAACAGCGGTGTCACGTTCGTTATGGTCACTCACGAGCCGGAGCTGGCCGAATGCGCGGACCGCATTGTGACGATCCTGGACGGCAAGGTCTGCTCCAACGTTGTGCAGGACGAGGAGACGAAGAAGAAAAACCGCGACGCCCTCTTTGCCGATCTGGAAGGGAATCTGGATATTGGCGGGGAGGCAGCGAAGGAACAAAACGAAAAGATAAAAGATAATAGATAAAAGATAATAAAAAATGTGGAGTTTTGGCCCGGGGCCAAAACAAAACGTAGGGGCGGATTCCATATCCGCCCGCGGCACCTGCCGCAAGCTGCACGGGCGCATATAGAATGCGCCCCTACGACAGCACAATTTTTTGAGCGGTGCGCAGCGCCGCGTTCCACCATTTTTATTATCTATTATCTTTTATCTATTATCTTAAAAATTTGGAGGTATTACATTGAAACGCCTATTTTCCCTGCTGACCGCCTTTGCTCTGGCGGCGGCGCTGTGTGCGCCGGTTATGGCAGACGACGTCATCACACCGGATGTCACCGACCCCACCCCCACGCCGACGGCGGCCATTGACACGACCAGCTCCGACGGCGTCTACGTCTCCGCCTACTCCGTCACCGACACTGCGGGCGGCGAGGTCACCACCGTGCAGGTCGGTGATAAGATCAACATCGTGCTCAAGGTCGTGGACCACGCCTCGGCGCGGTACTGCGTCAAGCCGGAGGAGATCTCCGCGCGCATCAACTCCGCCGTGTTCACCTACACCGGCACCGGCGAGATCGGCCAGCTGTTCGACAGCAACGACGACCCCAACGCCACCCGCCTGCAGAACGTCCGCAACGGCTCGGCCTCGCCGGAGGAGGTTGCGGCGAACGCGCAGTATAATTATTACAGCTACGTCATTTTGTTCCGCGACGTCATCTACAACGGCGGCGGCAACACGCTGCCCATCAACCTGTCCTATCTGGACACCGCCAAACCGCTGCAGCAGTTCAGCGTCACGCTGGGCCAGTGCGTGGACAAGGACCAGACGACCTCGCCCAACCTGCTCGTGCGCACCTCCAGCTACGGCGACAGCGTCACCGCAGGGCAGGCGTTCGACCTTTCCCTCGGCCTCTACGCCACCGACGGCAATGAGAACCTCGACGACGTCATCGTCTCGCTGACGCTGCCCGAGAACATCTCCCTGAACGGCGGCAGCCTGTCCAGCTACCTCGGCACCATCTGCCCCAAGCAGACCCGGGACGTCACGTTCCAGGTCATGCCCGCCTCCGGCTTTACCGGCACGGTGGCCAGCATCACCGTCAACATGACCGGCACCGGCTCTGTCACCGGCAAGGAGGTCAGCGGCACCACGACGATTTCCGTGCCCGTCAGCCAGCCCGACCGCTTTGAGGTCGGCCAGCTCGAGCTGTCCGGCGACACGATCTATGTCGGTGACACCGGCAGCGTCTCCCTCTCCTACGTCAACAAGGGCAAGAACCCCGTCAGCAATCTGGAAGCCCGCCTGACCGGCACGAATCTGGGTGCGGGCGGCTACCAGTACCTCGGCAACCTGGCCGCCGGCACCGAGGGCAGCGTGGACTTTGACATCGTCCCCGATGCCGCGGGCACGGTCAGCGGCATCATCACGCTGAACTACGAGGATGCCTCCGGCAACCCGCAGACCTTCTCGAAGGACTTCTCTGTCAGTGCCGAGGAGATGAACATGGACGACTTCAACTATGACCCGTCGATGGACGACACCCAGCCCGAGCAGACCGGTATGCCGGTCTGGGCGTGGGTGCTCATCGGTGTCTGCGGCGCAGTGGTCGTGATCGTGGTCATCGTGGTCGTGGTACGCAAGCGCAAAAAGGCCAAGGCACTGGCCGCGCTGGAAGCAGAGGACAGCGATGAAGATCTCTGATGAAATCAGCCTGTCGGCGCGCAACCTGCTGCGCCGCAAGGGCCGCACGGCGCTGACGCTCATCGGCGTCGTCATCGGCACCTGCATGGTCGTGCTGATGATCTCGCTGGGCATTGCCCAGACCAAAACCAACGAGGAGATGCTGCAAAGCTGGGGCGACCTGACCCAGGTGCAGATCTACGGCTACGGCACGATGGTCGGCAGCGACGGCAAGCCGCTGTATCTGGACGACGCGGCCATCGCCAACATCAAGCAGATCCCCCACGTGGCGGCGGCCACGCCCTACGCGCAGGCGTATAATCTGGAGGGCACCATCACGGCGGGCCGCAATGACCGCTACACGATGGAAATTTACAATTTGATCGGCATCGACCCCACGGCACTGGAGCCGATGGGCTTCGCCCTGCAGAGCGGCAGCTGGCTCACGAACACCCCCGCCAGCGAGAAGGCGGCGAAATTACAGATTTTGGTCGGCGGGTCCACCGGGTATGAGTTTCAGGACTCGCGCAAGAGCCCCAACAGCCCCAAGCGCTACCGCTGGCAGGGCCAGACCGATGCCAACGGCAAGGAGCTGCCGCCCTTTGTGGACATCGACAAGGATAAGATGACCCTGACCATCCGGACCGGCGAGGGCTCCACCGAAAAGACCCGCAGCTGGGAGCTGGAGGTCGTGGGCGTGCTGGAGCCGGACGGCGCCAAGGGCTACTGGACCCAGAGCGGCATTGTGCTGCGCATTCAGGACATGAAGATGCTGCAAAAGGTCTACAACGACATGACCAAAACCAAGACCGAGGAAAAGAGCTACGAGCAGGTCTACGTCAAGGTCGATGACCTGAAGAACGTCACCGACGTTGAGACGGCCATCCACGAGCTGGGCTTCACCAACACCTACTCGATGAACCAGCAGCGCGAGGAGATGCAGCAGCAGGTCATAAAAAGCCAGATGATCTTCGGCGGCATCGCGGCGGTCTCGCTGTTTGTGGCGGCCATCAACATCATCAACACCATGACGATGGCCATCTATGAGCGCACCCGGGAGATCGGCGTCATGAAGGTGCTGGGCTGTGAGCTGGGCAGCATCCGCACGATGTTCCTGCTGGAAAGCTCGACCATCGGGTTTATCGGCGGGCTGATCGGCGTAGCGTTCAGCCTGCTGGCCAGCTTTGTGCTGAACAACCTTTCCACAATTTTAGCGGCGTTCGGTCAGGGCGGCGGGTTGGACCTGTCCGGCATGATGGGCGGCGGGTACTACTACAGGGACGGGGGGGGCAGCGCGGCCATTTCGATCATCCCGCCCTGGCTCATGCTGGCGGCGCTGGTATTCGCCACGCTGGTGGGGCTGGTAGCCGGTATCCTGCCCGCAAACAAGGCGGTCAGGATCAGTGCGCTGGAAGCCATCCGGCACGATTAAGCGCTTATATGCTTATATAAAGAACCGAGGCAGTCCCGGGAAAAGGGATCGCCTCGGTTTTTTTGTCGCCGTTCCCGCACCGCCGCGCGGCGGGGGGG
>OLJF01001005.1_pt1 | contig 20793 bp, 40 predicted proteins | sample 1609751 | NCBI WGS metagenome assembly OLJF01 (sample SAMEA4350171, study PRJEB24818) | metagenome | biome: human; feature: gut; material: faeces | place: Denmark | collected 2013-09
CCCTTCGCAGGAAAACCGGAAACGCGTTTTTACCTCAAACCTGCAAACTCGCTGATTATCAACAGTTTATTTAAATTATTGATAATCAATGTATTATTATAATATATTGATTATAAGCCACTTAAATAAACATATATCCCACATATTAATGTACGCGTGTAATACTGCTATTATATGTTTTTATAACTTACTGATAATCAGATAATAAAATCGAAATTAATACAAATTAACAAAAAAAATATAGCATATATATATGTAGTATTGATAAATGTAGTATATTTGCGTCGTGATCGAGAGAGATCGCAAGTTAATATGATGAACCTATATAGTACGCCCGTTGGGCTATCTATATCTGTATCTGTTAATCGCCTACGTTGTGGGTTATTGCGTTGAATATCATTTGTTTAACAATTAAAATATATTGGATTATGATTACGAAGAAGAACGTTAACAAGCTGCAAAACGCTGTTATCAAAGAGAATGCCTCGAATTTAGTAGGTGCAGTAAAGTTATACAATGCTTTATTTGCAAATGGTGCAGACCTTAAGGCGGTATGTAAAGCGTTGGAAATACCGGCAGAATACGCGGTGAAGGTGGCAGCACTCGCCAAAGACAAAAAACGTTTAGTTGCTGTATGTAGCCAAATGTTACCTAAAGTCGGCGATACCTTTGTTAAGTTTTCCCTATATTCTAAAGTATATAAGGATAGCAAAGTAGACAAAGAAAAAGGAATTGAAGCAAAAACGTCTGATTGGTGCGCTGATAATGTGGTTTATGGCAGTGAATATAAACCTTTCGGATTTGCAACCGCGGAAACGTTGGAAACGAAAAGTAGTGCAAAATGGATCGTTAAAGAGACGGACGAATATAAAGCCACTTATGTGGCCGTTAAGATTAAGTCTTATTCTATCCGCACCGTTGCAAAGTGCGTATCTGAGTATTTAGCACACGAAAGTAATCAGCAGTGAAAAAACAAGGTTGGGCGCGTACCTTTAAACGCGTCTGTACGCCGTTGTTGGTGGGTGCACGTCCCGCGTATGCTTTAGACTGAAGCCGACAAAACAGAGAGTTATTTTACATATTGGGGATAGATATACCTTTGCCCTTGCCGTTGGCAATTAAAGGGTTGGTATTACTGCATGGACCATCCGAATAGGTATGGTTTATGTTAGGTATGTGATTACAGTTTGGAAAACATACCGTTGTACGCGGTTTGTCTCCGTTCGGGAACGTGTCTTACTGATCTACACGTAAAATAGGATCGGGCTGTAGATTAAATTACAGGGTATGAGCATGTAACCTATCATGTAGGAGCATCTTATATCAAAACGCAAGGACACAATCGCCTTTATTTGTGGCTAAATTGTGTAGCAGACGGAAAATATAATAACAACATAGTACGGGCCCGTACACAAGAACTACGTACTAATTACGGGCTGTTGGTTGTAGCATAAAATCTCTATAGGATAGGAATGCGCGTCCGGTTCGATTCCGGAGCAACCTCTAAATTATAAACAATATAATAACATGGAAAAGAAAGAAATGATCAACGCTTTAACTGAAGCGTTCAATAAATCTAAAAACAGTTGCGTAAAAATAACATTGCGTAACTATATCGAGACGGTGGAAACACTCAATGAAAGTGAGTATAAAGAGGCGGAGGGTTTCTATATCGAAGCACTTAATAGATGGAGTTAATCATAATTAAAGCATAAAGAAAATGGAAAGGAAATTTAAATCTCATATGGTAGACGTCCGCGGTCTGTCCAGGAAAGAAGCTAAAGAAAAGCGGAAAAGAGCGTATCGTGAATTTATGTTGTATCGTGATCTTAAAGAAGCGTATCATGCCGATACAGGAAAGGACAAATGCAAACGTAAGGTTCATACGTCACGAACGTACGTTAAGGAAAATATAAACAGTATTTAAACAGGAGTAGGGCTGTTCCGAATATCGGAGCAGCCCTATTTTTGTATCCTACTCTTTCTATTTACGGGTAAGATATTCTGAGAGTGAACGGCGAACGTGAACGATATTGGTCTAAAACGAAACTAAAATAGGAGTATTCGGATATAATGTCGGTATTTTGTTTATATCCTGTCGTTAAAATTGGTCTAAAACGAAACTGTAGGCGGTTTTCTGGCCCAAAATAGGGTGCTGGATGCCGTCTTTTTCGTCTCTATGGATTGAAAATTAGGCTTATTGTATTTTTCTTAAAAATAAGGTATGCTTGATTATCAATTAGTTATGTTTTATAATCCCCGTATTTTCGGACATACTTATTGTAAATTTTTTATTTTATGTGGTGGTTTTTATTAGTGGCTGACTTGTATTTTCTGTCGGTTGGTATTCGCTCTATGTTAGAGTACGGACCGGATCAGTATAATATCGTAATGGTCTTTTGCTTTTCTTTATTGGCTTTGATTATAGGCTTAAATATCTATCTTGATAGGAGGAGCAGACTGTAGGGCGTGGGCTGAAGACTCTCTATTCTCTCTATGGAATGATATTATCTCTAAACACCCAACACTTCATGCCAGAGTATAAGCTTGTAGCGCTCTCCGTATGCCTGTAGTGAGGCCCAGAGCGCAGGTTCTATGCGGAAAGCCGGAGGATTAGACGGGGTGGGAGAGGGGGAGAGGGAGGGCACTCCCTTCCAACAAAATTCAACAGATCAACGTTTTAAAACAGCATTATATAGGATTTTCCCACAAAATAAAGACTTACAGTGCTTTAAAACAGCATTCTGTAGTTTTTTCCACAAAATTCAGTATGATATCGTTTTTAAAACAGTATTCTGTAGGTTTCCCACAGATTAAGGGTTAAGGACTGCATTATGTGAGTATTTTTTTAAGCGGGATGTTTAACAATTAAAATATGGATGGCATGAACGTATATGACTTTGCGCCTGACTTAGATTTGAGTAAGGAGGAAGAAGGTTCTATTTTTGGGGTGAAAGGAATAGGAGGCAGTGATGGTATAGTATATGCTAAGGTAGTTAGCTGTGAAGAAGTTAAGGATTACAGTTGTGATAGGTGTATTTTTTATGATTGTTGTAAAGATACATGTTTGTTATCGCGTAGTGATAGTTGTATAGATGGGGATTGGCTTTGTAGGTACGAACAGGCTGCCATAGAGGGGGAGTAGGCGGCGCCTTGGACTAAGGCCTGCGGTCGTAGGTGGAACGTAGGTCGGAGCCGGAATAGTTTATCGTGGAACGTAAAAAGAAAAATAAAGTGGAACAAACAATACATTACATTTGGATAGAATGGGTATCTTCTACAGGTTCGAAAAGTAGTAGGCTAATAGGTAACAGGTCTATGCCGGTATCAGATGCCAAAGGGATGATATTAAGATTGAGTGCCAAAGAAATGCTTAAATACAGACCAAGTTGGTTAAAGGACTGCGTTTGTATTAGCGTAAGCGCACAAAACATCAAGACTGGAAAGGTATTATATAGAAGAACTATAAACATAAAGAAGAAGGAGATAGCGATATGAAAAAGGCATTTAAGATATTTTCTATTATGTTTGTCATAGAAATAGTGCTGATAGCTATTTTAGATGCTATGGCGTAAGTGAGAAAAATTTCTTCATTAATTTTCTTATGCTTTAGACAAAGTGCTCCCATCTGCGAAGATCGGAGCATTTGCTTTATGGGATTCATGGTGCGGTAGGTCGGTTCGATTCCGGCGATCTCACACAACATTAAAATAGGGAAGAACATGTTAAAAGAAGAATTTGAAGAACTAATTAAAAGGGAGGTAAACGAAAATCAGTATAAAAACATAGAAACGGCATACGAGGCTTTGCCGGAGTATATGGATAAGATGTATTTAGCAAGTGCTATTTCAAATGATATTGGGAAAGCTATTAATGTCTTATCGTTTTTAGGATCGTATATAAGCGAGTTAATGGGTTCGATAATAATCGAAAGGCAAAAGGTGGAATCATGTGCCTATGATTTAATAAACAAATCGCATGAGGAGGATGACTTGAAAGCAAGAGAGATTGCCGTGCGATTAATAGGAGAGAGGGAAACAGTGGCATACACAGTAAAAGAAGGGCTGCCATTGTGGGAACAAGATAAAAAGTTTATAATAGAATTAATGAAGGAGGATAGAAAATGAAAGACGGTATTGTATTGCATCCAGAGCATGGGTTGAATCCATCCATAGAACTATGCATAGTATGCGGTGAAGAGATGGGGATTGCTTTATTAGGGAATAACATCAAAGGGCAGGCGCCGCATCATATATGCACGGGAGAAATATGTGACAATTGCAAAAAGATAATAGATGACGGAGGTTGTTTTATTATCGAAGTCGAGGATGGATCAGATCGAAAGAATCCGTATCGTACAGGAAGATATTGTGCGATAAAGAAAGAAGCAGCAAAGAAAATACTTGGACAGGAACATAGTGTTGTGTACATGGAAAAGTCTGCGTACAGTCAAATAATACCACAAAAATAAAGAAAGATATGTTTACAAAAGAAGAGCGATTATTCATTTGGAAAAAGGTATATGAGATGATTGATTGGCAAGAGGATGGGGAATACATATGTGTTGCGTTAAGAAATGTAGTGTTTATGTATTTCAAAAAACATAAAAATATTTATGAGTTTCGTTCAGACGAAATGGTGAGAATATATTTCCCGGAATTGGAGGAGAAGATAGGTATGGCTACAGAACCAGAGGAAACAAGAACGTTTTATGGGTGGTTTGGTTGTATTAGCCCAGAAACGAAGGAGGTAAGGTTGAATATTGTGAAAGATATTATAAAAGAATTAGGATAGTATTTTTGTTAATCTATTTTATTCATCAAATTAAGTTTTTGGGTTTTGGCATGTCGGTTCGTGAGAATAGGCATGTCTATTTCTGTATCATAGAGGAGATGACGCGGCGTGCCGGTATGTATGTGTCGGTCCTGGTTCGATTCTGGGCATTTCACAAACAATAAAGCATAATCATATGGAAGTAATAACATTTGGTCCAGACATGGATTTGTCTTCTAAAGAAGTAGGAGACGTATTTAGATTAAAATTGCATGGCATAGAGTGTGACGTCAAAGTAGTTGGTGACGACGAAGACCCTCCTATGTTCTGCAAAGATTGTATATTTTTTAACGACTCTGAACGGTGTTCACTCTCAGAATCGCAAGACTGGTGCCTAAAAAAGCAAGTTGTTTACTGTAAAATAAGACATGATGGGGAAATTTAATACGAAAGACGCCAATTTCTTGTGGTGTCAAATTGGTAGGATTGATGGGGTGATAGAAACTCTGAACCGCACCGGAGGAGAGATGCCGGAGATTATAGCCGGAGTGCTAAAAAGAATAAGAGATGATATAGATAAGTTTGTAGACAATAAAACGAAAGATTATGAGAATATATAGGAATGATATTATAAAGGCGTCAGCGATAAGCACAGGCAACGACAGAGGTTTGTTGTTGTGTTCAATAACAGATTCAGGCTTTACGTCTATAGCGAGCGTGATATCGGCCGTTAAAGACAAGTTACCAAACAAAGATCACAAGAAGATGGTTTTTGAAATTTTGAATGATACGAAAAAAGAGTACGGAAGATATAATAATTGCGGAACAAAAGTATTGTAATAAAGAGCAGAAAACAATATGTTTATGTAATGTTAGTTTTTTCATTTTTATTGAAAGGAGCGCCGGCCTGTGAAGGTATGTGCTCCTTTGTATTTGTATAATACATAAAACAATAATAATATGACAGATAATAACATAGATGTGAATATCGTACCTGTAAGGAATGGTGCGAAACGTGTTGTGGTATCATATTACCATTATTCACGCAAGGACAAAAATCACATGAGTTCCCAAACGGATTACGTGTGGGAAACAAAGAATGAAGAAATGTTTAAATACTTTGAGGCCAGGAGGACAAAAGTATTTTATAGTCAGATTCGTGCCATGTGTAGATTCTATGGTAAGAAAAATGTACGTAAATACAAAAAGCTATGATATTAAAAACGACAACCAACGAATTTTGTTTCATTAACGTAAGTTTCTATGAAACAGTAGCAGACCCGCGTCATTTCTTTTCACAGGAATATGATGAGATGCCGGAATATGAAGAAGAATCAGATTTTGATTTTGATTCTTATTGTAATGCATTCATACCTTATGTACAAGAATGGGCAGACGAGGTTAAAGAACGTCTTTATGAATATGGCGTAAAAGATATAAAGGTAACATCAGTCGGACGGCCAAGAGAGTATAACTATGGTACTGATTGGATGGAGGTAGAGGTGGAGTTCTGTGATGGGTGGCGACATATGATGTTATCCAACATTGGTAAGATAATCGATGATGATAGATGTAGAAAATATGCTGAGGTAAATTATAAATCAATTCAGGGCTACATATTTTTCGGGCCCGAAAATCTAAAGGAGTTTGAGAAAGAAATAATAGAAAAGAATCCAAATTCAGGATATGATCCGGCAGTGCTATTAAATATGTATCTAACTTTGGCTTTTGTGAAAGAATTTGGATTCGTAGCTGAAGATGCGTGGTACGATGTAGTAACGGAAGCCTTCCATTATCTACAATATCATAATTTCGCAACAACAGAAATGTTTATACCGGAAGGTTCGGAGTATTTATTCAATGATGTGCATACAGCAGAAGCCGACGAATTATATCATCATGTTTTGGATAAATACGGATGGGCGTGGCGTGATCCGAAATATAAGTCAAAAACAGAATTATGCGCAATGTTAAAGTGGGCAAAAGAAAAAGGCTTGACCATTGAAGAGTTAAGTATTTAATTGTTAAACATAAGGCAGTATTGGTGCGTGAGTATAGGTGCTGCCGTTAAATTATTTTATAATATGAAAAAAGAAGAGATTCAAACTATTTTATACACAATCAAAGAAGGAGACAGTATTAAGATCAAAGTACAAGACAAAAGTGAAGAAATAAGACTGCGGGATCATGTAAGAAGAACGCAGAAATACGGATACAGGTTTTGTTTGTCTCATTTACATGATGGAATTTTCTATCTGGAGAAGTTGGAAGAGGGAGATAAAGATAAATACTATAGAGTAATAAACAGAGGAAATGGAAAGACCGGAGTATAATAAGCTACGTAAAATGGCTAAGACTACTCCAGGTCTGATAGTGGACGAGGCGCAAAACATGATGCGTGTATCGCTATACGATAATGGGGAACTTAAGAAGGTGGTAGTAGTAATGAAATGTGATTCTTTTTTACAGTCAAAAAGTAACATAGAAAAGATAATGTTATTATCATCTTCTATAGAAGATAGAAAAAACAAAGAAAAAAATAAAACAAAATCAGAAAATGAACAGAATAACAAAAATAAGAGAAGAAATAGGAGGAAAACAGGTTGATTTGACCTTTTACGGACGCTTTTGTAGCCTTATCGAAGGTGATAGAAAAATAATACTAAGGGCGATAAAAAACGGTCGTAAGAAGGGCGTAATCGGAGCCATTCAGCCTGGGAGACATGATAGAATTTGGACCACATGGTCTATTGCTTTTGATGATCTGAAGGTAGGGGATACGGTAGAGTTCAGTACATCTGGAAAATACAATCCAGGATTTCATGCTACGGAAAAGTATGTAGGGTGTGTAGAATGGATAAAAGGATCGGAATGTGCGATAAAAACCGGTAAGGGGATGGCTGTAGTATTAATTAAACACATAGAAAGGGTAGTAAAATAATGGATTTAAGGATGTTTATAGGCCTATTTCAGGAGATTGAGGTAGAGAACTTGTTTAAAGCGTTAGATTTATGTATGGAATATGTAAGATTAGATTTACATGTGTTTAATGTAGGAGCTCATGTAACGTGTTCATACAGTAATGATCTTGAATCTCTTTCACAGACAGAAGGTTGTAATGTGAATATGATAATAGAGGTACCACACTTATTCGAAGCATTTATGGAATACGCTTCACCGGAAATGAAGTTGTATTATGAAAAACTAACAGAGACAGTATAATATGAAAGAGGAAGTAGAACGGATAAAGAAGTTGGTAGGCATAGATCATAACAGATGGGAGCAACCTTGTGCATGTGATAAATGCAAGAACATGTGTGAAGTTCCTTGTATTGGTACACCAAAAGACATAGAAGCTATCATAGATGCCGGATACGCTGACAGGTTAAAAGAAACAATGTGGATGACTGGATTTAGGCTTGCGAGAGAAAAACCGATAGCGATGATCCAGCCAGCAGAAGAGAGTGGGTGGTGCGTGTTCCGCCGGCCAGACGGTCTCTGCGAGCTGCATGACCGTGGACTAAAGCCGACCGAAGGAGTTCTGGCTTCTTGTAAGGTGGTTGAAGAAGACAATATTCCAACATATGAGACATCTGTACTTAGAGCAGTAGCTCACGAATGGGTTAAGGTGGAGAACTTTGGAGATGTAATGAAGGTCGTTTTTAAATTTTTGCATGAAAATGAACGTGGAAAATAAATTAGATAAAGTGGTTAAGATCCTAAAAGAAAAAGGATTTGTAGTATATAGAAAGGGTGGGAAGGAGCCAGGTGTGTTTTATGCCAAAGAAGGTGACAGCCGGATAGGATTCGTTTATCCAAACAACGGATATATATACGACAGGATAAAAATGTGGTCTTTTTCAAGGGTATATAAACCGCATAAGAAAACAGGGTCTTCGTGTTTAATGTGTGTCAGTGACAAATTTACTATAGAGAATGCGATTAAGAGCATAGAGGATAGACTGTGGATAAATTATATAAAAGACAGTAACAGAAAACGACCAGAAGAATATAAAAATATAAGAGAATTTGTTGGTAGCTTCACTAAATTCTACAACTCTGTAGAATTAGTTGAGGTTAAGTAGTTTTCCATGTAAGTTAGTTGCCGGCACTGGTCTGCGAAGATAGGTGCCGTTTTTTTTTATTCAAGAAAGGAGGACAAAGATGGAAAAAAGAGACAAGGAGATGCCTTACGAGGTAGTCATACAAGAAAGAAAAAGAGTGGATTTATATGGTAACGTAGTATATTATATCTATTGGTTTGATAAATATGGGTATGATATCACAAACGAATGGAAATTCTGGAGCAAGGGTTCGAAAAAGAAATATGATAGAGTCAATCGTTATCTAACGGATAGTTGGCTGAAGGAATACTGTAATAATAACAATTTAAAGATAAGTAGAATCAAAGAATGAAAACGATAAAAGTAGACAAAGTGATATTATATTACATGGATCGGGTAGACCTTGACGGGAACCTATACCGGTTCTATGTATATAAAGACATGGCATCTGAAATAGAATACTTTTGCACGGAAGAGGCGGGTAATATGACCATACCAATTGGAGAAGGAAAGTGTATTGAAATCGTGCCAAAAGAAATAGAGAAAATACCGGTAAGGGGATATAGGAAGCTTGCTGGAATATGGAACCGTGAAACATGTAACGGAAAGGGATGGTATAGGCTTTTTAATTATTTCAAATACAAGCCGACCCTATGTTATTTTAAAAAAGCGGGACATGATGAAAATGGGAACACAAGATACGAAATATCATTATTTAATAACATTATAAATGTGACAAGGTATTTCAATCTGTGGAGAATGAAGCCAGGAAAGTATGTTATGGTAACAAACGAGTGTGGTGCCTTGGATGTTATAAAAGAAAAATTTGACAACATAAATATAGTGGAATATGGATCTAAATAAATTGTATAAAGAAATAGAAGAAGCAGAGGCCAGTCTGAATGCAAAAAGATTAGAGTACATCAGAGAAGCATTAGCAGAAAACAATGGAATTATAAAGCTAAAATTTAAAGGGTTTAAAGAATTTAAAGAAACTAATGATGCGTTTGACTTTGATGATCAGTTTCCGGTGATAATAGAAATTGATGAAAATCCTATGTATTTAACGGAAGTATATGTCAAAAAAAACGATTTTCGTGTAGTCCTGCTGGATTATACTGATATGACTTTTTATGATTATAATAATCCAGGGGAAAATGAACAGGTTGCTTATTTTATTAACTATTGTTTAAATCAAGACAAAGATGGGGAAGAGTAGGAAAGATTATGAGAAGTATCTTAACTCCATATCTCCAGATAGAGACGATGAGGCATGGATCATTGGAGGAAAGAACAGGTATTGCGGTAGAGAGAATTATGGCACTATGATCAAAAGGTATGATCCTATTGGTTTTAATGTAGGGTACAGAGAGTGGGCAGAACAGCCAGATTGACATACTCCCATAGTTAAGGCAAATGGGATTCTTGGATACAAACGCAAGAAACCCCGATATTACTATCGTTTATAATAATAACTTTTTGGCATATATCAGAATCAATTATTTAAAAATACATATATGAATAAAAGAATCATTGATCCCCTGCTTTTAAGCAGGGGCTTTGTTAAAGATCGTAAAAAGAAGATTAAAATAATAGCTTATGACATTTCGAGAATTTATGCAGGAGAACGGCTATGACCTAATGACTACCTTTTGGGAAGATTTCAGCATAGCCGACAAGTATGGTGTAGCAGGTGTCAAAGATACCTACAAACGTGCATTCAGTGAATGGAAAGATGATTATAAGTTTTTCACGGAATTAACGCTCGTATTGAATCATAAAATCTGGCAACATTATGAAAGCAATCGTGAACTGGCTGCACTGTATGACCGGTTGTGGAGGGAGGCCGACGAGTACGCTATGAGCAACTTTAAGGGAGAAGAGCTTGATTATTATTACAGAGTAACAGATTAGAAAGTGATTATGAAAAATACGATAGTAACAGGTAGCCTAATTGTATTCAGCGACGGATTTGTTTGGAAAAGATTGTCCAACGAAAAAGCCTATAAGATATGGGTGTCGGCAGAAAATGAAGATTTTGAGTTATACAAGGTGAGAGTAGATGACGAGTCCGAGTCATTGATAGAAAGTTTGGAAGATTTACAGGATGCCTTTAAACAAGGTCATTATGTATGTATAGAAGTAGGTAAGCTGCCGCATAGCATAGATTTGAATTATTTACGAAATCTGCAAGAGATGTCGGTGACAGCCGTGGATGATCTAATGGGACTAAAAGAATGTAACAGGGAAGAGGCATTTAACATCATTCAAGAGTGGAACAAAGAGTTTACAGAGAAATATGGGAATTTTGATGGCTCATACTATGATGTAATAGATGAATTTATCGAAGAAAAATTAAGAACTATTTAAAATATAAAGACATGGAAGACGATCTTATTACAACAAAAGAAGTAGGCGATTATCGCATTAAAATATATTATTGCCGTGATTCAGAATGCCCTATAACTAATTGGGGTTTGTTTGGGTCATTCTTTTTTGAATACTCTGATATGCATCGATTGCATGATGAATGCAATTGGAAAACTTTCTTCTACGATAACAAGCATAATCTTAGAGATGTTATTGATGCTATTGTAATGAAGCATATAAAACAGAAAGACATTGTAAAATATTTAAAGAAAGGGGAAGCGAATGGGATCTCATTCACATACAACAGAGGTAGCAATGTATGGGAGTTGAAGCATAAGACAAGTCCATATATAGGTCAAGAGTTTTTTCCAAGTGATTTGAAGGACTTTGATTACAGAGGAGAATTAATAGAGGATCTGGATGACGAAGATTTGTTAGATATCATATCCAAATATGGAAAAGATGTGGTGGCTATAGAGTGGTCAACAAGGGGTTATAGTCAAGGTGATTATATAAAAGGGATAGCATACGTTACAAAAGAAAAATATGATAACGAAGTATGCGATAAAGAAGGAGACTGGAAAGAAGATTGTGCCAAAATTATAGATAATGAAGTAAAGTCCATAGGTATGTGGATGTGGGGAGATGTAAAAGGGTACGTTCTTGAAAAGAAGGTAGCATTTACCAAGAGATACGAAGACGAATCAAGAGAGGATGAAGATTGCGAAGAATGGGAAGAGGTTGATTCTTGCTGGGGATATTATATGGAAGCAGACGAATTGATAGAAGAAGTAATGAAAGAATATGACTTAGAAGAATAAGGGAATGAATAAAATACAGGGGTGTATTATAAAAAAGAACACCAAAGAATTAAGAAAAAGCCTCATGTCATTAGGATATCATTGGATGGTGAGAGAAGAAGGAGCTAATTGTATAGTCACAAATCCAGAAATATTAAAATACATGGAATTGCAAGAAAAATCAACAAGAGCATGGAGGGATGAAGGATGGATAGATTGTGGAAATAATGATGATATGTTTCTGGCTATAGCAACATTAGTAAATGATACCGACTTAGGTCAATGGCTGATAGTGACGGACGCCACAGGAGACAGGTGGGTAAAGTGCGAAGAGCTCCGGTTTAGGGGAGACGCGGCCTGCTCTGCGTGGCGTAAGGCTACAGTAGATGAAATTATTGAACATTTTAAAAACAGATAATTATGGGATATATATGTACAAGATGTGGTGGAACAAATGTTGCCTGTGAAGCCATAGTAAATCCGAATACCGGAAAAATAATAGATTATTTTGATGGATCTTTCATGCATGCTATTTGCTCGAATTGTGAAAACGAGGTGATAATATCCAACATTGAAGAAGTCAAACATGAAATTGATTTAAGGTTTCATGAATTTGTAGAAAAAACAGGTAAGGAGCCTGAATACGTAGAATGTCAGATTGTATGGAAAAAGACAGGAGATGAACAAAGAAAGACAATAAAACTATCATTGGGCATTAACGATGATGACAATGATGATGTTTTTTATTATTGCAATGGGATAGAATCGTTTAAGCAACTTACTGAATACGGAATGGGAGAATTTATCGTAACATTTTGTTGGAGTTTCTTTTAAGAAACATATGTAGTTATCATTTTTAATAACATGTCTTATGAAAACACAAGAAGAATATGCACGTGAGATAGACAAGATTGTTATCCGAGATTTAGATACTTGTCGGAATGATTGGTTTGAAGTTGATAAAAAGATATTTATGCGACCAGAAAATGAAAATAAGGCATTTATTTTGGGAACCAGGAAGACCGGATGTGATTTAATAATACTGGGTGGCACTAATTGTGATGAAGGTGGTATGGATTGGCTTTTTGGAAGTCTTGGCAATGAAAATTTCTATATATGTCAGCCGTTATCTTTCTACAAATCACAGCGGGAAATCCAGAAAGTAAATCCGCTGTATGCTTTTAAAGTGGCCACTGCTTATTTTAGAGAACAAGGGATGATTCCGGTATTTGAAGATGCAAATTGTAAACTGATAAAGCTATGATAGAGGTAATAAGATACAGACTGCCTTCTTATTGGGCTTGCCCGTTAATCAATGATGATTACACTGGATTAACGGATGAAGAATGTGAGGAAATCAAACGCTTCTTGGAAGCAGCAGAAGGTTATCCGGTAGATGTAGACCTGGGAACACAGGGATTTTACCGCTGTAATGACGCAGGAACACTTCCTGGAGAGTGTGCAGATTTTATTTTTCATAAATGTAATGATTAAATTGAAATAATATGGAAACTACAAACAAACTAACTTATTTAAGTACAAAATTCTTTACAGAAAACAAAGAAGAATACAGAATAACAGTCACAGTATCTTTAGATGATGATTGTCATAACAATATGTGTGACTGGAGTGTAACAGCCGATATTAGACGGAAAAATCAACGTGGACAATACAAAGAGTATATGGGAGGCTGCTGCCACGATGAGGTTGCAAAACATTTTCCGGAATTGGCGAAATTTATACCATTGCATTGCAGTAATCATTATGGTGCTCCTATGTATCCGGTGAAAAATGGCATATATCATATTAGAAAAAGTGGTATGTCTGTGGCAATGAAGTATTTGCGTATATCAGAACAAGAATGCGTAGAATTATATATAGCTTCTGAGGATGAGCTGTATTTCAAGTATCTGCTTTTCAGTCTGGGGATCGTGGATAGATGGAAAAGAGAATCAGAAGAGCTTATTGCGGAACTTGAAAAATTGTGTGGAAAGAAGTGGGTTAATCCGTATACGCCGGAAAAGGAAAGGTTTACTTTGACATTAACGGACGAGGAACGTTTGCTTATTGAAGAGCGCATTAAAGCCGGGTATTATTCCGCAGAAAATATCGAAAAACACAGGAAAGAGGCTCATAAGGCAAAGGTGTTGAAAAAGCGTGCTGAAATTTGTGAGCAATACGATAAGGAAATCAGACAAGCAGAAGCAGAAAAGAAGATAATGCTCTGTGTGTTTGATTATGGGTTGTCTACCGATAATGTTATATATTATTCTCACACGAACACTTTGTCTTTCAACTGGGACAGTTATGGAGAAAAAATCACACAGGAAGAGTTTGATGATTTTGTGAATAAGGTAGACCGCTCTCAATTGCCGGAAGGCATCAAGTTTGAACTTAAATAAAATACAGGATATGGAAAGATTGAATTTTGAAACATTGTTTCGTATCGTAAGATGGGATTACAACCGTTGCTTTAAGGATGAATCACTGGACAAGGATTTGTTCATGGAAAAATATGGGAAAGTTATGGGGGAACATTATTACAATAAGTTTGTCCATGAGTTTGACGGGAATATCCTGAAGATGATTGGTTACTTCAGAAGTTCCGAAAAAGAAGGGCAAGTGTTCTGCGATATGATAACCGAACGTATTGAAAAATACGAAAAGAGAATGTCATATGATAAAGGTGAGTTAAACAATTAAAAAGATATTTATATGAACAATTCAATGGTCGCTCACTTGTGGGCAAACGAAAAGCAAGAATCCGCAAATGGTAGTAATTTTTATTTTGAAGGTGAAAGTATTTACTCCTATGGAAGACATTTTGAGGTCGGAAGAATCGTGCGAAACAAGCGTGGAGAAAAGGCGTATTTGATTAATGATACATACTATTCTTCTACTACAAGCAAGCATCAATATTATGTTCGTGAAGCAATACCAACTGGCTCAAAGGTGTTCTATGTTGAATGTAATATATCATATTGTATCGGTAACATGCTCTTTGTTACCAATATGTTGGAATGTATTAAAGATGCTATTGAAAAATACAAGAAAGTCAGAACCGAATTGTCTTATCGGGATGTTTGGGGGAATTTTAAAAATCTGATGGATTATATTGAGTTCTTCGATATGGGGACTCCCCAGCGTCTTCTTAAAAAGAGCGCAAACGAATGGCTTGGAGCTAACCATGAATTATCATGGAAATCAGATAAGATTAAACGTGAACATGTCCGTGAGTTGAAACGTGTTTTCCAGATATTATTGAATCATCAAGCACTGGAAGTCCTTGGAACCGTTATTGTGATTGTAGATGAAGTTTGTGGTGAAGGAACTTGGTTGAAATATCGGGAAAGAGTTGAAAAATATAGAATAAATATAGAAGCAAAACAGGAAAAAAAGCGAAGGGCAAGGGAAGAAGAATTAGACAAATTTCGTAAGGATTTTTATGAAAAATTAGAAAAATGGAAGTCGGGAGAACTTAATTTCTTGCATTCATATTATTTTATTGATTGTGCTGACGTAAATGCTTGGATGCGTATAAAAGGAGGAATTATTGAAACGAGCAAACAAATAAAAATCGGGATAGAAGAAGCCAGAAGGATGTGGCAGATGGTGTCGCTGTTGCACCGGGGAGGCCCGTTCCGACATGGCCTGGTAGAGGACATGAATGGCAACAAGTGGAGCATAAACCGGTATGAAAACGATATACTGACAGCCGGGTGTCATCGTATTGCGTATAGCGAGATGGAAAGTATTGCTAAACAACTGGGATGGGTGTAAGTAGCCCATCCTGTTTTATAACAATTAAAAACGAAAAAATATGGAAAATTCAATTGTTGTTCCGTTTGATTTAAATACGGCGAGAAAAATTAAAAGCGGAGAAATAGAAGGTTCAGTATTAGTTGATAATATTGAAATAGAATTTGTATATGAGTCGAAAAACTGTGCAAGTCCTTATAATTTACTTTTTGTAAAAAAAGATGGATATGGAATAAGTGCTATATATGCTAACACGGAAGGTTGTACTTTTGGTAACGCCACTCTGGAATTGAGGGTAGAGGCTGGAGCGTATTTCAAGAAAGGAGATATATTAATAAGTACGCTTGGGAACCCATTTATATATAATGGTATTATTAATAGAGGAGGAGATATGGGATGCATATATGGCATATCGGCATATGGCGAGATTACATCTGAAGAAGTTCCAATATGGACAAGTGTGTGTAGTGAGGATAAATCCAAGTATGTCAGATTAGCCACAGAGGAAGAGAAAAAATCTTTTGCTGAAAGAATTGCTAATACAGAAAGCTTTGAAAAAACAGAAATCATAAAAAAATATCTAAGTAAGTACGAATATTTACTTGACGAACAAAAGAAATGCGATTTTAAGCCATTCGATCAAGTATTGGTGAGAGCAAGTAATTTGGGAAATTGGAATCTACACTTATTTGCCAGAGTAAGAGAAGAAGAATACAAATATGAATGCTTGGGAGGTTTGAGATACAAAGAGTGTATTCCATACCAAGGGAACGAACATCTTTTAGGAACCAATAAAAACAAATAAGATTATGGAACAGAAAACAGTAACAATTCCGTTTGATTTAGAAACGGCGAAAAGAATAAACATAGGGGGAATAGTAGGTCGGATTGTGACAGAGAAAGGACGAAATAGAGCAGAAATAGTATATGAAGACAATTCGTCAAGTTGTCCGTTATTGGTTGTAATTCATTCGATTTCTGTATCGGCAGATTGGTTTTCCGCTACAGGAAAAGCACTTAGCAGCGAAAATCGCCTCCTTCTTGAAGTTCCGGAATATATTACATTTAAAGATGGAGAGGTGTTAAGCAACGAAGATGGAAGTTTTATTTTTATTTTAAATATACATGGGAAATATTTAACATCTTTTTATGCGAGTCTTGCAGCGGGAGTAGGTCTTAATATATCGGATAATTTTTCTGCATGTAATAACGAAATAGAACGCTATAGACTTGCAACAGATTCGGAAAAACAGAGGATGATTAAAGCGTTAAAGAAAAGCAAAAATCCTAAAGCAAAAGAATATCTAAAACGCTTCTTCGGAATTGAAGAAAGGCCGAAATATGAGTTTAAGCCGTTTGACAAAGTGCTGGTAAAATATCATGAGGATGACAATTGGAAGGCCAGTTTATTCACAAGAACAATTACTGACGATCAGGATGGGGAAACTAAATATGAATGCTTGAATGGAACGGTGGTTGTTTATTGTATTCCTTTTGAGGGTAACGAGCATCTTTTAGGAGCTGCTGAAAATCCAGAAGAATGAAAACGGTAAAATTATCTGATTTTTCTCCTTATGACAGAAACAAAGGAGGAATACAAGAATTGCATCATAAAATTGAGCCTAAAACACTTCAGTATTGGGGCGAAGATAGTGGTATTCTGATCGGCATCACTCCGATATATAAGAGACATTTGTGGAGCGAAGAAGTAAATGTTATAAATGATAAACAATAAATATGAAAACAAGAACATACGAAGGGGTGCAGCATGGAGACTGGGTGAGATGTACTCAATGTGGAGCACAAATGCTTCTTCCACGTGGAGCTGACCAATGTCCAGAATGTTATGGATACGACACGTTGGTGTGGGTAGATGAAGATAGGCAAGAAATGGACACTAAGCATCTGGATTGCCTTGCTCCAATGCGCAAATTGGAGTTACAAGAATATTTGTCTCAAGATGTTTTGGCGATAGAGCATAGCGAATATTATAAACAATTGATAGGGGAGGATGAATGGTGTGAAGAAGAAATATAATAAAGAGTATCATTATTAAAATAATAGAGAAATTATGAACGAGGATATTTTAAGCAATATGTTTGGGTGTGATACATATTGCATATGTGACAGTTCTTCAAATAGGTACTGTTTTATTGGGCCTATTGAATGTAACGGGAAGTTATGAAGAGATGTTTGAGTTATAAAATAGTAGAAGAAGTGCCTGTTATTAAGTACCAATTGGAAACAGTATGTGCATTTTCCTATGACAAAAACGGAAATATTATCCCTAACCCCTCTAAGGAATGGACAGAGAGTGGTGAAAACGGAGAATGGCGAGAGGGAACTTTTCGCTTAGATGCCTTAAACACCCAACCTTTCGGTTTTAGTGTTTATGCAAAACCATTTCTAAAAAGAGTAATTAAATATGGAAATGGAGAGACAAAAGTAGAATACGGCAGGTTAAATACAGAAAAAGGAACTTATGCGCACTGGCTGAATTATGTAACATGCATATCATACAATCGACATAAGCCGGTAATGGAAGTGGAATGTAACGAATGCACCTCGAAATTATTCGTTGATATGATCAAGTCTATTTGTAAGATAAGTGAACAAGTCAAGAGTTTTATCAATCCAGAACAAATAAAAGCAATTGCGGAGTCAAATGAATCGCTTTTGTTTCTATCCAATAACTAAAGATATGAAACTGATATTAAACTTCAAAGACGTCAATGAATTGAAGACGGATGAAAAGTTAATTGAATGTATAGCAGGGATAGTGAATTATTACAGATTCCTGTGTTTTCATCCGAGAAATTCCAACTATGTGATTTTACTAAATCATTGTGAAGAACCTGTACGATTTCATTATAAGAACCTGATAGACCGATTTTTTACGGATTATACGCAACGTGATATTATCACCTATCGTAAGGAATATGCCTTAAAGGAAATAAAGGAATTTGAACAAGCATTATCTGAATTAGAGGGTAAGGGCAATTTAGAAGATCAAATAACAACTAAAAATAATTGAGTCATGAAAGCTATAAAGAATTTGACTGTAACGGTTACTTACACAGTAGGATTAGAGGATATAGAAGTTCCAGAAGAAGTATATGATGATCTAATAGAAAACTACGATAACGGAGTGTGGGAAGTTCCTGAAGATTCCATTGCGGCTGAATGGCTTGCTAATAACATCGTAGAAAAAGATGCGATAAATTGGAGTTGTGAAATTGATGATTTAAAATAACATAAAAAGATATGAGCAAATACAGAACAGAAGCCGGAATAGAATGTACTCCAGAAGAATGTAAGTTGATTGACTCTCTGAAACGACTTGCAAAAAAGTGGGAAAAGTATGGTAAGCGTCTTTGGCTTTATAGTGCAAGTGGAACGCTACATGTAATGATGCATGGAGATACAGAAGATAATCCTGAACCGGAATTTGAAAAATATGGTGGCAGTAATTACAACAATTCTATAGATACTATAAATATTCCAAATGATGGCGGAGATTGGTAATAATATAAAAAAATAGCGAATCATGATAACGAAAGAACAAGTTAAAGAAATATTGACAAAAAATCCGGCAGGAATTACAAAAGAAGAGTTGAAATTTGTTTTTGGCATATTCTGCTTATCAATCAAAGAATATGAAAAATCAGAACATAATCTTTGGTTTGAAGTACATTTCGAACGCATATACATCGCTCAAATTCGATATGGTATAAAAGGTGGGATGTCTTTTAGTAACGAATATGTAAATATGGGAGATGGATGTCATGGAGTAACAATGGGAACAGTGAATAATACAGCCGATCTATTAAAAATATTCATCAATATGTTTTACGACAATTTATTGAAACAAGCCAACTATGCTCCTTTATATAACGAAGAGACATCTCAATTCGAATCCCTTGAACAAGCTCAAGAATATTTGGAATATGTTCAATCTATACTGTAAAATTTAAATAGAAATGAAACAAAAGAAATTACATATATCTTTTGACTTAGTATAATTGGCAAAACGAAAAGTACAAATTTTCAAAACGAAAGAGGATGTAAATTAAACTGTGTCAGCAAAGAATAAAATATTAACTTTGCTAACACAGTTTTTCTTGAATAAAAATCCGCTAACCACCACTCTGTTTCGAGTAAAAAGATCGTTACTTAGGATGCTCGTAGTTTCTTAATATTTGATTTGTCAGAGGATTGCTCCATCGAATTGAATGTCTTTTTCCGGAAAGGAGAAAGGCCTCGGATTAATGGTTTTGTTCATTATAACACTAAAACTAAATTAAGGTTACCAACAAATCTGTTGTAACGAAGAAGATGGCCCATCAGTACATAACTTACCTTTTTCATCGAAGAATAATCGATCCATACAGACCACTCTATCCCAATTCGGTTTTTGGCAATGCACATCAGCATGGCGATGATAAACAATATACAGATCACCATTCGGAGCCTCTACTATCGAATTGTGTCCCGGTGCAGAAACCCCTTTAGGAAGATCCGTAGTCAAAAGAGGATTATCCTCACTCTTTACCCAAGGCCCCAGTGGACTATCCGCATAAGAAACCCCTACTCCATAAAACTCATAGCCGGTATCATTGGCGGAATAAGTCATATAATACTTTCCATTCTTTTTAAACACATAAGCACCTTCATTGCATCGGTTCCTATCCCAGTTAACCTTTTCCCATGTTTGCGAAGCGCCAGATATAAAAACAGGTTCCCCCATCAATCCGGAAAGGTCTTTTTTTAATTTCACCCCATAAAGTTCACCAGTAGCCAACGTATCCTGCATTCCATTTTTGCTGAAATATACATAAGGCGTCCCGTCATCATCAACAAAAATGTCTGCATCAATGGCAGAATAGCCCAAGTCGAACCAAGGAGTATAAAGATCTATAAACGGTCCTCCCGGCTTTTCACTGACAGCAAGACAAGTAAGCATCCGATCCAAATCTTTCATATAACAACTGTAAGTCATATAAAACCGCCCTTCGTAATATTTCACC
>OLJF01001021.1_pt1 | contig 20459 bp, 22 predicted proteins | sample 1609751 | NCBI WGS metagenome assembly OLJF01 (sample SAMEA4350171, study PRJEB24818) | metagenome | biome: human; feature: gut; material: faeces | place: Denmark | collected 2013-09
TAACTGAGATTTTTTGTTTTAATGATACGTCTGCCACCGAGATCTACAGTAGGTCTCTCGTCGGCCGCGTCAGATGTTTAGAAGAGACAGGCCCCGCAAGGGGCTTTTGTCATACCCCTGCCCCGGGGGACGAACCGGGGCGCAGCAATACCGGGACTGGCCGGAGAAAAAGGAAAGCTGCCCGTACCAACCCCAAACCATAAGGAGGAGCTTATGCTCGAATGGCTGAAGAACATCCTCGGCGACAACTGGACCGAGGATATCGACAAGAAGATCAGCGCGGAGATCGGCAAGGGCTTTGTGGCCAAGGCCGATTTTAATGCCGCGAACGAGGCCAAGAAGGCCGCCGAGACCCAGCTGGCCGAGGCCAACAAGACCATCGCCGGGTACAAGGAGATGGACATCGACGCGATCCGTCAGTCTGCGGCAGACTGGCAGGCCAAGGCGGAGCAGGCACAGAAGGACGCCGACGCCCGCGTGGCCGCCGTGCAGTTCGACGCCAAGCTGGACGGCGCGATCAGCAAGGTGCGCGGCCGCAACGCCAAGGCCATCAAGGCGCTGCTGGATGTGGACACCCTGCGCGGCAGCAAAGACCAGGACAAGGACATCGACGCCGCCCTGGCCGCGCTGCAGAAGGACAGTGGGTATCTGTTCGAGTCCGCCGAGACCCCGCCGCCTTACGCGGCCGGGACCGGCAGCGGGGCGGTCAGCCGCGCCGACAAGCCGGCCGACGGTGTAGAAGCCGCCTTTGCCGCGCTCAACCCCAAACTGAAGTTCTGAGGAGGAAAGACCTATGGCACATGCAAATCAGGATCGCTATGGCAAGATGGTGGACGCCAAGCTGCGCGCCAACCTTGTGACCCGCGACAACTACATCTTCAACAACCGCTATGAAGGCGACCCCAAGGCCGGAAAGGTCAAGATCCCGGTGCGTGACACCGAGGTGGAGGTCAAAGCTTACGACAAAGCGAAAGGCATCGACCCTGCCGCCGGTATCACCACCTACCTGGATCTGGACATCGACCAGGATGAGGCCGTGAACGAGCTGATCGACGGCTTTGACGCCGAAAGCGTGCCCGACGGCATCGTGGCGGAGCGGCTGGACAGCGCGGCCTACTCCCTGGGACTTTCCATGGACAAGAAGTCCCTCAACGCGCTGGAAGCCGCCGGTACCGGCGAGGGCAGCGTGGAGGAGGGTACGCTTGCCAATGTATCCACCAGCAAGACCGCCTGCACCGCCTCCAACGCCTACAAGGAAGCGCTGGCGGCCAAACGTACCCTGTCCCGCAAAGGTGTCCCCAACGATGGCCAGCGCTGGATGATCGTCAGCCCCGAATATCTGGAAGTGCTGATGCAGGACCCAAACTTCGTCAAGCAGGGCGACTTGGCGCAGGAACTGGTAAAGGAAGGCGTCGTGGGCAAGATCGCGGGCTTCCTGGTCTTTGAAAGCTCGAATCTGGACTATGAATCCACCACCCGCGTGGCAACCAAAAAGACCACCACCGAGTTCATCGCCGGGCATCCCAACTGGTGCCACCGCGTGCAGGAGTGGCAGGTAGAACCCCACCTGCAGGATCTGAGCGGCTCCGGCAAATTCATCGGCGCTTCTGCGGTGCAGGGCCGCAAGGTGTACGGCGTGAAGATCTCCAAGCCGCAGACGCTGTACATCAAGCGTATCGAAGTGGCCGCAGGCTAAGGAGGCATGTATGTATGCCGATTACGCCTACTATCAGGGCACCTACCATGGGACGGCGCTGAGCGAGGCGCAGTGGCCCGCCGCGGCGCGGGAGGCCGATGCCTGGCTGGACCGCCTGACGTTGGGCCGTCTGCAGCGCGGCGCGCCGGTGGATGATGCTGTGCGCATGGCAGCCTGCGCCATGGCTGAGGTGGCGGGGCGCTACCAGACCGCCGCTGCCGAGCGCACGCCGGGGCTTGCCAGCGCTACCAATGACGGATACAGCGAGAGCTACGCGGGAACCGCTGCCGATCTGGTGGAGCAGGAGCAGGCGGAGTTGCAGGCCGCAGCGGATCTGTACCTGCCCCGGACACACCCGCTGCGGTACAGGGGGTGCGGCTGATATGCTGTGCTGCGACGAGACCGTGACGCTCTACCACCGCAGCTATGACCCGGCCAGCCGGGCCGATGTGTGGAGCCGGACGGTATACACCACCGCCAGCTGGTACGGTGGGCAGGCAGCCACCGTGAGCGACAGCGGCCTGATGACGGCCGACGCCTACACGGTGCGCATTGACACCGACGCCGCGATTCCCGCTGCCCCCGGCGACGTGCTGGTGCGTGGCGAAGTCACTGATACTGTGACAGGAAGCACCGCCCTGACTCGCAAGTACCAGGGGCGCTGCATGGTACTGACCCATGTGCAGGACAACCGCCGTGGCGCGCGGCGGCTGTGGCACTGGAAGCTGGAGGGCAAGTAATGGCGAGTGGCAAGGGACGGCGCATCGAGACGCCACGGGGCAAGCTGGTCCAGATCAAGTTCAAGGGCGGCAGGATATCCTGCCGACTTACCTGGAACCGGGGTTTTGGGCCGCGGCGTACCAGTCAGTTCCAAAGCGTACAGGAATACGTGGACGCGGCGGTGCTGCGGTACTGCCGCCCCTATGTGCCCATGCAGAGCGGGTTCCTGATGCGCAGCGGCGACCTGGGCACCGTGATCGGTTCCGGCGAGGTCAGCTACATCGCGCCCTACGCACACCGCCTTTACTACGGTGTGAACTTCCACTTTGATACCAACGCCCACCCCAGCGCGGGGGCCAAATGGTTCGAGCGCGCCATGATCGACCACAAGGCGGACATCCTGCGCGGGGCGGCCGTACGGGCCGGAGGAAAAGCCTATGGAGTATAACAGCATCGCCGAGGCGCTGCACACCTACCTGCTGACCTGCCCCCTGCTGGGGGACCACCCCCTGGGGGTGGACTGGCTGCCGGACAAAAGCGTGGCGTTCAGCATCGACACCACGCCCGCCAGCCAGATCATTCAGCGGTACTACAGCGGCAGCAGCCTGCGGCAATATCAATTTGTTCTGCGCAGTATCTCGGACTATGGGCCGGATACTGCGCAGAATATCGCAAACAGCACCCTGTACGAGCAGCTGGCTGCCTGGTTCGAGGAACAGACCCGGAAACGGAACTTCCCCGACCTGGGGCCGGGGCGCACCGTACAGAGCATTGAGGCACAGAGCACCGGCTACCTGATGACCGCCGCCCCCGACGTGGGGCGGTACCAGATCCAGTGCCGCCTTGTATATTTTGAGAAAGGAACCAGAAGATGAAACTGTCTGAACTGATGAACGGCGTGACGCCGAACGCCGAATTTGAGGGCATCGTCACCGCTGGCGACATGGTGCTGGCCATCGGCTTCACCAGCGCGGCGTCTACCCCGGCGGACTACATCGTGGCCGACGGCGGCGTGACCGAGCAGAGCGGCGCGCTGGAGGCCACCACCGCAGAGAGCACCTACCTGCGCAGCGGCACCACCGGGACCAAGACCGGCACCAAGCGCACCTTTACGGTAGCGGGCGACCGCATGGCGGCGGATGACTTCCAGGAAGCGCTGCTGGCTCACGCCATCAAGTATGGCACCGGCCAGTCCGTCATCAAGCCCTACGTCTACTTCAACATGCTCACCGGCAAAGGCGAGCAGGGCAAGCTCAGCATTGCGGTGGAGGATGACCAGGGCGGCGAAGCCGGAGCCAACGCGACCTGGAGCGCGACCCTGACGGCCGTGGGCACCCCGACCGAATACACCTACAGCGCTGCCGAGGAATGAAACGCCCTGGCGGCGAAGGCGGCGGCCGTCCCGGCGACGGCGGAGCCCGTGCAGGGCACCGGCCAGACGTCCAAGACGGCCAAAGTGGAGACCGAACAGACTGTCAAGCAGTAACTTGTCAAGGCGGATCGTGGCGATCCGCCTTTTCCTGTGGCTGAAAGAACTTGCCGGGGCAGTACCGGCGGGCCGCACACTTCCAAGGAGGTACATTGTATGCTTACCGTACTCGGCAAAGAGATCGACTTTGATGTGACATCCCCCGCTGACATGCAGCGGTACCTGGAGGCAGAGGCCGCGATGCAGAAAGCCGCGGCGGCGCTGCCGCCCGACCCCGGCCCTGCCGCCATGGCCACGGTGGAGGGGCTGCAGGCGTACCAGGCCCACCTGGCCGCGCAGTGCAAGCTGCTGACCGACTTCATCGACGCGGCCTTTGGCGACGGAACCTGCAACGCACTGCTCGGCCCCAAGACCAGCCTGTCCACCCTGCTGGATGTGATGGACGCCCTGCGCGACGCTATCACCGGCCAGGGCGCGCAGTACGCCCAGCGGCTTGCCGCGTACAAGCCCAACCGCGCCACCCGGCGCAAGGCGGCGAAATGACCTGCCTGCTGTTGGAGGGCGGATTGCCGGAAACCATCGACGGCGTGCCCATCTATGCTGATTACCGCAACATGATCCGCTTCGAGCAGATCCTCGACGATGACAGCCTGACCGATGTGCAAAAGACCATGCTGGGCGTCTCGCAGTTGTTTGACGAACTGCCGCCGGGAGGCTTGGAGCGGGCGGTAGACCTGCTGCAGTGGTTTTACAGCCGTGGCAAGGCCGCGTCCGAGGAGGACGGGCAGCAGGGCGGGAAAAAGGCCGTGCGCGCCTATGACCTGACCTATGACGCGGATGCATCCTGTATCTACGCCGCCTTCCGGCAGGCGTACCACATCGACCTGACCGAGATCCCTTACCTGCACTGGTGGGCGTTCCTGGCGCTGCTGGAAAATCTGCCGGACTGCACGGCCATGGCCCAGCGGATGCAGCTGCGCGCCATGGACCTGAAAGGAATAAAAGACAAAAAGATGCGGGAGCACTACGCGAAACTGCAGAAACAGGTGGCGCTGCCCGCCAAGGCCGCGGCGCGCCCGCGGCAAGTGGAGAGCATGGCTGACCGTGTCAAGCGGCGTCATGCGGAGGCCCGGGCTGAACTGGAGAGGAGGCGGTTGCATGGCGTATGATGGCTCGATCAGCTTTGACACGTCGGTAGATACCAGCGGATTTTCCAGCGGGACCGGCGACATCAACCGACAGTTTTCCGCCATCCGCAAAGGCGCGGAGGCCGCCGCCAGCGGGCTGGAGCAGCTGCCCGACCAGCTGGACCAGACCGCCAGCAGCACCAGCCGTCTGGCCGACATCGTCAAGGGTGGCGGCGCGTTCAAACTCATCGAAAAAGGCGTTTCTGCGGTAGTCACGTCGCTGGATTCGGCCATCGACCGCTATGACACCATGAACCGCTTCCCGCTGATGATGCAGCAGCTGGGCTACGGGGCGGACGAGGCCGAGACGGCCGTGCAGCGGCTGTCGGAAGGCATCCAGGGGCTGCCCACCACGCTGGACAGTGTGGTGAGCACGGCGCAGCGGCTGACCATCCTCACCGGCAACCTGGATGGGGCCGTGGACACGACGCTGGCCCTGAACAACGCCTTTTTGGCGTCGGGCAGCTCCAGCGACGGCGCGGCTCGCGGGCTGGAGCAGTATGTACAGGCTCTATCTCGCGGCAAGTTCGAGGCCGAAGAGTGGAAGACCATGCAGGAGACCATGGGCCTAGCCCTGACCCGCGTGGCCGAGAGCTTCGGCTATGCGGGCGAGAGCGCCCAGAGCGAACTGTATGCGGCGCTGCAGTCCGGCGAGATCACCATGAGCCAGTTCAACAGCCGCCTGATCCAGCTGAACAACGGCGTGGGCGGCTTTGCCGACCTGGCGCAGACCTCCAGCGTGGGCATCAAGACGGCCTGGACCAACATGGGCACCGCCATGGTGCGCGGCACCACGACGATGATCACGGCGCTGGACAAGGGGCTTTCTGAAACGAAGTTTGAAAGCATCCAGAACGTCATCGAGACCACCGGCGACACCATCGAGGGAGCCATGAATCTGGCGGCCCCGGCCATCGAGCTGGTGGCCTCGCATGCGGATGTACTGGTCGTGTCGTTGGGCGCGCTGACCGTCGCCTACGGGGCCAATCAGGCTGTCCGGGCATTCTCGACGGCGCAGGAAGCCGCGTCGGCAGCCATGCAGGTGGCCAACGCCACCGGCCATCTGCTGACCCCCACGCTGAATGCCAAGGCAGCGGCGGAAGCCCGTGCGGCGGCTGTTGCCAAGCTGGGCACGGCCGCCACCGAGAAGCAGATCCTGGCCGAGATGGCCGCCAACGGCGTCATTACCGCCAAGACCTTCGCCCTGGGCGGCATGACCACCGGCATGGGCCTGGCGACCGTCGCCAGCGGCCTGCTGACGGCGGCGACCACCGCCCTGAGCACCGCGTTCAATGTACTGCTGGGGCCTGTGGGCCTGGTGGTGCTGGCCATCGGCGCGGTGGCCGCGGGAGCGGTGGCCGTGTACAACGCGGTCACCAAAGAATCCGAGGCGTTCTCGGAACAATCTGAGATACTGGACGGCCTGGCCGACCAGCAGGAAAGCCTGGCCAGCAGTGAGGAGAGTAACGCCAAGGCTGCTGATAACAACCTGAAATCCATCCGAGCCAATGCGGACGCTGCCAGCGAACTGGCAAAAGAGCTCGGGGAACTGGACAGCATAGAAAACAAATCCGCCAGTCAGAAGCAGCGTATTGGTGAGATGGTCGATGAACTCAACGAAAAGTACGCAGACCTGAGTCTGACCTACGATGAGGAAGCCGACCTGCTTTCTATGAATACCGAACAGCTGCAGGCATACATCGAAGCCCAACAGACCATGGAAGAAGTGGCTGCCCGGCAGGAACGATACAATGAACTGCTGGATGAAGAAGCTGCCATCCGCCAGAACGTAGCCGAACTGGAAACCATGCAGACCGAATGGGCCGCCCAACTGGAACAGAAAATTATCAGTCAGGGTGAGTACAACGAGCTGATGCAGCAGTCTGGTGAGACTCTGGCTGCCTATGCCGCTCAGGAGCAGGCGCTCGGTGATCAAAGAAAAGCCTTGGACGAAGAGCTGGCCGCCATCGACACCACCACTGCCCAGACGATTATCAATAATGCCCAGGCCCAGCAGGAGGCCACCCAGGCCGCCGCCGAAGCAGAAGAAGCCGAGATGGAGCGCCGCAAGGAGGCCCTGCAAAGCTATACCGAGACGGCTACCAATATGTTCGACGTCATCGACACCAAGAGCGAGTTGAGTGTTCAACAAATGATCGCCAATATGCAGAAGAACCAGGAAATTCTTTCCGCTTGGGCCGATAATCTGGTTGCTCTTGGTGAACGTGGCCTCGACCAGGGTCTCCTGCAGCAGCTGCGGGATGCTGGACCGGAATCCGCTGCCACTGTGGCAGCGCTGGTTTCGGCCACCGACGAGCAGCTTGTTACCCTGAGCGAGACGTTCCGTGCCGGAGGCCAGGCCGCCGCGAATGCCTTGCAGACCGAACTGGGCCTGCCTGAAGTGACGAACGCAGGCAGCGAGATGGTCACCACGATGGCCGAAGGAGTCGCCAACAACACCGCGCTGAAGGATGCCACCGTCAAAATGGTCAGCGATGCCCAGACCGCCGCCAAAACCCAGGCGAACACCGGGGGCCGCGAAATTGGCCTGCAGATGGATAACGGCATTACGGCGGGGATTGTCGCTGGTCGATCTGGCGTTGTCAATGCCATGGTGGAAACGGTCCGTGAAGCCATAGCCGCTGCGGCTGCTGAAGCCGAAATCAACTCACCTTCCCGTGTGATGGAAGACTTTATTGGTCTGAATCTAATGAAGGGCTGGGCTCGTGGTGAGGAAAGAGGGACGGACCTTGTCATCGAAAAAGCCAAAGCCGCAATGGACAAGGTGCAACAGGCTTTTGCCAACGGCAGTCTGGTACCAACCCAAATTGTCGCCACCATGCGTGCTATGGTGGCCGCCAACCAGAGCCGCTTGGCGGTGCCGGTCGGTGTGGCAGCCGGAAGTGCCGCACCTATGCCGATGGCGCAGACGATCATCAACATGAACAACACCATAAACACCCACGACAGCCTGAGCGAAGCCGAACTTACGGATGAGACCGAAGCCATGGCCGAGCGGATGAAATGGAAGATCCCCTAAGGAGGCACCCATGCAGACGATCCCCGAATATATCTGCGCCAACCTGGACACGGGGCAAAGCATCCACTTTGCCCCGGACACCTGGTTTTGGGTGACCGCCATCTCCGGCGAGGACGGGCTGGATGTGTCCATCAGTGAGAGCCAGTCCGCCGGGCAGATCGGCAAGTCCATCAATGGCCGCGCGGTCGGCAGCCGGAGCGTTACGGTCACCGGCGACATCGTCGGCGACTACGACACCAGCGAGCGGCTGCTCAAGCGGCTCATCCAGGCGGGCGCGCCGCTGCGCTGGACGAAGATCCTCGGCACGGAACGGTGGTATCTGGACGGCGAAGCCCAGCGCTTGCCCGAAGTGGACGGCGAGCCGGGGCTGCTGCATTTCCAGTTCAAATTCAAAGCCCCTTACCCCTATTGGCGCACCGAGGAAACGGTCACCACCATGCTGGGCGGCCTTGATTCCACCTGGTTCCCCACGCCGGTCAGCACGGCGGGCAGCTGGTATATAAGCCAGTACCGGCAGAGCCTGTACACGACGGTGGTCAACACCGGCAACCAGGAAACTGCCTTTACGCTGGACTTGCGGGCCTCGGCTCGGGTGCTCAACCCCATGTTGTGGCATAACGGCACCCGCACCTTTATCCGGCTCAACAAAGAAATGTTGCCCGGCGAGCGGGCGGTGATCTCCACCGAGGAGGACAAGCTCGGCTGCACCTACTATAGCGCAGACGGCAGCGAACAGGACGGTTTCCGCTGGATGGACTACGACACCGACTGGTGGATGACGCTGGCCCCCGGCGACAACGTGCTGCGGCTGACAGCGGAAGAGGGGCGCGAGAATCTGACCGTGACCATCACGGCTCCCAAGGGGGTGGCGAGCAATGTCTAAAGATCTGTACGCCAAAGTAAAGGTGTATGTGTACCACGGGGCACAGCGGATGGGACTGGTGCGGGGCATCACCAGCCTGCAGTGGATGCCCGAATGGGCGGACGTGGGCGAGATCAAGATGGTCTGCGCCCTGAGCGATGCAAACCGGCGGCTGCTGCAGCAGTGGGCGACCCTCTACAACCCCGATACGCCGGGGATCGCGGCGGTCATCACGGCGCTGACCAGCGACGTGGACAAAAACACCATCACGGTACGCGGCAGATTTTCGCTCTGCCGCTTTACGCAGCGGGTCGCTAAAGGTACCCGCACTGTGACGGATGCGGCGGCGGGAGTGCTGGAGATCTGCCGCACCAACCTGCGCGGCTTGCCGGTGACGGTCCCGGAAAGCGCGGCCTTCACGGCCCCCTGCGCTGAGACAGTGGAGTGGACAGACTGCTGCAGCGCCATCACCCAGCTGGCCCAGGCTGGGGGCTTTGGCGTGCGGGTGACGTTCGACCCGGGAACGGGGGCCGAGCAGCTGGAACTGCTGCATGGCAAGGACCGCAGCGTCCAGGGCAGCGAGTGGTACCGCGGATACTTTGGCACCCGGCTGCGCAACCTGTCAGCCGTCTCTCTGGTGCAGGACGCCAGCGACTACGCCAACGTGGTGATCTGCGGCGGAGAAGCCCCCACTGAAAGCGATACCTGGCAGCAGTTGTGGATCGAGGTGGGAGATACGGCCGCCCAGGGCGCGGATCGGCATGAACTGTGGGTGGATGGGTCCAGTGTGACCCACCGGCACACGGTACAAGCCGCAGACGGCTCCACCAGCGAGGCAGTCTACACCGAGCCAGAGTATCAGACGGCCCTGACCAACTACGCCACGGCGGCGCTGCTCAACCACTACATAGAGCAGACGCTCAAGGCTACGGCCGCCGATCTGGTCCTGCACTACGGCGAGGACTACGACCTGGGGGACCGGCTGCCGGTGCGGGTGCCGGAGTTGAATCTGGTAGCCAGCGCACAAATTACCAGCATTAAGCTGACTTATGAGGCGACCGGCCGCAAGGTCGTACCTGTGTTTGATAATATCGAGTTTGGAGGCGATGTTACTTGATCGAATTAGAGGCTTGGCCACTCGACAACAAACGGTATACGTCGGTCGCACTGGGCGCGGCCTACGCAGCCCGCAGCCGGGGCCTGCTGACGGCGGAGAGTTTTTCCGCCACCACCAACGGCGACAACACGGTGACACTGGCAAAGGGGCTTGGCTGCCTGCATGTCAGCGAGTTTTGGGCGTGTTTCCCCTATTCGAAGAATGACATCATCCTGCAGTTTGAGGACGCCGACGGCGTCTACCCGCGCAAAGATGTGATCGTCCTGGGTTACGACAAAAACGCCAACCAGACGGGGATCTATGTGCGCACGGGTCTGGCGGCAGCCAGCCCCGAGATGCCCGCGCTGCGCCGGGATAGTGATTACGACGAGATCTATCTGTACTGCGTCACCCGCCCCACAGGCGCGACCAGCATCACGGCAGACAACGTGGTGGACCTGCGCCTGGACCCTACCTACTGCGGCCTGATGCGGGATACCATCGACGCCATCGACACCAGCGTGATGCAGGCGGCCTTTGAGGCGTTTTTGGCGCAGATCAAGGGGCAGATCGACCTCCTGCAGGAACTGCTTGCGGAAGTCGAGGGCAATACGGCCTGGATGCTTAAATCGCAGTATGATACCAAAGGCCGCGGCACCGACGTGTACGACTACGCTGACGGAACGGCACAGACCCATGCCAATGCGGTAGCCGCCAAGTACACCGGCAGGTTCACGCTGGACGGGTGGGTGGCCGCCACCAGCGAGGAGCAGGCCAACGGCTACACGCTGGCCCAGGAGGTGGCGCTCACGGCCGTGACCCCCGGCGCGCCTACGGTGACCGAGGACAGCGAGTTCCTGACCGGCTGCGGATATGATCCCACCGGCGTGGCCGAGACCGACGAGATCCTGGATGAGGTGCTGGCCGTCATCAATGCGGGGGTGACCAGCAGCCTGGACGGGGGCAAGGTGCGGACGGTGGTAAAAGAGAAGCCGGCGGCCGAGATCGTGCTGCACTGGGTGATCCGCACGGAGGTGAGCTGATGGGGAGCATGCAAGTGGTACGAGGTGTAGGAGGCTCTATATCAATCGGAGACCGAAGCTACACCAAAACCGGGATGGAACCTGTCGTATTTATCCCCGCATACAAAACACTGAGTGGCACGGTGTGGCACTACTGGGCCGTGCTCGGACGGAGCAAAGGCGCTGCCGCCGGTACGGTAAGTACACCTGAGTACACCGCCGAATACAACCTCACCGTGAACGGTAGGCAGGTGTACGTCTTGACGTTGGACAACGGGGCGTTTGAAAACGGTACGCTGACGATCAGCGGGCCGGGAACCATCCCCGCCACGATCCAGACAGGCGCAGCGGGCCAATGGTATGAGTTGGTGAGCATGACCGCGGACAATTCAGCGTTGCAGGAAGCGGAACTACTCCTGCGGGCAGCGGAACAAAAACAGGTCGCGCCGAGGGCACCGGGCGGCGGCTCAGCGTGGAAGTACGATCGCTATCTGCTCGTATGGATTCAGTACCAGGGCGGATACGGGAATGGCCCAATCGAGGAACACTTTTCCTGCGTGCTGGTTGACGGAAAATCCAGGAGTGATCCGTCCGCATTGGACGGCGGACCGAAAATTGAGAATCCAATGGGATACGCGGGTATGAGTGCAGATATCAACATGAGCAATGAAGGGCTGCTCACCATTCACGACAACCAACATCAGGTGTACAACCGCGTAACAGCCATGCGCAATATTTTGTGCGTCTATGGACAGTACAAGGGGCAGACCTTTACGGCTGGAACCGATTTCTACCTGTATAGCGGGTTGCATGTTTTTGTGGCGCAGTAGCGCGGAGGTTTGACAATATGACGAAATACCGTTTGTTTATCGGGGGGGGCATCATGACCCCGTAACCAGCAAATTGCACAATACTACCCAGGATGGGGGTGTTGTGCGATGAGTACGGCACCACGAGCACCCGGCGGTGGAGTTGGCGAATACAAGAGTGCTACGGTCACAAGAAGTGGTAATAGTACCAGTTCCTTTACTTCATCCTTTGATGTAAAATCCGCATTTGGTATTCCCGAAAAAGTCGCCAAAAAACTGTCGGCAGGAAATTTTTTCGGACAGGTTACCGAATATAACATCAACCGTGAACACGACTATCCAAATTCTTCGATTATCTGTTCTATCACGTCGTATGTTCCATCGACTGGCATGCTTACCGTGAGATGCACGGGAAACTATTCAGAAATCCTTATCACGAGATATCAAGTCCATGCGGTTTGGATGGAATGATTTTAGGCATAGGAGTTGTATAAAATGACGAATCAACATTATTTTAACGGGGGGGGGGCTGCAATAATGTAAGCCCCAGCACATTGCACAAAGCCACCGAAAGGGGGCGTGTGTGATGGGCGTGGCACCGAGAATGCCGGGCGGAAGGCAGAAAGTAAGATATGCTGTTTTTCGTGTGTTTGGTGAAGCCCTTAATACATCCGCCATTGTGTATAAGCTGAATCCGAATGGCAGCGTTGAGGCGGCAAATTGTATCAATGGCGGTTCCGCTTTTGGGGTGTTTACTTTTTCTGGTTATGGGGATTCAACCAGTATTTACTATGCCAAAACACTAAAAGTGTTAGAATCTACTTCTATGCGGCATGGCTATGGTCTATATAGCTTAGGGCCGAGTGTTGGAACTACTATAAATGCCGGTACTACTCAAAGATATAATGGCCCTGGAGGTTCTGGTCTTGCCGCTACCGTGATGAGTTTTTACTTATTTGAAGAGTTTTAAATGTTAAAGAGGTGATTTTTCTTGAACACTTATGATGAAATTACCCATGAGCCGATTGAAACCCCCGACCTCTCGGCAGGTTACACCTACCCGGGCCAGCGGTACGTGGGCACCGAGCGGGTGATCCTTAGAGGCACCGTGGAACTCTACCCGCCCGACGGGCTGGGCTATGACAAGTCGGTGTACGAGGACTGCCTCTACTACCACACCTACACGGAGGACGAGCTCGCGGCCCAGCATCCTCCCGATGAGCCGAATCCGTCGGACGTGGAGAAGCGCCTGACAGCCGTGGAGGACGAACTGCAGACCACCAAAATTTTGCTGGGGGTGGAGCGAATGACGCTGGTAGAACTGGCAAGGCAGCTGCGGCCCATCATTGAGCAAGCGGTCTCTGCCGCGTTGGATGATGCCACCGCGCTTCAGAGCGTGCCGCTGTTTCCCACCTGGGCGATTGGTCTGGAAGTAGCCAAAGACGCACGATACCAGTACGGCGGCACGTTGTACCGCTGTGTGCAGGCCCACACTACACAGGACGGCTGGGAGCCGGACAAGACACCGGCACTGTGGGTAGTCGTATCGCTGGAGGAATGGCCGGATTTTGTGCAGCCCACCGGCGCGCACGACGCCTACAACACAGGGGACAAGGTCACGTTCAACGGAGCCCATTACATCTGCACCATGGACGGCTGCACCTGGAGCCCCGAGGCCTACCCGGCGGCGTGGCAAAAACAATAAGGAGGTACAGTACATATGGCACAAACACAAACTTTGATCCCGTTGTCCACCCAGGCATTGGACAACATTCTGCAGGTAAGCATCTGCTTGGGCCGGGTGCAGATCGTCTACAGCTACGGCTGCTACGGCTACACCCGGGGCGGTGGCAGCACCTGGCACGGCGGCCTGGACCTGGTCTGCCTGGACGATACCACCATCCGCATGCCGTACTACACGGCGGCAGATGGCACCCGGCGGGCCATCAAAGGCACCGTAGTCACGGCCCGCATCGTCACTGACCACACCAACCTCACTTGGGAGTGGGGGTACTATGTATGTGTCCGTTTGGACGATGCCCAGACCCCCGACGAGGTGAACTATCTCTATTTCTGCCACTGCAGCAAGCTACTGGTTAAGGCAGGTGACCGGGTAAGCAGCAGCGACGCCCTGGCGGTGATGGGCCAGACTGGCAACGCCGCCGGCGGGTACGACCACTGCCATTTTGAGGTCCGCGCTACTGCCACCGGCATCGGCCTGGATCCCACGGCCTACAGCGGCACCGACAACGCAGTGGGCATCTACGGTGCCATGCCCGTGACCGAGCCGGACAAACCCGCGCAAGACCTCACCGCAGTGCCCAACAGCCAGTTTTCCAACATCCAGCTGGTGAGCCTGGCCCCCCTCACCGATGAGCAGATGCGCCAGGCAGACACCCTGGCCGAGGCCCTGGGCCTGCCCGACGATAGGCGCTACAAGCAGCTGCATCTGGGCGACGGCTATTTTGCCGCGGTCTTTTCCGTGAGCAACGGCGACGCCCTGCAGGTGATGGCCCTGGCCCAGCGCAACGGCTGGGACAAGCTGCAGCGGTACCACAGCCGCTTTGTGGGATAATATCAAATAACAAGGAGGATACATTATTATGAGTATGATCGTATTGGCACTCATGCTGGCCATCACCGTGGAGGGTGTGGTCGAAATCGGCAAGAGCATCGGTAGGGCCGTGCTGAGCCGCAGCTATAAGACCGCCATCACGCAGGTGGCGGCACTGGCCATCGGCTGCGGGCTGTGTCTGGCCGCAGGGGCAGATATTTACGGCGCGTTGGGGGTCCACTTCGCGGTCCCGCAACTTGGAATGATCCTGACTGGCGTGCTGGCCAGCCGTGGCTCCAATTACCTCTCCGATTTTGTCAAGCGCCTGCAGAGCGCTTCTGGCGCGGCTGCTGCAAAATAATTTTCCAAGATCATCTTTTCGCCCCAGAAAGGATGATTATATGCAGAGTTTTATGGGTTGGATCGGCGGCAAGCGCGCGCTGCGCAAGACGATCCTTGAGCAGTTCCCCCAGGACATTACCCGCTACATAGAGGTTTTTGGCGGTGCCGGTTGGGTCCTTTTTGGCAAGGATCCCGGCCGCCACTTGGAGGTTTTCAACGATGCCGATGGGAGCCTGATCAATGTGTATCGTTGCATCAAGTACCACCCGGAGGCATTGGCTGCCGAACTGCAGGGGTTGCCACAGTCTCGTGAGATATTTTTCGATTGCCAGGAGCAGACGGACCGGCGAGGATATACAGATATTCAGCGCGCCGCCCGCACCCTCTACCTGATCAAGATGAGCTTCGGCTCGGATCGGCGGACATTTGCAACTGCCCAGCGGATCGCATCTAACATTTCTTCGCCTTTTTCGGATATCCAGGAGAGACTGCGCAAGGTGGTCATTGAGCACTTGGACTTCGAGCAGCTCATCCATACCTATGACCGCCCCGGAGCATTTTTCTATTGTGACCCGCCGTACATGGGTACAGAGCGGTACTACCAGCACCCATTCGCGCCTGCGGACCATGAGCGTTTGGCCCGTGTACTGCACGGTATCAAGGGGCGGTATTTGGTTTCGTACAATGACTGTGCAGAGGTAAGGTCGCTGTATCGAGACTGTACTATACAGCCGGTCACAAGGCACAATTCACTCCCTGGCGTGCCGGGTAAAGATCCGATTTACAATGAGGTGCTGATCCGCAACTACTAACGCAATTCGTTATAATCTAACAAAATCAGGACATGGCCCCACCGGCACCTTTAGAATAGTTGGTGGGGCGATCAGATGATCAAAAATCATCTATCCCGGTTATTAGGTGAGCGGCGCTGGTCCCAGGCCAGGCTGGCCAGGGAGACAGGCATCCGAGCATCAACAATCTGCGCATACTACAACGAGTTTTCGGACCGAATCAGCCTGGAACACCTGGATCGGATTTGCGAGGTTCTCGGTTGTGAGGTAGGCGATCTCTTGGAGTATGTACCTTCGCCGCAGCGGCGGACAGGGGCGGATATTATCCACGAGGATCACGGCAACCGCAAACACCTGTAACAGGGAAAAAGGGGCGTTTAAGGGAAAATTTAACTCCCCTTAAATGCCCCTTTACCACGTCAAAAAACAGCCCCCAGCCATCTGGCTGGGGGCTGTTGCTTATCTCAGATGATTTCGACGCCGAGCAGCGTGGGAGGAAGGCGGTTCATATCGTTCCTCTGATCAATCCCGAATGATAGAAGAAAGGCGTTTAAGAAGTGTTCAAGCAACTTCTTAAACGCCTTTCTTTTTTCATTTTTACTGCAACATTTTTTCGTTTTTTTTGCAAAGCTACAGCCGCTACGAGTACCCTGTCATGATGCAAAGCAAGGATGGCAAGATTCACGCGGCTTATGCGTGGGGCCGCCGTGTGCGCATTAAGTATGTATGCGTCGATGAAGCATGGATTCGCGGCGCTAAGGTTTGCAAGGGCGCTGAGGATAATCCCGAAATGCCCTGCAACCGTTGACAACTTGCATGATTGCCCTGCGGTTTTTGCCGCAGGGCATTTTTGGTAAGGAGGCTTTTATGTTCAGCCCGGAAAAATATGTGTGCTGGCAGGCATTGCAGCAAGGCATTACTCTGATGCCGCTGGAAAATGTGCAGGGCGGTGATATGCCCGGCGACACGGCGCATATCTCAGCCCCTGTCTGCCGTCGTGTGGAGAAGTTGCTGCCGCATCTGGTCACGAAACTGGAAGAAAAATATGGTACGGACATTCCGGCCAAACTTGTCATCGCTGTCAGCGGAGGTTCAGGCTCCGGCAAGACCAGCGGTGCTGCCGCCCTGAGGGAGGCGTTGGCGATGGTCGGGTTGAAGGGATACGTGCTCTCCGGGGATAACTACCCCCGCCGTATCCCCCAGCACAACGATGAGGAGCGGTTGACAATCTTTCGCAACGCCGGACTTAAGGCACTGCTTGCAGCCGGGGAATACACTCCGGAACGCTTCGCCGACTTGCAGCCGCTGCAGAAAACCGGAAACGACAGTGATCCGCGCCAATGTGCGGCATACCCATGGATGCAAATCTACCAACAGGGAGGGCGGGCCGCGCTGGCGGGATATTTGGGCCGGACTGCCGAGCAGGACTACGACGCACTGAACGCAGTGCTGGCGCAGTTCCGTGCCGGTGCGCCGGTGCTGTGGCTTAAGCGTATGGGCCGTAAAGAGTGGGAGCGCTGGTATGAGCCGGAGAACTTCGCCGATGTGGATGTGCTGCTGCTGGAATGGACCCACGCAGGCAGTGCCGACCTGAAAAATACCAATCTGAAAGTGTTTTTTAACAGTACACCAGAGGAAACCCGTGCCTGCCGTGTGGCCCGCAGCCGAGACGCCGGGGCCGACAGCCCCTTTGTAACAATGGTGCTGGAAATTGAGCAGGCAATGCTGAACCGCCGCGCCTGCGATGCGGATCTGATCCAGAACAGGGACGGCACGATGGTCGACACGGCAGCCTACGCTGCTGCACAAGGAAGGTGAACATGGTGACAAATGCGAAAAAAGATGAGCTGTCTCTGACGCCGATGCTGAACGCTTACCCGGACAGTTTGGGCGGGACGTTAAGTGACATTGCAGATTTGCTGGAAAGCAGCTGTAAAGATGCTTTCGGTGCGTTTTATATTCTCCCCAGTGTTTTCAACACAGATCTCGACCGCGGCTTTTCGGTTGTAGACTACAGTTTGAACGAGTTGCTGGCGACGCCGCAGGATTTGGAGCGCATCCGTGCTTTGGGAATACGGCTGAAACTCGATTTTATCCTGAACCACGCCTCGGTCCTGTCACCGCAGTTTCAAGATCTTTTGAAAAATGGGGAAATGTCGAAATATAAGGACTTCTTCATCGACTGGAACGCGTTCTGGGCGGGCTGCGGCGAGATGATGCCGGGAGGATATATACAGCCGACACCGGAGTACTTGAATAAGATGTTTTTCCGCAAACCAGGGCTACCCATTCTGATGGTGCGTATGCCCGATGGCACCGAAAAACCCTACTGGAACACATTCTACCAGCAGGTAGACTACCCTTGCCCTGATGCGCGGGAGTTGGTGTCCGAACTGGGGATGCAGTACCGATCCGCCTGTGTCCTGACAGAAAGTCTGCGGATCCAGTTGGCGGCGGGTAAGCGTCCGGCAGAACTTGATCTGGGGCGCTGGGAAGCGTTGCGTGTTCCCCTGACCGACCTGTTGGAATCCCGACGCCGCTATTTGGGGCAGATGGATTTGAATGTGGCTTCGCCATTGGTGTGGAAATTTTATGCCGACACGCTGCACACGTTGGCAGGGTATGGAGCCTCTATCGTGCGGCTGGACGCTTTCGCTTATGCGCATAAGGCCGTGGGGGAACGTAACTTTTTGAATGAACCAGGTACATGGAGTCTTTTGGCACGGCTGCAGACAATAGCGGATGCTGATGGTGTGACCCTGCTCCCGGAAATTCACGCATCCTATGGGGAAAAAGTCTACGAAAAGCTGGCCGCCAAAGGCTATGCCGTCTATGATTTCTTTCTGCCAGGGCTGATGATTGATGCCTTGGAGCGGGGCAGTGCAGACACGCTGGCCGCATGGGCACAGGAAATCCTCGACAAGCACATCCTGACCGTGAATATGCTGGGGTGCCATGACGGTATCCCGATGCTGGATCTGAAAGGGTTGCTGCCGGAAGAACGCATCCAAAACCTCATTGATTTGATTGTGACGCGAGGCGGTATGGTGAAGAACCTGCACGGCCAGAAAAATGTCTATTATCAGGTCAATGCCACCTACTACAGCGCTCTGGGCGAGAGTGATGCAAAGATGCTGCTGGCACGGGCAATTCAACTGTTTATGCCCGGAAAACCGCAGGTGTGGTACCTTGATTTATTCGCGGGCAAAAATGACTGTGAGGCAGTGGCTCGCGCAGGCGAGGGCGGCCACAAAGAAATCAACCGTACAAATCTGACGAAAGTGCAGATTGCCGAGGCACTGGAAAAGCCAGTCGTGAAAAAGCAGCTGGAATTGCTACGCCTGCGCCGCAACTGTCCGGCCTTTGCGCAAGGAGCAAAGGTTCAAATTGAAAGCTGCGGTCCGGAATTGACGATTGAGTGGAGCTGCAGCGGCCACGTCGCCCGTCTGCAGGCTAATCTGCAAAAGTTGACTTACAGGGTCGAAATAGAGTAGGAAGAAAAGCTAACTGATGGAAACTACAAACAGCAGGGCGTGCGGAGGCGTTGCATTATAGAATGCAGATGTCAAGACGGTCTGTGCAAATGATTAAAGACAACTGGACGTACCGAAGTATACTCTAAGAGGAAAAAAGTTCTTGGAAACCAAAGCGTTGCAGTTGAAATGATATGTACGTACTCTTATCGACGTGCAATTTTCTGCGAGGGTAAAATTGAAAAAATAAAAATAAATTCGATTAATTGTTGGTGGCGATTATGAAGTTTACGGAGCTGAAAAGGCTGAAAAACTCTGTTAAAATCTCAGTGAATAAATAACAAAGCCCGGGCGGTTGAGATTTTCAACCGCCCGGGCGCTTTTTGTGGATAAATTTTGCGGAGTTGGCAGGTAAAAATAGGATTGGTCAGCGTAGTCAGCTCGCTTTGACGAGTACCAATACGCTGCTGTTTGGCACGACGATCTGTTCCTGTTTGGTGGGAATGGGCGGGTTCTTGTATTGGCGCAGGGCTTTTTTGATTTGCTGCTTGACCTCCAGCAGGGCAGCGTCCAGCGTGGGGGCTTGTGCGGTAACTTTGGGAAAGTCAGGAACATGGGCAGTGCAGCCGTCTGCCGAGAGTGTGCAAAGCACAGGATAAGGCTGGTTCTCAACGGAGATGCTGTACTGCATCCCGAACATATCATCCATTTTGTCCATCTCATGGCGCTTGTGTTCGTCCATGCTGTGGACGTAAGTATCCATTGTGAACGCTACCGAGTAGTGACCGAGAATTACGGAAAGCGTTTTATAATCCATGCCGCGTTCCAGTGCGCGGGTGGCGAAGGTATGCCGCAGGGCGTGGAAGGTAAAGTGTCCAATATCGGCATCCTTCAACAGGCGGTCGTAGTAATCCTTGAAAGTTTTCTGCTCAAAGTAGTGTCCAAGCTCGTTGGTGACGATGAAGCCATAGTCGGTGTACTTATCCCCTGCTCGAATCTTATCCTGCGCTTGCTGCTGTTTCCAGCGGGCAAGCTCGTCTGCTATTGTGCGGGTCAGCGGAATCGTGCGGCGGGAGTTTTTCGTTTTGGGTGTACCGAATACGATTTCGGTTTTGTTTTCGCCGTCGTGGGCTTCGTACTTGGCAAGGCGATTGATAGTGCGGCGGACATGAAGCTGGGCGGTGGAAAAATCAATATCTTCCCACTTCAGTGCCAGCAACTCCCCCATGCGTAATCCGGTACACAAGTCTAAGCGAATAAAGATTCCCGGAAAGCGGGGATTTTAGGGCAATATTTGGCTGGACGAGTACCACGCCGATGCACTGCGGATGAGTCCAAACCGGGGCGTTTCTCGCGGCGACAGGGGCGGTGTGCGGGGATGGTGTAGAGTTGGCTTGCGTACAACTTCTTGCTGGAGAACAAAACTTATATACTGGTT
>OLJF01001067.1_pt1 | contig 19391 bp, 22 predicted proteins | sample 1609751 | NCBI WGS metagenome assembly OLJF01 (sample SAMEA4350171, study PRJEB24818) | metagenome | biome: human; feature: gut; material: faeces | place: Denmark | collected 2013-09
TTACTGTTAATTCGGGTAGCTTGTCAATCTTTCGATCAACTTGCTTGTTCTTGAATTTCTCTGAAAATCTTGGAATTTTCAGGGTTGCATTACTGTTTATTTGTCAAAGATCATAACCTCTTGCTTCACAAGAGCTCGTTCGTTCGTTGCTGTTGTTCTCAGCGGCAACTCTGATATCTTATCATAACCGCTTTCGTTTGTCAACAACTTTTTTGAAATCTTTTTCGTCTTGGAAAACTTTGTTTTCCGTGACAGTTATTTATATTAACATATCTGTCAGACTTTGTCAACAACTTTTTTGAAATCTTTTCATGTTTCTTTCGAGCTGTTGTGTTGTCTTGGCGTTGCCTCAACAACGAATCTGAGTATATCACCCTGTGCCACACTTGTCAACATTATTTTGCATATTTTTCAAACAATTTTGCAAAAGCAGTAAAAAAGCCCATAATCATAGGCTTTTTTGTCATTTTGGATCTTATTGTCTTTTCTCTTTTTCTCATAATTTACAGTATATATGCCTATAAAAGTTGAATTGTATATTCATTTGATGTATTTTTGAGACGAAGAGAAATGTTTTGTATCCCATTTGCCATATCTTCATTTACTTCCAGTAGCAGGACCAATCCCTGTGTCTCACCGGGAGCCATGGTTTCCACATACGTAGACATGTCATTGGGCAGCATTGTGGTCAATGCATTTCCACGTGTGCCGTCATTTACAGTAATGATGTATCTGGATGCAGTACTCAGGAAATCAACATTCTCCTCCTGATCTGTTCCGTTGGTCAGTTCAAAGTTCAATATCAGAAGCTTTTTCCCGGTGGAGGCATCCAACGCAAAATAATCATCTGCAGATCCGTCCTCCGGATAAGAGTCTGCTATCTGGTAATCTCTGTATGTCAAGGTCACTCCCTCCGCAAGTCCGAAGAAATCCTCCAGACTGGTGGTAATATCCTCCTGTGCGGTAGGTGCCTGGGCTTCTGAAGCAGTCGATTCCGCAGGCTTCTCTTCCGTCTGTGCATTCTCCTGTCTTCCGGTTTCCCTGGCCGCGTCTTTTTCCAGTTTTGCAATGACGATTTCCGGGTCCACGAGACGGCTCCGGTGATTCGCATCATATTTTAAGAGCGTTACCGCCGCATATTCTCCGACTCTTTGTGATTCCGCTTCTGTCAGATCCGGAATTTCATTTCCGCAGGCTGTCATGCCAAGCGCCATTACACACAATAACGCTCCGCATACAATCCTCTTTTTGTTTCCTGTCATTCTTCTATCCTTCCCTGTCTGTTTTTCCATTGTTTCCTGTATTTTTCTCAAGTACGATATAAATCCCGGCAATCGCCAGTGCGATCACACCCACCGCAAAGAAAAGGACCGTTTTCTGCAATACCGGTGCTCCCCAGTAATCATATAATGCTATTTTACCACAAGTGCACAAAGAAAGCACTAGTCCATATATTCTTACCGGCTTATCTTTTTTCAAAAAGCCCAGTGTTACACTTACCAGCGCAATCAGCATGATCAGAACACTATTGATCACGGGAACATTGGTCTTAACGATCAGTGCCATATAGGTCAGAAAGATCACAATGATCAGTTCTCTGTGTTTAAACTTCTTATAGTATCTCTCCTGCAATGTCAGTACCAGATAAGCCAGTACAAACACAAACATGCACAGATAAGTAAGATAAGAGTTCCGGTACACCGGATTTGCCAGAGCGATCAACGCTCCGATCTGCCCCACCATTACAACTACATTAAATACCAGGATGTTTTTCCCGCGCATATATTTCACATTATTAAACAGCAATATACTTACAAACAGGATCCCCGCAAAAGCCGGCAGCTTTAGCATCGGCATCAAATTGGCCGCTGCAAAAAATGCCAGGGAAAAAGTAAGCAGGAGCTCCTGTATCGTTGTCCATCCATAGACCAGGAACATACTGAGGATGGTTCCCGCAAGGAGCAGGTATGCATACGGTATTTCCTTTCCGTTTGCCAGAAGTTCAATACAGTACAGTGATGTAACGATCACATCCAGTGCCCTCAGTCCGCCTTCCGCAAAACGGGTCAGTATCTTCGTCAGTAAAAGCAACGCTGTCAGGCATATGAGTATCGGCCAGTTACTTTCTATTACAGAAAAGGCACATACCGCAACAAAACTGAAAAAGTAACAGGTCAGCCATTTTTTCCACGTTCCACGTATGGCAATTCCCGCAAGAGCCGCGACTACAAACGCCATTCCCGTCAGGGCGATGATTCCGATATACGCGTCGTTCTCCGCTCTTCCCCAATAATTGTTCATCGCCGTACCGGTTGTAATTCCGGCTACCAGAAGAAATGCTATATAGATTGCCAGCAAGCCGTTTTCATTCACTGCATGGCCCGCCTGTTTTTCTTTTAGTATGTAATTGCTCTGCACTACCAGGATCAGATGTGCGATCAGGAAAAAGGTTCCAAATGCAGCTGCTGTCACCCAGACCGGCATTCCCTGTGTACTGATCACACAGGATACCGTTACCGGGAAAAGGATCGTAGTGCTGACAAGTTGTATCAACTGCGAAGCCGTATGATATCTTCTTACCGGCACACAGATGCTCAGTACACTCAGTAACAGAATCAATGCCAGCACCAGCAGGCCTTCCGGCTCCGAAAGCAATGAAGAACCGAAAAGCGGATACGCACAAAGCCAACATGCTGCGATTCCCAGCATTCTGTGTATCAGGGAATCCCTTTTTCTGCTCAGTAAAACCGTGCCCACTGTGATCACTGCAATGATCGCCGCTGCAGGAAGCATACCGAAATTATGTAGGGAAATCGTATTGATCATGGTCGACAGATATAACGCCGCTATGCCGATAGCCGAAAAGATCTGGGCCAGTTTCGGAAGCTTTCTGTGGATCAGTAATTCTGCGATCAATACCACTCCCAGGGAAACTGCATATAAAGAAATACCTTTGATCCAGCCGTTCATAAAATACATACCAAGCAATACCAGTGCGGTCAGAATAAAGATTCCGCCAACCACCGACAATGCAATGGTTGCGACCAGATATTCCGCATTCTGCTTCTTCTGTGCCGGAGCCTGCGTCACCGGTGCCTGCACCTGTTGCATAGTAAACTGCCCCACTGGCTGTGTCTGTGATTGCCCGGCTGTCTGCTGTTCTCCGGCGGCTGCCTCCTGTGGTACACTCTGCTGCGGCACAGATGACTCCGCTCCGGTTTCTCCGCCTCTGTTTGCATTGATCTGCTGTCTCTGGTACCAGAATTCCACGCTTTTATCCAGTTCTGCCTGTAGCTGTTCTACATATTCCGGCTGTCTCTGTATTCTTGGAAGTAATTGCTGTAAATACCTGGTAAATATCGGATCATTGGACTGCATCAGGTATTCTCTTGCCTGTTGTTCCAGTCTCTTTGCTCGTTCCTGTTGTGTATTGGTCTCCATCTTTTATCCTTCCCTCATTGTAATTTCTGTGATCTTATAACACTATATACTCTCTGTATCTGTCCATATCCTGTCTATGGCAGTCCGCATGGATCAGAATACCGTCCTCCCTGTACTCTCTGGAAAGGATCTGCGCCTGTTCCATCAGATAGGAAGCCACATTTCCTGCACTGTACGGGATCAGAAATACACACTCTGCATTATCCGCATAGACTTTCTGTTCAACAGCCTCCGCCAGTTCACGGATGCCGATATTCTGTCCTGCCGCCAGATACCAGTTGTCCTGTCTCTTTTGCGGCAGTGGTTCCATCCCACATTTGTCTACCTTATTATACACTATGATCTGCGGAATGTCACCTGCTCCCAGCTCTTTTAAAGTATCTGCTGTTACCTGCATCTGCTGTCTGTAATTTTCATCACTGAAATCCACCACCTGGATCAGCAGATCCGCATACCTGACCTCCTCCAGTGTGGAACGGAATGCTTTTACCAGTCCGTGAGGCAGTTTATTGATAAAACCTACGGTGTCTGTCAGGAAAAACGGTTTATTATGTCCGGTATCCACACTGCGGACACTGGTCTCCAGTGTAGCAAACAGCATATCCTTTTCCATGACCGTTTTATCCGGCAATTCGCCGAACTGCTCTACCATACGGTTCAGAATTGTAGACTTTCCCGCATTGGTATATCCTACCAGAGCCACCTGCGGGATGCGGGACTGCTGCCTCTTTTTCCGCTGCACCTCTCTGGTACGTCCCACATCTTCCAGTTCCTTTTTCAGTTCTGTGATACGATGCTCGATCTTACGCCTGTCCAGTTCCAGCTTTTTCTCACCGGTGCCCTTATTACTCATGCTGCCACTGGCACCGCCCTGTCTGCTCAGTGCATCATACATTCCTACCAGTCTCGGCAGCATATATTGCAGTCTGGCTGTCTCCACTTGTAATTTTGCCTCTCTTGTCTGGGCCCGGATGGCAAATATATCCAGGATCAGATTAGTCCGGTCGATGATCGGCAGTTCCAGTTCATTTCCCAGATTTCTTACCTGTGAAGGTGTCAGAGAATTATCAAACACAATCTCCTGTGCCCCGCATTCTTCTGCCAGCCTGCGCACCTCTGTCACTTTTCCGGTGCCGATATATAACGCTTTATTGACATGATCCAGCTGTTGTACAATCTGACCGGCCACTTCTTTTTCCGCAGCTTCCGCCAGACTTGCCAGTTCCTCCATGGAACGCTCAAAATCCGGTTCTTCACCGACATCCACACCGACTAACAGTACCTTTACCGGTGCCTCCTGTATCTGTTCTTCCCTCATATAAAAATATATCCTTTATATTTACTATTTTGTCTCTAACTCAAACCAGAATTCCACGCCGTTGTTGTAATTGTTCACACCGAATTGCTGGTTCATGGATTCCATGATGGCCTTCACGATAGACAATCCCACACCGCTGCCTCCGTATTCTCTGGTTCTGGCCTTATCCACTTTGTAGAACTTCTCCCAGATATGGTGAATAGAGTCCTCCGGGATCGGTTTGCCTGTATTGAATACAGATACCCGTACTTTGCCGTCCTTTTGTTCCATTTTCACTTCGATGATCTTATCATCTTCACAATGATTGACCGCATTGGAGAAAAAGTTCATGAACACTTCTTCTATTTTAAATTCATCCGCCCATGCATAGATCGGCGGATACTCTTCCATCCGCACAGTAATCTCATGCTGTTTTGTCAGAATTGCCGCTGACTGGATATAATTTTTCACCAGCGCCGTAAGGTCGAACCGCTCCATGGCCACCACATCATTACCAAATTCCAGCTGGTTCAGGGTCAGAAGCTTTTTCACCATGTTGTTCATCTTCGCTGCTTCGTCCACGATGACATCACAATAGAACTGCCTGCTCTCGGGATCGTCATTGATCTCCTCCTGCAGCCCTTCCGCATAACCCTGAATCAGCGCAATGGGGGTCTTGAGTTCGTGGGATACATTGGCCAGAAATTCCTTGCGCATTTCGTCAATGGCTTCTTTTTTCTCCACGTCCCGTTGCAATTCATTGTTCGCTGTCTTCAGTTCCGAAATGGTTTTCTCCAGGGAATCGGACAACTTATTGATATTCTCTCCTAACAGATCGATCTCATTATGTGCCTTCCCCTGATATTTTGCCTCAAAATCCAGCTGTACCATCCGTTCCGAAATATTATTCAGTTCCAGGATCGGCTTGGTCACACTTCGGGAGACGAACCAGATAATAATACCACCCGCCATTGCTCCCAGACATCCTGCAAGGGCATAGAAGCGGTTGGCGATCTTTGCACTCTCCTGAATACTGGAAAGAGGTGTCTGCATAATAAAAGAAATGCCGGTATTCAGTCTTCCGTAGATTTCCAGATATTCCTTGTCCTCCTGTCCGGTTCTCTGGATCACATAGTCATCGCCGTTCTCGATCACCCTCTGGTCATTGAAAGGTATGCTGAGTCCAAATACATAACCGATCAGGCGGTTTTCCAGTCTCTCACCGCCGTTGATGGACACATATTTCATATTGGAATTCACATCCATAACGCATACCGTCATGTTGTAGCTTCTGCACACATCATCCAGTTCTCTGGCAAATTCTTCCGTGTCATAGCTGTCGCTCTCCGCTGCCTGCTTGATGGTTCCGTAAGCATCATGAATAACATCCAGTTTGCTCTGCATATAGACTTTTCCCAGAAATAAATAGTTAATCATCAGGCACAGCAGGATCGTACCGATCATCAGGCCGATAAAGATCCAGGCAAACTGTCCCCTGATAGAATGTACTTTTCTCTTTTGTTGTTTATTCCGCTGTTTCATCCATCTTGTACCCCATGCCCCATATGGTCTTTATGAGATTGCCTTCCTCGCCCAGTTTGCTGCGCAGTTTTTTCACATGTGTGTCTATGGTACGGGCATCCCCAAAATAATCATAGTTCCACACATTGTTCAGGATCTTTTCTCTGGACAGGGCAATGCCTTTATTTTCCATAAAATAGGTCAGGAGTTCAAATTCCTTGTAACTTAGATCCACATCTTTTCCATCAATGATCACGCGGTGTGCCGCCTTATCCACGGTAATGCCGCCGCAGGTCAGAGCCTCTTCCTGTCCCAGCTGATTTGTTCTGCGCAGGATTGCTTCCACTCGGGCCACCAGAATCTTGGGACTGAAGGGCTTGGAAATATACTCGTCCACTCCCAGCTGAAATCCCTGCAGTTCGTCTCTCTCATCTCCGCGGGCTGTCAGCATGATGATCGGTACTTTGGAGTTGACACGAATTTCCCGGCATACCTGCCATCCGTCCATCTTCGGCATCATCACATCCAGAATGATCAGTGCAATATCTTTTTCTTTATAAAAAATATCCAGTGCTTCCTCACCGTCACCGGCTTGCAGCACATCAAAATTGCTCTTTACCAGGAAATCCCGGACCAGCTTACGCATTCTGCTCTCATCATCTACTACCAGTACTTTCAGTCTGTCCATACACCCTCACCTTCCTATCTTGAGATAGTAACTATTCAGTCCCATTCGCAAAATCGCCTCTTCGAGGCTTTCCTGAATACTTACACTATAGCGTGTAAATATGTCAATTTTGTGAAACTTCGGTCTCTATATGTAATTCTCTTTCCTTTTCCCGTACCGTCTGCTCCCTCTGGGTCAGTTCCTGCTCCCAGGTGGCATATTTGTTCTGCAGATTTCTTTCATAATTCAGGACATTGGGCTGATCGGAATTCAGCGTGATGATAAACATTGCAATAATTGCAATGACCATCACAATATTCATAATAAGAGACAGCCGGAACGTCGTATTTTTATTTTCTTCCGGTGCCGGTTTGATTCTTCTTCTGGCAGGAGCCGTTTTTTCCCTGGTGTCCGCAAAGTTCGTCCACAGAGGGATAGGCGGAATCTCTTCTCCCAACAGATCCTGCTCTGCTTTCAGTTCTCCCTGCAATTCCCTGAGGTATTCCAAACCTACCGGAGTGCGGAACACCCTGTCATCCAATGCTTTTTTATAAATAACCAGTACGGACTCCAGATTTGTCCGATCGATCCGCTTATCCAGATAAGCAATCTTCTGTCTCTCCTGCTCTGCCAGTCTGGCATCTTTCTCTGAATAGAATGCAAATCCGGACACTACATGATCCGTCCGGTTTTGCTGTTCCTGTTCTTTCTGTACATCCATTACTGGTTTTCCTCCGCGCTTCCTGCTGCAGCATTCTGCAATAAAATATGTTCTCCCTGTACCAGCGGGTAATGGACAGGACGATCACTGTCCAGATTCTCCCGGTACATATCTACTGCAGTAATCTGATGATTTTCATAGGTCGTATAATAGTAAATTCCTCTGTCTGCATTGCAGCAGGAAGTGTAGATAGTGATCTCATACTCCCCTTTGTCCAGCTGACAGCATCCTCTGGTCTGATCCACGCTCCCCAGAATATGGAAAAACTGGCTGACGCTCTCCGACTCAGACAATCCGGACAGGGAATTCATCTTCGTGAATGCCACCCGTACAAAACGGGATGCAGAAGACAGATCCCCGGGCAGTCCCATGGCTCCCATGCCTCTGCTGTACGGCTTCAGCTTCAGATCTGCGGAAAAACGGTTTGTCGGTGATTCGGAGGACAGGGACATATAATCGTTCAAACGAAACATCTGGATTGGAAACGGGGGATTGTTCGTCAATACTCCCACCGGGTTGTCATAGATATTCAGTCCCTCCTGCACAGACTCGATCGTAATGGCCTCTTCCTTGTCTGCCAGAATCCAGTGCAGTGGAGAAACCGGATATTTTTCATTAAAGGGCGTATCTACCAGATTGATATGGGATAACAATACTCTGGCTTCCTGCACATTGGCACACTGCCCCAGAATCCAGGGGATGAACTCAAACTGGGCGATGTTGTCCTTACCTGTCTGCACTTTGCTGTATACTGCATTTCCCGGGAAATTCAGTCCCGCCATGCCGAGTCCTTTCTCATTCACTGCATCATAGTACAAAGGATAATCCCCTGCCATATGAGCAATGCCGATCATGGCATAATGCTCCGTCAGGGCATTCTGATGCCGTAGCGGAAAAGGATAATTGCGTGGTGTTACCGTTACCTCTTCCCCATAGTTAAATTCATAATCAAAAGTTCTGCCGAAATAAAAATCCTGTGATCTATAAGTTGCCGCTGTACACATAACATATACTCCTTTGTTCTGATTCAAATAGATATAGAAACTAGTCTTAGTCTATAGCATTTGCAGAATGTTTGCAAGTATACGAAAACTATTGACGCAAATCATATTCTTATCTTTACTAAGCAAATAATAAGGACCTTCGAGGCTGTTATCAATATCTCGAAGGTCCTTTTCTGCTATATCTAATTCACTTGCCGATTAAGGATTACACCGCTTACAGGGCATATATCCCATATTGATGATATCTTCTCTGTTGCCGGTATATATCTCTTTGTTTTTCTCCTTCATCTGATCCACGCTGGAGCAGGACGGATAGTGGAATTTCATGGTGTTGGTATTCAGTACGTAGGTAGTTTCCTGTGATTCCTGTGGCACTGACGGTTCCGGTGTGATCTGCATCGTAGTGTCTGTCTGGGGTTGTTGTGTCGGTGTTTCTATCACAATGGGTGCTGCCGCTTCCTGGGATGCCGCGTTGCTCTCCGCCCAGTTATCTCCGGTGGCATAGTCAATACCGATCCCCGGCTGCACATTGTAGGCAAATACACAGAATTGGATTCCCTCTCCGACATCTTCCACAGAATAGGCTTCCATGAGGACACCGTCTGCCAGCAGGTTATCCCCGTCAAATATGGGAGTGACACGGTACAGGACATGATTCCCTGTATTTTTGACATAATCGCAGACTTTCGTCTCAAAAGGGAGCATTCCCTGCACGTTGAGATATCTGGTTCCTGTGATCAGGTTCTGCGGATTGGCGTTTTCCGCCGCCAGCATGTAGGCGATCAGGTGGCAGCGATTGTATAGGTATTTTCCGTCCACGTTATCGTATTTCACCAGATGCCATCCGGTAGGCTTCACGGCTCCGATCTCCCCTCTCGGTTCTGTCGGCATCAGGTCCTGTCCTACGTTGGCATATGCCACGCCACAGCGCCCCAGGCTATCCAGCTCGCTGTATGTCTCGAAGGACTGTGTAGTCAGATCTGCTTCTGTGAAATAAGGTTTGTTGCCATTGACTTCTGTATAAGGTGTGCCGGAGTATGCCGGAATCTCCCGGAGGGAAAATGCTGACGTGCCCTCTCCTGTCGGAACGTCTGTTGCAGATGTAACCTGCTGCGATTCTTGTGTATCCGAAGCGTTTTCCTGTGACTGTCCGGATTCGGGTTCCGATGCTGCAGTCTCCGATGCCTCCAGCAATTCGTAGGGGATCGTCGCCGGCTGCTCTATCGTATAGGTATTATCCTGCGGCGTGACGGTGCTTTCCGCACAGCCGGTAAATGTCAATAGCAGTGCCAGCCATAGTGACAATTGTGTTATCAAACGTTTCTGAGGTCTGTTATGTTTCATTTTCATAGCTTGTCAATTACTCCCTTGTAAAACTCTTTAGAAATTATACCACATTTTTCATCTGACCTCTTCTTTTCATTGACAATTTTTTCAAAAAACAGTATGCTAAAAATATCTAAAAACACTTCAAATAATATGCCAATCATCTAAACATTTAGGCTTATTATTTGAGGTGTTTTTTTCTGCTTATTGACACACGTATTTACACGTATTATAATTTAAGAAAGGATATCAATGAAAACAAACGAACTGCTAAAACTATTAAAGAAAAATGGTTGTTCTCTTATCCGCCACGGAAGCAATCATGATATTTGGTATAGCTCTGTGACGGGAAAACAGTTTGCTGTTCCTCGACACAAAAAGGAAATAAAAACCGGAACTGCCATTGCTATTTTGCGCGATGCCGGAATGGATTCTTAGAAAGGAGATTCTTATGTCTAAATATGTTTATCCCGCTATTTTTACTTCTGAACCAGATGGAGGTTATTCTGTATATTTTCCCGATTTGGAAGGTTGTTATACCTGCGGCGACACACTGGCTGATGCTCTGTTTATGGCTGAAGATGCCCTCGCGCTTATTCTCTATGGATATGAAAAGGACCAACGCCCCATTCCACAGCCCTCCAAAATGTCAGGCATCAAAGTTACTGCGGATTCCTTTTTAAGTATGGTTGCATGCGATACCCTGGAATATCGCAAACGTTTTAATAACAAAGCTGTTAAAAAAACATTGACTATTCCCGAATGGCTGAATGAAGCTGCTGTTGCAATGAATATTAACTTTTCACAGGTATTGCAGGATGCTCTTTTGCAGCGAATCAGTCCTCAATAATGCACACACGAAAAATAAAAAGTGCCGCAAAAACGGCACTTTTTCTATGGAGTTATCTGTGTCAATGTCGAACACTTTCTGTTAGACCTTTTGTCCTGGAGTTCTGTGATCTCCGTTAGCGTATCCAGTTCAATGGTTGTTCTGTCATCGCAATACCACCATGTAATAACCAAACGGTCATTATATACATATATCTTATCTATGAAGTAGTCCAGAATTTTGTTTCTGGTGTCCTCATCATCAAAGTCGGCTTTTGCATACATATCGAAATATTTCTTGATGCTGTTCTCGTCCTCTGCCAGAGCGTATTTTAATTTTTCAGCTTCCATGGCTTCTTTCAGATTGGCTTTGTCTTTCTCCAGCTTCTCCAGACGGCTTGTCACGGCATCTGAAATCACACCTTTTTCAATGACTTTAATCAAATTGGCAATTCCTTTTTCCGTCTCCTTTAGCTCATTCTCCAAGACCGCAATATAGCCATTGTCCGTATATAGCTTTTTGTAATATTCCGAAATATCTACCGCAAGACTTATGAGGTTTTCATCGTCCCTTAAAAACTCACGCAATACCCATACCACATGAACCTCCAACAAGTCCTTCGGTATGTTTTTCAGACAACACTTGTGCTTTCTGTGATTTTTGCAGGCATAGTAATATAGAAGATATAAGGAAATGATAATTCCCCTGTAGAAATGATAATAGTACTATTTCTGCTCCGGCTTGCGTAGATTCTTTATCTTCTTTTCAAAGAATCTCCAGAGTTCTTCGCCATTCTCACGTAGCTGTACATATTCCTCTGCCCATTGCAGAACCAGCTTTTCATTCTCCGCAGACTGTGTAGCTATGGGAGTTTCATAAGGCGGTATCCCGCTATCCAAAGTTTCTGCCACTCCCCACATTCTGCAAATCCGCATTGCTGTTCTGTAGACTTTTTCTTTTTGCGTGTTGCCGCTCATCCGTTTTTCTCCTTTGCATCCGTTTTTTCTGATAGTCCACGCCGCCGTCTGATTTCATAAAAAAACATACATCCGACTTGTTTCTAAAACAAACCCAGATGTATGTTTAAATTTCTTTTTGCACTTTCTCAAAGTTGAAACATACATCTGAACCTGATCTCTTCTTTTCCTGAATTATCAGTCAAAAAAAGAGACACAAGTAACTTGATGTCTCAACCTACTCAGAAATTAGCACATTTTTTCGGTTTTGTCAAGAGGATTGGCGGTTTTTGGGGGAACAGGCTTTTCTCTATGCCTGTTCACACTCAATGCGGAAAATATAGTAACAGGCAAAATTACCGAAAATCTTTCGATCCGCTTCCAGCTTGCTGATGTCCGGCACGCTCACCCCGTTGTTCTGTAGATAACGGAAATAGATACGGACGCTGTCCATGAACCGGTTGTGCTGGCTGGTGCGGTAGCTGTCGTTCTCGGCTTTCTCTTCTCTGCTCATTTCACTGAACCGATACCGCATCGTTGCATACTTGTAGGCAAACTCCTTTATATCTGCATACAGTTCTGCGGTGGTCTCGTCCTTTTCCTTCTGTGCTTCCAGTACCTGATATACTTCCTCAAACTTCTCTAATTCCATGCTGCTTTCTCCTTTCGCTTTCCCTTACTTTTATCCTGTATTTTATTATGAATGTTTCGACACAGGATGTCAAACATTCTTCCTGCAACCACTCGTTGGTACAACTGTTTTTTCGAGCCTTTCTTCTCTGCTTATCTTTTGGAAAATGATTTTGTGAAAAATAAGCCTGCCATAAGGTGTAGCTTTTCTTATTTTTCAGTTCTCTTTTCAAAAGCATTTTTCATTCTTTTACATCGCAGATGTGACAAGCTCTGCTTATGCCCTTTTTGCTTTCCGGAGCCTTTAGCGGAGAAAGCAATGAGATTTCTGCGAAAACTCCGTAACCATGCGGGTTTGAGCCTGTAAACGAGCCGTCAGAATATTGGCACTTTTCTGTAAACATTGTTTACAACTGTAAACGAGAGTGCCAGAACGCCCGTAAAACGGGCATTTTTTAAGTGAACTTGTTTACAAGCCGCAAGGGTCTGTGACGACGTGTAAACGGGACGTTATTTGCAAAATTTGTAAACAATGTTTACAAGAAAGTTCTTTACGCAGACCTTAGACTGCACCGTAAGGTTCTGCGCAGCTTATTCTAAAAAATAAGTTCCCTTACGGGAACCTTCTGAAAACATGTGACCGCTGCCGGTCGTTCTGTGTATCGTGTCATGCCTTTTTCTTTCAAAAGCGAACCATTCTCTGTACCGGTTTCCGCCCAGATTTGGGTCAATCTTGGGCGCATATTGGTACACAAATGTAGGGAATGCCTGTTCTTTCCTTTTTGGTACAATCCGTGGCTCATTCTGCTCCCAAAGATGGTACATTATCTGGCTAAAAAAATGGGCGGCCTTTCGGCTGCCCGTAGATTCTCTAGTTTATTCTGAAATTATATGCCTTTTTCCGTGAACGCTTTCTGATTCTTGCCATCGCATATATGATCTGAAATTCTGCGTTCCACTTCTTGATATTTGTAGACACAAATACCGTCATCACAACGGTAAGTATTGTCATGTTAAGGCTTGTGCAAAACAGACACTCCACATACTTTGCTGCCAGTGCTCCCGCAAGAACCATTCTGACCGTAACGGGTACTGCAAGAAGAATCTGTAATAATGTTCTCTCCATCAGACAGAACAGGACAATCCATAAGTCTCTGATACCTGAAAGCATTCTCTTCATTATATTTGCCACACTCCTTCCAAGCACCCTGTCGGCAGTCCGGCGGACTGCAAAAAAGAACCTGCAAAAGCAGGTTCCTTAAATGAGTGAAAATCCTTGTCGAAGAATTGTGTTCCAGTTGCTTTTTTGATAAAGAAAACGTACAATGATTACCACCTTCTTGTCTTCATCTATTGTATAAAACGCAAGATAATTGTTTACCCTAATAAATCGGATTCCCCAACCAGCCAAAACGGGATCATCCACCAGCTGTAGTTTCTCCGGCATCTGGGTCAGTTCGCCGATTTTTTCCGTTGCAACATCCAGCAGATGGTCTGCTGCCTGTGGGTTCTTCAAGACAAATTCGATGTGATCTGCTGCTTTCGCAATGTCATGCTCCGCAGTTTTGGTGATGTGTACCTGATAATTCATCTTCTGCGGCGGCTCCGAATGTCAGCCATGGCTTCTTGGAACGGTCTGGTATTGCCAGTGGAAATATCATCCATTCCTTCCTTAATCTGGCTATATAGTTCAAAGCGGCTGGTTAATTCCTCGTATGCCTCAATGCTCATTACAGCAAGGTCACCTTTTCCATTCTTCGTAATAAAAACAGGTTCCGGGTAGTTATGACAGTAGGTCGATATTTCATTATAATTGTTCCGCAAGTCAGCACTTGATTTAATGGTCGGCATAAAAGCACCTCCTTCTGTGATAGTAAAATTATACACAAATTTTGTTATGCAGTCAATGGAGTATGCTATTATTCTTTGCGGTATGCTTTTCCTTATTCCTCTGTCAACAATCCTCCCTTGCACACACGGTCTCAATGTCAGCACTCAAAATATCGAAATGGCAGTCTTCACATTGCAGTAAGATATTTTCGGGGTTATCTTCCGCACCCTCGAACGTGATTTTCACATTATGCCCCATGTGCTTCTGTAGAGCATTCCATAAGTCCATATCTCGATCCATAATTTCTTTACCATTCTGTCAAGCGACAGCCTTTCTTTTTCGTATTGCGCCCGGTCTGTACAGCAGACCTTCCGTAAAATAGGAAAAGCGGACGCATCAGCGTCCGCCTTGGTACTTGCTATTTAATTTCCGAACGACACTTCCGCATCAGGGTTCTGCTCCTGCCACTTCTTCAAGCCGTCTTCCTGCGTGGGCGGGGTCAACGACCAGCCTACGTTCGAGGATGACGTGTCAGTATTCTCGTCGGCAGTCTTAGGGGCTGCTGCGACGGAGTTGTCCTGTACAGGGGTGTTGATGGTTACGGAGCTGTTTGCAGCGGTGGAACCTACACCGAATACTTCGTATGCTACAACGCCGTCTCCTAACTGGATTCCACCGAGATTGCATGGTATTCTTAAGATTGCTACTGCACCAGTTCCATACATGGTGTTCATGTAGTTGTCATAGTGTCCCTGGCTGTTCTTCCAGTTCTGATGTATCGTAGTTGCATTTGCATTGTCGTCTCCGAACGAACCTGTCTGGCAGTTTTCACCTGTTCCAGGTCTTACGCTTGCATGACCGTCATCTTCGTGACATCTTTCCATGGCGATGTTGTACAGGTCTTCTGACCATGTCAGTTCGGGGATACCTGCTGCACTACGTTCGGCATTGACCATTGCAAATACCTGTTCTGCCATGGCTCTGTCGAAGTATGCGTCTTTGCTTGTTGTGGTGGTTGTATTTCCAGTAGCACCATCACCGTGAGTTTTCATGAAGTTCTCAATCTGTTCTTCGGTAATACCAAAGGTGTCGTCTACTGTATTACTTGCATACTGGTTTCCAGCAGCATTGCTGTTACCAGTTGCCGCTACGTTGCTTACAGGTTTTTCGGATACGATGTACTTGTCACTCACATAACCAGTGGTGCCATTCAAGTCAAAGCGATACCATCCAGTCTGGTCGCATTTACCCGTAACGGTGATTTCCTGGCTGGCTTTTAAGCTGCCAATTTTCTTACCATCGGTACTGGGCAGGTCTCTGACATTTACTGCGGACTTTGCATACATGGTCTGGCTTAATTCCGAATAAGTATACCCTGTGCTTACAGCAGTAGATTCTACGGGTGCTGCTGTGGGTTCTACAGCGGGTGCGGGAGATTCCGCAGGAGCAGTTTTTGATTCCATAGGCGCTTCGGTCGGCTCTACAGTGGGTTCTGCTACGGTTTCTTCTGTGGTTGTTATTTCAGTGGATTCTACAGAAGTGGTTTCTGCAGAGGTGGTTTCTGTGCTGGCAGTTTCGTTACTGGTTGTTTCCTTGCTGCCACATGCGGTCAGCATCAGTGCTGCGCAAAGGATTGCCACCACCGTCTTCACGGCATCCTTACGATTCTTATATTTCTTCATTGCTTTCCCTCACTTTCCTTTGCAAAGGAATTATTGGTTCACCGTTGAGATACAGATATATCTGTCATCCCATTGCTGTACTTTGTCTTCATATAATTCATTCAGATGTTCATAGCCAATGAAGTAAACATCCCCTTTCATAAACGCTTCTCCGTGTACCTCTCCTGCATACATACCCCAATTATAATATTTTCCATCCGGCGTAGCAACATCTTCCACATCAACACTTACGGTACCGTCACTTGCAATCTTAAGATTGCGATATCTTCCGTAATAGTAATAGATCTGTGAATTTCCGGTGCTATCATCTACCGCCGTTATTTCATATATGAAGTAAAGATAATTCGGCGTACTCATCCCTTCATCTCTCGCACAGAGGAAATAATTTCCCAACAGCTTCATCTCTGCCAGCCGCCAGTCCCATGTATTTTCCGCCTCTTCCTGCAATATTCCCTGTACTTTTTCATCCATTTGCTGCAACAGATCCGCCGGAATCTGAGAGAAATCGTAGACATAGCCGTCCAGACCTTCTACTGTGAAATCTTTTGATAAGGCAATAGGGCGTTTTCCCTGCATGGCACAGAATTGCATTATGTCCTGACCATCCGGCGCCGAGATGTTGACCGTAATGGTATCACCGTTTTCCAGTCCTCTGCTGATATGCTCTGCGTCCACAGACTCTTCTGCCCTGTTGTTAAAATCTGTATCGGAGTTGGTCCAGATAAGTCCCGGTACGTCCGAGCCCGCCGGATGTTCGATATAATCAACACTCACAAAGGGCAGCTTTCCCCTATAGTTTATTTCGGTTCCTTCAAAGGGATCCCAATCCTCCGGCTCTTCCAGACCTTCTACGGTAAATGTCATATCTGAATATACAAACTCTGCCTTTATTTTTTTCGCAAGCTCATCCAGTTCCTTTTCCTGCACGTTCCATTGCAGTGTAACGGCATCCCCATTCTGCAGGCCGCTCATCTTATCCAGTGAATAAGAAACACTCTCCACGAACTGACGTGTATCCTCATTGGCGGCAGCCTGTTCATTTTCATGTTGCTCTTCTGTCAGTCCGAAAGTCTCCCAATGATCCAGGATAATATCGTTTCTTATCTTTAACTCATTTATTTCCGCTTGTCCCGCGGTATTATATCCCGAAAAATTTACCTCTACATAATCATTCAGATTAATTTTCGTCTTCCCGCATCCTGTCAGGGCAAACATGGTCAACAGCAATGCCCCTGCCAGCACCAGGCCTTTCTTTCCTCTTTTCATGGTAGTTTCATCCTTTCTCATAGTATTATACTTTCTTATTTTTTGATCATTTTCATCAGGTACTCATGAATGATAAATTCTGCATTTTCAACCAATATGGATTTCTTTTTACGACGCTCTTCCATTTCCAGAAATTTCTTGGGAATATAAATTTCAAAAAGTTCAAGCACGGCTATAAAATAGAATGTCCCATTTATCTCCTTCTCCGGAAAATACATAACTGCCAGCGTGATAAGATACCATACCACCGGAAATATCTTGGAATAATGTTCGTTTTTTACTTCTGCCCGGTAAGCACAGAAGCACAAACTTACCACGAATAATACCATTAATGCGATTGCTATTATTTTGTACATGGGGCTTATGTACAGGTACTGTGTAAGCAAATCCCATGCACTCAGCCATGCGAAAAAAGATAAAATTGCAACGGCTCCGCGGAACAGCACGCCTAACAGGTTGAATACCTTTTCTCCGTATTGTATCCCCAACATAAAACCAATAAATTCAAACATATGTATTCCTCCTACCAATATCTTCTGAAAAAGTCTTTAATGTTATCCATCTGAATAATCTGATACATTCCGATCATATTGCTGAATCTCAGCTGATTATCGATACTACGATTACTGTCAATGATTTCCTGTGTCATCTGCATCTGATGAGCATACAGCTTATCCATCTCATATAGATTTGCCAGTTCTTTCATGGTTGTCGCTCTTTTCTTCTTCATGTAATCTATAAAAGTAAGAACAACATTAGGAGACAGATATGCCGACGGGAACCATCCATTTGTCAATTCCTTCAAAGCTTTATCCTGCTTTGCCCCATCCTCCTGTAATTGAATCATTTTCTGTAAGTAAGGCTCATTGTATTGCCGTACATGCTCATTGTACTTGTCTATATAAGATTGATTGCCCCGTAATCCCATTCTTATGACGAAAATTGTCAGGGGAATCAGTAGTGCCAGAATCAAATAAGCTACCAAGTCCCCTGACATAATCCCCTGCACCAAAATCTGCGCACCTTGTATCACCGCCAACACTAATATGATCAGGAAAACTTTTGCCAATTTTTCATGTGTTTTTCGCATCAGTAAATAAAAACCCGAAAGAAGCACAATCGTAAAAAACGAACTAAAATTCTGGTTAATAAGTCCCAGTAGCAAATAAAACAGGGCAAACAACACAACCACGGAAGTGATGACTTTGCTTGTGGTTCCATTCATTTCCAGATATTCCTTTTTCTCCTTTAATTTTCTCTTTTGATCATGCCACTGCTCCACATCTCTCTGATACTGGTCCATGACATACCAAATAGTAACTAATTTGTCCTGTAATTCCTGTCCTTCCGGTTCCGACATAATTTTATCTCCTTTGTATTTTAAATTTTTGTAGTACTTTCTTCTTATGTCATTATACTCAATATATTGAGTATAGTCAATTTACATTTCTTCATCTTTCTCCTCCTTTTTTATTTATGGATCGTTTTATGGTTACCCGCTGTTCTCCATCGTACAAAAAACGGAACAGCCATCCCGAACCCGTTCTCTGAACAGATCCTGATGTATGTTCCGTTGTTGTGCGCATCTCTTTTGCAATAAAAAAGGCCCGAAACATACATCTTGTTTTATTTCTTTTCTTTCACTTACATCGCGGGCATTTTACCCGGATTTAAGTATAAAAAAAGAAACAAAACGTTTACGTATTGTTTCAAGCTACGCAGAATATACCATATTTTTGTCCATTTGTCAATAGGTTTACAGGATTTTGTTAATTTTCCTCTATATTTTTCACATTATAGTCAATCTATTAGGTATAGTCAAAGAATTAAGTATGATACTCTTTTTATAGCATTGATCAGGAGGCTCGATTCGACAACATGATATCATACAAACCATTCTTTGAAACTTTGCTTCGTAAGAACATAACAGAATACGAACTGATCTTTAAGCATGGTATTTCCGCCAATACCATCCACCGTATGAAGAAAGGCGAGGCCATCACCACGAAGACACTGGATGTACTCTGCTATATCCTGGACTGCCCCGTTTCCGATATTATCGAACACGATAAGACAAAATAACTGCCTGCAGGAATCATAACCACCGGCTGAGCCGGTGGTTTGTTCTGCCCCTATAAGGGGCTGTTACCGGCACTGGGTCTAAAGACCCGTTGAAAGCTCGCCAGCCGCAACATCATTTCTCTGCAGAGCCCTAAAGGG
>OLJF01001069.1_pt1 | contig 19315 bp, 17 predicted proteins | sample 1609751 | NCBI WGS metagenome assembly OLJF01 (sample SAMEA4350171, study PRJEB24818) | metagenome | biome: human; feature: gut; material: faeces | place: Denmark | collected 2013-09
AAACATTCCGAACTGGGGTATGAGTTACTGAAAACCACCGGTATTAACCCCAAAATCTTAAATCTTGTGAGAAATCATCATCAGAACGCAAAAAAAACAGGATATCCATGGGTAGGAAAAGATTTTAACGCCGATTTAAATTTACAAATTCTTTCAATAGCAGATAAATATTCAGCTCTGACAGAATCACGCGCCTATAAAAAATCAATGACACCCAAACAAGCATTAACTATAATCTATCAGGATGTCAAAGACGGCAAATTACATCCGTTCGTCTTTAAAGCTCTGGTTAATTATGCGGCTGAACAAAGTATTAATTCAACTGTAGCGTAAATAACTTTTTGTTTGTTGTATAATTAAATTAATGAATTTAGACACAGCGATAGATACATTTTTATCTCCAATAGCCGATAAAATTTCAGGGATAATATTCAGTTCAGTAACCATTCAAGGTGTAAAAGTAGAATTTCTTGTTGCCCTGTTAATGATTGCTGCATTTTATTTTACCATACGTACAAGATTTATCGGTATCTGGGGATTTAAACATGCAATAAAACTGATTACAAAAAACTATGAGCACAAAGAAATCAGAGTTAAAAAGAAAAAAGGAGAAGTTTCCTCATTTCAGGCTTTGACGGCCACTATTTCCGCATCTGCAGGAATAGGGAATGTGGCAGGTTCGGCAGCTGCTGTTTCAATCGGCGGTCCCGGAGTAATTTTCTGGATGATTTTGGCAGGCTTCTTTTCTATGGCATTAAAATTTGCAGAAGTTCTGCTGGGTCTTAAATTCAGAAAAATCAATCCCGACGGAACAATCGCGGGCGGACCTATGTACTATATCGAAGGTGCTTTAAAAAACAACAAATATATAGGGAAATTTGCACCGCATTTATCTAAAATTTATGCCGTATGCTGCATTTTTGCAATGATAGGCGGATGGAATTTATTCCAGATAAATGCCATGACAACACAGATTACGGAAGTCACCGGAGGCAGCAGCAGTTTCTTTGCAAATCAAAGCTGGCTTTTAGGGCTTATAGTTGCTGTAATTACTTATTTTACAATTATCGGCGGGATTAAGGCTATAGGCAAATTCACTTCTAAGGTGACGCCCGTTATGTGTACTTTATATGTGCTGACAGCTTTTGCAGTGTGTATATACAATATAGGTCATGTTCCTCATACATTTGCATTAATTGTTAAAGAAGCATTTCATCCGAAAGCATTAGCAGGCGGCATGTTTGCATGTATGCTTTGGGGCTTCAGACGTGCAATGTTTGCAAATGAAGCAGGACTGGGAACAGCTCCTATAGCATTCTCTGCAGTAAAAACAAACAACCCGGTCGCTCAGGCTTTTATTGCAATGCTGCAGCCTTTTGTAGACACGGTAATAGTCGGTTCGGCAACGGCTTTTGTTATTGTAGTTTCAGGCGAATACCTTAATACAGCAGGAATTGCAGGAATTGAATTAACATCAAAAGCATTCGGAAGCGTATGCCCGTTTTTCCCTATTTTATTAACATTTATGGCAAGCTGTTTTGTGCTTTCCACTATGCTTTGCGGCTCTTACTATGGTATCAAAGCATGGAATTATTTATTCGGCGATACAAAATTGACAACACGGGCTTTTCAGGTTATATATTGTATATTCATAGTTATAGGCTCTGCCATGAATTTTAAGAGTATAATTAATCTATCTGATGCATTTACTTTATTCCTGGCTGTGCCAAACTTAATAGCAGTATTCATGTTATCTGATGTAATCATGAAAGAATTAAAGAGATATTGCAAAAAATATAACGTAGGTTTATTTAAAAATAACGAGGAGAGAGTAGAAAATGAAGAAAGATTGTCTGGAGATAGTAAGATCAAAGTGTGAAAACTGCATGGGGTGCGCACTTGCCAAAACAAGAAAAAATGTTGTTTTTTCTGACGGAAATCCTTCAACTGCAAAAATTGTACTTATCGGAGAAGCTCCGGGAGAAATGGAAGATGAAACAGGAAGACCGTTTGTAGGTCGTGCAGGGCAACTTTTGGATGATTTTCTTGCGCAAGCAGGTATCTCCCGTGACGAAGATGTATATATTATTAATACGGTAAAATGCAGACCGCCCGAAAACAGAGTTCCTACATCTGAAGAACAATCAGCATGCAGAAAATTCTTAAACGCACAAATTGATATTATAAACCCGAGAGCAATAATACTTTGCGGGGCAACTGCATTAAAATCATTTGTAGAATTAGATAAAAAACAGACAATTTCTAAAGTCAGAGGTCAATGGATGAACATTAACGTTGACGGAAAAGACTACAAAGCAATGACAATCTTCCACCCGTCATATTTATTGAGAAACGGCTCTATGGCAGAAGGCTCTCCGAGAAGATTAATGCAGCAGGATTTGGCTAATATTAAAAATGAAATTCTTCCTGATATAAGCCATAACGAAAATATTTTTGCGGAATGCAAAGATTTGGCACTTGTATAAGTCATTGTATAAGTCATTTACATAATAAAAAATAAGATGCGTTTGCATCTTATTTTTTTATTCTCTTATAAATTCCAATAAGTCAGAAATATCACAATCCAAATATAAACATAATTTATTGATTATATCCAATCCGACATTAGATCGTTTTCCGCGCATAATATCTGATAGGATTGACTGGCTTATGCCTGTTGCTTTATGCACAGCTGTTGCTGTTATATCTTTATCCCATAATAATTGTCTTAATTTTATTTTTATCATTATAACATTATAAGCTTTATCTATGTTATATTAATAAATTTTATGAAATAAACTATACTTTTATAATAAATTATAAAATTTTATGATATATTATAAATATTATGATAAATAATTTAAAAATTATGAATTTAACAGAAAACAATTTTACTGCCCAAGAAGAAAAACAACATTATTTGTGGGCAGATATAACAAAAGGAATTGCAATTTTACTGGTTATTGCGGGGCATTCATTCACATCTTCAGGTAATGTATGTAAGTTTATCTATTTATTTCATATGCCTTTATTTTTCCTGCTTGCGGGGTATTTTTTTAATTTTTCGAAATATCGTAATAACACTAAATTACTTGTAAAAACATCTTCTAAACGCTTACTATTACCGGGATTAATAAGCCTTTTATTCTCTTTTGGTTTTTACTATCGTAATTTAATAAATCAATTAATAAGCATATTATATGCCATAGGAAAAGAAATACCGGAATTGAAAATTAACGCAATTGGCGCAGCATGGTTTCTTCCTTGTCTGTTTATCGTCAGAATTCTTTTGCTTCAATTTTTAAAATTTACAGAAAAAATTAAAACCAATGATTTCATCAATTGTATAATTGCATTTTGTATCGCATTTATAGGAGTTATTATCGGGAAATATGTTAAATTACCTTGGAGTATAGACATTGCTTTAGCGGTTCTTTATGTATCATATATAGGATATCTGCTAAAAAAACACTCATTTTTCAAAAATAAAACATTATTAATACTTACAAGTATATTAGCCTTAATTGCCGGTTATTACGATTATAAATATTTTGGATTAAGTCTGAATGAACGCGTATATACAAATCCTGCAGTTTCCTTAAACGCAGCAATCGGTCTAAGCATTATTGTTATGGAACTCTCCATGCTGCTTGAAAAAATCAAAATAACATATTTAAATCTGTTTTTACAATATCTCGGTATAAATTCACTAATTATAATTCTGACTCATACGTTTGCTAACTCATCCAAAGGCGGGATTTGCTGTACACTGATCAGGTTGTTAATCAGCATAGTATTTATTGAAGTACTGGCAATAATTCCATCTACCAGAAATATATTTTCAGCAGTATCTATATTGACAATTATAAAAGATTACAAGCAAAAATAACTATTTATTATCATTTATATCAACAATTTTCTCTGCAGGTGCTAAACCGGGTTCCAAATCAGAGCCTGTCACTATTTTTCTGAATGCAAATTGTACCTTTGGCAAAGCATATGCTAGAAGGAAACTGCTTAAAGCTACATTTGTCAATATATTTGCAGATTTTGCAAATTTAGCTTTTCTTATAAAAGCAGTCATATCATCTGCATTTTTTGCCTTAAGAGCAAATGTTTCAATATCATTTCTGAATTTTGCAAGATTTTTAATATTAACATACTCTCTCGGATCTCTTATTCCGTTATCAAGCATTTTAATTTTTTCAAACTTTTTAGCATATTTAATGAATATAGTATCTTTATTTTCTAGATTATCAACAAATTTTAGAAGTTCTTCGGCAGAATCGTTAACGGGCAGTTTAAGATTCCCTGTTTTAATTTGCTCTGCAAAATTTTTATCAGCAAGCATAAGAGGGTCGAGTTCAACACCTGTCATTTTATTCAAGCCTTTTTCAATCCACTTAGGCGCAACAAAGTTTAAAAACATCATACCCGCCATTTTAAAAGCCAAATCATAGCGTTCATTTTTATTACGCGCAGTTGCAACACGACCGACAGCATAACCGCCGTCAGTTACTGCCATTTTATCCTGTGCCGAGAAATTCGCCGCCTTAGTAACCCAGTTGCCCGTGAAATTGATATCTTTTGATTTATAAAATTTGTCTTTTTGCAAAAAGCTTACTTGCTGTATAGATTTTTTATTTTCTGCTTCTTTTGCTCTGAGTTTTTCAATTTTTTTGGCGGATGATGCAAAAATTAATTTAGGAAGAATAAATCCCATAAATAAAATAGGTATAGTAGTAGAGGCTAGGAATTTACCCGCAAGAAGTTTTTCATAAAGTTTTTTATTTTCTTTTGCCTTTATCAAATCTTTTACAGCATCAGGTGCAAAATCCTTAAACTTTTTAATGTTGTAATCAATCCCTTGGATATTCTGTTCTTCTTTAAACAGCTTCAAATTAACATCAGGGTTTAAACCTCTGGCTTTAATATACTTATTTACAAGCCAGCCGACAAGAGGAATACCACCCAGCCATACAGCAGAAGTCGCATATTCGTCAAGAAAACGTTCTCTTGCTGCTAAGTATGCAATACCTTTTGACTCTTTTTTATTCTGGTCATAAGTAAGAGCTATTTTTGCAGGGATTTCAATCCCGCAATCACGCATTATTAAGGGGTATACACTGCTATTATTTCCTATAGCCGAAATTATATTTGTTATTGTCATTTCTATTAATCTCCAATTCTTAAAATAGTCTGTCAAACGCTTTAGGGTTCCTTGAAAGACTATTTTTATAAGAATTGAATATATTTTTTATTCTTTAAAAGCGTAAAACATCAATTCATAGCCTTTCAAGGTTGCTATGATGATGTGTATGATGCAATTTTAAAGAATTGAATTTAGTCATTATTTTTCCCTACAGAATAATTCTACCGTTAAATAAATATTTTGCAAGCTTTTTTATTAAGCTGAAAAATCAAAATGAATTATATCATCATTTGATGGATATTTTGACGGTTCATCCAAACCGAAGCGCAGTTCGGTAATACGTTCTTCGGATAGTTTATCAATTGCTTCCGCTAATTCTTCATCTGACGCGTTAGATTTATGAACGATTTTATTCATTAATTTATCGTCGTTAAGAGCCTTAACAATTAAATCCGTTTTATTATCATCAACGATTTGTTTCAAATCTTTTTCCGCTTTTATAATATCTTTTTCTTTCAATGACATAACTGTATCAAGCAAAGAAGCTTTATTCGGAAGGTTTGCACCGTACATTGTTGAAATTGAACTGTTATCAAGTCCGAGGACAGTTTTGCCGTTGTCGAAATCAAAAGCTTCTGTTAATTTAGTATCAGATTGACCCCATTTACTTATATTTGCTAACTGTGCTCTTACTGATGCCAAAAATTCCGAACCGTTTTCAACAGCTTCGGTTAAAATTTTTCTTTCCGTTTGTGCAGGAATTCTTGCAGAAAACGCAGGATTAGTTTTCTTTTTATTGCAATCACAATTCTTTACCCCGTAATTGTAAGATTGAATACTGTTAATTTTCATATTTACTCCTTTGCACATTTAATTATATCATTAAAAATATTTTTGTTTTTTCTAAAAAACGTAAATATTAAATTTTGCCATTATTTACTACAGAGTTAACAAAACTTTTTATTTCATTAATTTTAGATACATCATCAGTTTTAATTAAAAAAGTCTTATCTTTTGAAGTGTGCCCTTTTAGTAATTCAAATGAAGATTTGGGAACTTTAAATTGCTTTGACAAAAATTCGATGACAGCTTTATTGGCTTTACCGTCAACAGGCTGTGCCGTTATTTTGACTTTAAGAAATTCATCCGTTTTTATAATCTCATTTTTAGACGCATTAGGCGATATTCTTAAAGTTATTATTAATCCGTCTTTAGTGTCGCGCAGCATTTTTGTAATCCTTATGAATGAAATTATACTATTCTACTTGAAAAATTCAAATAAAATCTGTATTATGATTATATCATGAGCGAAAAACCACTTTTTGAAGATATAAAACAAGAGCTTATTGCACAGAACAGAGAACCCGAAGAAATTGAACAGATTGAAAAAGCATATCTTTTTGCCAAACGTCTGCACGAAGGTCAATACAGAATATCAGAAGAACCATACATTATTCATCCGGTTGAAGTTGCAAAAATTCTTGTAGGTTTAAAAGTGGATTCGCACACACTTCAAGCTGCTTTTTTGCATGATATTTTAGAAGATACCGATACACAGCCTGAAGAAATCGAAAAACTTTTTGGGAAAGATGTTCTCACACTGGTGCAAGGAGTTACAAAACTCGGGAAATTACAGTTTAAATCCAAAGAGGAACGTCAGGCAGAAAATTTCAGACGTCTTTTCATCGCAATGGCAAGCGATATAAGAATAGTGTTTTTAAAACTTGCTGACAGGCTTCATAACATGAGAACCCTGAATTTTATGATAACAAGCAAACAGCAGAAAATTGCAAGAGAAACTCTGGATATATTCGCCCCTCTTGCCAACCGTCTGGGGATTTACAAAATTAAAGCGGAACTTGAAGATTTGTCGCTGCGCTATCTTGAACCTGATAAGTATTTTGAGATTGCACGACTTGTATCTCAAACAAAAGCAAGCAGAGAAGAAACCGTTAAAATTCTTATTGATAAAATTACCGCTGACGTAAAGAAAGCCGGAATTAACGCTCAAATTACAGGCAGAGCAAAGCATTATTACAGTATTTACAGCAAAATGAAACGCTTAAATATAGCTTTTCATGATTTATACGATATTACAGCCGTGAGGGTCATCGTAGATACGGAAAAAGAATGCTATGAAGTTTTGGGGCTTATACACTCCCAATTTAAACCAATTCCAGGAAGGTTTAAGGATTATATCGCAATGCCTAAAGGCAATATGTATCAATCTTTACACACTTCCGTAATAGGTCCCCGTTCAAAACCTCTTGAAGTTCAAATCAGAACCTGGGAAATGCACGAAGTTGCCGAATACGGGATTGCCGCACACTGGAGATATAAAGAAAAAGGATCGCAAAAAGCAAACAATCCTACTGATATGCAGTTTTCTTGGATGAGAAAACTCGTCGAATACGACAAAGACATGGCTTCTGCAGAAGATTATGTTAACTCGGTTAAGCTGGATTTATTCTCCGATCAGGTTTTTGCGTTCACACCTAACGGTGATGTTTTTGATTTGCCTGTAAACGCTACCCCCGTTGATTTTGCATACAGAATTCACTCGGAAGTAGGTAATAAAACCGTAGGTGCACTTATAAACGGAAGAATTGCACAGCTTGACACCAAATTGCATAACGGTGATATAGTCGAAATTTTAACCTCCAAAACACCTGCTCCACGCCTTGATTGGCTGAATTTCGTAGTAACCAAACAGGCTTCCTCAAAGATTAAGCAGTGGTTTAAGAAAAATAACCGTGAAGAACACATTGAAGTCGGAAAAACTAACCTTGAACATGAACTTACAAAAGCCGTATTTGATGATTACATGAAATCAGGCGAGTTTGACAAAGTCGCAAAACAAATGAATTATCTTTCTGCAGATGACTTATTTGCGGCACTCGGATACGGAGAAACAACTTTAAACAAAATAATTAATAAGCTCAAAAAACCTGAACCGCAAAAACCGCCTGAAACGTCATTCCACGGGACTTACAGAAAAAAATCGGAAAAAGATATAATAGGTCTTGAAGGTCTGTTATATTCAATAGCAAAATGCTGTTCACCAATTCCCGGAGAACCGATTGTAGGTGTTGTAACGCGTGCAAAAGGAGTAACTGTTCACAGAATGGACTGCCAGATGCTTGAACACATTGAACCCGAAAGATTAATGGATATAAGATGGTCAGGCGATAATGTTAACAAAACATATAATACGACAATAAGAGTTGAAACAGCAGAAAAACAAGGTTTGCTAAAAGACATTATTGCAGCAGTATCAGATAACGGCACCAATATCAATTATGCAAATGTGAAATCCAAAAGCGGCAAAATCGGGATTATTGAACTCGGTATAGAACTTGACAATATTGATACGTTAAAGAAAGTTATTTTAAGCATTCAGGCTATACCTGATGTATACAGTGTAAAACGTATTCAAACATCATATTCTACTCCGAATATGCCCAGAAAAAATAACGGGAAAACCAGACATAATAAAAATCTTAAGAAAAAAGGCTCCCGATAAATTTCTATGAGAATACTTTAAATGATCTTTCAACATTTTTGTCAATTGTACTTTTCAATGATTCATATTCTGTTTGAAGTGCATTATGTTCAGTGTCAAGTTTTTTCAAATCCTGATCGAATTTTTTATCCTGATTTTCAATTTCTGTTAATGCCTTTTTATACTTAACTTCTGCTGCTGCAATTTTAACATCATCTTCTTGAGATCTTATATCAGCTGCATTTGTGTATATAATAGAAGTCCAGTCATAAGTACCGATTTCAGGGTATTTTTCAGAACCGTTTTCATTGTATGATGCCTGTTCCATAGTCAAAATACCGTGTTCCAGTGCAAATTGGAGCCATTCTGCATTATTAATAAGATTTTCATCTAATTCTTTGTAGTTATTATTATTTTTAGTACCGTCAGCATTTTCAGCGCCGCCGCCCATTCTGTAGTAAAGATTTACATACCACTGATAGCGTGCATCTTTTTCATCGGGAATAGTTTTATCCGGAATATTTTCTAAATCCTCAACATAAGTTGCTTTTAAATCTCCTACTTGTTTTAACCATCTGCCGATTTCATTTTGCCAATCTCTTATTGCTTCATAGTACTCTTCTGTTACACGGTTAAGAGTTGTCATCATGTCTGTCTGGAAGTTTTGAAGATAAACTTTCAGCTCGTTATAAGTATAATTTGTACCGTCAGCTTTTTTCATATCTGCATCATTAAAATGTTGAATAACATATAAAAGATCAATCGTTTTTTCCTTAAAAGTTTTCTGAACCATTTGACCTGATGCATCTATTTTATAATTACTTAACAATTTATCTACTAAAGGGGAGCTTGCAGTAATAGTTGGACCTGTAGCAGGAGCAAGAACATCCGCCTGTCCATCACCATCTTCATCTTTGCAAAGATATTCTGATACTGATGCCATAGAATTAGTCAATCCGTTTACAGGGTTATGGTCTTTGTCTTCGCGCGCACTCTGTATAGCAGAACCAGTAATATCATTTTCAGAAGTTGTTACAGTGTAACCGCCTGCTGTTGTTGTATATGTGTTTCCCCAAGATGATGGTACAGTCGGTTTTCCATTGTATGCGGTATCAGTTATATCTGTGGATTTTAAATCTAATAGGTGTGTCAAAACGTGAACGTAACAGGTTGTACTAGAAGAACTATTCATCGCGTTATTATAACAAGGGTAAGATGCTATTTCAAATTTGTGAGCCAATTCAGTACCTTCTTCGGAACGATAGTCATTTTCGTTCGGGAACGGAACAGCAGGCGGATTTAATAACTCATTGACATATGCGCCAAAAGAACCGCCCATATTGGCATAATCTTGCAATAGGGTATTACCAGTTACCTGAGACTTCCAACTATTTACTGCATCTGTAACTTTTTGTGCATCAGACGCAGTAACCTGAGTAGGATCTTTTGTCACAATATTTTGCAAATTTGCAATATCACTATCGGTCATTGCAGAAAAATAGTCATTCCATTGGCTCGGATTTGTTTCATCATATAATGTTTCATATACATATGAGCCGTCAGTATTTGTAGTCGTCCCGTAGATACCTTGTAATGCTTCTACCCATTTGGGGTTTTCAACTTCGGGGATACCGTAGCTGTATAAAAATTCTGCCAAACTGTTTGATGCTTCATATTTTTTTATATCTGAACCGTTTAACATTATTTGACCGTTTGAATTTACAAGTGAATATTGATTTTTTAATTCTCCGTAACTTAAAAGAGAATTTGCGGTCAATTCTTGATAGCTCAAATTGCCATTACCGTCATATGCACCATACATTAATTGTGTTGAATTTAAAGCATCCATGTACTCCTGGCTGGCTTCGGTTGATTTATCAGCCAGACGCAATTTGGAATTTGTTATGGTTTGAGAACGTAATTCATTATCGGTAAGTCTTGCCGTTATACTTAACAATCTTGCTTGTCCTGCTGCCATTCCCATAAGTGTTTCCCTTTCAATTGCTTCTGGAAAAGAAGTCGGGAATTTTACGAAAAAACTTTATACGACCGCACCGCATCCTATCCTATCCTATCCTATGAGGGATTATAAGCGGATTTCAGCCTATTTAAAAGTATTCTTTACATTTTGTAACAAGTGATTTTAAGCTTCACTTTTAATTAAGTTTTATTAAGCACATTCATAGACTTTGCAAAAATTAATCAATTTGCTATATGCCGTAATCCTGCTAAAATTAATAGTATGATTAAGATTTTGCTGGTATCTGAAAATAATACAAATACAGAAAAGTTTAATAAAATTTTTAACAAAAACGGATATGAATTCTCGGTAATGACGGATGAAACATTGATTTGCGATATTATAAGCGTTGATCCGCCTGATATAATCATTGTTGATGCAGAAATTCCTAATATAAAAAGTTTAAATAAAAAAGTTAAATCACTTTGCGAGAATACAATTATAATCTTTATAATTTCTGCTGACAGAGTTGATAAAGAACTCATTAAATACGCTAACGCTTTTATTAACGGAGAAATGTCAGAGGATTTAATACTTTCGACAATTAATGTTAATTTAAGAATGAAAAATTCTCTTGATATGCTTTCAAACTCTAACAAAGACCTTGCAGACAGTTTGTATCGTTTAAATGCACTTTACAGTACAAGTTCACAGTTTGCGGGCACTCTGGAGAAGTCTAAGCTTATTCAATATATGATTGAAGGCATGGATAAAGCTTTAAGCTTTTCCTTAACTTGTACATTATCGTTGTGCACCGATAATGAGCCTGTTTTAATTTTAAATTCTCTGTATGAATTATCTGATGAACTTATAACAGCTATAAAATTACGAACAGTTCTAAATTATAATTCCGTATTTGAAGGTAAAGAAGTTCCGATTAAAATAGACGCGGAAAATTTAAAAGTTATAAAACACATTAAGTATCCCGCAAGCAGATTTACTTTTACACTTTTCCAATATGATAACATGTTTGCACAGATTAGTCTCGGAGATAACTTTTTCGGATGTATTGAAATATTTAAAGAAACTTCTTTTACTCCTGAAGATGCAACCTGTTTTCAAACAATTGCACAGCAGGTTTCATTACCCTTAAAGAGCGCAACTCTTTATCAGGAAATAATAGAAACAAATGCTAAATTGGAAAAGCTTGAAAGGCTTAAATCCGAATTTATTTCCATTGTTTCTCATGAACTTCGCACCCCGCTGACATCCATAAAAAATTCCCTTGATATATTAATGAGCGGCAGATGCGGGGAAATAACATCCTCGGCTGACAAGTTTCTTTCCATGGCTATGAGAAATGTACAAAGGCTTTCAGGGATTATCAACGACCTTCTTGACTTATCAAAAATTGAAGCAGGAAAAATGGATTTCAATTTTGCCCCCACAAACATAAATACAGTCATAGGTTATGTAAAATCCGCACTATCAGAGGTTGCAAAATCCAAGGGATTAAATCTTTTAACAGAAGAAACAGAAAATCTGCCTGATATTAATGCTGACGCGCAAAGGCTTGAACAGGTTCTTACAAACCTTGTTTCAAACGCCATAAAATTTACTCCCGAAAATAAAACAATTAAGATATCATCTTCAATCATAAGTTACAAAGATATAAAAATTAACGAGTATTTCAGAGATACAATAAAACTTCCCGAAGGTGATTATATACAGGTTTGTGTTGAAGATGAAGGAATAGGGATTGCATCAAAAGATTTGCTGCATGCTTTTGATAAATTTGCACAAATAGAGAATTCTTTATCAAGAAAAGCAGGCGGAACAGGATTGGGGCTTCCTATTGCAAAGCAACTTTTAGAGGCTCACAAAGGAGCAATCTGGTGCGATAGTGAACTGAATAAAGGTTCTAAGTTTTGTTTCGTAATTCCTGTCGTTAAAGAATACGCTAATATAAATTAGAATTATTAAGCAAATATTTTACGGCATCAAACACTTTACCGTTTCCGGCAAACATAGCACTTGTTTCATGCATTGTTTTAAGATTATCTTCAACTGTAGAAATCGGAATATCATTTTGTACAAAATCTGCAACATCAATTCCTTTAGTTTCGGATGGCAATGCGGATATTTGTTCTGTTACTTTATCAAGAATTTTTATTTTTTCCGGGTCTGCCTCGGGCACAGAAACATATTCTATAAGTTTATTAAACATATGCTGATTTTTATAGTTCGGATCTGGAAACCCCGTAAGAGTGTCTTTTGCAAAAGTTTTAACAAGCGGTTTTACAAGTTCGGCATTTTCAAAATACTCGGGATGAGAAAAAGCGTCATGTTCCAGAAGATTATGCAAAAAACAACGTGATGTTGTATTATCGGTATTATTTATAACTTCTTCAATTAACCCGAAAATATTGGGATTAGAATGGGAACTCTCTGAATATTTTCCCAACAACTTTCCGAGAACTTCTCCTGATATAGGTTTCTTAATGTATGACGCTGAAAGGGCATTGGTATCATGCGCAAGTTCTATCGTATCGGCAACAACTCCGTAGTGTTCAGGTTTAACCTTATTTAATGAAGGCAGAAAAGCTTTAACATTATCATCTTTTAAAGCCCAGGACTGAATTGTATTAACCAGTTCGGGAACTGTTCTTGTATCTTTTTGTCTTTGCGGAGGGAAGACAACAGCCCACCCCTGCGGCTGTAACCTTTTAACAGGCTGCATTACTCTATTGCTTGCAATCTTATTTATTGAAACCATGATTATAACCTTTCTTATTCCGTTTAAAGACTGCTGAATAAAAATTTTTGTTAACCTTTTACAAAATTTAACAAAATAGAAGAAGAATTTTGATATGTTATAATACTTTTATAAGACTTGATAGGGGAAAGTATGAAAAAAATTCTTATTGTTGATGATGAACAGGATATTGTCGAAAGCCTGAAGTTTGTACTTGAAGCCGCTGATTTTACATGCTATTGCGCATACAACGGCGAAGACGGCTTAAGATTAGCAAAAGAAATTATACCCGATTTAATAATTCTTGATGTTATGATGCCTAAAATTAACGGTTATAAGATTAGCCGTCTATTAAAATATGATGCAAAATATAAAAACATTCCGATTTTAATGGTTACAGCCCGTTCGCAGGAAGAAGACAAACTTATCGGAGAAGAAACCGGAGCGGATGAATATATTACAAAACCCTTTGAGTTGGATGAAGTAGTTAAAAAAGTTGAAGAATATCTTAAATAATATGGAAACATCAGTTACAAATAAAACCCTCGAAAAATTAAAATATGACCTTGTAAGAGCAGGTCTCGTTCCTTATGAAACAATCGAACAGGCAGAAGAAATCGCCAATGCTCAAAATATTAACATCGGACAGGCTCTTATAAATTCAGGAGCAATAACTGAAGACGCTATTTTAAAATTTCTGGAAGCTAAACTGCACATTCCGTATGTAAATCTTGATGATTACACTCTTGACCCTAAATGTTTAAAATATATAAGTATTTCTGATGCTAAAAAATACAGAATTATTCCTCTTTTCAAAATTGAGGAAACTCTAACCGTTGCAATGGCTGATCCTTTGGATTTATTTGCGATTGACAAGATTATAGAAACAGCAGAATGTTCGATTGAGCCTGTAATTTCATCCGAAGCAAGCATAAGAAAAAAAATTGATGAATATTATAAACCGGATATAACTGTCGGTGAAATATTTACGCGCGGCGGAATTGAATACGATTGGCGCGATGAACTTCACAGCGAAGACTTATCTGACAACCATATTCAAAAGATTATAAGAGCAATTTTAAAACAAGCCATTTTAGAAGGTGTTCATGAAGTAACATTTCAACGAGAAGACAGCGGATTTGGCGTAAACTTCAAAAAGAACGGTGAAATTCTGAATAAAGGAAATATCCCATCCGTCCTAACTGCATCGTTTGTTGCAAAATTGAAAACCCTTGCAGAACTTGATGCTTCTGTATCAGAAGTTCCGCAGCTCGGGAAATTAAGCTTTAAAGTTGATGATATGAGCGTTATTGCAAGCATTTCAACATTCCCGACAATTATGGGAGAAAGAATTTTCCTTAAAATTTATAAACCGCCGAAACCTTTAAATAATATTATCAAATCCGAAAATAACCTGAATGTTATAAAATCTGCACTTAGTAACCCGGGTATTATTATAGTTTGCGGCTCGCCTTTAAGCGGGAAAACTCATATTATTTACTCGCTGCTTCTGGAAGCTGCCGATAAAAATAAAAATATTATGACTCTTGAAAGTATTGCAAAATATAATCTTCAGAATGTTCATCAATGCGAATTAAATGAAAACGTGGGCTTTAATATGGATAAAGCCTCACGCTTTATAGAATTTCAATCTCCCGATATTATTTATCTTGAAGGGATTAAATCGAAAGAATCTTTCGATTATTTTGCAAATCTTGTTTTTGACAACAAGACAATTATTATGGAATTTCTGGCAAATAATATGGAAGATTTGAGATATAAATTGTCTTTTTCCGACTTTGAAACACTTAAATCCCTTATAAGCTGTATGATTTTCATACATTCTCAAGATAGTATAGAAGTGTTTACAAGAGAAACTGTCCAAAAATATCTGGCTTAATAATTCATCTCCCAGTTATCATTAAGAATTTGACCGAAACAACTCTGTGCGGAACTGTTAGCTCCTGCCTTACAAGCATCTGCCGTTCCTCTTACGTCTTTTAAAGAACCGCCTTCAGTCCCGCAAACTCCGTTTGTTCGGCAGTTAATATCCGCACCCTCAACATCTAAAACACCATCAGTATAAACTGCAAGATAAAATGCGTCACGTCCGAGAATATTAGGACCTTGTTTTCCGTTTATATCTATAAATACGTATCCCCAGGAACCGCCATACAAAGTCGGGTAATCCATACAAAAAGAAGAACCGCTTGCCAATGTCACACAATAACCGTTCCAAACAGAACTTACAGAGACAGCTCCGCTATTTATATTTTTATACGATGAGGCAAAACACGGAGCAACAATTCCATCACAACCCTGTATAATCTTTAAATATTCGTACAGAAACGTTTTTACACTCTCTCTACTCGTCAAGCCGGCTTCTTTTAAATTCAATGCGTTTTTGTCATTTTGATATTGTATAAAAGCTTGCTGTAACTCATTATAAACTTTGTGTAACTGAGTTACATAAGTTTTACGCTGATGATTTTGCATTAATGAAGGTACAGTCATCGCGGATACTACGCCGATAATACCTAAGGTTACAAGAACTTCCGCCAGAGTAAAAGCGTGAGTAGAGCTTAGATTACGCCCCCCCCCCGCGTTGCACAATTAAATAAATTTTTCATTATAGCTCCTTTCATACTTACATTCTAAGTATAACTCTATATTATATAAAAAACAAGATTAACCAGAAAATCTGCAGCAAGCATATAAATTGTCGAAAGAATTGCAGCCTGTGTTGTTGATGTTCCGACTTCTTTGGCACCGCCTCTTGTACTGTAACCCTGAGTTGCACACACAAGAGAAATTAAACCTCCAAATATTGCACCTTTTAAAAGACTTATATAAATATCCCTTGTTGAAATCCAGAGCCACGCAGAATTCATATACCTTGCGGGATGTAAATCTATAGCAGCCTGTGAAACAAGCATCCCGCCGGTAATTCCTACAAGTTCAGCAAGAAGAACAACCATCGGAACTGTCAGCATGCCTGCTATAATTCTCGGAGTAAAATAATATCCAACAGGATCAACTTTTAAAGTTTTCATTGCATCAACCTGGCTTGTAACCTGCATATTTGCAATCTCTGCAGATATAGCAGTTCCAGCACGGGCTCCAATGGCAAGAGCAACAAAGCCCGGGGCTATTTCTCTTATCATAACAACGGCAATAGTTCCGCCTATATACGCTTCTGCCCCGCTCATAAGAAATTGTTTTGAAACCTGAATGGTTATAACTGCAGCGGCGATAAAAGCTATTATCAAGGAGATGGGAAGAGAATCATAACTTATTGCGGCAGCTTGAGCAATAACACTGGAAAAACGCACCTGAAACAGGTACTTAATACTTTTTATTAAATTTTGAACGCACAAACCTAAAAATTCAATCATTTTTTCTTATAAAATATTGCCCTCTCTCAAAAGAGAGGGCAATAATAATTTAGTAAACAGGCATACACCATTTTTTATATTTTGCAACTTTTCCTTTAACAACGTCAAAGTATAGTTTTTGCAATGATTTAGAAATTTCGCCGACATTACCGTCGCCGAGTTTTCTGTTGTCAACACTTACAATCGGGCTTACCTGAGCACCTGTACCGCAGTAGAAAGCTTCATCGGAAATATACAATTCCGTTCTGTCAATAGCACGTTCTTCAGTTTCGATACCTAATACATCTCTTGCAAGTTCCATAATAGTATTTCTTGTAACGCCTACAAGAATATTATCTGTTTTTGTTGTGGTAATAAGTTTACCGTTTTGAACAAGGAACAGATTCATTGCAGAACCTTCCGTAACCTGTCCTTCTTCATCAAGAACAATTGCATCATCAAATCCCATATTGTGCGCATCAGTCTTAATCAAAGCAGCGTTGGCATAAGAGCCTGCGACTTTAGCACGGGGAGGAATAGCATTATCGCTGTTTCTTCTCCAGCTTGATACACAAACTTTCAAACCTTTTGATGTATCAATGTAATCTCCCATTTTATTTGAGATAATTAAAAAAGAGTCTTCATTATCATATAATCCGGGACCGACTTTTTGAGCTGATTTGTATAATGTCGGACGCATATAGCAATCTTCTTTATAATTATTTTTTGCCAGTAATTTTTTAGTAATTTCGCAGTATTCTTCAACAGTATACGGACTTTCCATACACATAATTTTGGCACTTCTTTGAAGTCTTTCATAGTGCTCGGGAACTCTGAAAGCATATAATTGTTTTTCTTCTTCATTCCAGTATGCTCTTATACCTTCGAATACGGCAGTTCCGTACAGGAAAGCATGTGTACGAACAGGAATCATTGCTTTAGACGCATCTACGTATTCACCGTTCATAAAATAAAACTCTGTCATAATCCCTCCTTAGTTTTATATAAATTACTATACCATGAAAGAGATAAAACAGAGTTATGTGATTATAAAATCTTAACTTATTCTTTAAAGGCAAACCGTTTTTTATTAGTAAGATGAGAATTTCCGAGATTAGCAGTTTCAATGAATTTTTTAGCATCATTTACGGGAATTGCAAAACCTATGCCGATATTTGAAATATTATTATCAGGATTATATATAGACTGTGAAATTCCTATAACTTCTCCCTGAGAATTTAAAAGAGGGCCTCCGGAACAACCGGGATTTATTGCGGCATCGGTTTGAATTCTCCTTTTTGCATAGTCAATTCTGGATACAATTCCTGAAGTTAAAGTTCCCGAAAATCCGAACGGGTTCCCGATTGCCAGAACTTTCTGCCCGACTTTTACATCGGAAGAATCCCCGAATGATATTGTTTTCAAGTTCTTTTTAGCATCAATCTTTAAAAGAGCCAAATCTTTATTTTTACCCATTTTCGCAAGTATTGATGCCTTATAAACTTTTCCGTCATAAGTGGTTACATCAATATCTTTCGCTCCTTCAATAACATGTGAGCCCGTCAGGATTACACCGTCTGAACGAACTACACATCCCGTACCTGCCGAAAATCCGTCAGTTAAATTTGCATCAATTGCTACTATAGCAGGATTAATTTTTTCGTAAACACTTATATTTATAAGTTCATCAGGTGCAAAATTCTGCGCTGATACAGGCAATAACGTCAATATAACAAAGGTCAGATATAAAACAATTCTTTTAAGCATATTACTCCCCTTTTTATTATTATTATCCACTATTCCCCGAATTGTTCATTATACTTAAAAATTTTTATAAGGGCATTATTAAATTTATTACAATTATAAATATATTAAAAAAGCTCTCTTAATAAGAGAGCTTTTTGCGTTAATAATTCATTTCCCAATTATCATTGAGTATTTTACCGAAACAACCATAAAAATCAAAGCCGGTTGTACAATATTTATCATATAAGCTCTGCCGTGTGGAAGCCGTTAAAGGCGCAGAAGATCCATAGTCATCAATTACGCCGTTGACATACACCATAAGCCAAAATATATCGCGTCCTGATATATTGGGACCTTTTTTCCCATTTATATCAACTGCAATATTCAATATTCTTTCTCCGTCTTGTACAAATCCAGGTCTTAAAGCTGCACCATCAGCTAACACATAAGATTTTACATTTCTGTTATACATAGCTGATGACATTACATTTCCATTCATTGCTTTATACTCATCAGCAAAACAATTATCCATAGTATCACATTCCTGTACAATCTTAAAATAATCTTTTACAAAATTGTCCAAGTTATTTGCATTGACTAAACCGGCTTCCTTAAGATTTAAAGCATTTCTATCTGTTTGATAAAGCTCAAGAGCTTGAGATAATTCATTATAAACTTTGTGTAACTGGGTTACATAAGTTTTACGCTGATGATTTTGCATTAATGAAGGCACTGTCATGGCAGATACCACGCCGATAATACCTAATGTAACTAGAACTTCCGCCAGAGTAAAAGCGTGAGTAGAGCTTAGATTACGCCCCCCCCC
>OLJF01001080.1_pt1 | contig 19075 bp, 13 predicted proteins | sample 1609751 | NCBI WGS metagenome assembly OLJF01 (sample SAMEA4350171, study PRJEB24818) | metagenome | biome: human; feature: gut; material: faeces | place: Denmark | collected 2013-09
GTCAGGGGGCGGGCGGGGTCATTGCAGTCGTATTCCAGCACGCGGCCATCACCGGAAGCATCGGTGATATAGAAGTGGTAATCCCGCCCGCTGGAAGCGAACATATCATATTTGCTCAGCAGCTCTACAGCTTCGGCTGTGGTGGCGGCGCGATCCAGCACCAGGCGGATGGCAAGGGTGGTAGCGATCATCGGCTTGCCGGTCTGCTGGTAGGTGGGGTCACTGTCCAGCGTGAGAACGGCGATAGAAACGCCTTTTTCATTCATGCCGTCCAGGCAGATGAACGGCGCGGTGAGGGTTGCCAGCTTTTTGGCCATGCTCGCGTCCGGCGTGTTGGCGTTGATGTTATCCAGTGCGGCAAAGGCGACCGAGGCGTAACCGTCCTTGGGGGTGCAGTAGACCAGCATGGCGGAGGTATCGTTCTTGAAATCATAGTTGCGGCCCATCAGGGTGTGGCCGTCCGTGCCCTGGGTGCAGAACGCGCTGCAGCCAAAGTTTGGGGCTTTCATATGGATGGGCAGGTAGGGCAGGGCTTCGGCCAGGATGGCATTGATCATGCTCTGGTTATCGGTAATGCCGCGGTCGATCAGGCGGTCGAGATCATACGCATAGTCAATATCCATGCGGTAGAGGTTATAGTTTTCGTAATCGGTCAGTTTGCGGATGCTGTGGATGCTTTTGAGCCGGGTAAAGTACACCCCGCCGCCAACGGCGGCGGCGATGATGACCACGGCAACCAGAGCGGAAATGATCCATTGAATCGCTTTCATCTTTTTCTCCTGTTCATGACGGGTTGGCGGACAAACGGGGGCGGTGCTGGCTGATTATGCTTTTACGGAATCCGGCAGCGGGAAGGAAAAACGCATGGCAAGCGCTTTGAACAGCTCCTGCATGACCTGCACGGCAATGGCGCGGATATCCAGCTTGGCGATAAAATCCAGCACCTGCTTTTGCTCTGCGGCGGGCACCGCGTAAGCGTTTAAACTCATGGAAAGGAAGCGGGCCAACTTTTTTTCCAGCGTAAAGTATTTATCGCACGGGCGGGACATATAGCCCCGCATTATGCCCGCAGAGCCGATCTCCAGTTCATAGAAGTCGCTTTCGGTATAGCTGGGCAGGTAGGGGCCGAAAATGCGGTACAACTCGCTGGAGGTGTGCTGGTAGATATACTCGGACGCTTCGGTGTGGCTGTAGGCTTCCAGGTAGATATCCCGCAGGTTCTCGTTCAGCTCGGTCAAAGCCAGCTGGATGCTGGTCTCCACCGCGTACACATAGACGGGCGGCAGCCTTTGGCCTGCGATCTGGCCCGCCATATCAAACTGACTGCCGAACATGAATTTGACCAGCTCCACCAGAACGCCATCCTTGGTGCGGAACACATTCTGGAAGGTACTGATGCTGACATCGGCTTCCTTGACAATTTCGGCAACAGTGGTGCGGGTATAGCCTTTTTCCAGAAAGAACCGAACACAGGCCGTTAAAATGCGGCGCTTGGCATCGGCGCTGTCATATCGTCTGGGCATTAGAATCACGCTTTCTGTATTGGTTTATATGCCAATTATAGCATTTGGATGCAGCGGGAACAAGTGGCCGGGATGGAGAAGATTTGGGCGGATATTTGGTGATATTGGATATCGGTTTTGATTGGGGTAGCATAACCAAAGGAGCCGCCGCAGATGCGGCAGCTCCTTTGGATTATGTAGACATTTCTTTTAGGGCAATACCGCACAATTCTCGCCTTACGGCTTAAGCACCGCTCCGACGGCTGCGGCACGGCATCTGCGTTGCCAAAATGCTCGATAAGACATCCAGTATTATCTGCGCTTTTGGCCTAGCAGCTGCCGCACCTCGCTCGCCGTATCGGCACTTAGAATTATGCGGTATTGCCTTAGATATACTTGTTGATGTAATCGGCGGTAACGAAATAGTTGGTTATCCGTGTGTTGGCTTCGGTCATGGCAAGGTAATCGTTTTGCATCTGCTGGTTTTCTTCCAGGTTGGAAATTGCTTTCATCTGCTCTTCATGCTGCTTTTTCGACTGTGCGAGCAAGGCATCCTGCTTTGCAAGCTGCATACGCTGGTTCAGGATAATTTCTTCCTGCTGTGCGATGATTTTATCAAGCTTGGCAATGATTTGCTCTAGCAGCATGGTCTGCAAAACCCGGTCAATATCGGTTTCGTGGCTGCTGCTGATGTAATCGTACAGATAATAAGCCACATAAACGCTTCTGTATTTATTTGGAATAATATTTACAGAATATACGCTTTGTAATTTTTCTTTTGCTTCCTGCAGGTGCAAAACGGAGCGGCAATCATTGGCGAGGGCAAGCATATGCTCGTATTCTTCAACATCCCTTTGAAAATTTTCTTTTATTTTTTCCTTTTCTTCTTCCTGCATTTTGGTGTTATCAGAAGAAACTGAACCAGCACAGGAAAAAAGAATGATAGAAACACCAATACCAAGAATCCCGGAAATCGCACCAATGGAAGGCAAGGTGAAAAAGCCAAAAGAGATAAAGAGTATGAGAAAACCCGCAATCATGTACGGTGTGATATCTTTTTTAGGAGATATATTACCTTCCGCGGGAATCGGTGTACTTTCTACTTTTTCGACGAGAGCTTGTTCACATTGAATATCTTCCCGTGTAGAATGTATATCATCCTCTATTTTCCGAACCAGCAGTTCCATGCTGTATACGTCACGCAGGTAATTTACTAGAATTTCATGGTTATAATTGGCCATGGCAGTTAAACCTTCCTTTCTGTACTAATATTATAGTATCTATTTTGATTATATAGTAATATTGTGTATACGTCAATCACTCCATAGTAATTTTATAGTAAATTCAAGAAAAAGGAGTGGTAGTTCATGAACCGTATACGCGACCTGCGGGAAGATATGGATTTGCGGCAGGTGGATGTGGCCGCGGCGACTGGAATCGATCAGAAAACCTTATCCAATTATGAAACAGGTAAGACACAGCCGGATGCCAGAGCGTTGGTTGCGCTGGCAGATTTTTTTCATGTGAGCATTGATTATCTTGTCGGGCGGACGGATGCTCCGGCAAGAGATTCGCAGTATCTCATCCATGAACTGTCCAAAATTCAGCAGGAATTGGAACGCATTAAAAGTGGATTGAAATAAAAGTTTCCCTAAAGCAGAATGCCCGGAGCCATAAAGTCACATGCGACATTATGGCTCCGGGCATTTGATTTAAGGCAATACCGCATAATTCTAAGTGCCGATACGGCGAGCGAGGTGCGACAGCTGCTAAGCCAAAAGCGCAGATAATACTTTTTGTATTATCGAGCATTTTGGCAACGCAGATGCCGTGCCGCAGTCGCCGAAGCGGTGCTTAAGCCGTAAGGCGGGAATTGTGCGGTGTTGCCTTAAGCAAGGCGATACAAAATTGAAAAGGGGATGCAGCTCTTTTCAGGTTAGCGGGACGATGCGAGCATCGTCCCCTACAAATTATTTGCAGTGTTTATCACAGCCGGCAAAGGTTTCTCCGCGGCGGGGTGAGGGCACCCCGCCCTACAGGACATTTGTGGGTTTGCAACGCGTGATAAAAAGCTCTGTAGGGAACGGTTTTGACCGTTCCGGGCCATTGCCGCACTATGCCATAATAGGATTTATTGCAGGCCCTTGTCCGGTACAATCCCAAAGGGCCGCCATCTCTTTTCAGGTTGGCGGGCGCACGATGTGCGCCCCCTACGGGGAGCGCGCCAGATTAGGGCTGATTTTTACGGCAAAACAAAAAGCCCGCACCCATACGGGTGCGGGCCAGAAAAGCTGAAAAGGTCAGAAATCACTTATTCTTCTCTTCATCCAGGCGGTCGAGCAGATCCCAGACGCCGAGCATATACTGGATGCCGAGGGCACGGTCATACTTGCCGTAGCCGGGGCGGCAGTTGCCGGGGCCTTCCTCCCACAGCTGACGGCCGTGGTCGGGGCGGATATAGCCCTCAAAGCCGTTGTCGTGGTAAGCGCGCAGGATCTCGATGATGCCGGTCTCACCACAGCAATCGCGGTGGGCAGCCTCAGAGAAGTCACCGTTATCAAAGTGATGGATGTTGCGGATGTGAGCGAAAGCGATGCGGTCGCAGTGCTTGCGGACGATCTCGGCAACATTGTTGTTGGGGTTGGCGTTCAGGCTGCCGGAGCACAGAGTCAGGCAGTTGTACGGATCATCCACCATGGACAGGAAGCGGTCGATGCTCTCGGCGTCCACCAGCAGGCGGGGCAGGCCGAAGATATCCCATGGGGGATCGTCCATATGGATGGCCATCTTGATGTCGCACTCGCGGCAGGTGGGCATGAGGGCTTCCAGGAAGTACTTCAGATTCTCCCACAGCTTCTCCTTGGTGACAGGGGCATAGGCCTTAAACAGCTCGTCCAGCTTAGCCATACGCTCCGGCTCCCAGCCGGGGAAGGTCATGTGGTACTTCTCGGTGAAGTCCAGGATATACTTGGCCATAGCCTTGTAATCGTCCTTGATCATATCCTTCTGATAGAACAGGGCGGTGGAGCCATCACCGACAGGGTGGAACAGGTCAGTGCGGGTCCAGTCAAAGATAGGCATGAAGTTATAGCAGATAACCTTAACGCCAAACTTGGACAGGTTGCGGATGCACTGCTTGTAGTTTTCGATATACTGGTCGCGGGTAGGCAGGCCGATCTTGATATCGTCATGGACGTTCACAGATTCAACAACGTCGCCGTTGAAGCCGTAAGCGTGGATCTGATCCATGACTTCCTTGATCTCGTTCTCTTCCCAAATCTCACCGGGCATTTTGTGGTGCAGAGCCCAAACAATGCTGGTAACGCCGGGGATCTGCTTGATGTCGCTGAGGGTGATGGGGTCGTTGTCCTCACCATACCAGCGCCAACCCATTTGCATAGGCATAAGTGTGTTCCTCCTTGATTGTTGTTTATCTGGGGCAATCTTGGATTCCGAGTCAATACGGGGTTTCCCCGGAATGCCTTTTGGTTACGCCTTCATTAAGCGTTGACAGCGTCGTGCAGGGTCTTGCGGACAGCGCCGGGGCCTGCGATCTCAGCCTTGAAGTAGGCCTTGACCTTGTCGGCCAGAACGGTCTTGGTCAGGTCAGAGCCAAAGATGGAAGCATTGCTCAGGATGCTGTCCAGCTGGTCGGTGCAGCTGTCGGGAGCACCGAACTTGATGGTAGCCAGCTTAGCCTGCAGGTCGTCCTTCAGGGGGTCTGCAGAAACTTCAAATGCGTTGCCGTTGTCATCAACAGCCAGCAGGTAACGCAGCCAGCCAGCAATGGCCAGCGGGATGGACACCAGGGTGTTCAGGTCGCGGCCTTCAGCAACATAGCTCTTGATGGTCTCGCCAAAGCGGATGCCGACCTTCTGGGAAGTATCGGTAGCGATACGCTGCGGGGCGTCCGGCATGAACGGGTTGGGCAGGCGCTGCTCAACAACTTCATCGATGAATGCCTTGGGCTCCAGGATGCCGGGGTTGACCACAACGGGCAGGCCTTCAACATAGCCCAGGCGCTTGATGAGGGCAACGATATCGGCATCCTTCATCTCGTCGCAGATCAGGGTGTAGCCCAGCATGCAGCCGTAAACGCTCATGGCGGTGTGCAGCGGGTTCAGGCAGGTGGTGACCTTCATGCGCTCGGTCTTGTTGACGGTGTCGCGGTCGGTCATATAGACGCCGGCCTTTTCCAGCGGGGGACGGCCATTGGGGAACTTGTCCTCAACAACCAGGTACTGCGGGCGCTCTGCGTTGACAAAGGCAGCAATGAAAGTGTTCTTGCTGGTAACGATGGGCTCCATATCCTCGATGTTATCCTTGACCAGCTGCTCTTCCACGATCTTGTGGGGGCGCGGGGTGATCTTGTCGATCATGGACCAGGGGAATGCGATCTTGCTCTCGTCTTCCAGGTAAGCGATGAAGTCCTGGCCGACATAGCCCTTTTCAGCCCATGCCTTGGCAACGGTCATCACGCTGGACTGCAGCTTTTCGCCGTTGTGGGAGCAGTTGTCCATGCTGACAACAGCCAGCGGGGCGGCACCAGCCTGGAAACGCTCGAACAGCAGGGCAGCGACCATGCTCATGGCGTGGCGTGCGTGTGTCGGACCTTCGTCGATATCAGCCTGCACAACGGGCATCAGGCTGCCATCGGGACGGTACAGGGCATAGCCCTTCTCGGTGATGGTGAAGGAGATCATCTGCAGGCCGGGATCGGTGAAGATCTCCTTGAAGCGTGCCATCATGGCAGCGTCAGAAGAATCAGCGCGCAGGCCCTCGGCAACAGAACCGATGATCTCGCGGCTGGTGGAGCCATCCGGGTTCAGGGTGACCATCATGGTCAGATTGTCGAACGGGGTGTAGATCTTATCAATGATGTCATAGTCAAAGGTATCGGCTGCAATGATGCCGCGGTCCTGCAGACCTTCGTTCAGCAGGCGCTGCTGGAGAGCTGCGATAAAGCCGCGGAAGATGTTGCCTGCGCCAAAGTGGACCCAAACCGGATGCTCCTTGGTTTTGGCAGTCATAGCTTCATGGTCAAAGGCGGGCAGCTTAACGCCCAGGGCTTCCCATTCAGCCTTCTGGTTCTTGATGGATGCAGCGTTCATTTTCATGGCGAAACACTCCTTCAAATTTTGTTTTGTGATATCTTCGGTGGCCTTGCTTTGCAGCCCGGCCGGTGTTGTTCATTCAAACCGTGGATAAGTATAACCCTTATTTTTTGCAAATTAAATTGGCGTAATTGCTTGAAAGATTGCAAAAATTGCGGTACTATGAAAGTGGAAAGAGAGATGACAGGATTATGGCAGAAAACAGCTTTCAACCCTTTACACGGCGGCAGACCATGATCCGCCGGGATTTTGAAATTTACCGCTACCGCTACATGGATGAAGTGGAGCTGCACCACCACGATTTTTATGAAATCTACATGCTTTTGCGCGGCAGTGTATCTTATACGGTCGAAAACCGCATCTTCCACATGCGCGCGGGGGATCTGATGCTGATCAGCCCGCTGGAGCTGCACCAAGCGCGGGTTGACAGCAATGATGAACCTTACGAGCGCATTGTGCTGTGGGTGGACCGCGGGTATCTGGAATCCCTTTCCAGCCCGCACACCAGCCTGACCCGCTGCTTTGACACCACGGTGCCCGGCCATACCAATCTGCTGCGCCTGCCCGGCCCCCGCAGCGCCGAGATGCGCCGTGAGCTGGACAAGCTGCGCAGCCTGCACATGCAGGAAAGTTATGGCAGCGACCTGCTGGCCGTTTGCAGCCTGGTGGAGCTGATGGTTGCCATCAATCAGAGCGCGGCGGACCGCAGCATGCAGAGCGCGCTTTCGGCCGATATGGCATCTGACCGGGTGGTGGACGGGGTATTGAGCTACATCAACGAGCACTACAGCGAAGCCCTGACGCTGGATGCGCTGGCAGAGCGCTTTTTTATCAGCAAGTACCATTTGCTGCGCAAGTTTGAAGCGCAGGTGGGCACCACGGTGCACCGGTATATCCTGCAAAAGCGGCTGCTGAACGCCAAGCAGCTTTTGGCCGGCGGGCTTGCCCCCAGTGAAGTCTGCACCTACTGCGGGTTTGGGGATTACGCCAACTTTTACCGCGCGTTCCGCGCGGAATACGGCACCACGCCCCGGCAGTATGTACAGAGTCTGCGTGGGTAAAGTTCAAAAAACTGTCGTTATTGGTATTATAGCATACCCTGCCAATGGCTACAATAGACGATTTTGCGAAAATTTTGGCAGGCAGTGCAGCAGCCGTGCTGCACCGCTGCACGCAAGGTCAAGTTTTCACTTTCCTTTTGCGGCAAAATAGCGTACAATGGGGGCAGCTGTTTTTGGGGGTATCAGGTACACCTTAACAGCTAAGTCGGGAGGTGGGCAGATGAACCAGCCAGACCCACAGCGCCGCATTGCGGGCGGGGTCGAATATGAATTGACGCGCCGCCGGGTGCGCAACCTGAACATACGGGTCCGTACGGATGGCAGTGTAGCCGTCAGCGCGCCGCGCCGGGTACCCTTGAGCAGTGTGGACGCTTTTGTGGCGGCGCATGCCGGATGGGTTGCCGCGGCGCAGGGCCGGATGGCGGTCCACATGGCAAACCGTGCCGCCGAACCGCCGCTGCCGAGCAAAGCCATCGCCCTGCACCAGATGCAGGCACTATGTGCGCAGTATTACCCGCTGTTTGCCGCCACCTGCCCGCGCGGAGAAATGCCCCGCATAGCGGTGCGGGACATGAGCACCCGGTGGGGGAGCTGCTCCCTAAAAACAGGAACGCTGTGTTTTGCCCTGCGGCTGTGTGTGATGCCGCTGCCCGCGCAGGAGTATGTGGTGGTACACGAGTTTTGCCACTTTGCCCACCCCAACCACAGCCCGGCTTTCTGGGCCGCCGTGGCCAGGGTGATGCCAGACTATAAGGCACGGCAGGCGCTGCTGAAGGGGAGATAGGTACCTTTTATTATTTTCCATTTTCCTTATTTGGGATGCCGTGAATTAAAGAGTTTTGTGGGGCAGGGCGCCAGTGTCTTGTGTTCCGGGAAGATTCCCCGCACCTTACTGATAAGTACCCATTCATTTATTTTGAGCCGCCATTATTCTTTCATTTATTTCAAAATTTAATATCGAGGAGGCGATCTGCACTTTGTCAGATTCCAAACGCTACTCCACGCTGGTGAACAACACCATCCTGTTTGCCATTTCCAACTTTGGCTCCAAAATCATCAGCCTGATTATTCAGCCATACCTGAGTTACGCGCTGGCCAGCCCGGATGTGATGGGTGTGACCAGCCTGATGCAGTCGGTGGCCAACCTGCTGATTCCGGTGGTCAGCCTGGGCGTCAGCTTTGCGGTGATCCGGTTTGGCCTGGACCGCAAGGTGGATAAATCCAGCGTATTCATGAACGGCCTTGCCACCATCCTGCTGGGCTTTGCCTTAATGGCGGTCTGCTGGCCGCTGGTGCGGCTGATCCCCAATGCGGCGGATTATCTGGTTCTGATTTACGCCTGTGTATTGATGAGCTGCCTGCGCACGCTCTGCACCCAGTTCATCCGTTCCCGCATGCTGAACCGTCTGGTTGCGGTGGATGGCGTTTTGACTTCCGCCACGCTGCTTGGGTTCTATTATCTGTTCCTGGATGTGCTGGATCTGGGCGCGAACGGCTACCTGCTTGCCATGGCCTGTTCGGATGCGCTTTCGGCAATCTTTGTTTTTATTGCCGGGCACTGCCACCAGTATTTCAGTTTCAAAAAGTTCAACAAAGCCCTTTGGAAGGACATGCTGCGTTATTGCATCCCCATGATCCCGGCTTCCATCAGCTTTTGGATCATCAACGCTTCGGACCTGTTCTATGTACAGGGCATGTGTGACGGCATTGACGGCAAAAGCAGCACCTGGTGGGTGGGCCTGCTGAAAGCCGGGTATTATCTGCCGCAGATCATTACCATTGTGGGGCAGATTTTTTATGAGGCATGGCAGCTTTCGGCTGTGACAGAGGAATCCGAGCGTTCGGCGTTCTTCAGCAAGGTGTTCCGGGTATATGCGGCGGTCATGTTCTGCTGTGTGGCGGGCGTCATCTGGCTGTGCCAGCCCATGATGCACGTTTTCCGCGAGGATTACTTCCTTGGCTGGCAGTTTGTGCCGTTCCTGACACTGGCTTCCATGTGCACCTGCCTGAACAACTTCCTGAACAGCGTGTATGTGGTATACAAGCGGTCCACCAGTTCGTTCTACACCATGTTGGTAGGTGCCGTGGTTAATCTGGTTCTGAACTTTTTGTTCATCCGCTGGTTTGGGCCGTGGGGCGTTACGATGGCAAGTTTCATCTCCCTGCTGATTGTTTTCCTGCTGCGTGCTTACTCCACCCACGGGCTGCTGGAGATCGACTTTCACCCCGCCTGGATGCTGCTGAACCTTGGGCTGATCTTTGTGGAGATTGCCATGCTGTTCAAGCTGGAGCACTGGGTGCTGCCGGTCACGGTGCTGACCTTTGCCATCTGCCTGCTGAACTTCCGCGAGGTGTTTGCCATGGTGGAAAAGCTGCTGGGCATGGTTCTGCACCGCCGCAAAAAATCAAATTAAGTTTTAAACAAGTTTTGTTTTTCTTGTTGAAAGATTGCCCGTGCGTTGTGCACGGGCTTTTTTCTTTTCCGTTTTGTGGGCGGTTCTATTATATCGTGCCGCACTATGATATAATACGGGTGATGATTATTTTGGGGCTTTGGCCCGTGGCAGCCTAAAACGGCACCGTTATATTTTTAGGTAGGCAGGCGTACGATGTGCGCCCCCACGGTCTCTACAGGGTAAAAATAGCATTTTTGATTTACAAAATCATTATATTTTGGGCAACACCGCACAATTCCCGCCTAGCGGCTTAAGCACCGCTTCGGCGGCTGCGGCACGGCATCTGCGTTGCCAAAATGCTCGATAAGACATCCAGTCTTATCTGCGCTTTTGGCTTAGCAGCTGCCGCACCTCGCTCGCCGTATCGGCACTTAGAATTATGCGGTATTGCCTTTGATAAAAGCAGGAGGGAAATCAACTATGCCGCAGATCACGATCGGCAAAGGACTTGCTTTTTATGAGGAAGCACAGGCCCTGCCCGGTGTAAAACGGGTTGCCGGAATGGTAAAGCAGGATATTGAACTGGTGACGGGCATTCTGCCCGCCGGAATTACCGCCGGGCAGGGGAGCGGCTGTGCCGTGCTGTACGGTACCATCGGGCACAGCCCCATGCTGGATGCGCTGGAAGCCGCGGGCAAACTTGACCTGAATGCCATCCGGGGCAAATGGGAATGCTACAGCTTCCAGGTCATTGAGACCCCCCTGGTGGGCATTGGCGCCGCGCTGGTGATTGCGGGGAACGACAAGCGCGGCACCATTTACGGGCTGTTCCATCTTTCGGAGCTGATCGGCGTTTCCCCGCTGGTCAACTGGAACCATGTCCTACCGCGGCACCAGGACACTGTGGTATTGGATGATCGGGTGAACATGGTATCCAGGGTGCCGTCCGTCAAGTACCGCGGCTTTTTTATCAACGATGAATGGCCCGCCTTTGGCAACTGGGCCAAGACCCATTTTGGCAGCATGAACGCCGCCTGCTATGCGCCGGTATTTGAGCTGCTGCTGCGCATGAAAGGCAACTACCTGTGGCCTGCCATGTGGAATTCCAATTTCAGCCTGGACGGCCCTGGGCTGGAAAACGCCGTACTGGCGGACGAACTGGGTGTGGTGATGAGCACCTCCCACCACGAACCCTGTATGCGCAGCGGGCAGGAATACAGCATGGTGCGGGGTAGGGGTTCCATTTACGGCGATGCCTGGGATTACATTGCCAACCCAGAAGGCATTACCCGCTTTTGGCGCGACGGCCTGACCCGCAACAAAGATTTTGAGAACGTCATCACTCTTGGCATGCGCGGCGAAAATGACACTGCCATTATGCAGCACGCCACGCTGGAAGAGAACATTCAACTGATCCGCAATGTGCTGAAAACCCAGAACCAGCTGATCCGGGAGATTATTAACCCGGATGTCAGGCAGGTGCCGCGGCAGATCGTTTTCTTCTCAGAAACCGAAGAGTTCTTTTACGGCAGCAAGGAAACGCCAGGCCTAATCGGTGATCCGGAACTGGACGGCGTGACCCTGATGCTGAGCGACAACAACCACGGCTCCACCCGCACGCTGCCAAGCCCGGAAATGCGCAGCCACCCCGGCGGGTACGGCATGTACTACCACATGGACATGCACGGCGGGCCCCACTCATTTGAATGGGTGGGTGCCACCTACCTGCCCAAAGTGTGGGAGGAGATGACCGCCGCTTACGAATACGGCGTGCGGGAGATCTGGGTAACGAACATCGGTGATATTGGCACGCAGGAGTTCGGGCTTTCCTACTTCCTGGACCTGGCTTATGATATTGACGTCTGGGGCGGGCAGGATGCTGCCATTACCACCCAGTACACCGCACAGTGGGTGCGCCGCAACTTTGGCGCGGCTTTTGCACCGGCGGACCTGCCCCGCATTGAGGGCATCATCACCGACTACACCCGCCTGCTGGCCCGCAGAAAGCACGAGAAGATGGGGGAGAACACCTACCACCCGACCCATTACGGCGAGGCGGAGGAAGTGCTGCAAATTTCTGAGCATATCCTTACCGAATGTGATGCGCTGAAAACCGCCTGCCCGCAGGAGGACCTGAGCGCTTTTATCTCGCTGATCTACTTCCCGGCGTGCGGCACGGCCAATTTGATGAAGATGTGGATCCTGACCGGGCGCAACCATCTGTACGCCAAACAGAACCGCGTTGCCGCCAACCGGCTGGCCGATGAAGTGCAGGCCTGCATTGAAGCAGACGAAGCGCTGGTGAACGAATACCACACCGTGGACGGCGGCAAGTATTACGGGTTCGGGTTATCGGAGCACATCGGCTTTGTGTACTGGAACGACGAGGACAACAAGCTGCCCATCCGGATGTACATCACCCCGGCCAACCGGCCGCGGATGATCGTATCCCGCGTGGAAGATACCGAGTACGCCACCGGCTTTTGGTGGAATGGCCGCAAGCCGCAGGTATGGCAGGACTTTTTGCGGCCGGATGTCAGCCAGGTTGCGTTTGACGTTGCCTGCGGCAGCAAGTGCCCCATCAGCTGGCACATTGAGACCGACTGTCCCTGGATGCAGTTCAGCTGCACCGGCGGCACCGTGGCCGAAAATCAGCGCGTGACCCTGACGATTGACCGCAGCCAGATCACCGGCAAAGCGGCTGGACAGTTCGCTGTGGTGAATGAGCATATCCAGGAGGGGACCGGTGCGGCCAACATCATTGTGGAAGTGGACAATACGCCGGTCAGTTACCCCAAAGGAACTTTTGTGGAAGCCAACGGTTGCATTGCCATGGAAGCACAGCACTACACTGCCAAGCGGGATGTTCCCGGCGGCGGCTTTGCGCTGCTCAAGCCGTATGGCCGCCTGGGCACTGCGCTGAAAGTGTTCCCGGCTACCGCCAACTTTGAAAACAGCGAAGAGCGCCCCTATCTGGAATATACGTTTGCTGCGGCAAAAGACGGAAACTATCATGTACAGTTCCATATGTCCGCCACCACACCGGTCACCTTTGAGCCAAAGCAGTATATCGGTTATTCGGTCAATGGCGGAGCGGTACCGGTTGTAAACACCGTGCACGAGGAGAACCGACCGTTCTTTGGCAGCGAACAGTGGTACGCCGAGGGCTTTGCCAATGTAAAGCTGACCGAGGCCGTCATCCTGTGCCATGCGGGGGTCAACACACTGCGCTTTTATGCGGTCAGCCCGGCCATCATTCTGGAAAAGATCGTGCTTTGGCCGGACGGCACCACCCTGCCGGAATCTTACCTTGGCCCGCGGGAGAGTTACCGCTGCTGACGCAGCCAAGGCCAGCATAAAGCCAACAACAGATAAGTTCGAGGTATTGATATGAGTTCTACTATTTGCGCCCTTGCCACCCCACCGGGGGCAGGCGGCATTGCGGTCGTTCGGGTATCCGGACCGGAAGCGTATGCGGTGGTGGGGGAGATCTTCACCCCGCGCAACCCGGCAAAGCGGGTTGCGGAAGCCAAAGGCTACACCGCCATGCTGGGGCATTACCATCTGCGGGGTGAGGAGATGGATGAGACCATCGCCCTGTTTTTCCGCGCGCCGCACAGCTACACTGGTGAGGATGTGATCGAGCTTTCAGTCCACGGCGGCAACGCCATGGCTCAGGGCCTGCTGGAAGCGCTGTACCTGGCCGGTGCTGCGCCCGCCGGCCCCGGCGAGTTTACCCGCCGCGCACTGGAAAACGGCCGCATGAGCCTGACCCAGGCCGAAGCCGTGATGGAGATCATCTCCGCCGAAGGGCGGCAGGGGGCAGCGCTGGCAAAGTCCGCTTTGGACGGCGCGCTGGCACGGCGCATTGCGGGCATCCAGGCCGCTTTGCAAACGCTGGCTGCCCACCTGACCGCCTGGATCGACTACCCGGAGGAGGATGTGCCGGAGGTATCGCAGACAGAGCTGATCGCCACACTAAGCGAGCAGAAGGACACGCTGGACCAGCTGATTGCCGGGTACGGGGCCGGGGCGGTTTTGCGCCGCGGGGTGGACTGTGTGCTGCTGGGCCGCCCCAATGTGGGCAAAAGCACCCTGCTGAACCTGCTGGCCGGGTTTGACCGCGCCATTGTGACCCCCATTGCGGGCACCACCCGCGATGTGCTGGAGCAGGCCGTGATGCTGGGGGATACCGGCATCCGGCTGAACCTGTTTGACACCGCCGGTGTGCGGGATGTGGGGGAACACGGCGATGCTGTGGAAGCCGAGGGCATCCGCCGCAGCTGGAAAAAGCTGGAGGAAGCCGGGCTGGTGCTGGCCGTGTTCGACCTGGCCGCCCCGCTGAATGAGGAAGACCTGGAAATTGCACGCCGCTGCCAGGGCCGCCCTGCGCTGGCCATCCTGAACAAGCAGGATCTGGCCGGGCAGGGGGAAGCATTCACTGCCGCACAGCAGCAGTTAGCGCCTTACTTCAAGGCCATCATTCCGCTGACCGCGCGGGACGCCGCCAGCCTGCAGCCTTTGTGTCAGGCGGTCGCCCAACTGCTGGGCACCGCCAACCTGGACCCCAACGCTGCCGCGCTGTGCAGCGCCCGCCAGCTGAGCGCCGCCAAGGAAGCCCGCGATGCCCTGGCCGAAGCCCTGCACAGCCAGGCGGACGGCTTTGGGTTGGATGCTGCCGGGGTGTGCATCAGCGATGCGCAGCGTGCCCTTGCCCGCCTGACCGGTGAGGATGCCACCGAAGCTACCATTGACGAAGTGTTTTCTACCTTCTGTGTGGGCAAATAACCCACCTGTTCTTCTGCGTTTCAAGAGCGCCTGTTTACCCGCTATTTTCTGCGGGGCAGGCGCTCTTTTATTGTGTTCCGGGCGCGGCTGTGATACAATGAAGTGACGAAAATTTCTTCCATCAAAGAGTTTTGATTTGAGGCATAGAGATTATGGATTTTTTGGGAAATTATGATGTGGTCGTGGTGGGTGCCGGACACGCCGGAATTGAAGCCGCCCATGCGGCAGCCATGCTTGGCGCCAAGACGGCGATCTTTACGTTGACATTGGATTTTATCGGCAACATGCCCTGCAACCCGTCCATTGGCGGCACAGCCAAGGGGCATCTGGTGCGGGAGATCGATGCGCTGGGCGGTTTGATGGGCATTGCGGCGGACGCCACCTTTTTACAGAGCCGGATGCTGAACCGCGGCAAAGGCCCCGCGGTACACAGCCTGCGCGTGCAGACCGACCGCAAGCGCTACCACATGTGGATGAAGCACGCGCTGGAGCTGACCCCCAACCTGGAGATTCACCAGGCGGAGATCGTGCGGCTGGATGTGCAGGACGGCCATGTGTGCGGGGTGGTAACGGCGCTGGGCGGCTATTACAGCTGCAAGTGCGTGGTGATTGCCACCGGCACAGCGCTGGGCGGGCGCATTTTTGTGGGCGAAGCCCACTATGACGGCGGCCCGGACGGCACCCATGCGGCCACCGCGCTGACCAAGGATCTGACGGCCCACGGTGTGCCGCTGCGCCGCTTCAAGACCGGCACCCCGGCCCGCGTACACCGCCGCAGCATTGACTTCAGCAAGCTGGACTGCCAGCCCGGCGACCCGGACGAGCTGCTGCAGCCGTTCAGCTTTATGACCCACAAGCCGATGCACAACAAGGTGGACTGCTACATTGCTTACACCAACCCGGAGACCCACAAGGTCATCCTGGACAATCTGAGCCGCTCGCCACTGTACGGCGGGGACATTCAGGGTGTCGGCCCGCGGTACTGCCCTTCGATTGAAGATAAGGTGGTGCGCTTTAAGGGCAAGGAACGCCACCCGGTGTTTGTGGAGCCCTGCGGCGAGGACACCGAGGAGATGTACCTGCAGGGGATGAGTTCCTCCCTGCCGGAAGCCGTGCAGAATGCCATGTACCGCACCATCAAGGGGTTTGAGAACCTGGAGATCATGCGCCCGGCTTATGCCATCGAGTATGACTGTGTGGACCCCACCAGCATGCTGCCCACGCTGGAAAGCAAAGTGATCGGCGGCATGTACGGGGCAGGGCAGTTCAACGGAACTTCCGGCTATGAGGAAGCCGCCGCGCAGGGCCTGCTGGCCGGCCTGAACGCCGCCCGCCAGGCCCTGGGCAAGAGCGAGCTGGTGCTGGCACGGCATACTTCCTATCTTGGCACGCTGGTGGATGACCTAGTAACCAAGGGCGTGATGGACCCCTACCGCATGATGACCAGCCGCAGCGAGTACCGCCTGAGCCTGCGGCAGGACAACGCCGATGAGCGCCTGACCCCCATTGGCCGGGAATACGGCCTTGTGGACGACACCCGCTGGGCGGCGTTCACCCACGACATGGAAGTGAAAAAGGCCGAGCTGCACCGGCTGGAAACCACCAAAGTACCGCTGGCGGAGCTGCGCACCGTTGCCCCGCCGGAAGTGCTGGAAACGCTGGGTGAATCCGGCGGCACGGCGGCGGAGCTGCTCAAGCGGCCCGGCGTACACTATGAGCTGCTGGCCAAGGTGATTGGCCGCGGGCAGGATGTGAGTGCTGCCATGGCCTTGCGCATTGAAACCGAGATCCGCTATGCCGGTTATATTGCCCGTGAGCAGCGCGCTATCCACGAGGTACAGCGCCACGAAAATGTGGTGATCCCCGATGACTTTGATTACGCCCCGCTGGAAACCGTGACGCTGGAAGCCCGCGAAAAGCTGGCGAAGATTCGCCCCCGCACGCTGGCACAGGCCGGACGCATTCCTGGTGTAAGCCCCAGCGACCTGGCCCAGCTGAGCATTGCCCTGATGAAAGCAGGGAAGACTGCGGCAGAATAAGGGGCGGGATACTCATTTTTAATTAAAAAAGAATAGAGAATAATGAATAATTGTTGTGTGATGCCCACGGCATCACATTTTAATTAAGTCAGCTGTTCCGGAAAAAATTATGGTCGCTCCATCGCAGCCAACCTATTTTATTTGCGCCGCAGTGGGCGGCGCACCGACATTGTTCTTTATTCATTATTATTTATTATTTTTATAAAGGAGCTTATATGATCGATAAAGAACGCCTTGCACAAAAATGTTCCACGTGGAACATTGTGCTGAGCGGTGCCCAGCTGGACCTGCTGGACCGCTATGCGGAAATTCTGGTGGATTACAACCAGAAGGTGAACCTGACGGCCATCACCAGCCCGGAGGGCATTGAGGACCGCCACTTTGCGGACAGCCTGCTGTTTGCCGCCCAGCCGGAAGTAACCGGCAAATTGGTGGACGTTGGCACCGGGGCAGGGTTCCCCGGTGTGGTGGCAAAAATTTTCAAGCCGGATTTGCAGCTGACCCTGATGGAGCCCACCGGCAAGCGGGTGGACTTTTTGAAGTACCTGTGCGGGGAACTTGGCCTGACGGGGGTAGAGTTCGCCAAGGAGCGCGCAGAGGAAGCCGCCCGCAAAATCTGGCGTGAACAGTTTGATGTCGCCAGCGCCCGTGCGGTAGCCGCCCTGCCGGTGCTGTGCGAATACTGCCTGCCGCTTGTGCGGGTTGGCGGGGTGTTCATTGCAATGAAAGGCCCTGATGCGGATGCTGAGTTGGGCGGTTCCGCTGCCGCCCTGAAAAAGCTGGGCGGTGCCTACAGCGATACCCGCGCGTTTACCCTGCCGGACGGCAGCGAGCGGCGGCTGGTGGTTTGCAAAAAGATTTCGCAAACGCCGACAGCTTACCCCCGCAACGGCGGAAAAATTGCAAAAAAGCCTCTTTAATTTAACAAAACTCCGGGTTTTACCTCGAATTGCGGCGAACGAATTTTCTTTCTAACCGGTTTGGCCTGTGCTATGCTTTTGATAAAAGGCAAGCACAGGCTTTTTTATTGCCTGTGCGGGGGAGGGAGAAGCCATATGTCCAAACCGGATAAAAAAGCCGCCAATCAGAAACCCGGCAAAATTGTTTTACTGCCGGTGGAGCAGATCGAGCCATCGCCGTTCCAGGCGCGCACCGCCTTTGATGAAACCGAGATTGCGGCGCTGGCTGTCAGCATTTTACAGAACGGGCTGCTGCAGCCCATCAGCGTGCGCAAGACAGGCTACCACAAGTACCAGCTTGTGGCAGGGGAGCGGCGGCTGCGGGCCTGCCGCCTGGCGAAGCTGGAACGCATCCCGGCCATCATTCAGGACTTTGACGACAGCGAAACCGCTGCGCTGGGGCTGCTGGAAAATTTACAGCGCGCCCAACTGGATGCCTTTGATACGGCAAGGGGCATCCGGGAGGTGATCCGGCTTTGGAACTGCACCCAGGCCGAAGCTGCACGCCGCCTGGGGTTAAGCCAGCCCGCGCTGGCCAACAAACTGCGCTTACTTACCCTGACCACCGCCCAGCAGCAGCTCTGCACCGCTGCCGGTCTGACCGAGCGCCACGCCCGCGCTGTACTGCGCCTGCCGGAAAGCCGCCGCACCGCCGCGCTGGAAAAGATCGCACGGGACAAGCTGAGTGTGCGGGAAGCCGACCGTCTGGTGGACGCCATGCTGGCTGCCCCCAAAGACACCCCCGGCCCCTGCCGCAGCACGGTGCCGATGGTGGGGGATGTGCGGCTGTTTGTAAACACCTTACAGCACGCGGTTGACCTGATGACCCAGCGGGGCATTCCCGCCGTGACCAGCTGTGAGCAAGCGGATGGATTTTTGGAATACACGGTACGCATCCCCACCGCTACCCCTGCACCGCTGCCCGTGCCCAACACGCTGCCGGCGTGCCATGAGCCAGAGATGCCGAGTGGGGAAGGAAGCAGCCCTGGGGAAGAGGATGAGTTAGTTAGGAGTTAGGAGGGAGGAGTTTGGGCGAATGCGAAATTAGGAATTAGAAATGAGGAATTGGAGGTGGGGTGGGGCATAAGATTAGGGCAACACCGCACAATTCCCGCCTTGCGGCTTAAGCACCGCTCCGGCAGCTGCGGCACGGCATCTGCGTTGCCAAAATGCTCGATAATGTCGGGTTGCGGTACCCGCATCGTGCTTCGGGGGC
>OLJF01001136.1_pt1 | contig 18143 bp, 15 predicted proteins | sample 1609751 | NCBI WGS metagenome assembly OLJF01 (sample SAMEA4350171, study PRJEB24818) | metagenome | biome: human; feature: gut; material: faeces | place: Denmark | collected 2013-09
GGCATACTCTGGTTAATGAGACGGGCTGCCGTGTAGGTATCATACGGAGTTGTGATGACGGTACAGCCGCGCTCCTGTGCCAGTTTTTTGATCGTCATGGAAACGCCAGCGCCCTCACACACGATGATACAGCTTGCACCCATCTCGATCGCGCACAGCTGCGACTCATAGCGGTTGCCAAGGATAACCAGGTCGTTCTCTTCAATATAATATTCCATCATATCCGGATTAGCTGCCGCAATCAGGACTTTTCCTTTATCAAAGTACTCTTTCTCATCGCCAACAAAAATCGCGCCCTCCAGGGTCTCGATGATATTTGCATACTGGGTGCATGCCTTGGAAAGAATGCTGCTGTCGTATACATTCATATAAGAACGGGTGATATCGCCGACTGTGATCAGACCTTCCAGTATATTCTTATCGGTAACAGCCGGAAGTGTTACCAGACCGTCCTCCTGCATCAGGTTCCATGCTTTTCTCAGGGAAATATTCTTGGAAACACCTGGCGTCTCGCGGATCTCAATATCCTTGACCTGCGTTTTGACGGATTTAATCAGTTTCGGCACATCTACCTTAAAGTAATCCAGTACGAAGGTTGTCTCCGGGTTCAGTTCTCCGGCACGGCACGGTACATATTCGCCGCCCGTCTGAAGTGTTTTGAAATTCGCATAGCCGATTGCAGAACAAATCGAATCCGTATCCGGGTTTTTATGTCCAATTACAATCGTTTTCTTTGCTTTTTCTGCTGCCATTTTTTCCTCCTGATTCGCACCGTGCGCTGCAAATTCTGCCATTTTTCTTTCTATCCTCTGTTTTGATAGAGAAACCTCTGATTCATGAAACTTTTTTGTACAAAATCGCCAATTTTCATAATCTGTTTACACGGTGTTCATATTTTATTCATATCTTATTTTTATACTAAAAGCATAAAAGATTTCACTTTTCAAATTTGTTTTATAGTGATTTTGCACATAGATTTTTCATAATTGCCCCGGATGCTTGACCGCTCCGGGGTCTCCTCTTGTCTACAGCATTTTTCGGCATATCTGAACGTTTTTCTATCCCTATTTCCTTCAAACGTCCAGACCATTTACCCTGCACTCTGTCACTCAAAACAAGGCGCCTAATCTAAGATCAGTCTTGCCGCCCCATAGATACCTGCATCATTTCCCAATGTTGCCAGGCGAACCTCGCCCTTATTCTCAGAGATCGGGGTCAATTCGCGGTAATAGCGGTCAATCCAATCCGTTAAAAAAGTACCCGCCTTGGATACGCCTCCTCCGATGACGAAAATCTCCGGATCCACGGTCATCGAAATGGTCGCCAGCGCCCATCCGAGATAATAGCACACGGTGTCCATAACCTCCAGCGCCAGTGCATCCCCGGCTTTTGCCGCATCCAGCACATTTTTTGCGGTGATCGCATCACCGTAGGCACGCATCACCGATGCATCCGGCTTTGCCGCCATCTTCCGTCTCGCCTCCCTGGCGATACCGGTCGCGGACGCTACCTGTTCCAGACAACCGTGTCCGCCGCAGTTGCAGGTTTCTTTCTCGCCCTCGCGGATATGGATATGACCGATCTCGCCGCCCAGTCCGTGGCGTCCTGCAACGATCTTCTGATCGTGTACCACGCCGCCGCCGACACCGGTTCCCAGCGTCACCATCACGATATCATGACAGCCCTTGCCGCCACCCTGCCACATCTCGCCGAGCGCCGCCACATTAGCATCATTACCGGAGCGGACCGGCATTCCATCTAATAACTCACTCAAAATCTTCTGCGGGTTCAGATCGCGCCATCCTAAGTTGACGCAGACCTCCACATAGCCGTCCGGCTGCACCGGTCCCGGAAATCCCATGCCTGCGCCGATCACGGCATCCATCGGAATTCCCCGCTCGTTCAATTTCTTCCTGATCGAAGCGGCTACATCCGGAAGAATGTACGCCCCATTCTCTTCCTTGCGGCTCGGAACCTCCCACTTATAAACAAGCGTTCCGTCCGTCTCAAAAATACCAATCTTAACCGTCGTTCCGCCGACGTCTATCCCAATACATTTTTTTTCCATGTCTGGATCCCTTCCCTTACGGCTGCACTGACAGCCTTTCTTCTATGCCCTCATCTTTTTTCTGCGCTGGCTCTTATTATACGCAATGCATCCCCGTTTTGCAAGGTTTGGAAAGCAAAATACACCTGCCTGCCGGAGAAAGGCGCATTTCTGCTTAAGCGGTACCGCATTCTTTTCTGCCGACAGACAGGTGCCTGTCTTTTATCTTATTTTTTTACCAAAATCAACATTATTTCAGGCTCTTAGCCACCTCTACCACATGCTCAACGGTAAAGCCGAACTTCTTGAACAGAAGCCCTGCCGGTGCGCTGGCGCCGAAACTTTCCATCGCGATGATCTTGCCGTCTAAGCCGGTGTACTTGTCCCAGCCGAAGCTTCCAAGCGCCTCTACTGCTACACGGCGGCGTACTTCTCTCGGAAGTACGGACTCCTTGTACTCCTCGCTCTGCTCCTCGAACAGATCCATACACGGCATGGAGACAACGCGGACTTTCTGACCTTCTGCTGCCAGAGTCTCTTTTGCATGAACCGCCAGAGCTACCTCGGAACCGCTGGCAATCAGAATTAACTCCGGTGTGCCCTCGCAGTCGTCGATGATGTAGCCGCCCTTTAATGCCTCACGGCTGCTGCCTGCCATCGGCTCCAGATTCTGTCTGGTCAGCACCAGTGCGGTCGGTGTGTGCTCGGAAGTAACAGCACTGTACCAAGCTGCCTCTGTCTCGGTCGCATCGCACGGGCGGAATACATGGAAGTTCGGCATCGCACGCAGCGCTGCCATCTGCTCGATCGGCTCATGGGTCGGTCCATCCTCGCCAACGCCGATGCTGTCATGCGTAAATACATAGGTCAGCGGCACGCCCATCAGTGCAGACAGTCTTGCCATCGGTTTGCAGTAATCACTGAATACAAAGAAGGTCGATACATACGCACGCAGACCGCCGTGCAGCATGATGCCATTTCCGATCGCTGCCATCGCAAGTTCGCGGACACCGAAGTGCAGGTTACGTCCAGCTCTGTCCTCCTTGGAGAAGTCGCCCGCATCCTTCATGTTGGTCTTGTTGGACGGTGCCAGGTCAGCAGAACCGCCAAACAGGTTCGGCAGAACATCCTTGATGTAGTTGATCAAGCGTCCGGAGATCGCACGGCTTGCTTCCGGTTTCTCCTGTTTTGCCCAGAATCCGGCGTCATCTTTCAGCGCCTCGCCCGCCTTTGCATTGTGATACTGGTTCCAGAGCGCTTCCATCTCCGGATATTCCTCGCAGTAAGCGGCAAACATCACGTTCCATGCAGCTTCTACCTCTGCCTTCTGCTCTGCGATCTCGGAGTAGTTTTTGTATACCTCTTCCGGTACGAAGAACGGCTCTTCGCTCGGCCAGTTTAAGTTCTTTCTGAGTGCTTCCACATTCTCCACGCCCAGCGGCTCGCCGTGTGCGCTCGCCTTGCCCTGTTTTGCCGGGCAGCCGAAGCCGATCTGCGTCTTGATGGTGATAAAGGACGGATGCTCGGTATCTGCCTTTGCAGCCTCGATCGCCTTGCCGATCGCGTCGATATCATTGCCATCTTCTACAGTGATCGTCTGGAAACCAAATGCCTGCATACGCTCCTGTACATTCTCACGGAATGCGATGTCGGTGCTTCCCTCGATGGAGATGCGGTTGGAATCATAGAGAACAATCAGCTTGGAAAGTCCCAGGGTACCTGCCAGAGAGAATGCCTCAGAGGAAATGCCTTCCATCATACATCCGTCGCCGCCCAATACATAGGTGTAATGGTCAACTACCGGATAATTTTCTTTGTTGAATACGCTTTCCAGATGTGCCTCAGCCATCGCCATGCCGACTGCCATACCCATACCTGCGCCCAGCGGACCGGTCGTCGCCTCAACGCCAACGGTATGACCATATTCCGGATGTCCCGGAGTCTTGGAATCTAACTGGCGGAAGTTCATCAGATCTTCTTTGGAAAGATTTCCGTAGCCAAACAGGTGCAACAGAGAGTACAGCAGCATGGAACCATGACCGCCGGATAAGATGAAACGGTCTCTGTTCTCCCACTTAGGGTTAGCTGGGTTATGGTTCATATGATGTGCCCACAGTTCATAAGCCGCTGCTGCACATCCCAGCGGAAGTCCCGGATGACCGGAATTTGCCTTCTGGATTGCGTCTGCGGATAAAATCCGGATCGCGTTTACGGATAATGTGTCAATCTGATTCATAAGTAACCTCCTGCTATGTATCTTAATTTTAAAAACTAAACGTGTGTTATTTGAGGCGGATCTCGCGCATCCGGTCGCCGCCGCTGATAATCAGTGAATTGAACGCGCGGCCGCGTGTTACCTGCGCCACAGAGAAATCAAACTCCCCGGCAAACCGCTCCTTGCCGGACATACTGTAGACCCGGCAGGAATTTTCGTTATTTAGGATGACGAAATCGCCCTGTATATTTATGTTACGCCACGAATACGAGAACTCTGCCGTACCCATAGCGGTTCCATCGGATTTAAACATGCTCAAACGGCTCTCACTTCCGCCCTCGGTGTTGTCCGAGATGACCGCCACATAGTCCTTCGACCATGCCACGCCGCGGACTTCCCCGTCGATCTCCGCCTGGCGCACCAGCGCCGGGCTTGTTACATTTTCCAAAGAGAAAAATGCCACCTGATCATCCGCAAATGCACACGCGTGATCCTCGTCGAGAAACCGGACGCGCGGGCAGATGCTGTCTCCCAGCTCATCAAAACCTCCGACCAGACGGTCTGGATAATTCTTTCCATATTCGGAGAAATTGTAAAATACAATCCGGTTTTTGAGTGCCCCGTCCTGCAGATACAGGTCGGAAAGCATGACCTGCGTACCATCCGGCGATAAGGAAACGTCCATCAGGTAACCATTTCCCGACATAACCGTCTTGATCGCCCAGTCAAGCTCGCTGCCGTCTTTCTTGAAAAAGGTCACATACGAAGCATTGCTGTCCTCCACCAGCGCCGCCACGATGCCGTATGCCGATACGCTGACGCGCAGGATCGGCAGAAGCGTCGTCGCCTGTCCCTGGCTTCCGGTCTTGTCCACAATATAAATATCATTGCCCTGCTGGTCCCCGATCACGGCATAATCGCCATTGACATAGCAGATCGGTGATTTCAGCTCATAACTCATCGACCAGACCGCCTTGCCGGACTTGTCCAGATAGGAAGCTCCGTCCTTCGTGTATTTCAGGACATTTTCTCCAAACGGGACAAATTCCGTCGTGCTGCTCTCACTCGCCGCAATCTCTTTTTCCCACGCTACCGTATAGTCCGTGTAGGCATGGTTATCTTTATAATACATAAAACCAGCCGCTAAAAGCGCCGCGATTAACACCGCCGTCAGCACCCTGCGGAGACGTTTCCGTCTGGAATGGCGCTCGGCTTTCTCCGCCACCTCTTCCTCATTTTCTCCGTGGCTTATGCCCCGGCGGGGAAACATGTCCTGCGTGGCGGTGTCGATCACACGCCCTCTCAGCTGCTTTTTCTTCTGTTCCCGTTCAATCGGGTTCATCTCACTCATTTTTTTATCTCCTGTAGCTGGACTGCCATCTTGATTATACACTATTTTAGATGGTTTGGCATTATCTTTTTGCTATTCTCCGGACACATCCGGCAGCACCAGCGTCTGCCCTGCAATAATGCGGTTTTCATCGGTCAGATGGTTGACCGCAAGGATATCGTCCAGATGACGGATATTGCCATAAAGCTTAAAACAGATCCCATAGAGCGTCTCCCCGTCCCCGACCGTGTACGTGCCGCCGGGCTTCAAGTTTGTGACCGGATAGTCCTGTCCCGCCGTCGAATTGCCGCCCGGATTCGGCAGGTCGCGCTGTGCCTCCGGCTCCGGCAAAATGTACGGGGCTTTCGTCTCCGCCATTTTTCCGTCCTCTTCGCTCTGCCCGCCGGAAGCCTGTCCATTCTGTCTGCCTGCTATGGCAGTGCCCTCTGTATCTCCATCCGTCGCGCTCTCAAGTGTCCATTTATGCGCCTGTCCTCCGTTTTCCGCTGTTGTTCCGTCTGCATCCACATCCACGCCGGCCTCGCCGCTCTCAAGCGGCGTCACACTGCCGCGGAGCTGTTCCACCGTGACCGCCTCTTTCCCGTCCGCAGTGCCCCGCACACCATCCGGGAGGACAGATACCAGCACACTCTCCATCTCGCGCATTTTCTGGTAATTGCCGAAAAGCACCACGCCGCCGGCAAGCACTGCGACCGAAAGCACGCCGCACAGCGTCCCCAGCGCCCGGATCGTCCCGTAACGCGACGCCGCCTCCTGCTGCCGCTCTTCCATCCGGTTACGGAAATCGCGGATCACCCGATCGCCGGTGCCTGTCTCCACCCGGCGGGCGTCCTTCCGCAGAATCATATAGTCCTGCATCATCTGGTTTTTCTCGTAGTATATATGATATCCTTTCAAACGGTAAAACCCGTCCTCCGACATCACATAGTATGCCGCCTCACCGTCCACGCCGCTGTTTATGTACATGAGCTGGTTTTTCCCACCGAAATACTGCTTGTGCAGCCGCCAGTAGGTCAGGGGACTTAACATACACCCCGGCGCGCCGCAGATAAACCACCCCTGCACGGTCTTTTTCGGAAATGTCTCCTCCATCCGCTGGTATGCCTTTTTCCATGCCGCCTCCGAAAAGACAATCTTCTCCCCGGACGGCACAACCTCCTCCATCTCCAGCGCCCCGTCCACAAAGAGGCACGGAACCTCCTGCTGTGGATCCGAATTTCCGAGCAGCAGCCCGACCCGGAGTCCCGGTCCGCCGGATGGATATACCTGCTTCAAATACGTGTTTACATAATCTTCCACATACAACCGGACCACCTCATCCCGCTCGCCGATCTGCCGGATATTTTTCGGCAGTTCTGCGCGGGAACCAGAATATTCTCCCATATGTTCACCCCGCTATGATAGATTCTCCTGAAACCGGGTCTGTACTTGCTTCCATGATTTGATTGCTGCATCGTGCAGCATTTTCAGTGCTGAAAATACCTGCTCAAATACAGTAACATGATTTTCCGTAATTTCAGGAGTATGATGAATTTCTTTCCGCCTATCATAACGCCGATTGCATGCAAAATTTGTCAAACGGAGGCAGCATCCAGGCAAAAATTTTCGACAAGCCCGATCCCCGCGCTGATGCAGTCTGCCAGCTGCATGACGAGTGCCAGGCGGATACTCTGCAGCATCATCGGATCGTAATGGCTGCAGCCCGCCACGATCCCGGTGATAAAGAGATCTCCGACCGCGTGAAGCTCCTTGCAGACGCCAAGCCCCGGCTTTAAAGCCCCGCGCCCTAACGTGACATAGCCGACGTGGCTTTCATCGCCAACCGAGGCATCGACCGCCACCACCAGCGCATCCGGGTAGCCATTTTTTAAAACCTGCACGTAATGTTCCAGGTTCATCGCGTGCACGGGGCGATCAAGTGTTCCGAATACCAGCGTACCGCGCCGCCGTTCCTGTTTGAGTTTATATCCGATCAACGGTCCCAGACTGTCTCCGGTCGAACGATCCGTGCCGATGCAGAGGAAAACCAGTTTCTTTTTATGCCTTCGGGTCATTTCTTCCTGAATCAGCCCACTTAACTGCCCTGCCAGCTCTCCCACCGCGTCCCGGCGGGCTGAATTGTAGTAATATATCTCCGGACTGCCACCGAACCGGCTGCGTCCCCGTCTGTTCATCTCCCACACCGTCCTGTTTTCTCCCTGCCTGTTGGACAGGGGTTGTTTTACCTTTATTATAGGCGGGGTGGCAGGAAATTATGCGAAAATTGAAGGATAATACACGGACGAAAAAAGATGTGACAGAAGGCAGCTTTACAGCGCCCGGTGTCACATCTTTTTTCTGGTTGTTCCTATATCTAATTATTTATTTTTATGAAATAATTTCCACAGTTTACTTTCCGCCGCGTTCGCGGTACTCTGCGATGACCTCGCTTAAATTAACGGCTGTGCTGTTATCCAGAATATGTTTCAGCGCGTCCAACTTTTCTGGATTCAGAAATTCCTTGCCTAAGTAGCACTCGTAAGTATCTGTGATAAAGATTCTCTTTTCCTTGATTACCGTCTCAGTATAGTGCAGGCGGCTCTCGACCTCCTGATGGGCTTCTTTGAGTTGTTCGAGCTTTGCACGGCTGTTGCCGGTGATCTCATCGGTCAGGATGGTTTTTGTCACATTTTCGAAGGTGTTTAATGCGTCCTTTTTCTTCTTCGCCGTCTCCTCCAGATCCTGCTCCATCTGGGAGATCTCATCGTCGTATTTTTCCAGATCGTAGAGCGCTTCACTGCGATCCCGGCGGATCGAGGAGGTGATCACCGCGATCTTGCGGTTGTTCGCCGCGATCAGACTGCGGATCGAACGTCCTTCCTGCAGCGCCGCCAGATGGCGATCCTTCGTCCAGTTTCCAATCAGGATATACAGTCCGCCAAAAACAACCACATCCACGCCGTAGATCATCGCCAGGTATAAAGTCTTCTGTTCTGGAAGCAGCTTGTAGATGCCGCACGGGAGCAACAGGAAACAGATCGCAAAGGTAATCAACACCGTCAGAAATTCTTTGAATCCCCTCGGGAAATACAGCGCATAGTACAGTGGGCTTTTGCAGACAAATGGAACACGATCCGACTGGAACAGCGTCCGCATCCGCACGGCAAGCTCTCGGTTGTGCGCGTGAAGCTCCTGCGTTTCTTCCTTAATCCGCTCCTTGATGCCCTGGTTTTTCGCCTTTTCGCGGCGTGTCCGCGTGCGTTTCAGCTTATCCTGCAGCTTCCCAAGCTCATCGTCATAGCTTTTTTCAATCTCATCCCGGCGCTTTTTCACGGTCGAATTCACGGCATCCGCCACCGCTTTCCGCTCCGTCTCCAGCACGCGCAGACGCTTTTTCTCTTCCTGAGCAAGCGTCTCCTCCTGTTTTTCAAACTCCGCCAGCTCCACCACTGCCTGTCTGGCGTCTTCCAGAAATGTTTTCACATCCGTTATCGCCTGTGCCATCTCGCCCCTCCCGGTCTTTGTCTTTTTGTAACGGCTGCCTGCCCTTTATTCTTCCAGCACCTGTATCTCCAGATAATCGAAATCGATGCTCTCGATAAAGTTGTCCTGGGTAAAACGCGCCTTATCGTGGCGTTTGAACTCCTCGATCGTCTTATCCAGCCAGACCGGATGCCCCAGATCAAAGGCATAGCAAATCTGGTCGATCGCGTCAAACACCATCGCCGTTCTCGACATTGTATAATCACCGTTGCTGATCACAATATCCCTAAGCATCCGGTTTTCCTTCATCATTTTTCCCCAAAGACGAAACATCCTGCCGTTCCTTTCCCGCTGTCAAATTTCATTTTTACCGTGTCCGGATGTTCTCTCCGGACATCTCTTCTCACAATCTTATGTCCAGTATATCAGCTTTTTTAGGAGTTGACAAGGCGGGGCTTTTCGGCAAAATTCACTGCCACTGTGTCATCGTGCAGCACTTCCCATTTTCAAAAGAAACTGCAGATCTTCCTCAATCCCCCGCACATTTCCAGAAACGTCCATCGCATACTCCATGACCCACTCGGCATCCGGCGTCGCCTGCTTTGCCAGTTTTAAGAAACCGTCAAAATCAAGCGTTCCCTCATGAATCCTCTGATGGCTGTCGTGGACACCGTCGTTGTTGTGGAGATGGTACGCCACAATCTGGTCCGCCAGCGCGTTTACGACCCGCTTAAGCGACCAGCCGTTCGCCCAGGCGTGCCCGATGTCGATAAGCACCGCATACTGTTCCCGGCGGCACAGATCGATAAATTCCTGCTCATCGAAGAGACGGTTTCCGCGCTCCAGAACTCCGGCATTCTCCACGACCACCCGGGTCCCCGCCTCCTCACACAGCTGTTTCACGGTGTAATAATTTTCACAGGAAACGCGGACGCGGTCTTCCTTCTCGCCCGGTATGATGCGGCAGTTGTTGTGATGATAAACGAGATATTTGCTTGAAAGCTCTTTCGCATACGAAAGCGTCTTTTCAAGCAGCTCCATCGTGCGCGCATACTCTACAGTCCCCTCCGCTGCCGAATGCTCTGCCTGATAATATGGACCATGGAAGCTGACCGGGACTTCCTTTAAGAGCGGCATGGCGTCCCGCAGGTTCTTCTCAAAGCATTCCTCATGAAACATCGGGAACACCTCGACACCCACCTGTCCTGGAAACCGTTTGAGGTACGGGAGAACCTGGCCAAACTCGCTGCCTTTATACATATTAGTGCTGATAAGAATTTTTTTCATGATTGCATGTCTCCTCTTCAAAATATACGTTCAGAATCTTGTTTTGAAAACACTTTTTTCGCTCTATTATCTCTATTCTTACTGGGCGATCACCTTTTCCAATTTCGGCACCGCCAGCTTTTCCTGTGCGCGGATCACCATCTCCGGGTAACCGAGCGATTTCTCCGTCCCGCGGTCAAACAGATGCAGCTTTTCCGTCTCCACATGGATGTATACCTTCTCACCCGGCTGCGGAATCTCGCCCTCGCGGATGGCAATCAGCTCGTTCTTGTCTCCCTCGACCTGAATATAAACACCGTACCGGTTTCCGTAATCCTCCACGTAACGGACCACGCCCTCGATCGACCGCTCCTGCGGGGTGCGGCTCATCATCACGTGTTCCGGGCGGACACCGGCGTACAGCAGTCCCGACGGGCACTGCGCGGCGATCCGCTGCCAGATACCCGGAAGTTCTACCTTCTGTTTCCCGATGACAAGCGCCCCGTTATGATATTCCGCCTCCACGATTTCATGGACGGCGAACCGATAAACTTCGCACAGAACACGCTTGCCGGACGATTGTACACGTGTGACGGGGTATCGAGCATTTCCATCTTGCCCCGGTACATGAGCGCGATCCGATCGCCAACCGTCATCGCCTCGATCTGGTCGTGCGTAACGTAGACTAACGTCGGGTGGTACATTTCATGGATTTTTACCAGTTCTTTTCTCGCACGCATCCTAAGCTGTGCATCCAGGTTTGACAGCGGCTCGTCCAGAAGGAAATAGTCGGCGCGCTTTACCACGGCTCTCGCCAATGCCACTCTCTGGCGCTGTCCGCCGGAAAGCTCCTTCGGCTTCCGATCCTCCAGCCCTTCCAGTTCCAGCATTTTGAGGACTTCTTTTAAGCGCGCATCGATCTCGTTCTCATCCATCTTGTGCGCTTTTAAACCATATATGATATTATTCTTGACGCTCATATGCGGAAACAGCGCATAGTTTTGAAACACCATCGAGACACCGCGCTCGCCGCACGGCACATCATTTACCACCTGGTCGCGCATCCACAGGTTTCCGGCGGTCACATTTTCCAGTCCCGCAATCATGCGAAGTGTCGTCGATTTTCCACAGCCGGACGGACCTAATAAAATCAGGCGTTCGCCCTCCTTTACCTCCATGCAGAGGTCCTCCACGACCACATTTTTGCCATACGCTTTTTTAACATTTTCAAATACAATATTTTTCATTGAATTAATCTATCCCTTTCTTATGTCCGGCGCAATCTCCCGTTATCCCTTCAATCCAGACGCCGCAAATGTATTGATGATATAGCGCTGGAAAATGATATACAGTACCAGCGGAATCAGCATCGTGAGCACCGACACCGCCATCGCGATCGTAAATTCCGTACCGCCCTCGGCGCTGATGTACATCTGCAATGCCAGCGACAGCGTATAATTTTCCTTGGATTTTAAGATCAGCACCGGCCACACATATTCATTCCACGAATTGATAAAGAAAATGATGCCGGTGGAAATGATGGACGGACGCACCAGCGGAATCACAATGTCGCGCATGATTTTCATGTGCCGGATATTTTCCATCCGTGCCGCCTCAATGAGTGCCAGCGGGATTCCACGCATTGCCTGGCGCAGCAGGAAAATTCCCAGCACATCCGCCAGCTGCGGCAGTGCGACGCCCCAGATGCGATCGCGCAGACCGATCTTAGAGATCAGAAGATAATTTGGAATCATCGTGACCGTAAACGGGATGAACAGCGTGCTTAACATAATAAAATACAAAAATCCTTTTCCCTTAAACCGGAAATAGACGAACGCATACGCCGCCAGAAGTCCCGTGATTGTCTTAAAAATCGTGACCGTCGATGCAATCAGAAACGTATTCAGCGTGATTTTCACAAACGGCAGTTTGTCAAATACATGCCGGTAATTTTCCAGCGTCGGATGCAGCGGAATCACCTGAAAAACTGTGTTGAACGCCTCCTGCATCGTCTTAAAAGAGTTGGAAATTGCAAATACGATCGGCATCAGAAGGAGGAAAACGACCACCACCAGAAACAGATGCCAGCCGATCTGTCTGTCTTTAGTTTTCATAGTAAACCCCCTTTTCTACAAACCGGAATTCCAACACCAAAAGAATGATAAAGAGTGCCATCGTCATGACCGATACCGCCGAGGAAGTTCCTGTTTTATAGAGTGTAAACGCCTCATGGTACGACATATAAATCAGGTTCGAGCTGGCATAGTTCGGTCCTCCCTGTGTGACGACCTTGATCGGCGTGAACACATACTGGAGTCCCTGCACGATCGTCGTAATAAACACATAGATTCCAGTTGCAGAACTCATCGGCACGACGATATCCTTAAAAATCTTCCACATCGGCACATTTTCCAGACGCGCCGCCTCGATGATCTCCATTGAGACACCGGAGACGCCCGCCAGAATGTTGATGAAATTGTAACCAAACGTCTTCCAGGTCGTGATAATGCAGAGTACCGCAATAACCCAGCCCTCCGTTTTCGACCAAAACGGCAGTTTCAGCCCAAACCAGCCTGCCACAATCGCGACCGGACCCGAAATCGGATTCAGAATCCATGTATACAGAATCGAGCCGACGACCAGCGAAATCACACTCGGCAGGAAAAAGACCGCCTTGTAAAAACTCTGTCCCTTTTTGATGACGCACGAAAGAATGAATGATAAAATGTACGGCATCACAAAGTTAAACACCAGAAGAATCACGATGTACCAGAATGTATTGCCAAAGATTTTCCATGTATTCGGATCCTTCAAAACGGAAATATAATTCCCCAGTCCCACAAACTTCTTGACCGGCTTTACCATGTTCCACTCAAAAAAACTCAAATACAGCGTGTAAAAAAGCGGATAAAACATAAATACCGCAAACATGACGAGCGACGGCAGCAAAAAAACATATCCAAGCGCTGCCTGTTTTTTATCCTCCCGATTCAAACTATTTCCTCCATTCTAATGTACGCTCGGAATCTTTCGGCGCCTGCCCAGCCACAACAGCAGGTGTTGGAAAGACTCTGAGCCTGCATTTTATGAAGGGGCTGCCGCCAAACAGCTCTTTCGCGCTCCGGCCGCTTCCTGCGTCTTATCTGCACGCAGTCCATTCTGCCAAAACACGTTCTGCTATTCCGCAACAACCCCATTCTCATTTCTGTCCTAAATTTTGTAATGATTTTCCTGCCACCCGAAAGCTGTTCCAAGCGTCAGGCTGCCTGTCTCTACTGTGCATCCAGCAGCTGGTTGATCGCATCCTGTGTGCTCGTCATACCATCTTTCGCAGATACCTGACCGCCCAGAATCTGGTCTCTCATATCCAGAAGAAGCTGCTCTGCCTCAAGGCCTGCATCGCCCGGGAATGCGGTCCATGATACAACGCCGTCCATCTGCTCAATCGCTGCATTCATCATTGTGTTCTCAGCCAGAAAATCTTTCAATCCATTTTCTGCCTCTGCCACATCTTTTCTCGGCGGTACATAACCGGTTCCCTCGGTCCATGCTGCCATTGATTCTACGCTGTAAAGATACTTCTCAAACTCCCATGCCGCCTGAATCTGCTCATCACTCTGCGCGGTGATGGCTAAGAAACAGCCTCCTGCCGGAACCTTGCGCTCCTTGTCGTTCCACAGCGGGGATTTCACGGTTGCTACGTCAAACTGTGCCCCTTTCTGTACGGAAGCGCGTCTCGCAATGGTGGTGTAAAGCATCGCGCAGTTGCCGTCGATAAAGCTCTGGCAGCCCTCTTCCCATGAAACATGAATGGCAGAACCATCTTTTACCATATCCTGCATCATCTGCATTGCCGCAATGCCGTCCTCGGTTGCAAAGCTTGCTTTTTTCTTGCCGGATGCATCCGCAGTCAACATATCCGCTCCCGCGCTCTCAACCAATGCCTGCTGCGCCCAGAAATCTGCCGGTTCCTGCATATAGAAACCATATTTTCCTGTCTTCTCTTTGACTGTCTCGGCAAATTCCTGTACTTCCTGCCAGGTCTCCGGTCCATCTTCAGAAAGGCCCGCTTCTTTTAAGAGTTCTTTATTAATGTAGAGAACCGGGCTGCTTAAGGAGTACGGGATTCCGACCTGCTCGCCGTTGCTGTTGACCGCCAGGTCTAAGACATTTGGAAGGAAATTGTCGGTTAAGAAATTTGCATCCTCGCTGTCGAATTTATCAATCGCATCCTGCGGCGCCACATAGTCAAAGTTATTGGAGAAATAATCCAGAAATGCCCAGCCAATCTGAACAAGCGCCGGTGTATTTCCGGTCGCCGCTTCCGCCTGCAGGTTCTGCATCAGACCTTTGTACATATCCGGGTTGTATTTCGCTACTACCTCGATGTGGTCATTTTCCTCATTAAATTTCTTTACCAGATCGTCTACGACCAGACCTCCCTGGGTTTCTGCGTTACAGTGCCAGTATTCAATCACCGTTTTATCGCCGGATGCCTTCTTCTCTGCCCCGCTCTCTCCGGACGCGCTCTGTGTGTCGCTGCTTCCTGTCGCCGAGCTGGATGCCTGGCTGCATCCTGCCATCAATGTCATCGTGCCTGCCATCGCAAGCGCCATCAGACGTCTCATACTTACCTTCATTCGTTCTCCTCCTGCTGCGGTGTCCCATCTCCCAGTCTGTCTTACCTTGGAACCAGCCATCTATGTCAAAATCGTGATCGGGAGTCCTTTGCCGCGCTTCTCTTCTGTCAAATCACTTGTGCTGTGTCCAGATTCTATCTTAAAGATGGTTTGTAAAATGCAGGAGGTGATTTATGTAAAAATTATCTATAATTTTTGAAAATTGTTTTTTCAAGGTTCTGAGGCATAAAAGAATGTGCCTTTTTGTGTAATGGGGAATTCTAAGGAATTTCCTATTACACACAAAAAAACGCCTCTATCAGTTTTTGCTGATAAAAGCGTTTTTTATTCTATGTTCCGTTTTCTATTTTTAGATCCGGGCTGCAGTTTCCTTCATGGAACATGCCAGAGTGAACACCGCAGAACGCATACTTTTTTACAGACCCGCCCCTTACAGTCTCTTAAGCAGCGCCTCTCTCGCTTCCTCATAGCCCGGTTTGCCAAGCAATGCAAACATATTTTTCTTATAGCTCTCTACGCCCGGCTGGTTGAACGGATTGACGCCCAGAAGGTATCCACTGACGCCGCAGGCAAATTCGAAGAAATAGAAGAGCTGTCCTAAGCTGTACGCATCCATCGCCGGGATCGTCACTTTCAGGTTCGGCACACTGCCGTCGGTATGTGCCAGAATCGTGCCGTTCATCGCGCTCTTGTTGACGAAATCCACGCTCTTGCCAGCCAGATAGTTCATACCGTCCGTGTCAACATCTTCTTTCTTCAAAATGATCTCCGCCGGAGATTCAGCCACTTCCAGAACTGTCTCAAACATGATTCTCGCGCCGTCCTGGATGAACTGACCCATCGAATGAAGATCGGTTGTTAAATCAACCGCTGCCGGGAAAATACCTTTCTGATCCTTGCCCTCGCTCTCGCCGTAGAGCTGTTTCCACCACTCCGATACATAGTGCAGGCTCGGCTCATAGTTTGCCACAATCTCAACCTGTTTGCCCTTCCGGAGCAGAATGTTGCGGACCGCCGCATATAACAGAGCAGAATTCTTCTCAAACGGAGTCTCCAGTGCATTCTTTCTCGCGTCTGCCGCGCCCTGCATCAACGCATCTATATCCGCGCCGCTGACCGCGATCGGAAGCAGACCGACTGCCGTCAGGACGGAGAAACGACCGCCAACATCATCCGGAACCACGAAGGACTCGTAGCCCTCTTCATTTGCCAGATTCTTGAGTGCGCCCCGCGCCCGGTCTGTCGTCGCGTAGATTCGCTTGTTTGCCTCTTCTTTACCATATTTCTCAATTAGCATCTCCTTAAATACACGGAATGCGATCGCCGGCTCCGTTGTCGTACCGGACTTGGAAATAATATTGATAGAGAAATCTTTTCCATCGACCAAATCCATCAGATCATGGATGTATTTGCTGCTGATGCTGTTGCCAACGAAGTAAATCTCCGGTGTTTTTCTTTTTTCTTTCGGAAGATTATTGTAAAAACTATGGGACAGGAACTCGATCGCCGCTCTTGCGCCCAGATACGAACCGCCGATACCAATTACCAGCAAGACATCGGAATCCTTCTGAATCTTCTCCGCCGCTTTTTTGATGCGTCCGAACTCTTCCTTATCATAGTCCACCGGAAGGTCGATCCATCCAAGGAAATCATTGCCCGCGCCGGTCTTTTCTACCAGCGTCTCTCTTGCCGCCTGCACGCCCGCCTTGATACCGGCGATCTCTTCCTCATGAATAAATGCAGCTGCTTTTGAATAATCAAAGATCACATCTTTTCCCATATGTTTCCTCTCCTTTGCATTTCAGCCGTCCGCAGGCGGCGTGATTACTTTGTCAAAAACTTAACTTATCTTTATTATAGCAATCTGGACACCCGTATGCAACCAGTTTTCAGTTGGAATCATCATTTACAACCCCGATAAATACTCCCTCATAATATCCCCCAGAACCTGCGCCTCCTCGCGGCTCAAACCTTTCATCCAGTCACCCGCATTTGCCTCGCCATTTCGTGTTTTCCGCGTATCCCGGCTTGCTGCAATCTGGTCGAGGCTCTGCTTCAAATACTCCATTTCCTTGTCGCCGGGACGCTCCTTCGCTTCCTGCCTGGGACCCGTATTGTTTTCCGTTTCATTTCCTGATACCATCCGGCGATCCGTAAGATGCTCATCTGTCTCATGCTTGTCCCGTTCCTCCGGTTCGCGCGGTGCAGTGCGAACTGCCCGCATCAGATTCTGTGCCCGTGCATCCCGCTCACGGAACGGATTCACTCTCATCGCTGTCCGCGATTTTCCTTTTTCAAACTCCGTTTCTCCCAGATCCCGGTTATCCGTTTCAGCACCATCCCGACCGCTCACGCCGCGATCTGCCCGCAGAGTACTCTGCAGCCATTTCGGCATTTCCCGCACATTCGAGTCCACGCCAGCAATTCCGCCGGATACTCCAGAAGCTCCGGACATTTCCTGTCCGCGCGTCTCCTTCTCACGTGCCGCCCGAAGGAACACCGAATTATCCACATACTCCAAAAGCGCCGTTTCCAGCCGCTGCTGTTTCTGGTCAATCTGGAAACAGCTCTCGATAAATGCCAGAAACAGACCGCTCATGACAGCTGCCGACGCATACAGCACAATATAACTCGCATCCAGCTCATACCAGTATGCCAGAAACGCCTCCGCTGCTCCGGTCAGAAGCCCTAAAAGCACCATTTCCATTGACACGCCGTTCCACGCATCCAGCGAAATATGTAAAAATGAAAATCCGTCAATCTGCTTGTCCAGATATGCCTGCGTGTTCACGATGTTCTGTCCCAGGCGGCAGGTATTTTCCAACCGCTGCTTCAGATTTTGAAGATTCTTGTTCCGGGTCATCGCCATGTTGTCAGTTTCTTTTAATAATCTTTTGTAGAGGCTCCGTGTAATCAACTTGCTGACAAATCCGATCATTCCGATTGCCGCAAGAACGGACAGCGCTTTTCCAGTTTGTAAAAATTCCAGCATAAAAAAGCTCCCCTTTCTCTACTTCCGGATCACTTCCGGGTGGCTTGCCACAGGTCAGGTTTAGGCGCTTCGCAGTTTGTCTCTTGCAATCTGCTTTTCACATTCTGCTTTTCGCATTCTGCTTTTTGCGCCCTGTCAAATCCCGCCTGCATCGTGGCTTTATTATATCC